>Ga0209258_100464_pt1 | contig 43994 bp, 42 predicted proteins | sample Araplaol_mTSA_r2_FD_184281 | JGI IMG/M metagenome (GOLD analysis project Ga0209258, IMG submission 184281) | Arabidopsis root microbial communities from North Carolina, USA - plate scrape CL_Col_mTSA_r2 (SPAdes) (version 2) | ecosystem: Host-associated > Plants > Roots > Endosphere | place: USA...
AGGGGTCTCGCTATCTGCATACCGTGCATGGCGTGGGTTTCCGGCTCGATGCCGACGTGCGCTCGGCCGCTTCGCGCGAAGAACTGATGGCGGGCAGGGCGGTGGTGGCCACGGAACTGGCGCTCGCATCGGTGCTTCCCACGGAGGCTGCTCGGCCTCCGGTCGACGCAGTGGCGAGCGCGCCTCCGCCGCCGGTGCAGGCAGGCACGGCGCGACGGTTTGAAAAGGCATTCATCGGCGCGGTCATCGTGTTGCTGATGGTGGTGGCCGTGCTGCTCGGCCGTCATCAGTTTGCGCGCCCATCCGCGGAGGCGTCGCAGGGCATCGACCCCAAGTCCGTCGCGGTGCTTCCCTTCGAAAATCTCAGCACGGACGGAAACAACGCGTACTTCGCCAGCGGCATGCAGGACATGATCCTGACCCAGTTGGTGGGCATCGGTGGGCTCAAGGTGATTTCGCGCACGTCGACGCAGAAATACCCGAGCCACCCCGGCGACGTGAAAACCATCGCGCGGCAACTGGGCGTGGCGACGTTGCTCGAAGGCACCGTGCAGAAAGCCGGCAATCAGGTGTTGATCAACGTGCAGTTGATCGACGCGGAGAGCGGCAGCCATCTTTGGGCGAAGGCTTATACGCGCACGTTGGACAACGTTTTCAACGTCGAAGGCGAGGTGGCGCAGAACGTGGCGGAGGCACTGAAAGTGCAGCTGACGTCCGCCGAAACCGCGCGCATCGACAAGGTGCCGACCACGAGTGCCGAGGCGTACGACCTTTACCTGCAGGCTGGCGCGCATGCCAATCGCGCCTACGACGATCCGGTGATGTCACCGTCCGAACTGCCCGTGGCGATCTCGCTGTATCAACAGGCACTGACCAAGGACCCGGACTTCGCGCTGGCCGAGGCGGGGCTGGCGCGTGCCCACATGCAGATGTATTTCTTTGCGCCCGACAGGACGAACGCACGACTGGCGGGGGCGAAAACCGCCGCCGACCGTGCGCTGGCGCTGCAGCCGGGCCTGGGCCAGGGACATTACGCACTGGGCCTGTACTACTACTGGGGTCATCGCGACTATGCCCGCGCGACCACGCAGCTGGCATTGGCCCGCCAGGCGCTGCCAAACAGCGCCACCGTCGAACTTCTCATTGCTGCGGTTGCGCGTCGCCAGGGACACTGGGACGAAGCGGTGGCGCTGTTTCATGCGGCCACCGTGCTCGATCCGCACAGCGAGTTTGCGTTCAACCAGCTGGGCGTGACGTACCAGAGCCTGCGACGCCATGCCGAGGCCGACAAGGCGTTTGCGTCCGCGCTCGAAGTGAGCCGCAACCCGGGCGGTGAGCGGATGGCGCAGGTCTTCAATGAGCTGATGTGGAAGGGCGACCTTGAGCCACTGCGCACCACGCTTGCGGGAATCGCCCCGGGCAGCGAGGCCTATGCAGGCAATGTCGCGGCGATGTATTTCGAGCGCTCGTTGGCGCGCGACTATGCCGGAGCCATCAAGGTGGCCGAGGCGGACAAGGCTGAAAGCTGGTCCGATCCTGACAACATCGCCTTGCCTCGCGACCTGTATCTTGCGTGGGCGTTGCAGGGCGCGGGAGAAGCGGACAAGGCGGCGTCTGCCTTCACGAGCGTTGCCGAGCGTTCTCGCGCCGCGCTTGCCGACCGTCCGGACGACGCGGACCCGCATATCGCCTTGGCTTTCGCCTATGCGGGACTCGGGCAGAAGACCGAGGCCGTGGCAGAAGGCGAGCGCGCCGTGGCCTTGATGCCGATCTCCGGGGATGCGCTTACCGGGGCGGACATGCTCGCGCACCAGGCACAGCTGTATATGCGGCTAGGCCAGCCGGACCAGGCCATTCCGCTTCTGGAGCGCGTGATGTCGATGCCTACCGGCATGATCCTGTCGGGTGCGTTGCTGCGGCTCGACCCGATCTGGGATCCGTTGCGCGACGATCCACGCTTCAAGGCATTGCTGGTGAAGTATCCCAGCGGCGGCTAGCCAGTTCCCCGCACTGCGGATCGCGAGAGTGGGCCTCGACGTTTTGTGGAATGGGCGGGCTTCAGCCTTCTACCGTCGTCGCGCGTAACCGGCCGAGCGCACCAGGATCAACACGAAGAACAGTGCGATGAAGGCGGCATAGGCATATTGTCCTCGCGCGACGCCGGTACCGTACGGAAACCATATGCCCGGAATGCCGATGGCATTGAGTTCGGTGGCAAAGAGGCCAATGCCCACCAGGATCGTAGCGATGGCGGCCAGGCACCCGGACGCTGAGGCCGAACGCAGTACGCCGGCCCCGAGGGTCCACAGGTAGAGCGCGACAAACGCCAGGCGTATGCATTGGACGGCGACGTCCGCAGCGGCCTTGAGTACGTGCGCGTCATACGGTGGAAACCAGGGCCGCCCGATCAAGGCAAGGGCGATGTAGGCGGCGGTGAGTACGCTGATGGCGCGGCCCCACCAAGGTGATGCAGGCAGGCGAAACCAGTCGCGCCACGCGAGTGTCCACGCCGCCAGGACAAGCGGCCTGAGCAACACGGTGACGGTCGCGTCGTAACAGCGAAGACTCAGATAAGGCGTCCAGTAGAACAGCACCTGGTGGACGCGCAGCAGCGCGAGCAGCAGCAGTGCCGCAACCAGCCATCGATACGAGTCACGCGTTCGGCTTGCGATCAGCCCGAACACCATGCAGGCGAGCAGGACGAACGCGAGCGGTTCGATGGCATCGACCACGTAACCTTTGAAGGTCTGCAGCCATTGCACCTGGACGAGACGATCGATGCCTTCCGCGTCACCCATGGTCGGCGCTACATGCATGCCGCCGCTTTCGCTGCTTGCGTCCACTGGGTCCATCCACACACGGATCGCGACGACGAAGGTCTGGGTGCCTGCCGAGGATGTTTGCGGCAAAGAGAACTTCGTCGGCCGCACGCCATACACGGTGGGCGACGCACCCGTGAACACGCCGGAACCGCCGAGCAGTTTTCCATCCACGTAGAGCTGGTAGGTCGAATCGACCAGGGTCGGGCCCGCCAGGGCCAGTGGCGTCCCCGCGCCGCTCTCGACGGTGACCTTCATGCGATACCACGCGTAGCCGGTATAGCCCGCATGGCCACGTTGGCTCCATCCCGTGACGTAGCCCGGCAAACCGACGTCGCCGTCATGCGCGCCGGGAGCCGGGGTGAGGTCGACGGCTTCCCACGCACTGTCATCGAAGTCCGGTGAAGCCCAGCGGGCATCATCGCCCACGTGGAATCGCCATGGCCCGTTCAGTGGCACGGTCGAATGGCCAAGCGTGATGTGTGCGTTGGGGGAGGGCTGGGCCAGTGCGCCGCCGCTTGCGATCACGAGGGCTGCAAACAGATGGAGAAGAACGCAGAGACTGGGCCGTCGCATCGCATCACTCCCTGATGGGTCACCCGGAGTCTAGGGGAGTCCTCTGCAAAGTGCATGGGCAGTGCGATGGCGCAATGAAACATTCCGCATCGCGCCAGCGAGGCGATGCTGCGATCCTGATGCCAGGATCAGCGGCGGAAAGGATATGCATGACCGAATGGTCCTGCGCGCTCTCTTCATGTCGCTTTACCGATTGGTTTCGCCGCGCATGGCTGCCCAGGTCGCCTCGCTGTTCCGTAAATTCGGCAGGCGCGGGTCTTCGTTCGAGGCATGGCTGGTTGTCATCGTGCGACGGTGTGTGACCGGCCGGCCGCACTTGGCGCGCTGGCGAGCCTGTTTCGTGGTCGTCCGGCCATTGAACTGGCCAGAGGCTTTCGACAAGATCCGGGTCGGAACCCCCGGGGAGCGCCATGACCGATTTCGACCCGCAGAACGTTACGGTTGCAGGCGATCAGCCGCTCGATCGAAGGCCGGTCACGATCCGCAGGCACGTCGTGCTGGTTGCGGATCTCGCCGGCACCGTGGTGTTTGCGATCGAGGGCGCCCATGCAGCGATTCGCGCGGGCCTGGATCTACTCGGCGTGCTGGTGCTGTCATTCGTGGTCGCGCTCGGCGGTGGCATCATCCGCGACCTCTTGATCGGTGCGACGCCGCCGAGCGCCATTCGCGACGGGCGCTATCCCTTGCTTGCCTTTATCGCCGGGCTGGTGGCCTTTCTGCTGCATCTGCAGATCGAGTCGGTGCCGGCAATGTTGTTGACGACGCTCGACGCGGCGGGCCTCGCGCTGTTCGCGGTGGCCGGCGCGGAAAAGGCACTCGAGTTCAACATCCATCCGTTCATCGCCATGTTGATGGGCGCGATGACCGGCTGTGGTGGCGGTGTCATTCGCGACATGCTGCTTGCGCGAGTGCCCGTGGTGCTGGTGACCGACATCTATGCGAGCGCAGCCGGGGTCGGCGCGGCGGTCGTCGTGGTCGCCCGTCGTTTCGGTTGCTCGCCGGCCGCAGCGGCGGGCATGGGTTTCGTTGCCTGCTTCACGTTGCGAATGGCAGCGGTCCACTTTGGCTGGCAACTGCCAAGGATTGCCGGATAACCGCCGATGATGAATACCCCCAACCCAACGCCTGAACGGCAGACGCTAGGCAGCTGGCAGGGCGTGTCGCTCGACATCGCTGCCTGGGATGGCGCGGCCGCCGACGTGGATCTTTCCGTCGCTTGCATGTTCGCTCGCGAACTGGACGGTGGCCTGCGAGGCGGGTTGCTTCATCTGGATAACGCGCTCTCGGGCAAGCTGGTGCGCTTGCGCGATGAAGGCGTGTTCACGGGAGAGATGGGCGAAACCCTGCTGGTCAGCCTGCCGCCGGCAACAGTCGTGGCGCAGGCCGTGATGGTGATTGGCATGGGTGACCCATCGCAGTGGACGCCAGCAACGACGGCCCATGCAGTGACCACCGCCCTTGGGGCTGCCGTGCACCTCGGGGTAACCAGTGCCGCCTTTGCCCCAAGCCTTCTCGATTCGGGGTTGGCGCCCAGTGTCACCGCGGGCGTGGCACCGGCGATGATGAAGGCCGTCATGCGTGCCATCGATGCCCATGTGAGCATTGCGGCGCATGGGCTGGCCCCGGCGCCATCATTGCGTCGCTGGGTGTTCGACGTGGGCGCCGCGGGTTTTTCGTCGGCGGCCGCGCAGTTCAGCGCTGCGCTGGCTGATCGATAAAGACGGCGAATCGGCCGGCGATAAGGCCGGTCGAATGCTTCAGCGCCAGGTGCGCGGTTACGCCGTCGCGTGGTGTTCCACTTCACTGGCCGCCACGGCCAGCCCGGAAACCACGCCGAGCGACGGATCGCCGTGTACCAGGGGAATCTCGGGGAAACAGGCGGCGACCCTGGCCTTGACCTGCGGCGACCGGGACGTTCCGCCGGTAAGGAACACGCTGGCGGGCAGGGCAGGAAGATCGCCACGGACCGTGGTCAACGTGCGCTCCAGCTGGGTGAGGAAGGGCTCGATGGCCGTGTCGAGATCATCGCGACTGGCGTCGACGGCGAGGCCGTGCTCGATGAAATCCAGTCGGGCGCGATACGTCGGGTCGGCGCTCAACTGGATTTTCGTGCGTTCGGCCGTCTGATTGAGCCGCGTGGTGGCGCCCAGTTCCTGCAATGCGCGCAGGCGAGGTCCGTACGGGGCGGCAACCAGACGGTAGTTCTGTTTGCGGAATTCCCGCTGCTTGGGCAGGTTGTGCACGCTCGCCGCTTCCACGAACTGGTGCTGCGGCACACGCACGATGTCCTTGCCCATCAGCGGCATGAAGCTGTGCAGGCTCACGCCCACGTCGAGATCCGTGCCGCCCTTGGGCAGGCCCCAATTACGTGCGATCAAGGGTGACGCCGCGCCGCCGAGCTCGGCATGCGTGACGTCGGTGGTGCCGCCGCCGATGTCCACGATCAGCGCATGCTGCCGCTCGACAAGACTCTTGTGGTAGTGCATGGCAGCCGCTGCGGGTTCCTCGAGAAAACGCACGTCGTCGAAACCCGCAGCGGCGGCGGCCTCACGCAGTATGTCGATGGCTTGTTCCGATCCTGCGGCGCCCATGGAACTGCGAAATTCCACGGGGCGACCGATCACCGCGCCGCGCACCGGTTCGTCGAATTGACGGCTCGCGGTGAGGCGAATGTGCTCGAGGATGTGCGTGGCGATATGCACGATGACCTTGCGCACCTGAGGGTCCAGCCGGTAGCCGAACATCGATTTGGGCGATTCGATCAGGTTGCCGCCGCCGCTTTCGAGATAGCCCTCCACCGCGTCCTCGCCGAACAACGCATGCTGGAAGCTCGCGACGGAGGCGGTCGCGGCACGAGCCTGCTCTTCCATCCACTGGCGACGCACGACGCGCAAGGCTTCGCGACGCAGCTCGTCGTCGGCGCGCGTGATCGGTGCGTGGCCGCGGGCAGCAGCGGCGGCTGCTTGCAGGCGCAGGTCGTTGCGGGCCGAGCGGATGTGCGCTTCCAGCCGGGCCTCGAGTTCAGGCGTGAGCGCGAAGTCGTTCGGGTCGGGCACCAGCTCGGGAAAATACACCGCGGTGCGAAACTGCTCCGCGTCGCCAAATCGCACCAGCGTCAGTTCACCGCTGCGGATAGCGGCAGCCGCTGAATAGCTGGTGCCGAAGTCGATACCGATATGCATGGAGAGGCCGCGCGCGAAAGAGCAATCTTCCATGATCTCAGGCGCTGGCCTCGCCTGCAACGAACCGTGCGTATCTTCGGCGGTGGCAGCGGCATAGCGAGCGCGGCCAGCGCCGATGTGCCCGGTCTCACAGGCGCCTGCAATGCATGCGAAGGCGGCGCACAGGTGGTTATCGGGACGGCTCGCCCGGCTTTCCCTGGATCATCACCGCCGCGCTGGCCGAACTCAGCAGCGCCAGCGCCGCCGATATCAGCATGACCCACCGGAATCCGGAAACAAATGCCATGCCCACCGCGCGCCTCAATGCGGCGATGGCCTCGGAGGGGTAGCCGTCAGGCATCACGATGCCCGCGAGTTTCTGGCGTTGCGCGACCACCGCGGCGACGAGGCCGGAGGGGGCGCCCAGTCGGGCGAGTTCGTTGTCCAAGGTCGCATTGAACGCGAGCGTCAGGACGATGCCGAACAGCGCGATGGCGAGCAGGCCCGCCGTACGGGAAACCGCGTTGTTGATGCCCGATGCGGTGCCGGCCAGCTCCTTGCCCACCGCGTTCATGACGGTCGTGGTCAGTGGCGCCACCGTTATGCTCATGCCCAGGCCGAGAACGCACATGGCCGGAAAGAAGCTCGTCCAATAGCTGCCCTGCACGGTGGGCAGTGCAAACAAGGCGAAGCCGAGTGCCGCGATCAGCGGACCCACGGTGAGCGGGAGCTTGGAGCCGAAGCGGTCGACCAGGCTTCCGGCCCAGCGCGACATCACGAACATGATGGCAATGAACGGCAGCAACGCCGCGCCGGCTTCCGTGGCGGCATAGCCCTGTACCTGGATCAGGTTCAGCGGTACGAAGAACAAGCTGCCACCGAGCGCTGCGTAAAGCAGAAGGGTCAGCAGGTTCGCGCCGCTGAAATTGCGCTCGCGAAAGAGATTCAAGGGAAGCATGGGCGATGCAGTGCGCGTTTCGACATACACGAACAGCAGCAACGCGAGGCCGCCAATGACCATGGACGTCCAAATCGGCGTTGCCATCCAGCCGCGCGAGGGCGCCTCGATAAAGGCAAACACGAGCCCCGCCAGGCCGATGGTCACCAAGGCCGCCCCGGATACGTCGATGGTGCCTGTCTGCGTGTCTCCCTTGCTTTCGGGTACGGTCGCCGCGCATATCGCAAGCAGCAGGGCGCCGACCGGTGCGTTGACCAGAAAGGCCCAGGTCCACGAATAGTGATCGACGAGAAAACCTCCGATCACCGGTCCAATGGCGGCTGTGATCCCACTGAACGCCGACCACGTGCCGATGGCTGCGCCGCGTTTGGACGGCGGATAGGTTGCGCTGATGAGGGCGAGGCTGCCGGGCACCAGGAGCGCCGCACCGATGCCCTGGACCGCCCGCGAGGCAATCAGCGGGCCGACGGCGGTCGACAACGCGCATGCGATCGAAGCGAGCGTGAACAGGGCCGTGCCGATCATGAAGACGCGTTTGCGCCCGAAGCGATCACCCAGTACGCCGCCCACCAGCAGGAGCGAAGCCAGAAACAGCGCGTAGGACTCCATCACCCATTGCGCGTCCGACGTGTTGGCGTTCAGTTGATGCTGGATCGCCGGGAGGGCGACATTGACCACGGTGCCGTCGATGAAGGCGAGGCTGGACCCGAGAATCGCGGCTACCAGCGTCCAGCGTTGCGAACGTTCTGAGCAGCCCGCAGCCGGCGTGCCGCTCAGGATGACACCTTCGTCGCAGGGAGATCTTCCGAGCTGGGGCATGGTGTCCACCGGCATGCTGATCGGTGGAGCTTACTACCCGACGGCCAAGGCAGTGGAACCTGCATGGCTGGACAGTGCAACGACGATAGGCGGAGCCGAGCCCGCTGGCTTGGCTTCCAGCGGGCTCATGCGGACATGCCTGTCAGCCGCAGCTGCCGCAGCAACCGCCCTCGGCATGTTTGTCGCGCGTGGCGGTCGCCGGATCGCTCACGCTGATGTCGATCACGGTCAGATCCGGATCCGTCTGCCGATAGGTCAAGGTCAGCTGGTCACCGAAGCGTTCACGCAGCTGGGCGATCAGTGGCAGCGGGTTATGGTCATTGAAGAAGCGCATGGTTTCGCCGGGATGCAAAGCGCCCAGCGCGCCGAAAATCGCGGCGTGGCGAAAGCGCCGCGCGACCCCGCGGGCATCGAAGTGATGAATGCTGGCTTCGAGGAGAGTGTCGTGAGACATGGCGATGCGATCGGCCTGTGAGTGAAGGGGATGGCAACGTAGGTCACCCGCTCACTCGACGTCACTGACCTGGGTCAGCAGAATCACGGGCTCTGGCCCGGTTGATGCCGGGTGGCCGCGCGATAGGACATGACATGAAAAGCGATATGCGTTTTCCGGATGACGAGAATGGCCAGGTGCTTCGTCAGATGGTCGAGCAGGGCGATGATCTTTCGGTGCCACGCGAGGTCGACTTTGCGGTGATCTTTCCCACGGAAGATGCGGCCCTGAAGTTCGCGTTGCGTCTGCTCAAGAGCGGCCAGAAGGTTTCCTTCTCCGAGTACGAAGGGAACGAAGCGCTTCCGTGGCAGGTGCTGGCGCATCCCTTCATGGAGCCCACGCACGAGAACATCTCAGGCTATGAAGGCCTGCTGGCCGAGGAAGCCGAGAGCCTTGGCGGCAGGAACGACGGTTGGGGCTGCGAAGCGCAGTCGTGAGCGACAGCGGTGGCGCGTTTCGTACGCGTCCTCCGCTTCCCCGCGCCGAGCCCCGTATTTCGGGGGCTATTTGAATTTGTCGGACAATTGAACAACACTCGGTGGGTCGCCACAGGCCGAGAGTCTTCGCATGCCCACGCCGCCCTCGATGAGCCGTCGCTCCTTCCTTCAGGGCATGGCCCTGGCCGGTGCCATGGGTGCGATGACCTTCCGGCCGTTGCGCGCGGTGGCATCGCCCGGCGAGGCGGTTGCGGGGCGGGCGCAGCAGGTGCCGCTGTTTCCGCAGGCGCCGCTGATGCAACAACCCTTTGCGCTGCTGCCCACGGGCTCCATCAAGGCGAGTGGCTGGCTGTTGCGGCAACTGCACATCCAGGCGGACGGACTGGGCGGCCATCTCGACGAGTTCTGGCCGATCGTGGGGCCGGACAGCGGGTGGTCGGGCGGCAAAGGCGAGTCGTGGGAAGACGGTCCGTATTTCCTCGATGGCTTGGTGCCTCTCGCATGGCAGCTGGATTCGCCCACGCTCAAGGCAAAAGCCATGCGCTTCATCGACTGGACGCTGGAGCATCCGTGGGAGAACGGCATGTTCGGGCCGCGCAGCAACGACGACTGGTGGCCGCGCATGGTCATGCTCAAGGTGCTGACGCAGTACCACGAGCTCACCGGCGATCCACGCGTCATGCCGTTGATGACGCGCTATTTCCACCATCAGTTGCAGGCATTGCCCACGCGGCCCTTGCGCGATTGGGGGCGCATGCGATGGCAGGACGAGCTGGTCTCGGTGCTCTGGCTGTACCAGCGCACGGGCGACGCAAAGCTGCTTGATCTTGCGCATCTGCTCAAGCAGCAGGGCTACGACTGGCAGGGCATGTTTGCGCACTTTCCGTTCACGCAGAAGACGGATGCGGACGCACTGCGCAAGCAGGCGGGCGGCTCTGACGCGTTCATGCAGGACCTTGGTCTGCAGGTGCACGGCGTCAACATTGCGCAGTCGTTGAAGGCGTCGCCCGTGTGGTCCGTCGCCTCCGGAAGCGCTGCCGATCGCGAGGCCATCCATCATCAGCTGCAGATGCTCGACACGTATCACGGCGTGCCCAACGGCATGTTTTCAGCCGATGAACATCTCGCGGGGCGCAGTCCGTCGCAAGGCACCGAGCTGTGCACCGTGGTGGAGACCATGTTCTCGCTCGAAGTGGCGCTGGCCCTCACCGGCGATGCCGCGCTGGGCGATCGGCTGGAACGCATCGCTTTCAATGCGCTGCCCGCCGCGCTGACCGACGACATGTGGGCGCACCAATACAACCAGCAGGCCAACCAGGTCGAATGCAGCCAGCATCGGCAACCGTGGACCACCGATGGCCCGGAGTCGAACCTGTTCGGGCTGGAACCCAATTTCCGTTGCTGCACCGCGAATTTCCATCAAGGCTGGCCGAAATTTGCCAACAGCCTGTGGATGGCGACGGCTGATCACGGCCTCGCCGCCATGAGCTATGCGCCCTGCACGGTGGCCACGGTGGTGCGTGGCACGCCGGTGGTGGTCGAGCAGGTCAGCGATTATCCGTTCCGGCAGACGGTGAGCCTCACGTTGAAGCCCGAGCATGCCGTTGCCTTTCCGTTGAGGCTGCGCATGCCGGCGTGGTCGCGTGACACCCGGATCACGGTGAATGGAAAGCCGGTCAAGACCACGCCCGGCTTCACGACCGTGGAGCGTACCTGGGTACCCGGCGACACGATCGAAGTGGTGTTCGATGCCGAGGTGAAGGTCGAGCGCGGCTACAACGGCGCACTGAGTTTCAGTCGCGGCGCCCTGGTCTATGCGTTGCCGATCGAAGAGAACTGGGTCGTCTGGCGCAAGCGTGGCCCCACCAACGACTGGCAGGTCTATCCCGGCTCGCGCTGGAATATCGGCTTCAGGCCGGATGTGCCGATCGCCGTGAGCGAGCACCCCGTGGGTGAAAGACCGTTTGCAGGCGCGACAGCCGCCGTGAAACTGGCGGTGCAAGGGCAATACGTCCCCGCGTGGACGTCGTCGGAAGGCAGTGCCGATCCCGTGCCGGCCAAGGCCGAGCCGTCGGTGGACGAAGGCTCGCCATCGGTCACGCTGGTGCCTTATGCGGGCGCCAAGCTGCGCATCACGGCGTTTCCGTCGCTCGGCTAGCAGATGCAGGAACCGCGCTCCGTTCAACCGGAGCGCGGTATTCCGGCAGCGTGCGGATCAGTTCTGGAACTCCGCCAGCATGGCTTGCAGTGCCGCCACCTGTCGATGCAATGCCTCGTTCTCGCTGGTCAGTTCGGCCACGCGCTCGCGAAGCTGCTGGAGCTCGTCGTCCGCAGGCACGGCCTGCGGGGAAGGGGCTTCGTCGCGCGGCTTGCGTCGTGCTTCGCGCGCGCGTTTGGCGGCCTGCTTGAGTTCCTGTTCGCCGGCCACGGCGGCAGCGCGCTGTTCCTCGGCCGGCAATGTTGCCACTGCCGCGGCCGCATTGATCGACAGCGTGCCCGACTTCACGGCCGCCACGACTTCCTCGGTGGCCTGCTTCTGGATTTTCTCGATCAACCCGATCTGGCTGTTGCTGAGGCGCGCCTCGCGGGCGAGGGTTTCGCGGTTCAGCGGCTCGATTGGCGCCGTCTCTACCGCGGCATGGCTTTCCACGACGGCCTCGTCGCCCGTGTTCTCGTCGGCGGCAGGTTGGGCCTGCGCAGGCTCATCGACTTTCCGTGCGCGGGCACGCCGTTCGGTCAGGATTTCGCGCTTGCGCAAGGCCAGCACGCCACGCTGGAACGCGGAAACGCTGCGGCGGCCGAGATGCTGGTCGATCATCCACAGATGGACGTCGTCCATGCTCCTGAAGTGCGCGTGCTGCATGGTCTGGAACGGCAGGTCGTGCTTGCGGCAGACGCTGTAGCGATGATGCCCGTCGACCAGGATGTTGCCCCACAGCACGAGCGCATCGCGGCAACCCTCGGCCAGGATGCTGCGCTCCAACGCTTCGTACTCTTCGGGCGTCATCGGGTCGATATAGGCTTTCAGTTCTTCGTTGACGACGATGTCCATGAGCACGGGCGAGGTAATGACGAAAGGCCGCGCATTGTAAAGACAGCGCGCTGCTTTGCCGACTGGCCATGCGCGTGGTTCGGGATTTTTCCGTTTCGTCAAGAGCGCCCTGCGTCAGCTCGCGGCCCATGGCAGCTGGCACCAGATCCTTCAGAATGGCGACCGGCATGAATCGGGAGCACGCGGAATGGATGAGGGTCGCACACGCATCGTGCATGGACGCACGCCGGAATCGGCGAAGATGGTCGCCAACGTCAGGCGTGCGGCGACGATCACTGCCGCGCTCAATCGCCTGACGTTCAACGACGCCGACGAAGTTCGCGCGATTTTCAGCGAGCTCATCGGTCAGCCGCTGGATGAGGGTTTCGTGCTGATTCCGCCTTTCCATACCGCGGGCGGCGATGAAATCCGCGTGGGCAAGAATGTCTTCATCAATCAGAACTGCACGTTCTACGACCTGGGTGGGTTGCACATCGGCGACGACGTGATGATCGGCCCGAATGTCAGCATCATCACGACCGGTCACCCCGTGGAACCTTCGCAGCGCCGGTCCATCACGATCGGAAAGCGCATCACCATCGAGCGCAACGTATGGATTGCCGCGGGCGCGATCATTATCGGTGGCGTCACGGTGGGCGAGAACTCGGTCGTCGCGGCCGGCGCGGTCGTTACCCGGGATGTGCCGCCGAACAGTCTGGTGGCCGGCAATCCGGCGAAGTTCATTCGCGCGGTGGATGGCGACGCGACTCCATAGTGCGCTCGGGGAGAACTGTTTCTTGAGCGGAAATCAGCCGGTCACCGCGCTCGACGTTGCCGTGTCGTTTTTTCGGCGCCGGCAGAGCGCACAATGGCGGTCGTTGTCCTTTTGATGGATGTCCATGAATCAATCCACCTCCAAGCCCGTCCCGACCATCTGGCTCATTCGCCACGGTGAAACCGAGTGGAGCAAGTCGGGCCGTCATACCGGTACGACCGATATTGCGCTGACCGAGCAGGGGCGTAGGCAGGCGTCCGCACTGGCGCCGCTGCTCGCCGCGCAAACGTTCGACCTCGTGTTGACCAGCCCCATGCAGCGCGCCATGGATACGTGCCGCCTCGCCGGCCTGGGCGAGCAGGCCGAGATCGAGCCTGGCCTCCACGAGTGGAATTACGGGATCTACGAAGGGCGCACGACGGCGGATATCCGCGAGCAGGTGCCCGACTGGTCGGTGTGGACGTCGCCGATGCCCGAAGGAGAGACGGCCGAGCAAGTCGGTGCTCGTGCGCAGGCACTCATCGATCGACTGCTGAGGCGCACGGCAAGCCAAATCGCGCTGTTTTCGCACGCGCACTTCCTGCGCACGCTTGCCGCGGTGTGGGCAACCGGTGCCCCGTCGCTGGGTGCGCATCTCGCACTCGACACCGCTACGGCCAGCGTGCTCGGTTTCGAGCGCGAGACGAGGGCTATCCTGAAATGGAACCGGCAGCCGTAACGTGGCTCCGAGGCCCGTTGGATCGCCACGTTTGGGCAGCTAAAAGTCCGTTGCCACGGCGGGCCGAAGCATTTGCTTCGGCCCGATGTGCGGTTGGGTAAATCGAATCGAGAACGGCTTGCACAAAACGATGCCTGCTCGCTGTCTCCCTGGCACAGCCGGTCGACGAAAGGTTTACGTCGTCGTCCGGGTGGTGTGCTGCGAATACCACGCATGCCAGCGCCCCTGGCTGTAATAGAAAACATCCACCGATGTTTCCTTGTCCCCGTGATGCGTCACCACGGCGGTATCGCCCTTGATGCTGACCGTCGAGGTCGGTGGCAGCGGTTGAACGGGCGTGTTGGGGTGCTGCTGTGCGAAGCGGGTTGCCGCTGCCACGATCTCGGCCTTGGGACGCGGGACGCCGTTGGCGTTGACCGACACGTAAGCGGGGTCGAGCAGGTCATCGAGGGCCTTGGCGTCGCCGGTGATGAAGGCGCGGCTCCAGGCATTCTCGACGTCTCGCACGCTGGCCTCGTTGGGCCCTTGCTCCGCGGCGTAAGCGCCTAACGACAGCATCATGCAGGCACCAACGAGCCAGCCTGCCGGGACGAGCTTCTTCATCACAGTCTCCTACCGTGTTGACCAGGGACGACGATCGGAAGCGACGCTCCAGACCGGCCGTTTGAAATGACTGATACAGGATGGCGAAGTTCGGCCCATAGGCCATAGGTCATCGATGCCATCCATGGCTGAGGCTCAGCATCGGTAACGGGTGCCCCGGGCTTCACAGGCACCGATGGCGTGACCGGCTTTCTCGACCGGGCCAAGGAGCCCTGCCGGCTTTATCGGCTCGCGGTCGAACATGGCGCGTTGTTCGCCTTCATCGCGTGGAATTCGATGAATAGCCCAAGGTCCTCCTGCGTGGGGGCGAGCACGGACTCACCCCACTGACCGCGGTAGGTAGGCAGCGAGCGCTCATAACCACGCTCTGCCCAACGTCGTGCGCGCTCGACGTCGCTGACGCCGAAACTCACTGCAAGGATGCGTGGGCCGCCATGGGTCATGGTCTGTTCGGCCAGGCCCGCGCCATCGGGCTGAAGCAGCAGCAGCGCCGTGGGGCCGACCGGCACACAGAAGCCAGCTGCGGCGACGGCAGGCAGCTTGACCGGCACGGCATGGCCGAAGCCCATTTTCTCGAGCTCGTGCCGATCCGCTTCGGCGTTGCCCGATACCAGCCATATCGACGTGAGCTCGCGAGCACCGTTGGGGTGTTCGCGCGTGATGCGGTAGTCATCGGCATTGGCGGGATCGAACTGGTCGGGCGCGTAGTTCGACGCGTAGTCGATGAAGAACGTATTGCTCGACAGTGGCGCACGATCGAAGGCGAACAGCCGCCAGCCGGGCTTGGCGCTGTCAGGGCCGGAAAAGAACGGCGTGACGGCGTATTTCAGCGCCTGCAGCGACTGATGGATCGCATCGAGCGACGAGGACCTGAAGCCGAAGGTGCGTGAGCCAGGCCCGCCCTTCAGTGCCTGCTGGTCTTCCTTCATGCCCGGGTCGAATTTCGGGTCGGGCCCTGTGATGCCCAGCAGTTCGATGAAGCTGCTGTCAGCGAACCGGATGTAGCGGTTGGCGACGCCATCGGTGTCGTGCCCGGGACGAACCTGGAAGCCCAGCTTCACCGACATGACCGAGGTGACCTGGTCGATGCCTCGCCCCCACAGCAGGATGTGATCGAGCCGGGCGCCGGCGGTGGCGGGGGCGGGCGCCGCGGCGTGTGCGGCGCCCAGACAGAATAGCCATGCCGAAACGAACAGGATCAGACGCATGCGGATACTCGCTTGAGGAACATGGGCACTCCCTCGGCCGGCGGAGCGTGGGGGCGCGGGCGGCCAGGGCGTTCACTGCTGTCGAGGCCGATGGGAGGTACCGGTCGGCCGGCCATCTTTATGGTCAGTCCGGTCGGCGCCCGCAAGGACAAGTTCCGGACAAAAACAGCCAGCGGGGCGAACGTGCGAAGCCGCCGCCGGGCGCCATCACGCGCCGGCGCTGCGGCGCAGCGATTGCGGCGATGTACCAAACGCGCGGACAAAGGCACGGCGCATGCGGCTGGCGTCGCCAAAGCCGGTCGAGGCGGCAATGTGGTCCATATGGAGATGACTGGTCTCGACGGCGACGCGGGCGGCTTCCAGGCGCAGGCCCTCCACGACCTTGGCGGGCGTCGCGCCGATTTCAGCGACGAAGGTGCGGGCAAAGTTGCGAGGGCTCATGGCGGCGCGTTCTGCCAGGCGTTCGATCGTCATGGGTTCGCCGATGCGCGCGCGCATCCAGCGGATAAGGTCGCCGAAGCGGCCGGTTTTGCCGCCTTGTTCCACCAGGACGGAATACTGCGACTGCCCCACGTGATGCCGCTGGTGCACGACGAGCTGCTGGGCCGTGCGTCGCGCGATGCCAGGACCGAGGTCATCCTCCACGAGGGCCAGCGCGAGATCGATGCCCGCGGAAATGCCTGCCGATGTCCAGACGTCGCCATCCCTGACGAACATGCGATCGGCATCGAGCCGCACCCGGGGATATTGCAGCCGGAAGCGTTCCGCCGCGGCCCAGTGCGTAGTGGCGCGCTTGTCGTCGAGCAGCCCCGCTGCCGCGAGAAAGAATGCACCGGAACACACGCCTGCCACGCGTCGCCACGCATCATGGTTGAGCCACGTCACGATGCCTGCCTGGCTTTCCGCCAGCTGCGCGAGGTTGCCGCCCGATACGATCACCGTGTCGAAGTGCCTCGACTCCATGGCGTCAGCGGCCAGGCAGACGCCTGACGAGCTGCGCACGATGCCGCCCTCGGGAGCCAGCACTTGGATGGCGTAGCTGCCCGGCCGGAAGCGTTCCGCCATCTCGAATGCGGCAACGGGCCCGGCAGCATCCAGCAATTGAAAACCGGGGAAAACGACGATGGCGATCTCGCGTCGCATGGTGGCCGTCGCAGGATGGGTCCAGTGGCGGAAGTTGGCTTAACCGCGATGCGGGCGTCAAGCTGACTGATGGCACGCTGTGGCGCGCAACAGGCAATCACGACGCGAAAGAGCCGAAGAAGTTCCTGCACGTGATGGAAGAGACGCTTGCGGCCTTCCTCGTGCACCGGAAGCTGATTCTGGATGAGGCCAAGCGGGCCAGGGCGTAGAGGCAGCCGCCTGCGTCAACACCGGTTGATACGGTTGTCGCCAGCGGGATCTCGCTTCGATTGCACTAGCCCACCGCGTGGACGTAGCGAAGGCAGTGCTGAATGTAGGCGACATCGAGCTCATGCATGACGCCGATGGCCGCATCGCGGAGCCACGCGGGAGCATGGGTCGTCTTGCTGCGTCCGCGGACCACTTCCGGTGCCATGCCTGACGGTCTTCAGTGCTCAGCTGGCGTGCGTGCGCGTAACCCACCACCGCACCGAGATAGTCCGCCATCCGCTGGGCCTGGTTGGGTTGAAGCCGGCGAATGTCGAGCTTCATGTCCTGGGGCATGAGTTCGCGGACGATGACGGGCGTTCCCAGTACGTCACCCGCTCGCATGCGCTCTCCGAGCGCGGGAGTGAGCGCTCGGGCACCCGCGAGCAGGCGCTCGGCGGGTTGTACGGGCACGCCGCGCGCCATCGCCGGCACGCAGGAGGCATGCGCCTCCTTGACGTCCATGAGGCAAAAATCATTGCCCTTGCGGCCCTCGCCATCGACATCCAGTACCGCCGCATAGCGGCGCCGCCCAAGCGAACTGCAGCCTTTGCGCCAGAACGCCGCGTCAAGCAAAGACACCTTGCATTGATCCGGGCGACGACTGATCTGCGTGGCCAGCCCGGCCACGTCGGGGCGCGCAAACAGGGTTCGTAATGCTTCGTGCTCATCCGCGGTGATGGGCCAGAACGATCTGCCCCGCGGCAGGCTCACGGTATGGCCGGCCGTGCGTTCGCGTGCAAGCGTTTTCCAGCTTTTATTGTGTGCCTTGCGCACTTCGAGCCGCAGCGTGGGCGGCAGCTCGCGCGTCAGCCCGGGTGGATGATCGCTCAATGCCGATGCATAGCCATCCGCGAGCGCTTCCAGCAGGCGTACGGTAGCCAGGCCAGGGAGGTCGGAGCTTCGCGCGAGGATGGCGAGTGAAAATCCCAGCCGACACAAATCGTACGCAGGGTGGGACAAGGTCGTCTGATCGAAATCGCGAATCTGGATCGAGACATGGCCGTTATCGTCGGCGAGTGGTCCCAGGTTGCCGATGTGGCAATCGCCACAAATCCACAGCGCAGGCGCTTCGGGCAGCTCGATGCTGCTCTCTGCCATTCGTTCGTAGAACTGCGCGACGGTACCGCGTATGTAGGCATGGATGGAACGCGCCATCTTTCGGCGGCGCGCGCCGGCAAGGCTGGCGGCGCGGCGATCGGGCTGAATGTGTCGTTGCGTGGTCATGGGCGCCCTCGCAGTCGGCCGGGAGCATCAGTCAGGAGTCGTGAAACGTCCTTGTTGACCTTGCCAGCACATCGGGCGGATGACGGCATTCAACGGATAGCAGGCGCGTCGAACGGCTGGGTGCGCTCGATGGTGCGGCAGCGGACGTGAGCCACCTGCCATCAAAGCGGCAACGCACCGTCAATAGACGCCAGCGGACACTGAAGCGTGGGACGTCGCGGCCGGCAAGGGGCCGAAACGCGTCACTGTCCAGGTCGCTGCACGCCCTACGACGACGTGTGACGGACGCAGATCTCGCAGAACGAATGATCCGGTGACGCGTCTTGAGCGTGCGCACGCAAGCTGTCCGCGTGATTGAGGTGGAGGTTGTTCACGACGTACCGGCATGCCATGGACATACATAACGGCGTGCTTCATGGATATCTAGCGCCGTGCTCAGGCTGCCTGGAAAACAATGGCCTTGCCTCAGCGCGGTGCTGAGGTGCAGAGCATTGGAGAACAACGATGGCAAACAACCAAAACCAAGGTGGATCGAATCGTGGCTTCGCATCGATGGACGATGACAAGCAGCGCGAAATTGCATCGAAGGGCGGCAAGGCTGCTCACGAGTCGGGCAATGCACACGAATTCAACTCTCAGGAAGCGCGCGAAGCCGGACGCAAGGGCGGCGAGGCGGTGAGTGAGGATCGTGAGCACATGGCCGAGATTGGCGCGAAGGGCGGCGAGAGCCGCGGTGGCTCATCCAACGCATCGTCGGGTAATCAGGGCTCGCGTGGCGGCAGCCACGAGCAGCACGTCAAGGCTGGCGAGCAGAGCCATAAGAACAAATAGCCTTGATGGCAGCTCCACGGTTGGAAGCGCAGTCGCACAAGGAAGTGCGAAGGCGCTGCGAGTATTTCGAATACGACCGCCGTCAAGGCTAGAACCGATCCGTGCCCGCCAGATAGCGCCATTGGCCCGGGGGTAGCTTGGACATGGAAACGCGGCCAATGCGGATGCGCTTGATAGTCAGCACACGCAGGCCGACGGCATGGCACATGCGCTCGACCTTGTCGGGCGCGATGCGTTTCAGGGCAAAGCGAAGATGGCGTTCGTTCTGCCAGCTCACCTTGATCGGAGGCAGCGCGTAGTTCTCAAAGACCAGGCCATGGTTAAGCAGGGCAAGGCCATTCGGCGCCAGCTTGCCTTCGACCTCGACCACCAGCTCCTGCTCGATCCGGTCGAAATCCTCTTCAAGACGACGCTTGACCCGCCAGTCCTGGGTGAGCACCACCAGTCCGCTTGCGCTGTCGGGCAGGGGCAACAGCATGTCCAGCCGCGCGAAGTGACGTTTGAGCATGCGCACGCCCGAACTGTCATCGCCGAAGTGGTTCTCCGGGCGAACCAGCGTGCGGCATTCTTCGGCAGTCGCGCCGGCGGGCTTGTTCAAGACCAGTGTCGCGGGCTCGGCAGGTTCGAGCTGGGCATTCGGGTCGATCTCGACGGCCTGGGCCAGCACCTTGAATTGAGGCTCTTCGACGGTCACGCCATCGACGCGAACCCAGCCGCCCTCGATGTACATCTCCGCTTCGCGCCGCGAGCATTGAGCCAAGGCGGCGACACGTTTGGCGAGGCGGACAGGCTCTGTCATTGAGGTCGCTGGGGTTGGGAATGCGTCATTATAGGGCTCGCATGCCTGAGCGGACCACGCTGGAAAAATTGGGTCGTAAAGGCTCGATCCGCGCAGGACACTCGCAGGCGCAACGGCTGCGTGCTCGTCGCGGCGCGCAAGCTCCTATGGAGCGCTGCGCTCAGGCGGGGACGTAGCTCAGTCGTATGACCCGTTCGCCGATCAGGTCGCTGGCCATCAGGCGAAGCGGCGGGCTGGGAGCCGCGAAGAAGGGTTTGCCGCTGCCAAGCACGACAGGGTGGAAGTAGAGCCGATACTCGTCGATGAGGCCGAGATCGGTGAGGCTCTGCGCCAGGTCAGGGCCGGCGACTTCGATCTCGCCAGGAAACTCGGCTTTCAATCCTCGTATCACCGATTCGACGTCGTCGGAGACCAGCGTCGCGTTTGGGCCTACGGATGCCATGGAGCGTGACACGACCCATTTGGGTTGGCTTCGCCATGCCAGGGCGTAGTCGCGCTCGTCCGCGTCCCACTCCGGCAGATCGTCGTCCCAGTAGCGCATGACCTCGTACATGCGGCGCCCGTACACCATGCCCGTCAATTCCCGCACGCGGTCAGTGAAGTGCCGGAACAGCGCGGGATCGGGAGGACCGAGCCGTTCGTGGTCGATGTAGCCGTCCAGGGACACGTTCAATTCGAAGACGAGCTTCGCCATGAAATCTCTCCGTGCGAGCGTTGGCGATAGCGTGCGGCGTCGACGAATGAAACTCGCCGCACGTCACATGGCCACGCCCTCCACCGCAGAGCGCTTTCGTCCGACCAGGCTCCGTGGCGGAAAGGTAGCGGGCTACATAGCGCGCAGCTATTTCCTACCGCTGCCAGAGGGCGCCGACGCCCGCCGCGTGGGGTCCTGCTGGTTATCACTATCGCCGTCGTCATCGCTCGTGCCGCCTGGTGCTCCTTGGTTCGCGACGGGATGAGAGGGTGCGTCGGCCCAAGCCTCGCGCTTCTGCGAGGAATGGTCCTGGGGCTTGAGATCCTGTTTTGCGTCTTCGTGCTCCTTTGCTTTTGAGTTCGGGTTGCCTTTGGTTTCGGTGCCGGTCATCGCTGCTCCTCCTCGACCGCGTGTGCTGGCGTTGGTCGCCAAGCAGCTATTGTTCGCCCGGGCCACGAAGCAAACCGATAGCGCGGGGTGAAGGCGCGAAGACATACATCAAGGTCGCGGCGGCTACGTAGATTTACGCAGGATGCGGCCGGTAGATTTGCAGTCGCTGCGTACTCCTCAGTGCGAGCATGCTTCTCGCGCCACTACGCATGGTGGAAAGCGCCATGTCGGCGTGGCGAGCAAGCGCTTTTTGGCTCGATCCAACAAGGTTCGCGACAGCCTGGACGCGTTGCGCACTACGGCTTGCAACGCGCCAACGAACGCGACCGCTCGGCCATTTGGCTGACTTGTGAGATAGAGGTGGTGTTGCGAAAGATGTCGTCATGCTCGGGGGAGGCATGGACTATTTCACCTACGACATTGACGGATCCTGCGTGTGCGTCTGGTACGAATGCGGACATGGCCACGACGCGACCTGGATTGTCCATTTCGCCATGGGTGACAAGGTATTGAGCATGGACGGCGTCACTGCCCTGCATTCGGATTGTGTGCAGGCCGACATCGCTCGATCGGTTGGCCGGGCGCTGCAATGGGCCGGCGCAGTTCGAGGCATATCGCGCCACGGAACAGATCCACTTGGCGCGACCTCATAGGTGATCTTCAGGCGATGGAGAGTGGCGATGAGCGCGCATATGACGCCAGTCGACGATGAACTCCGCAGGCCATCGATCGCGATTTCCGATGTGCATCTGCTGGTCGCGCAGGGTCTTGCCCGTGCGCTCAGTCGCGCGTACGAAATCAAGGCCGTGCTGAGGAGCGGACGAGAGCTGGAAAACCTCGTTCTCACGGACCCGCCGGACGCCATCATCACCGAGTTCAACCTGCTCGACCAGAGCGGCCTGGAAACACTCGAAAACACACGGGCGACGCAGAGCAAGGTTCCCTTCGTCTTCTTCACCTCCCAGTCGGATCCGGCGGCATTGCAGCGCGCCTTCTACGCGGGCGCCCGCGGCGTCGTTGCGAAACTGGAAGGCGTGGACGCGTTGCAATCGGCCATTGACCTGGCATTGAAGGGCAAGGCGTATCTGTCGGGTGCCTTCATGCCGGTGCTCATGGGGGACAAGCGCCCGGAAGTGCACCTGTCCACGAGACAGCGCGTGGTACTGCAGTTGCTGGACCAGGGGATGACTGCCCAGCAGATTGCCGACCGGCTGTGCCTGTCGCGAAGAACGGTCGAGAGCCACAAGATCAGGCTTCAGCGCGCGACGCATACGCACTCGCTCATTGAGCTTCTCTCCGAAGCGAGGCGACTTGGCTTGCTGGACCCCGTGCGGCGACGTGCGTCGTCGGTGAGTTGATGGCTATGCGCGCGGCCATGCCACGAAAGAGGACGGAACACTTTGCCGTCCAGGCTCGCTCGGCACGGTTGGATCGTTCGTGCAACGACGTGTTTGCTGTAGTCAGGCCACCGGTATGAGTACGAGCGCCTTGCCCGATTTCGTCGCGGAGATCCACCTGTTGCCGGTCGGGGCATCGGGTGGCCATCGCCATCTTTCGGGCGAGGAATGGCGGACGGTGGTGGAAATCAACAACGAGTTCTGGTCGGCGACGTTGCATTTCGATGGCGAGCATCTGCCGGGCGAACATTTCGAGGTCGAGATCTGGTTGCTTCTGGCCGACGTGGCGCTGCCGATGATCGAGCAGGGGATGAGTTTCACCGTCTGGGAGGATGAGTCCCAGGCGCAGGGTGTCATAAAGCACCTGACGCGCGGCTCGGTCCGCCGATTGGAGAGAGGACCGCATGCCACCGAGCATCTGCGCTCCGCTTGAGTCGCGTTCGCCGCATGGGCGAGCTTGCCCCCTGATTTGAACGTGCGAAACGCATGCAGCGAGATCCACCATGCTGCCCGAAGATCCCGATACAGCCATCTTTCGGCGACTCACTCTGCGTGACGACCGACAGGTCACCGTGAAAGCGATTTTCCCCGAGGACAAAACCATCCTCGACGAAGCCTTCGAAAGGCCCTGCAAAGAGGCCTTTTACACGCGCTTCCTCAGCGTCGTGCGCGACGTGCCAAGAGAAATTCTCCTCCTCTGTGCACCTGGTCCTGGTGGGCACGCGGTGGCATTGGTTGCCATCACCGGCACTGGACCTTCGGAAGCCATGGTCGGTGGTGTCCGTTACGTGACCGATGCCTCGGGCGGCACGGGCGAATTTGCGGTCACCGTCGCCGATGCGTGACGCGGTATCGGTCTGGCCAAACAGTTGATGGCGATCCTTCTCGGCATGGCGCGGCAGCGTCGCGTTCGTCGCGTGGAGGGCTCGGTCTTGACGGCCAACGCGGGCATGCGCCGGTTGGCGGCAAGCCTTGGCTTCACGGATGAGCCCTGTCCCGGCGATTACATGCTTCGTCTGCTAAGCCTCAAATTCGACGCCGTGGCAATTCAGGGTGATGCGCCCTTGGCCTGCGCGTCGAGTGCCGATCGAAAACCCTGAGCGAGATCCGTCGCCTTGCCCGTACCCCAGAAGTGCGTGAAGTAGAGCGCGGGAGACTCGTCCATCATGTGGTTGTGCAGCGCCACAACGTGGATACCTGCTTTGCGCAGTGCCATCAGCACAGGCCGGACATCCTTGGCTCGCATGATGAAGTCGCCATCGATCGCGGCGGACGGATCGCTTCCACTGAATGCCGCCCAGGTCGTGAGGCCCATGGATGCGCCCACCTTCTGCCCATGCATCTGGCCTTCGGTGCCGATCGTGACCTTTGCGACACCATCGGTCACCGGCGCCGGATGTCCCACGATCTTGACGATCGCGTCGGCATTCATCGCCCCGGAAGCGGGCTTGGGTCCGCCGAATCCTTCGGCCGGCTGCGGGTGGGCTGCGCGCACGCTCTTGATAGCATCCCACACGGCTTTCACGCCCGCAGCGAGCTGCGTCGGTGAGCCGTCGCCGCCGATGTGCATGAAATAGACCTTGGTCGTGTCGGCCCTCACACGCAGTCTCTACCTTGAGACGAGCTTGGTAATCCCGATCCCGGGCCTCGTCGCTTGGATGGGCACCCTTGACCCAGGCGGGGGCTGAGTGCCCATCCATTGCCCCGACCCGATTGGCCAAATTATGTGAGATCGCGCACAGGTACGCGATCTCACGCGTATTGCTTGTGGATGTATTTCCTTGCCTGGCCGGCCTTACAGGCCGTTGCTTTCGGGCTAGTCCAATGCCCTTCCGGTCAAAAGCGGATATGTACCCGGTCGGTCCAGCTGTGAGCTAGCGTCAGCTCATTAGTTCTTGCTCTATGCAAACGGCAGCTTCGTTGCAATCAGCTGGTTGAGATCAAGCTGCTGAGCGGCCCTTGGTGCGTAATGAAAGACCCTGAGCATCCATGATCGTCGCAAGGCGTTCCCTGATAGCTTCGGGGCGGTTCTTCCCTGTTAGCGTACCGAACCTTGGGGATACGTTAATGACCTCGAAGTTTCCGCCACCTGCCCACATAGTTCCCTCAGTGACGCCTCCCACGTCGCTGCCATCGACTACTCGCTGCAGTCTTGGCAGCAGAAAATCCAGAACGGTTTGAGGATTGCGCTCGGCGACAATCCAGCGGCGACGCATTTTATGAGCGACCGCCGCAGTTGTTCCGCTTCCGCCGAAAATGTCCACCACTAGCTCACCGGGATTAGTCGCAATATGGATGATCCGCTCTAGAAGAGATTCAGGCTTAGGCGTGTCGAACACTTCCAGTTCTGGAAACATCGCCAACAAGTGGCGCTTTGCGTCGTCATTCGTTCCCGTGTCTGTTGCGCCCCAAACCGTGAAAGGTACAAGCCCTCGGAGCTGGTGTGCGAATAACTTAAGTCGTGGCGAGCCATCGCCTCCCTTTGGGAACCAGATGCGGCTGTCTGCAAGTAAGTCGAGGTAGGTTTGTTCAGTCGCGTACCAAGAGCGTCCCCGAGGCGGACGAAGGACCTGTCCAGTCGGCGTAACTATGTCGTACTGCTGCGCTTTGCGATAACCGGGAGCTGTGAAGGGAGCATCCGTCCAAGGCCCGCGCGGGTCATCGTCCCTGTTTCGAAGGCGTGCCTCTTCCTTGACTAGAAGATTTCGCGAGGTCTTCCACTTCTTTGGTCCGCTTGGCGCGTATACCAAAATCGTATCGTGGTTCGAAGAGAATGCTGCACGAGAGTCGCGAGTGGTCTTCTTTTGCCACACAACTGAAGCAACAAAAGCGCTTTCACCGAAGACCTCATCCATGACCGCTCGGGCACGATGAATCTCTGCATCATCGAGGTGCACCCAAATGCTCGCATCTTCCGCAAGAAGGGGGCGCAGTGCCGCGAGTCGGTCACGCATCATGCTCAGCCACATCGGCCGTTGCATGGTGTCGTTATATTGACGGAAATTCACTTGCGTATTGAAGGGGGGGTCGATGTAAACCAGTCGAATCCCACCGTTTAAGACAGTCGTTTCTGCCGCCAATACGTCTAGGACGTCAAGTCCGTCGCCGATAGCGAGTACATTTGCTCGAACATTTAGCGAGCGCGTTGTAAGTCGCTGAAACGAGAGAGGCTTAGATAGCCTACGATCAGTTGGTTGTACCCACTCATAGTCACCCGCACCAGATGCCCGCAGGGACAAATCCTTGTTGGGCCACACTAGTTGGACGTCAGACATACGAACCTCGATACCGGGGCGACGGGCCACGACGAACGCCGGGATCCTGCTGCTTCATAAGATATCATGAGGTAACGAGAGACAAGCCAAGGGTTTAAGAAGATCATGAAGTTGGCCGCTGTAGGTATGCCACCCGACCAGTCGCGTGTCGCGAAGCCGGACCCAGCGCACATCAGACCTTTCATTAGGTGGGTAGGGGGCAAGTCGAGATTGCTACCTCGCATTCTCCCTCACGTTCCTGCCAACATTGGAAATTACTATGAGCCGTTCCTCGGCGGCGGCGCAGTTTTCCTTGCTTGCGCGCCTCGCGTGGCCGGTCGATCACATTTGGCAGACCTTAATGAACATCTGATCGCTGCTTGGACTGCGATGAGAAATCATCACGCCGAACTAAGTCCGCTCTTAGATTGGTATTTGTCGAAAGACTCCAAGGAATTCTACTACCTAGTTCGTTCGGAGGTTCCAGCCGGTCTCGTCGAGAGGGCGGCTCGTTTCCTCTACCTAAATGGTGTTTCCTGGAACCACCTCTGGCGTGAGAATTCCAAGACCGGCGCGATGAATGTGCCTTGGGGAGACCGAAAGTTCAAAGGAATTGATAGCGAAACGATGAAGGTCATCGGTAAAGTTCTCGCGCGCGCGGACATCGTTGCTACCGATTTCCGTGAAATACTCAAAGGTGCCAAGAAGGGAGACTTCGTTTACCTCGATCCACCTTATCTACCTATATACAGCCGCCCAGACGTTGAGAAAGAGCCTACGGCAAAGTTCAACAAATACACGGCCAAGACTTTTGAGATGGCCGATCTTGTTGACCTCGCCGAGATCTGCGCGGCGCTCACTAAGCAGGGTGTGCGATGGGTGATGTCCAATAGAGATACCGCATCGGTTCGTGACCTTTTTCCTGACGCGGAGATCATTCACTTTACGACACATCGATCTCTAGCCGCACAGAGTCGGCGCGAAGTCGAGGCGCACCAGTCGCCTGAAGCGATCATTGTAGGGAGAGTTTAATGGTTGCTCGGCCAGTCGAATGGGTATTAGTTGTCTACTACGGTCCCGAGGCGCACCGCGCTACCTATGGCCGACAAGTACGCAGCACTCGATATACCAAGGACTACATTCAGCTTTCTCGCAAGAAGGACTTTCTGGAGACCGTAACGAATCTGTTTTCAGTTGATACGGACACGGCGGCCTCCGTACCGCTCACATACCAATGGCCAGCGGGAGCTGCTCCAGGGGAGTTTGTGTTCCACTCCGGAGATCGACCGCATCTCAAGTGGGAAACGAGTCTCGGCGCACCGAAAGTCTGGAAGATGGTACTTTCCCCTAGCGATACCACTGCCGAGACGATTCCTGGTAATCCTTCTTATCTAGAGTTTGAAGACGCAGAAAAAGAGTTTGCGTCGATTCGCGATCGTGGAGCCGGGCAGCCATATCTGATGGCTATCAAGCTTCGGGATGAGCCGAGGACGTTGCATCTACGTGCCTATCTAAAAGAACCAGGCGATGGCTATGCATGGGCAGATCTCGAACTCGTTCCGAAAGACATCCAAGACCTGGCTGCCAAGACATCTCAGCAGTCTGCGCTTGCGTGGTCTCTTTCCCAGAGTGGCGGGATTGCGCCCAGTGAGGAGATCGATGGGGCTCTAAAGCGAATGGTCGCACCTAATGATCCCTTTGAGGTGATCGACGCGTTGGATGCTGAGGCTGGACGAGCACTCACTAAGTACCTTCAGCACCCCGGCCATGGTCTATTCTTTGATCCCGCGCGAAATCACGACGGATGGCTGCAGCCTGCTCCCCTATCTTCGGAGGTCGCAGCATCTCTTGATGACTTCTTGCGAATATTGGAAGTGCGCTTTCCTGCGACGTCTCAAGGGGACGCCGCTGCCGAGTTACTTGAAACAGATCCAGCTGAAGTTATCAGTTTCAGAGAACAGATAACTAAAAGTAATTACGAGGTCTCCGATTCAACAGCGACAGTCAAGACGCGAGGTAGTGCACAGAAAGCATTCGCGGGTGAAGTCAAGGCCAACTACGGATATCGATGCGCGATCACTGGCGTTAAAACTAAGGAATTTCTAGTTGCATCCCACATTGTTCCCTGGAGCGAAGACCAAACTATTCGGCTCGATCCGTCGAATGGCATCTGTCTATCGCTGCTCGTGGATCGAGCGTTTGAGATTGGATGTCTGATGATCGAAAGCGATCTCACGATTCGAATCGATTGGGACAGGGTGGGCGACGATCAGGTACTTCGAAGCGAGCTGGAGCCGTACGACGGAATAAAGTTGCGTGCGCCTAAGAGAGAGGTTCCGAACCCAACGTACCTTCAAAGACGGCGTGATCTAATTGCACTAAAGAAATAACCTCGAGTTTTTATTTAGATGCATTTACGCATTTTTGCGAAGCAATTAATAAGTCTATGAAATACGCGAATAAACGCGGCAGAACTGGAGGAAGTGCTTTTTCTGTCGATATGCGTGGGATGGTCACGCTGATTCCGGCTTAGGCATTATTTATCTATTGGGCTGATCATGACTAAAACTTTGAATGCTGAAGTGCCCGTCTGGGGCATCCATGCCGGTCGTACAGGTGATGCCGATTTGCTATTCCTTAAGCAGGACTGCATTGCCATCGGGTGGAATGCAATGGGTGATCTGTCCAAGCTGACTGCCGAGCGCGAAGCATTCAAACAACGCTACATTCAGACTTATCCGAATGCGAAAAAGGGCGGCATCGCAACTGTGTCAGGTGTACCGTACAGGTTTCTGCATGAGATGAAGATCGGCGACCTCATCGCGTATCCATCCAAGCAGGACAAACACATCCATATCGGCCGGGTGGAGGGGGAGTATCGTTACGACCCGAGTGGCGAAGCGGGGTACCCTCATCGGCGCAAGGTTAAATGGCTTCGACGGATACCTCGCCTGGATTTTTCCCAGGGTGCGCTGTACGAGATTGGCTCGGCATTGAGCCTGTTCTTGGTCAAGAACTACGCCGATGAGTTTCGGGCGGCGCTTGATGGCAGGCGTGCTTCAGTGGTCAAGGTGGATCAGGACGCCTCCGTGGCCGCGGTGACAGAGGACATCGAAGACACCACGCGCGATTTTGTTCTCAAGCGCTTGGCGCAAGATCTGAAAGGCTTGCCTTTAGAGGGATTTGTCGCCCACCTGCTGCAGTGCATGGGCTACCACGCGCGTTTGACCCGGAAGAACGAGCCTAGCGTGGACATAATTGCTCATAAGGATCACCTTGGCATCGAGCCTCCGATCATCAAGGTGCAGGTGAAGAGCAGCCCTGGCACGGCAACGGATAAGGACGTATCCGCGCTGTATGGCAAGCTCTCAGCTGGAGAGTATGGCTTGTTTGTCACGCTCGGGACTTTTAGCCCATCCTCTCGCACCTTCGAGCAGAGCAAGTCCAACTTGCGCCTTATCGATGGCGATGAGTTGGTGGAGCTAATCTTCGCCCACTACGAGGAGTTCGACTCGCGCCACAAGGGGCTGTTGCCGTTGCAGAGGATCTATGTGCCGCAGGTGCTGGAGGCCGATTGAGCAATTGAAATCTGGGGCTTAGGTTGTTTTGGGTGGCACGTCCGTCAAGACTGGCAAAACCAAAACTGGCACGTCGGTTTTCGACCTAGGTCTTTGTTTCTCGCATGGCGTTTAGGCATCGTCAGGTGCCGTACGACACTTGGCGTTGAACACTAGAGCTATCGAGTCGCTCCCGACACGTAGGCGACTGCTTGACACAGTTTTTCTTCGAAGGAGCCGACAAACACGACGGCGACATTTAGTGCGATCTTGTCGTCCTCGAAGAGGGCTTGATACTGAGATTGGTGGTGAGCAAGGGTTCCCATGCCGTCCTTGGAACTCCACTCAGCGATTTCATTCCATAGTGCAGAAGCCTGCCTGGCGGCCTGTTCCATGGAGGCTTGGTGACGTGACAACTCTTCCAAGTCGCGATGCACCAGCATTTGCGCCGCCTTCGGCGAAGATTCTGCTTTGGCCTTCAGGGCGTCCAAGCGCGTCAATGCGTTTTCGAAACTGGCCTTGGACTGCAGAAAGAACGTGAGCATTCGTGAGCGTTCGCGTTCGAACGAAATGTCCATTTGCTCTTTATAGCCATGGCGCGCGTGGTCAAGGGATCGGTGAGATATCCAAGCTGACCATGCTGCAGCAAGAAAACTAAGCACGCTTACTGCTAGTGCGAGAATGGAAAGCCACGTTGAAGCGGTCCACGTCTGCATCTTAGGTATCCCCAACCCGTTGATATAGAGCGCTGTATCGACGCCAAGCTCGTCCTGGACCTGTGAGCAGGTACTGACACTCAGTCTGGCCAGCGGTTGCGCACCAGCCACGCTCCGCTAGGCGGACGTCCGCCCCGTCTAATCCTGACAGACGCTCCGTGTGCTGGTTGTTAGCTTCGTCTAGCCATTCGCGTAGTCGAATTTTTTTACGTCATCGCGAATGACCATGACCCCCGAGTCATGAAGCGCGGGCCGTGAGTGCAGCAACACCCACGACCCGCTGACCATCGCCAACTGTCTAAGAGTTGATCATGGCTACCCGCGATCATACGGCACGCTTTTGCCGGTCAGTTCCCGCTGACGTTCCCCTCACTGGCTCGCCCGACGACCTTCGTCCCCGAAGCGTCACGCCGTCCGAAGCCTCCCCTCGAAGCACTCGCGCGACCATCGCCCTGGCGGTGCTCACGCTGACGCGCCTGCGTCACGACAGTGAGCAAGCGCGCGAGGCGCAGGCCCGGGGATTCCCCGTCAGATCGTTGATGTGGCCGCTTTCCGAGGTGGAAACCACTCGCCTCGGCATCGCGGTTCAATGCCTGCAGCAGTACGCCAGGTTGCTTGGCCTCGCGCCCCGAGCGAGCTGTCCACCCGGCCATTGATCACCCCCGGCGGCGCACCGTTCTGCATGGCGGTGCGTCGCCACCTGATGATCACTCACGTAGGCACTAGGCATTCACTGACACGAATGTCTGTAAGCGCGCGCCTGTTCCAGAGGCGTGCCGGACAGGGGAAGGAAGCCCATGGAACTGATTCAACTGGCGCCGCGCCTGGACGTGGATGCGTCGCAGCGTTTGCGTTCTCCCGGGGAAGTGCTGCTGCACGACTACATGCGCACGGAGGGAATGAACCCTGCGCAGCTCGCGCGTCGCACCGGCATCCCCGCAACGCATATCAAAGGCTTCCTTGCCGGCGACCGAGCCATCACCGCAAGACACGCGATACGGCTTGCCAGCGCGCTGGATACATCGGCGCTCTATTGGCTGGTGTTGCAGGCGCGCTATGACCTGGCGCGCGAGGTGCAAGGCACCGCGGGAAGCGGCCGCCTGACTGCGGGCGCCGGCGTACCCCCCGATACCCGTTAGCCGCTTTTGACGGCCGCCCTGGCGATTCGCCAACCACCCTCTCATCACAAAAGGAATTGATCATGGCTAGGCCGGATCAGCAGGTATGCACGTGTCCCTCGCTCGCATCGCACACGCTCGCGCCGCACGCTGTGCGAAGTGCGTTTGCTCACGAAGCAGAGCCGCCCATGGTGGCTGCGGGCGCGCTGCGTCGCCGCCGTTCCACCTTGGCCATGGCCTTGCTGGGTTTGTGTACAGCGAGCGTGTCGCCGGGCGTTAGCGCCGATGTGCAGGAGTCCGGGCGCAGCGCTGAAACGGAAACCACGCAGGCCGGTGGTGATCAGAAGCCCGCCGCGAAGAAACTGGAAGCGGTGACGGTCACCGGTTCGCTGATTCCGCAGGTCGAGATCGAAACCGCCGCGCCGTTGATCGTGATCTCCGGCGACACGCTGCAGGCGCGTGGTTTCTCGACGGTGGCCGAGGCGCTGAAGCAATCTTCGGTGTCCACCGGCAGCGTGCAGGGCGCGCAGACCTCCGCCTCGTTCACGCAGGGCGCGGAAACGCTCAGCCTGTTCGGCATGCCACCGGGTTTCACCAAATACCTGATCGATGGCCGGCCGATGGGCAATTTCCCCGCGCTGTACAACGGGCGGGACGTGTTCAACAACTTGTCCGGCATCCCGATGCAGTTGGTCGATCGCATCGAGATTCTGCCGGGTGCGCAGTCGTCAGAATACGGCTCGGATGCCATTGCCGGCGTGATCAACGTGGTGCTGAAGAAGCATGTCGATGGCGGCATGCTGGACGCGCGCTACGGCTTCTATCAGGAGGGCGGCGGTATAAGCCGGCGGCTGAGTTTCAGCGACGGTTTCCAGCGTGGCCGCTTCAACCTGATGGGTGGGCTGCAATATGAAAACGTCGACCCGATCTGGGGCTATCAGCGCGACCTTACCCGCCGACGCAATACCGACGGCACGGGCCCGTCGATTGCCAGCGCGGATTATCTGCTGGTAAGCGGCACCACCGGGCGCTACATCAACGTGGAGAAGGTGGACTCCAGCGCATGCAGTCGCGTGACGGAACAGTTCGACGGCACCACCGGCTATCGCGTGCGCTCGCCCAACGGAAGTTACTGTGGCTCGTTCTATTCGCCGGGATACCGCACGCTTGCGAACGGTACCGAGAACGCGCAGTTGTATACGCACGCCACCTATGACGCGAACGACCACGTGCAGTTGTACGGCGACCTGCTCTACAACTACAACGAAACCCGTAACGCGGCGGGCTCCAATTACACGTGGTGGGGTAGCAGCAGCAAGTACCGTTACTTCTACGGCACGAAGTTGCGCGACTACGTGCAGATCCAGCGCGCGTTCTCGCCGGAGGACATGGGCGGTTACGATTCCATCATGAGCACCTCCGTGGAGAACGCGTACATGCTGACGCTGGGTGCGCAAGGGCGCCTGGGCTCCAGCGCGTGGGACTACGACGTGGGCTTCACGCACTCGGACGACCAGCTCAATCAGCGCGGCTTTGCGCGCTGGACCGACCCCATCAACGACTACTTCGCCAAGCACGTGCTGGGCCCCGACCTGGGGCCGGACCCGCGCGGCCGTGGTTATCGCAGCTTTGCGCCCGACTACGCCGCGTTCTACACCGTGATGCCGGTTGCCGACTTCCGCAGTTTCACCGGCTACACCAGCAGCCTCAGCAAGACCTGGGACAACATGCTGCGCGGCCAGCTCACCAACGCCTCGCTGTTCGCCTTGCCGGGTGGCGACGCGGGTATGGCCGCGGTGCTTGAAGCCGGCAACCAAGGTTGGGATTACACACCGGACGCACGCCTGATGAACGGCGGCGTGTGGGGTTCGACGGCGGTGCAGGGCGCGGGTCACCGTTCGCGTTACGCAGGCACGGTGGAATTGCGCGCGCCGGTGTGGCGTCAGCTCACCGTGGATGCCTCGGCGCGCTATGACGACTACAAGGTGGCCGGGAAGCAGGTGGACAAGGCCACTTGGAACCTTGGCCTGGAATATCGGCCCATCGAAACCCTGCTGCTGCGTGGCAAGGTGGGCACGGCGTTCAAGGCGCCGACGTTGTCCGATCAGTTCCAGGGTTTGAGCGGCTTCTACAGCAGCGCCACCGATTACTACAATTGCGCCGCACTGGGCTACCGCGGTCCCAACATCGACAAGTGCCCGGCCCGTTACGCCAGCGTGCAGTACTTCGGCCAACAAGCGGGCAATCCGGCGCTGAAGCCAATCGAGGCGAAGGCATGGAGTTACGGCGTGGTGTGGTCACCGTTGTCGCGCCTGTCTGCCAGCGTCGACTACCTGCACTGGAACGTGCAGGGTGAAGTGCAGAACCAGAGCGTGGACTCGTTGCTCAACGACGAGATGCTGTGTCGGCTTGGCCAGCGTGACATCAACTCACCGTCGTGCCGTGCCGCCCTGGCGCAGATCACGCGAAGTGCCGGCGTGGCGGGCAATGGCACGATCGGTGATATCACGTCGATCTATCGCAGCAAGGTCAATGTCTCGCGCCGCATCATCAACGCGCTGGTGGCGGATTTCCGCTACGGCTTCGGCATCGGGCGCTATGGCGACCTGAGCTTTACCGCCACCTACACCGACATGCTCAAGCACGACTATCAGCCCTATGCCGGCGATCCGATGGTGGACCGGTTGCGCGACCCCACGTGGAGCACCGATTTCAAGACGCGCGCCAACGCCTCGGCCAACTGGCATCTCGGCGAGTGGTCGGCAACGCTCTACGCCAACCGCTACGGCAAGACGCCCAACTACCTCGCCTCCAACAATGGCTATGCGTATCCCGGCGCGGGAACGTTGGCGCCGTGGATACGCTACAACGCCAGCGTGTCGTACCAGCCCATGCCTAGCCTGCAGCTCTCACTGCAGGTCAACAACTTGTTCAATGCCATGCCGCCACGCGATGGCAGCTATCCCGGCACCTCCGGCGCGCCGTACAACTCAAGCAACTACGACGTGTATGGCCGAGCCTATTACCTGCAGGCGACCTATCGCTTTGGTGAGCGCAGGCAATAGCGGTATTCGGTTGGGAGGCCCCGGCGTTTCGTTCTCTCAGGCAATCAAATGCTTCCGAAGGAATTGAACGGTTCTCTGCTTGGCGAGCGAAGCGTCGGCGGCGTTGTAGTGGTTCCCGCCCGGTCTGGCGAAGGCATGCTGCCGGTCCGGGTACAGCTCAATCTCCACGGAAGGAGATCCGGCCAGTGCAGCCTGGATCTTCTTTCGCGCTGCGGGCCCCATGTATTCGTCGTTTCCGGCGAGATGCATGAGGAGAGGACCGTTCACGCGCCGGAGTTCGTCGGCGTATTTGTCGGTGCCACTGCCGTAATAGGAGACCGCCGCGTCGACGTGGTAACGAGCAGACATGAGTATGGCGAGCAGACCACCCAGGCAGAACCCCATGACTCCTACCTTGTCCGTCGAGGAAAAGGGCCGCGCTGCTTTTACCGTGGCATGAACGTCATCGAGCGCCCGGTCGATATCAAGCAGCTCGCAGAGTTCGAAAGCCTGCCTCGCTTCCGCCTCGATGCGGTCGGACAGTTCTATGCCTGGCGCCACTCGCCAATACAGATCCGGGCACACAATCAGGAAACCTTCCCTGGCCATCTCGCCGGCGATGGTTCGGATGCTCGCATTGACGCCGAAAACCTCCTGAAGCAGAACGACCACCGGTCCGCTACCCGATTTGGGTTTGGCAACATAGGCCGAAAACGTGCCGTCTGAAACCGTGATCGTCAGCGTTCTGTCCATGAGCCTTCCGCCGCTAATTGAATCGCCGTTCGTTGCCCCTTTGCGAAGGGTCAGGGCTCCCCGCGGGGCGACTTCAGGTCATTGACGCTCGGCAGTTGCGCAAACGTGTGCGCGCGAAGCTCGTTGGAACAGACCGATACCGTCACAGGCTGTCCGCGCAGCATGCGCTTGACGATCGGGATGGCTTGCTCACCCACCAGGATGCCAACGAGACCCACCAGCGCCACCATGGGCGGCGCGGGCGATCGAACGTCGAGCACGCCATAGATGAGCCCGACCAGGAGCCCCACGCCTAACGAGATCACGTAGATCTTCATGGGTTGTCCTCTACCAATGCATCACGGCGCTACGCGAACAGGGTCGCGCAGGGACGGCTGGCTGGAACCGCCGCCATCCATCGGCGCAGCGACGGGTGCGTCAAGATCCGCGCCAACACGGAGGCAGTCTGGTCCCCACCCACACCATCGTATTGTTCGAATCGCCGATGATTGGACAAAGGCCCTGAGTTTCTCTTGGTGCGCCAGGGCCGGGAAACGTAGCGGCATTCGGGGATGGAGCCATCCGTCTTTGCGCTAATTGAGTACCGAGTTGTGCCGCAGCCTCTCCACCAGCATGTCCAGGAAGAGTTTGACCTTCGCCGACACGTGGCGCCCTTCGGGCACCAGCACATGGATCGGAAGCGGCGGCCCCTCGAATTCGGAAAGAACCTGTTGCAGGCGGCCTTCGACAAGCGGCGTGGCGATCTTGTAAACCATGATCTTGGTGAGTCCCCAGCCCGCCATCGTGGCAGCAATACACGAGTCATCGTTGCTGCATAAAAGCCTTGGAGTAATCGTCACGGCCGTATCGGGATGACAGAACTCCCAATCCTGCGGAGACCAGGCGTCAGCCACCGCGATGGCGTTGTGGCCGTGCAGCTCGGACGGTGTCATGGGGATGCCATGCGCGGCGAAGTAGGAGGGGGATCCGCAGACAATGCTCCGCACGGAACCCACGCGGATGGCGCGGTAGTCGGAATCGGGAAGGTGGCCGATTCGCACGGAGACATCGATCTCCTCGGCCACCAGATCCGTCACGCGGTTCGTGAAAAGCGCGTGACCGACGACGCGGCGGTGCAGTTGAAGGAAGTCCAGGAGAATCGGCAGCACGTAGAGCTGGCCGAACAATTCGGGAGCCGTGACCGTCAGCTTGCCCGACGGTGTCGAGTATGCCGAGGCGGCGGAGGATTCGGACGCCTCGATGTCAGCCAGGATGCGCCGGCAATCCTGCAGGTAACGCACTCCCGCTTCGGTAATTTTCAATGCGCGGGTCGTGCGGACAAAAAGGCGCGTTCCGATTTGCTCTTCAAGATAGGTGATGGCCCGCGTGACGGCCGACGCACTCATGAACAAGGTTCTCGCCGCTTCGGCCAGGCTGTCGCATTCGGCGACCTTTACAAAGATCTTCATCGCTGCATAGCGATCCATTGGGCCACTCCCTCCGGTTAGTGTGATCTCTGCGTCAAAGCGAACTTTCTTCTCTTTGCTTCGGGCGGCGGCCCCTCTCTCTCGCGAGGCTGACGTGTCGGGAGAGAGGTCTGTCAACCGGCATGTATCGGAAAAATCGACACCTTAGTGCTATCCGCCACGTCGTTCGTTCTTGCAATAACACTGTATCTCCGACGGAGCGATCCTTGCACTAGTTGACGCGAAGCATTGCCAAAAGAACGCATTCTCTTGGCGGCGGGAATGGCTCAGAATCTCCCTTCTTCCCTTCCAGTTCCGCTTCATGGAAAGCGTGGTTTCGCGTCTGGGGCGCGATAGTCACAAGGACGTGGCACTGTCGTCGGGCTCGATGAGCGCGCTGTTCTCAGGAACTCAACGCGCCCATGACCAGGTTCCACGGTTGGCTTTGCTCATGTGATCAGGGGATGAAGCTCCGCCATTGATTGGGGTGCGCCGTGTCCACTGAAGAAATACTCTTGATGAGCTTGTCGATGCAGTCCGAAGCCGCGGATGGCGGCTCGTGCTCAGGTATTGCTGTTGCCTCGCAGCGCTGCAGCATTACCCACGATCGCGTCGAGTCACCCAACGATGTCATGTGCACCGCGCAGCCGCATCGGACGATGCTCACGGCGCTGGTCTATCTCGAAGACTATATAGGCCACGACATGTGGTGCGATTCACGACGCATCGTCCTGCCGTTCCAATCCGAAGGGATGGTGGGGATCTACGATCGATCGCACCGTTGGCACAGTGTCATTCGTCGCCCGCTCCATTGTGTGCAATTCCATTTTCCCAAATCACGCCTCGACCGGATGATGGGTGGCACAGAAGGGAAGGGCGTCGTGCTCCTGGACGGGCTGCCGGCGCGACTGTCGCTTTTCGATCCTCTCCTGAAATATCTCGCACTGGCCAGCCTTCCACTCATGCAGGGGCGAGGGCAGTCGAACACGTCCTACGCCGAGCAGGTGATGGATGCTGTCATTGGTCATGTCGCGCGGACGTACTGCCGACTGTCCGCCAAATCGACCTTCGACCGCGATCGGTTGGTGCCATGGCAGATCCGGAAGATCAACACGCTTGTCTCATCGAACATCGAGGGAAGACTCACCGTCGATGAATTGGCGACGGTGTGCGCGCTGTCACCCAGCCACTTCACCTATCTGTTCAAGAACACGACGGGGTGTACGCCACATCAATGGTTGCTCAATCGACGAATCGAACTGGCCAAGCGGCTTCTGGTCCACACGGATGAGCCACTGGCCAGCATAGCGTCTGCCTCCGGCTTCTCGGACCAAAGCCACTTTACGCGCGTCTTCTCAAGACGCATGAAAGCAAGCCCTTCCGCATGGCGACGCGCGGAGGGCGCGCGCGTGGAAAGTGTTCCCGTGGATGGCCGGTCTCCGCCTCTGGTGGCGCTTGGATAGCAGGCCTGCAAGCTCGCCAGACGTTTCGGCAAATGGCCGTCGTTTGTCCAATCGCTTAGCGGCGGTATTTCTTAAGGTGTGGTGGCGAACGCCAGCTGGATAAGCCAGGCGGACCACCTGCGAAGCACCCATCCACGCGCCTGCCGCGACATGTAGTGCGGCGGCGTACGCACTTCAGGAGTCATACCGATGAAGTCCCATGCGATGTCATCCACTCGGCGCAGCTTTGTGGTCAGCAGTCTTGCCGCTGCCGCGGCTGCTGCAGCATTGCCCACCAGGGCCACCGCCGGCAGTCCGGGCGGTTCTGGGGCCGGCGCAGCCACGCCAGCAAAACGAACCGTGGTGACGCAGGACGGCACCCGGATCTTCTACAAGGAATGGGGTACGGGCCAGCCCGTCGTGTTCTCCCATGGTTGGCCGTTGATGGCCGATGCCTGGGACAACCAGATGTTTCTCATGGCCTCGCACGGATTCCACGCGGTTGCCCATGACCGGCGAGGCCACGGCCGCTCCGATCAGCCGTGGTCGGGCAATGACCTGAGCACGTACGCTGACGATCTGGCCGCCGTGATCGAGACGCTCGATCTGAAGAACATCATCCTGATCGGCCATTCTACCGGCGGTGGCGAGGTCACGCGGTACATTGGCCGCCACGGAACCAAGCGTGTGGCCAAGCTCGTGCTCATTGGGGCCATCCCGCCACTGATGCTGAAAACACCCGCCAATCCGGGCGGACTTCCCATTACGGTGTTCGACGAAATCCGCGCGGGTGTGATGAATGATCGCTCGCAGTACTACAAGGATCTCAGTGCGCCTTTCTACGGCGCCAACCGGCCGGGATCGAAGGTTTCGCAGGGCGTGCGGGACAGCTTCTGGCTGTGGTCCATGCAGGCGGGGCTCAAGGGTTCGTACGACTGCGTCAAGGCCTTCTCCGAAACCGACCTGACGGAAGACCTCAAGAAGATCGATGTGCCCACGCTCATCATCCACGGCGACGACGATCAGATCGTGCCCATCGGCGACTCGGCGATGCTCTCCTCCAAGATCGTGAAGAACGCGACGCTCAAGGTGTACGAAGGCGCACCGCATGGCCTCTTCGCCACACACACCGAACGACTCAACAAGGATCTGCTCGCTTTCGCAACGGCATGAGCGGCGCCGCCATCACCTGACCGCCGTGACTTGGCCATGGCGTGGAGTCTTCCCATGAGCAACGAGAAACCAGTGCCGGTAACGCATCATCGATTCTGGAAGATCGATGGGCTGAACATCTTTTATCGAGAGGCAGGCTCCAGGGACAACCCGTGTGTGCTCCTGCTTCACGGGTTTCCCACTTCTTCGCACATGTTCCGCAACCTGATTCCTGCACTGGCGGACAGCTATCACGTGGTGGCGCCCGATTATCCGGGGTATGGGCAAAGTGACATGCCGGATCGCAAGGCATTTACCTATTCCTTCGATCGATACGCGGAGATTGTCGACAAGCTCCTCTCCGAGCTCGACATCAAGCGTTATGCCATGTACGTGATGGACTATGGCGCGCCTGTGGGTTGGCGCCTTGCACTGAAACATCCGGAGCAGGTGACCGGGCTCATCATCCAAAACGGTAACGCGTACGACGAGGGCCTGAAGGAATTCTGGGACCCCATCAAGAAGTACTGGGCAGAACGTACTGACGAGAACGCCAAGCCACTGCTGAAGCTGTTCACGCTCGAAACCACCAAGTTCCAATACACGGATGGTGTCGATGACGTCACACGCGTGTCCCCGGACAACTGGGTGCATGACCAGGCGCTGCTGGATCGACCGGGCAACTCGGATATCCAGCTCGACATGATGTACGACTACCGGACCAACCTGCCGCTCTATCCCAAGGTGCAGGAATACCTTCGGAAGCACCAGCCGCCATCAATCATCGTCTGGGGAGAGCGTGACTTCATTTTTCCGGCGGATGGTGCGCATCCCTACAAAAGAGACCTCAAGGACCTGGACTTCCACCTGATTCCCACCGGCCATTTCGCGCTCGAGGACAAGGCGGACGTCATCGTTCCACTGATTCGTGACTTCCTGGCCAGGCGAGTGAAGAAGTAGCGGGCGAAACACGTGTGTTCAAACGAGCCGGAGAACGACCATGTTGACGAGCAGCCGTTGGCAGAAACGCGCGACAGGGCTTGCGGTACTTGCGGCCACTCTTTCGCTGGGCCTCGCCTGCGCACCCGCAAAAGCGCAGGTGCCGGAGATAAGCCCCGTGACAAAGATCAACGAGGCGGCGGCGAAGCCCGACATCGTCCTTACGCCGCTGCGGGGAAATCTCACGGTGGTCTCGGGTTCGGGCGGCAACATCACGGTGCTCACCGGTGCCGACGGGAAGTTCATGGTCGATGGCGGCATTTCGCTTTCCAAAGATGCCATCCAGGCCGCGCTCAACAAGATCAGCAACGCACCACTGAAGTATCTCGTCGATACGCACTACCACTGGGACCACACTGACGGTAATCCCTGGCTGCATGAGGCAGGCGCCACCATCATCGCCACGCCGAACACCGTCAAGCATCTTTCAACCTCCACCCGGGTGGACGACTGGAAATACACGTTCAAGCCGATGGTGCCTCAAGGCATGCCGTCGGTCGTGATCAACGGTCCGAAAACGTATGACTTCGACGGCGAAAGCATTCTCCTGACCCCTGTCGAGCCATCGCATACCGACAGCGACCTGTACGTCTACTTCAAGAAAGCGGATGTGGTGGTTCTCGGTGACCTGTTCTGGAACGGCGTCTACCCGTTCATCGACAACGAACAAGGCGGCAGCATCGACGGCATGATCAAGGTCGACAACCAGATTCTTGCCGTGATCACCGACAAGACCATTGTCGTTCCCGGTCACGGCCCTGTCGGCAACCGAAAGGATCTGGTGGCGTTTCGGGACATGTTGGTGAACATCCGCAACAACGTGGCGGCGCTCAAGAAGCAGGGAAAGTCGCTGAGCGACGTTGTCGCGGCGAAACCCACGGCCGCGTTCGATGCGCGGTTTGGTCAGTTCGTCATTGGGCCGGATTTCTTCACCAAGATTGCCTATGACGGCATCAAGTGACGGGAGTGTCGCCCGCCATCGGCCCACATGGATCGATGCATGGCGCAGCCGTCTGCGAAGCAAAGTGTTAGCAGACATCAAGTGATGACCGGGAGCGAGATGGTGTCAGCAGTGCAGTGGCATGTGGGTGAAAAGGCCATGCAGCACACGATAGGTGCTGATGTCGTCTTTGCCGGCCTGGAAAGCCGCATCTTCCATACGCAGCTCAGCGAGCAACAACGCGGCTTCTTCTCCCAGCTAAGCCTGCTGGTCGTCGGGTCGGTGGATGAAAATGGATTTCCATGGGTCACGTTGGTGTCGGGAGACACGGGTTTTGTCTCATCGCCCAATATCCGCACTCTTCGCATTGGCGCCATGGTTTCCGAAGCCGATCCCGCACAAACGGGGCTTCGTCTTGGTGCGTCGGTGGCCGTGCTTGGCATCGATTTTGAGGCGAGGCGGCGATACCGCGTCAATGGCGAGGTGGTCGCCTCAACACCTTCGCAGCTTGACGTTCGAGCCGCGCAGGTGTTCGGTAACTGCCCCAAGTACATCAAGCAGAGACACCTCGTGGGCATGGCGCCGTCCGCATCGGCCCATGAAAACCCCGAGGTGTTGAATGGGCTCGATGACGAGGCGCGAAACCTTGTCGAGCGCGCCGAGACATTTTTCGTTGCCTCGTACGTTGATTTGAAGGAATCAGGACGACAAGTCGATGTGTCTCATCGTGGCGGGCCGGCAGGCTTTGTTGCGGTGGGCAAAGACGGCTCACTTACCGTGCCGGATTATCCGGGCAATCGGTTCTTCAACACATTGGGCAACTTCGCGGTGAACCCGACAGCCGGCCTGACCTTCGTCGACTTCGAAAACGGTACGTTACTCCAGCTCACTGGAAGCGTGGACATCATCCTGGATGGCCCGGATATCGATGCCTATCCAGGAGCCGAACGCCTGTGGAGATTCTTGCCAAGAAGCATCATCCGGAGACGTTCGGCGATTGCATTCCAGTGAATCGGCATGAGCATTCGTCCAAGCCCTTGGGTTTGGATGAACCCGCGACGTGGCTCTCAACCAAGCTCAACGGCAAACGGAGGAAACTCGAAAAACTTTATTGATAGCGCGTGTAGACCTCGGTAATCCAACTCACGAAGACCCGCACTTTCGCGCTCAGCTGACGGCTCGGCGGATAAGCGATATAGACGTCCAGAGGCTCAGGACGCCAAGGCTCCAGTATCGGGATCAGCTCGCCACGATCGATGGCGGGGCGCACCATGAAATCCAGCGTGTGGATAAGACCCAGGCCCGCCAATGCCGATGCGAGATGCGCGTTGCTCTCGTTGACGATGACGCTGGTGCGAGGCTCGATCTGGAAGGGCTGCCCTCGATCCCGAAAGTGCAGGGGCTGCACGATGCGGGTAAGCGCGGAGAAATAGCCCGCAACGGGATAGTTTCCGTTGAGCAGCTCGCTGGGATGATCGGGTGTGCCGTAGCGCGCGAGATAGGCCGGGCTCGCACAGGTCGTCCAGCCAAGCTTGCCGATGCGACGGGTGATCAGCGAGAGATCGCGGGCGGTGCTTCGTATGGCGCAATCGATGTTTTCGCCGATGACGTCCACCACGCGATCGGTCACGCCGATCTCCACGTGGATGTCCGGATAGCGTTCGCGGAACTCGGGCAGCGCGGGAATGAGGATGCCGCTGGCGGTGGAGCCGCCGGTATCCACGCGCAGGCTGCCTCGGGGATTGGCCTGGGTGCGGCCCAGGGTGGATTCGACATCGTCCAGCTCGGCCAGCAGTTGACGCATGCGTTCGTAATAAGCCGTTCCCTCGTGGGTGACCTGCACACGGCGCGTGCTTCGCTCAAGCAGCGGAACGCCAAGGTGGGTTTCCAGCGATCGGATCCACTTGCTGACCGTGGCATTGGGCATCTTCAGTGACTGGGCGGCGCGGTTGAAGGCGCCCGTCTCGACCACGCGGCAGAAGACTCGTATGGCTTGTAGATGATCCATGGCGACACCCGATGTTTGATCAGATTATCCATGGACATGAATAAAGAAAACACGAAAGTCCTATTTATACACAGAGAGTCAGACCCATAAACAGGGCTCACGGGGCGCAAACAGCCCATTGGAGAGCACATGAATACCCTCGATCACAGCAAGATCAACGCCGCACGCCATGCCGGCAAAGTGGCCCTCGTCACCGGCGGCAGCTCGGGCATTGGACTGGCAGCTGCGAAGCGGCTGGCCCTGGAAGGGGCCAAGGTCTATATCACCGGTCGCCGTCAAAGCGAGCTCGATGCGGCCATTGCGGAGATTGGCCATCACGCCACAGCCATCCAGGGCGACGTGGCGAAGAACGCCGATCTGGATCGCGTATTCGAGCAGATCGGGGCGGCCGAAGGACGGCTCGATATCCTCATGGCAAACGCCGGTGGCGGCGAATTCGTGCCACTGGGTGAGATCACCGAGGCGCAGTTCCACAAGTACTTCGACATCAATGTCAAAGGCACGTTGTTTACGGTGCAGAAGGCGCTGCCGTTGATGAAGTCGGGCGCCTCGATCGTGATCACGGGTTCGATCGCTTCCGTCAAGGGGTTCCCCGCGTTTGGCGTGTACGCGGCGACCAAGGCCGCGTTGCGCTCGTTCGTGAGAACGTGGTCCGTCGACCTGAAAGGCCGCGGCATCCGCGTCAACATCGTCGCGCCGGGCACCGTGGTGACGCCTGCGTACAAGACGGAATTGGGTTTCAACGACGAGCAGATCGAACAGTTCGTGGCGCAAGTGGCCGACATCTCGCCGCTCGGCCGCGCGGGTTCGGCAGACGAAATCGCCAGCGCCATGTCGTTTCTCGCCTCTGATGAAGCCAGCTTCATCACGGCCACGGAACTCGTCGTTGATGGCGGTCAGGCGCAGATCTGAATCGCGCGTGTGTCGCCCATCAAGAATGCGCCGTCCGATTCGGGCGGCGCAGTCTCTTCGTGATTGGCTCCAGCGGACACGCGTTCCCGCCACTCAAAGAGGAAACGCAATGAGCACGACACTGTGTGGAAAGGTGGCGTTGATCAGGTGAGGAGGCCAAGCGATGTGACATCGCGCGGAAGCTTGGTGACCCGTTTCATCGCTTGGGCCCACCTGATCGCACACTCAGCCCCCGCCCGGGTCAAGCGTGCCTATCCAGGCGACGAGGCCCAGGATCAGGATCGCCAGGCTCGTCTCCAGGTGGAGACTGTGCTTAAGGGCGGACACGG
>Ga0209258_100466_pt1 | contig 43699 bp, 30 predicted proteins | sample Araplaol_mTSA_r2_FD_184281 | JGI IMG/M metagenome (GOLD analysis project Ga0209258, IMG submission 184281) | Arabidopsis root microbial communities from North Carolina, USA - plate scrape CL_Col_mTSA_r2 (SPAdes) (version 2) | ecosystem: Host-associated > Plants > Roots > Endosphere | place: USA...
GCGCGTTTTCGCGACTACCACCAGGTGCTGGACATGCACGATGGCACGCTCACCACGCGGTACCGCTACCTCGACGGCCGCAAGGCCACGGACATCCAGGTGGTGTCGCTGGTGAGCCAGGCGTCGCCGCACCTGGCCGCCAGCCAGTTCTCCATCACACCTGACTTCGATGGCGAGGTGCACCTCTCCTTCGCGCTCGACCTGTGGGCGCCGCACCAGCCCCGCTTTGCGCTGGGTGAGATCGACGGACCGCAGATGCAGGAAGCCGTGGCTGCTCACAATCTCAAGTTGAAAGCGGTGCCGCCGGACGTGCCCGATCGCGCGCCACTCTGGTACCACGGTGACACGCACGTGCTTGCCGCCGATGGCGATACCAAGGCGCTGACGCTGTGGCTGGACGGCAAGGCCGAGCAAGGTCGCGCCATGGCCGAAGCCGTGGCGATCGCGTTGCCTGCCGGCATGCAGCCGCGCGAGGTGAAGCTTCATCACACCGGTTACAAGCTCTCCCTGGAGCTGCGCGTCGCCGTCAACAAGGGCAAGACCTATGCCTTCACCAAGTTCGTCGCCGCATCGCGCGAGCGCTGGGGTGGCGATGCGAAAGAGGATCTTGCGCTGGCCCTTAATGCGCGCAAGGCAGGGTTCGACGCGATGCTTCGGCAGCATCGCGATGCATGGCATGCGCTATGGACATCCGACATCGTGATCGATGGCGACCCCAAGTCGCAGCAGATCGTCCACTCGGATTTGTACTACCTGCTTTCCAATGCCGCGCCGAATACTGCCTGGCCCATCGGCGCCTGCGGCATGACGCCTGGCTATACCGCGCATGTGTTCTGGGACAGCGACACCTGGGTATTCCCCGCGCTGCTATTGCTGCATCCCGACCGGGCGAAGTCGCTGGTGATGTTCCGCAGCGAAACGCTGCCCGCAGCGGAGAAGCGCGCGAAGGAACGTGGACTGCGCGGCGCGATGTACCCGTGGGAAGCCGACCCCGACAACGGCACGTCGCAGACGCCGCACTTCGCCTGGGTGCTGGACGAGCGCGAGATTCATGTCAACGCCGACGTCGCCATCGCGCAATGGCAGTACTACCTCGCCACGCAGGATCGCGAGTGGCTGAAGCAGCACGGCTGGCCGGTAATCCGCGCCGTCGCCGATTTCTGGGCCAGCCGCGCTACTTACGTGGCGGCCACGCGGCACTACGAAATCCATCACGTCACCTCGGTGGATGAGGATTACGCCGACGTGCCCAATGACACGTTCACCAACGCCTCCGCGCAAAAGGCGCTGCGCATCGCCACGCAAGCGGCGGCATTGGTGGGAGAAACGCCCTACCCGCAATGGGACAAAGTAGCCGAAGGGCTGCTGCTGCCGTTCGACGAGAAGGCCGGCCATCACCTCGACTTCGATGCCTCGGTGCCGCACGACATCGACTCGTGGGGCGGCAGCTCGTTGCCGATGCTGAGCAATCCCTCGCTGGATCTCGCCATGGACGTGCAGGTGCGGCGGCGCAACTACGACTATGCGATCGCGCCTATCACCCAGGCCAGCCGCGATCCCAACAGCATGGGCCTGATGCCGCTGTCCATCGCCGCGGCCACGGCCGGGGACGCTGCCGCCGCCAGCGACTGGTACACGCGCAACATCACCGCCAACGTGCTGAAGCCGCCGTTCAACGTGCGCACGGAAACGGCCACCAACAACACCGGCTACTTCATGACCGCCAGCGGCGGCCTGCTGCAGAACATCCTGTACGGCTTCACCGGGCTGCGCATCCGCGACGACGGCCTGGTGACGGCTTATGCACCGATGCTGCCCGATCATTGGCGTGCCATGACGCTCAAGAACATCCGCTTTCGCGGGCAACAGCTCGACATCACGGTGGAGCGCGATGCGCAGGGCCAGCCGCGCCTGATCCGTCGCGCCGCCGATACATCGACTTCCCATCCTCACGCCACGACCAGGGAGCAGACATGACCAGCCCACACAGCTCGTCCCATCGCCCAGACACGTCGTCGCCGCAGCGCTCCTTCGGGCGTCGCCTCGCCGTGCTCGCCTTGAGCTGCGCCGTCGCCGCGACGTCGATGGCGGCCACGCCCGATTCGGCCAAGACGCGTGCCTACATCGACCATGCCTGGACCACGCTGACGCGCTCGCAGGAAGACTGCGCCGCGCTCGTCGACACCAAGGTGACCAGCCACCCGGTGCTATACATGCCGGCCGGCATGCCGGTGCCAGCGCAGGTCGCGGAAGTGGGCAAGCGCTGCGGCGTGGACGTGCGCCCGCTGCCTCACAAGGTGCAACAACTGGGCGATATCGACACCAACGCGCTGCCCCAGCAAGGCCTGCTCTATCTGCCGCACCCGTACGTGGTGCCGGGCGGTTTCTTTAACGAGATGTACGGCTGGGACAGCTACTTCATCCTGCTGGGACTGGTCGCCGACCATCGCATCGAGATGGCGAAGAACATGGTCGACAATGCCTTGTTCGAAGTGGAGCACTACGGCGGCGTGCTCAACGCCAACCGCACCTACTACCTCAGCCGCTCGCAGCCGCCGTTCCTCACGCGAATGATGGTCGCGGTGCTCGACGATCCCAAGAGTTTTCCGGATGCCGACGCGCGACTGCAGTGGCTGACGCACGCCTACCCGTTGGCCGTGCGCAACTACGAAATCTGGACACGCCCCGAGCATCGGGCGGGCGATACCGGTCTCGCGCGCTATTACGACCTGGGCAGCGGCCCGGTGCTGGAAGCGAAGGACAGCGAGTACTACAAGGGCGTGATCCGCTGGCTGCGCGCGCATCCCTCGCAGGACCCGGGCTACCTGCTCAAGGCGTCCGAACATCCCGACGCCGCCGAAGCCGCCAAGCTCAAGGACAGCAGCTGCGACGTGCGCGCATCGAAGGTCTGCGAAGGTGCATGGGTGGATGGCTATCGCCTCACCGCCGATTACTACCATGGCGATCGCGCCATGCGTGAATCGGGCTTCGATACCAACGCGCACTTCGGGCCGTTCGGTGGTTCGACCCATCACTACGCCGACGTCAGCCTCAACAGCCTGCTCTATCGCTACGAACTGGACCTGCACGACCTTGCCATGCAGCTGGGGAAGGCCGGTGACGCCGAGCGCTGGGCCCGTGCGGCCGAGGCTCGTCGGCAAGCGATGGACCGCTACCTGTGGCGCCCCGACGCAGGCATGTATCGCGACTACGATGTCGTGGCCGGCAAGCCTTCACCGTATCCCTACGTCACCACGTTCTATCCGCTGTGGGCAGGCACGGCGACCGCGCAGCAGGCCGCGGCGGTGCGTAGCAAGCTGCCGGTCTTCGAGCGCAAGGGCGGCCTGAGCATGGACGACCGTCCGGCCGGCGTGCAGTGGGGCGCCCCGTTCGGCTGGGCGCCGACCAACTGGCTCGCCGTCGCCGGCCTGGACGCCTATGGCTTCCACGACGACGCCAGGCGCATCGCCGGCAAGTTCATGGCGACGGTGGACCAGGGCCTCGCCGACGACGGCACCATCCGCGAGAAATACAACATGGTGCTGGGCAACGCCGACGTAAAAGTGAGCGCCGGCTACAGCGAGAACGTGGTCGGCTTCGGCTGGACCAATGGCGTGTACCTGATGATGCAGCAGGTGATCGGCGGCACGCTCAAGAAGCCCGCCGCGCCCGCAGAGACCGCAGCGCCGGAGAAGCTGCCATGAAGCGCCGTTGCCTCCTGCCCAAGCTGCTTGGGCTGGCGCTCGCCCTGCCCGTGGCTGTCCTGGCGCAGCAGAGCGGCCAACCGGCGGTCGGCGCCGATGGTGGCATCCGTCTCGACACCATCACGGTGCCTTATTCGGGGTTCGCATCGCCGGAGGCGCGCGCCTTCTTCCCGAAGATGCTGGCCGAGGGCAGCAAGGCGCCGCCCCTCACGGGGCCGATCGAGCAGAGCCGCGCGTTCTACGACCGCATGAACAGCGACCGCGCAGCCCGCATGGAAAAGCTTTATGCGGTGAAGACGCACAAGGAAACCATCGGCGGCGTGGGCGCCGACGTGGTGGAACCGGCCGACGGCATTTCTGCGCAAAACCGGGACCGGGTGCTGATCAACCTGCATGGCGGCGCCTTCCTGTGGGGCGCGCACAGCGGCGCCCTGGTCGAGGCGATACCGATCGCCAGCGTGGGCCACATCAAGGTGGTCAGTGTCGACTACCGCCAGGGCCCCGAGCACGTGTTTCCGGCGGCCAGCGAGGACGTGGAGGCGGTGTACCGGGCGCTCCTCAAGCAATACAAGCCGGGCCATATCGGTATCTACGGCTGCTCGGCCGGCGGCGTGCTGACCGGTGAGGCCGTGGCCCGGCTGATCGACCACAAGCTGCCGGTGCCCGGCGCCATCGGTACCTTCTGCGGCTCACTGGTCAATATGGACGGCGACTCGGTCTATGTCGCCCCGCTGCTCAACGGCCAGCCGGTGCCCGACCATCCGCTGCGGCTGAACGACCTGCCCTACTTCAAGGGCGCCAGCGTCACCGATCCGATGGTCTTCCCCGGGCAGTCCCCGGCCCTGCTGGCCAAGTTCCCACCCACCCTGCTGATCACCGGCACCCGCGACATGGCCATGGGCTCGGTGATCCAGAGCCAGGCCCTGCTGAGCCGGGCGGGCGCGGAAACGGAGCTGCACGTCTGGGACGGCATGTGGCATTCGTTCTTTTCCGACCCGGAGATCCCCGAGTCCCGCGATGCCTACCGGGTGATCGTGGAATTCTTCGACCGTCATTTGGGACACTAGTAGCCTGATGCGACGGGTCAACCTTTGCCCACCGCGAGGGGGGCGGGTATCCTACGTCCGGCATCAACCCATCGAGACGACATGAGCCAACAGACCGTATTGGTCGTCGACGACGAACGCGATATCCGCGAACTCCTCACCATCACGCTTGGGCGCATGGACCTGCTGGTCGACGCGGTGGGCACGGTCACGGAGGCGCGACGCGCCCTCGCCGAGAGGCACTACGATCTGTGCTTCACCGACATGCGCCTGCCCGACGGCACCGGCCACGAAGTGGTCGAGCTGATTTCCGCCGAGCATCCGGATACACCGGTGGCGATGATCACGGCCTACGGCAACGTCGATGCGGCCGTCAGCGCGCTGAAGGCCGGCGCCTTCGACTTCGTTTCCAAGCCCGTCGACATCCAGATGCTGCGCCGCCTGGTGCGCACCGCGTTGCGCCTGGCCGAGGAAAAGCGCAGCGGCCAGGCCGCCGCCAAGCCGGACGGCAACGAACGCCTGATTGGCGACTCGTCGGCCATGCAGCAGGTACGCGGCACCATCGCCAAACTCGCGCGCAACCAGGCACCGGTATACATCGCCGGCGAGTCGGGCGTGGGCAAGGAGCTGGTGGCCCGCCTCATCCACGAGCAAGGTCCCCGTGCGGCCGGCCCCTTCGTCCCGGTGAATTGCGGCGCGATCCCATCCGAGTTGATGGAGAGCGAATTCTTCGGCCATCGCAAGGGCAGCTTCACCGGCGCGGTGGGCGACAAGGAAGGCCTGTTCCAGGCCGCCCACGGCGGCACCCTGTTCCTCGACGAAGTGGCCGAGCTGCCCCTGCACATGCAGGTGAAGCTGCTGCGCGCGATCCAGGAAAAGGCCGTGCGCCCGATCGGCGCCCGCGAGGAAGTGCCGGTGGACGTGCGCATCCTCTCCGCCACGCACAAGAACCTCGCCGCGCTGGTCGAGCAGGGCCAGTTCCGCCAGGACCTGTTCTACCGCATCAACGTCATCGAACTGCGCGTGCCGCCGCTGCGCGAACGCCGTGGCGACGTGCCGCTGCTGGCCAACTTCGTGCTGCGCCAGCTCGCTACCAAGAGCGGCGGCGCACCCGGCCGACTGTTGCCTGCCGCGCAGCAGGCGCTGGAAAGCTATGACTTCCCCGGCAACGTGCGCGAACTTGAGAACATCCTCGAGCGAGCGATGGCGATGTGCGAAGGCGACCAGATCGACGTCACCGACCTGATGCTTCCGCAGCGCACGCCGCGCTCGCAGGAGCCGGCGGCGCCAATGCCAGGCGGCATGCCGCCAGCCGCCGCAGCGCAGGCTCCGGCGGCCGCGCCCACTGCCAACGGTGGTCTGGACGACTACATCAGCAACCTTGAGCGCACCGCGATCATCAAGGCGCTGGAGGAGTCGCGCTACAACAAGACCGCAGCGGCGAAGAAACTTGGCATCACGTTCCGCGCGTTGCGGTACAAGCTCAAGAAATTGGGCATCGATTGAACAGGAGGGGCCGGATCACATCCGGCCTTTTTTGTATTTGGTCGATGCTCGTGCGGCGCTGCTCTTTATTGTGGGAGCGCACCCTGTGCGCGACAGCCTTTCGATTTCCCAGGTAGTGCGAGCGTTAACCCCCTCTCCCTGGGGGAGAGGGCTGGGGAGAGGGTGCTGTTTTCGCGTGATTTCTCACTGAGGGGAATGGGTTGGCTCTGGACCTCTGCCTTCGGCTGCCGTGCTGTCGCGAGCATGCCGCTTACGCAGCGGGCGTTTCGACGTCCTGCCGGCCGCCGAGTCACTTTTCTTTTGCTGGCCCAAAAGAAAAGTAACCCAAAGAAAACGGCCTTTAGAGCCAAGGCTCTTAGCAGTACGTGGAATAGGAGCGTCGAGCGATCGAGGGCAGCCTTGGTGCGCTCGTTACTACCTCGAACGAACGGCTACACCGCAACGCGTCGTAGCGAAGAGGACTTAAAGCAGCTTCGCTGGACGACGCGGGATTCTTGATGCCCCCACGCTTTCCCCCTCTCCCCTCCGGGGAGAGGGCTGGGGTGAGGGGCGGGTGCTCGCGAAAGCCTTGCCTACCTCTGTAGGAGCGCACCCGGTGCGCGACCGCAGCATTGCGGCGTACCTCATCACGACAACCTCAGACCGAGGCAACCATGCCAGTCCGCGGTCGCGCACTGGGTGCGCTCCCACAACGAGCGAGCGCGGCCTCCAGCTCCACAACGCGATGTGCCGCGAAGCGGCACGAGCCTCCACCCAACCCCTGTGTGGCGGTGAGGGGCGGACGATCAGGCCCCGCAGGGGTGCCCGACATGGATGTCGGGCACTTTTCGTCCGGGCAGGAGCCCGGTCGAAAAGCCCGGCCGCCCCTCACGAACTGGCTGGGCGCAGCCCAGACAGCGCCACGCGGGGTGCTCTTTCTTTTGGTTACTTTTCTTTGAGCAAGCAAAGAAAAGTGACCCGACCTTCGGCAGAAGGACGGAAGCCCGCCGCAGGCGAGCCATCTTGCCGTATCGCCACAACCAGCAATCGAATTTCTCGGCGACTCGTTCGCTCGACCTTTAGGCCGTTCTGTGTGCTCCGTCCTACTCGGGGACGGGAATGCAGGACACCGCGAAGGGCTATCGCGCACAGCGTGCGCTCCTACAAAGTAGCGGGGCCTTCGGGGGCGGAGGCGCTGGCATCCAGGGCTTCGCGGACGGTGCGTAGCAATTTGAGTGTCGAGATGGGCTTGTCGACCTGGAACAGGTGCTCCATCACCGGCAGTTCGTCCATGTCGGGCGGCGCGTCCGGGCGCGCCAGCAGGATCACCGCGCGGCGATAGCCGTGCTCGAACAACGCCGCCAGTGTGCGCACGCCGGTGAACAGGTTCATGTCCGCATCCATCACGACGAGGTCGGGCACGCCTTGCGCCTCGATCCACTGTAGCGCCGCGGTACCGCTCTGGCTCGCATGCGCCTGGTAGCCCCACGAATCGAGCGTGTCGACCAGCAGCGACAGCTGTCCGGCTTCCTCCACCACCACCAGCACACGCTCCGCCTCGCCCTGCAGGTCGGCCTCTTCTTCCACCTCCGTTTCCTGGAGCATTTCCACCAGCGGAATGTAGAGATGGAAGCGCGTGCCCTGCCCGGGCTTGCTCTCCACGCGCATCACGCCGCCGTGCGCGGTGATGATGCGGCGGCAGGAAATCAAACCCAGGCCGGTGCCGCTCTCCTTGGTCGTGTAGAACGGTTCGAACATGTGCTGCATGGCCTCGTCGTCCATGCCGGTGCCGGTGTCGGCGACGGTGAGGCAAAGATAGTTGCCTTCACGCGGCTCCTCTTCGGGTTTGAAGAATGACGTCGGCAGCGTGGTCACCGATGTGCGGATCTCCAGGCGGCCGCCGGAGGGCATGGCCTGGATCGCATTGAGGCTGAGGTTGAGCAGGCACTGCTGGAGTTCGGTGTGGTTGCCATCGAACGTGAGTTCCGGATCGTCGGCCGCCAGGCCGAGCGTGACGCCGCGTGGCACGCTGCCTTGCAGCAGCAGGTTGAGCGCGTCGAGCAACGCACCCACGCGCACCTGTTCCGCACGGCGCGCGCCTCTTGCGAACGAGAGCATCGACTGCACCATGTCCAGGCCGCGCTTGCCGCAGTCGCGCACGAGGCGTCCGAGTCGCGCGAGGCGCGGATCGTTCTGGTAATCCTGCAGGCTGTCGCCGGCCAGCAACAGCGGTTGCAGCAGGTTGCGCAGGTCGTGGCTGAGACCGCCCGCCAGCATCGCCAGGCTCTCGAAACGCTGCGCGCGGATCAGTTCGGTTTCGGCACGGCGGCGCGCGCGCTGCGCTTCGGCCTCACGCAGTGCGCGGCGCACCGCCGAAGCGAGGCGTGCGGGATTCTGCTTGAGGATGTAATCGGTCGCGCCGTTGCGCAGCGCTTCGATGGCGGCTTCCTCGCCCAGCGTGGCCGATACGAAGATGAAGGGAAGATCCTGGTCGCGCTCGCGCAGCAGGTCGAGCGCCCGCTCGCCCGAGAAGCCGGGCATGCTGAGATCGGACAGCACGATGTGCGGGCGGAACGTCTCCAGCGCATCCACATAGGCGCGCTCCTCGTCCACCAGGTGCACGTCGTATTCGATCGCATCGGCATCCAGTTCAGACAGCACGAGCTCGGCATCGAGCTGGCTGTCCTCGATCTGCAGGATCCGTATCTTGGGCAGGGCCCTTTGTTGCCTTTCCGCCATTCGCCACTCCGTCGTGGGCGTCCCGCCCCGCATCGACCCGGTTTATTCCGGTGCCTGGTTGAGCACGGCCCAGAATTGTCCCAGCGTGCGCACCGCCTCGAAGAACTGATCCACATCGACGGGCTTGATCACGTACGCATTCGCGCCGATGTCCCAGCTGCGCGCCAGGTCGCTTTCCTCACGTGAGGAGGAAAGGATCACCACCGGCACGCGCCGAAAACGATCATCCGAGCGCAACTGCGTGAGCACTTCCAGGCCGCCCATGCGCGGCATCTTGATGTCCAGCAGCACCACGGCGGGGTCGATCGGATCGCGTCCGGCCCATTCGCCGCGGCAATAAAGATAGTCCAGGCAATCCACGCCGTCTTCGAGGTGGACCACGGGATTGGCGAGGTTGGCGCCGGCCAGGGCATCCATGGCCATTTCGGCGTCCGCGAGGCTGTCCTCGACGAGAAGGATGGTTCGGATGTCGCGCTGATTCATAACCGCCTCTGCGCAAAGCTCTCTGCCAGATCGGACGAAGGCAGAGTGAAGTGGAAACGGGCGCCCACGCCGGGCTGCGCGTCAGCCCATACACGCCCACCGTGGCGCGTCACGATGCGTCGCACGTTGGCAAGGCCGATGCCGTTGCCGGGGAACTCCGAAGCGCGATGCAGACGCTGGAACACGCCGAACAGCTTGCCAGCATACTGCATGTCGAAGCCCGCGCCGTTATCGCTGACGGTGAACTCGTAGCTGCCGTCGCGGTTGCGCTGCACGTCGACGTCGATGCGCGCCACTTCGCGCTTGCCGGTGTATTTCACCGCGTTGCCAAGCAGGTTCTGCCATACCGTGCGCAGCATGTTCTCATCGCCGATGACGATGGGCAGCGGCGCGATCGACCACACGATGTGCCGCCCGTGGGCATCGGTTTCCGCCAGCGCGCGCGCCTCGTCCACCAGCGATTGCATGTCCACGGGTTGCAGGCGCAGCGCGCCGCGGCCCAGGCGCGAGAACACCAGCAGGTCCTCGATCAACAGCGCCATGCGGCGCGCGGCGTCATTGATCACTTCGATGTAATGACGCGTGCGCTCGTCCGCGGCATCGCCCAGGTGTTGCTGCAGCTTGCCGGCGAAACCGCTGATGTGGCGCAACGGCGCGCGCAGGTCGTGCGACACCGAGTAGCTGAAGGCTTCCAGCTCGCGGTTCACGTCCGAGACCTGCTCGATCTTGCCTTCCAGCTGGCGGTTGAGTTCCTTCACCTGCTGCTCGACCAGCGCACGCGCGGTGACATCGCTGAGGGTGAGCAGCAGCACCGGATCGCCGCCATCGTCCTGCTCGAGGCGACGCGCGTTGATCACGACGTGGCGGTCCACGCCATCCACCGTGCGCTGGATGAGTTCGTAGTCCCATAGTTCGCGATCGAGCAGCAGCACGTCGTTGAGTCGCTGCAGCAGCGCGCTGTCGCTCCAGGCGCCGTCGCCGATCTCGGTCAACGGCATGGACTGGCGAAAATCCGGCGGCAATCCATACAGCTCGCCGAAGGCGGCGTTCACCAGCAACGTGCCCAGGCCGGCGTCGAGCAGCGCGATCGGCTCGCGCACCGCCTGCACGATGAGCTGCGAACGCTGCACGGCCTGCCCTTCGCGCTCTTCGGCGCGCAGGCGGCGGCTGATCTGCCGTTCGGAAACCACCACCACGATAGCCAGCAGCAGCACCTGCGCGATGGCGGTGATGCTCAGGGCAAGGCTGCTGTTGAACGATTCGCGCCTGGCTTCGTCGCGCCGCTCCAGCAGCGTGTTGTTTTCGTTGCGCACGACGCCATCGATCAGGTCGTCCATCTTGAACAGCGTGCCGGAATCGCGCATGGCCTCGGCCGCGCCGCGATCATCGCCGCGCTCGTGCCGCAGGATGGCCTGCCCGGTGAGCGCCAGGCGCCCGTTGACCACCGATGTCAGCGAACCGATCAACGATTGCTGGTCGGGGTTGTCGCGCGTCATCTCGCGCAGCTGCGACAACAGGCCCGGCACTTCGTGGCTGGGCCGCTCGGCACGCATGCGTACCTGCGGGTCGGTATCGCCATTGATGAGGCGATAGATCGACGCTTCGCCATCGCGCGTGACATACGCGATGCGATAGGTCAGCGATTTCACCTCGGACGAGTGGGTGACGCGCTCGTTCGCCTCGATGGCTTCGCCGGCGCCGCTGCGGGTGACGATGTAGGGCAGCGCCACGATCACCAGCACGGCGGCCAGAAGGCCGCCGAGCCGCCAGCGCATGGCCATGCGGTCCTTCAAGACCGGCCTGAGCGTCGACGCCAGTTTCCAGGATGAGCGCAACATGGTCGGCATGTTTGCAGAATCGCCCGGATGATTACTACCGTCTCCGCAAGGTTTTTGCTACGTCTTTGGTAGGGTCTGTCCAGGTCAGCGCTGCCCGGCCGAGCTCATCGACGTCGGCCGCGCATCGGGCTGGCTTCCCCACGCCCGATTGGGCTCGGCCTGCATGGTGAAGTGCAGCTCGCCGCCGGCCACGATTTCGCCATGGCGCAGGAACACCCGGTCCAGCGGTTTGCCGTTGAGGGTCACGCTGCCCACGTAGGGGTGCTTGTCGTCCAGCGGCGCCGCGCTCACGGTGAAGGTCTTGCCGTTGCTGAGGTGCAAGGTGGCGCGCTTCACGAACGGACGGCCGATGGCGTACTCGTCGCTGGCCGGCGTCACCGGATAGAAGCCCAGCGCGGTGAAGATGTACCAGGCCGACATCTGGCCGAGATCGTCGTTGCCGGCCAGGCCGTCCGGCCGCGCGGCGTACTGGCTGTCCATGATCTGATTGAGGCGCTTCTGGGTCTGCCAGGGCGCGCCGGCGTAGTCGTAGAGGTAGGCCAGGTGATGGCTGGGTTCGTTGCCGTGCGCATACCAGCCGATCAGGCCGGTGATGTCTTCCACGTGCGCGAAGCGGGCCGGGTCCACCTTGGCGTCGAACACGCTGTCGAGCTTGGTCACGAAAGCCTGGTCGCCGCCCATGGCCTTCACCAGCGCCGCCACGTCCTGCGGCACGTACCAGGAGTACTGCCAGGCATTGCCTTCGGTGTAGTCGGTGCCGTAGCCGGCGGCATCCGGATCGAACGGCTCGCGGAATGCACCGTCGGTCTTGCGCGCGCGCATGAAGCCGGTCTTGGGGTCGTAGGCGTTGCGCCAGTTGCCGGCGCGCTTGTCGAAGGTGGCCGCGATGTCCTGCTTGCCCATCGCCTTGGCCATCTGCGCCAGCGACCAGTCGTCGTAGGCGTATTCGAGCGTCTTGGAGGCGCCTTCGGGTTCCTTGTCGATCGGCACGTAGCCGAGCTTCATGTACTCGCCCAGGCCGCCATAAGGAGCGTAGGTGGCGCTGGCCACCATGGCCTTGAGGCCCGCCTCCGCGTCGAAGCCGCGCACGCCCTTGATGTAGGCGTCGGCAATGACCGGCACGGCGTGGTAGCCGATCATGCACCACGTCTCCAGGCCCTGGTACGCCCACACCGGCAGGATGCCGAACGGACTGGTTTCGCGGGCGGCGATCAGCGAGCGGATGAAGTCGGTGCTGCGCTCAGGCATCAGCAACACGACCAGCGGCTGCTGCGCGCGGTACACGTCCCACAGCGACCAGGTGGAGTGGAATTCGAACTTTCCGTTCTTGTCGACCGCCTCGTGCACGGCACCGTCGGGACCGCGGAACTGGCCGTTGACGTCCATGCTGAGCGTGGGCGACAGCAGCGCGTGGTACAGCGAGGTGTAGAAGCTGGTGCGGTCCTGCTTGGGCGCATCGATGTCGATCGAGGCGAGCGCCTTGTCCCAGTCGGCGCGTGCTTCGGCGCGGCGGGCATCGAAGTCCCAGCCCTTGCCTTCGGCATCGAGGTTGGCGACGGCGTTGGCTTCGCTCACCGGCGAGATCGCCACCTTCACGCCCAGCGGCTGCTTGAGCGTGCCGAAGTCGAACACGCCGACCAGCGCGCGACCGCTCAATGCATCGTGGTCTTCCGGCTGGTAGCCCGGGCCCTTGAAGCCCTTGTACGGCACGTCGGTCTCGCGGCTGTACAGCGTGCGCGATGCCAGCGGCTGCGAGAAACGCATGGCGAAACACAACTCGCGACCCGGCGCCCAGCCGCGCGTGGTGCGGCAGCCGGTAACAGTGCCGTCGTCATGCACGCGCAGATGCGACCACAGCACCTTGCCCGGGTAGTCGTAGATGCTCGGACGCAGGTCGAGCAGCAGGTGCGCCGGCTTGCCGGCCGGGAAGGTGTAGCGATGCCAGCCGATGCGGCGCCCGGCGGTGAGTTCGGCGCGCACGTTGTAATCGCTGAGCGTCACAGCGTAGTAGCCGGCCTGCACCACTTCGCTGTCATGGCTGAAGCGCGAGCGGTAACCGCTGCCCGGCTTGGCCGCGTCGCCCGGCTCCAGCTTCACGTCGCCGGCGATGGGCATCACCAGCACGTCGCCCAGGTCCGAATGGCCCGAGCCGGAGAAATGCGTATGGGAGAAACCGAGCAGGCTGCTGTCGCCGTACTGGTAGCCTGCCGCCCATTTGTAGGCATGCTTGAAGTCCGGCATGGCCGTGTCGGGCGAAAGCTGGATCATGCCGAAGGGCACCGTGGCGCCCGGGAAGGTATGGCCATCACCCCCCGTGCCGATGCGCGGGTCGACATCCACGGCGTGACCCGTCGTCGCCGCTGCCGCCAGGCCGGGCAACAGGGACAGGGCCAGCATGGCCGGAAGCCACGAACGGGACGGTAGACGAGCCATCGGATACCCCAGCGCCAGATTTAGATCGTTTGAAATCTAGCAGCGTCCACGCCGTCGTGCACGCTGCAATGCGTGGGTTCCGTCACGGGGCGAGGGCGGGCTCCGAAGGGCCCGCCCTGCCCGCTTGCGTCAGTCGATCTTCCAGTCCAGCGAGAGCATCACTTCGCGGCCGTTGTAGTCCGCACCCTGCTGCGTCGGGATGAACTCGAAGCCGCCGGCGTAGTACGGGACCGCACCCACCCTGTCGAAGATGTTGGTGACGTTGAGGCCCACCTTCAGGCTCTCGTTGATGCGATAGCCCACCGCCGTGCTCCAGATGATCCACGGCGAGACATGCCCGCGGTACACCACGCATTGCGGATCGCCCAGGCCCGGCTGGATGCCGTTGGGCAGCACTTCGCAACCGCCGTAGTTCGGCGCGCGCATCGAGCCCGAACGCGTGGTGTGCAGCGTCACGTCCCAGTCGTTGTAGTGCCAGGCCAGCGTGCTGTTGATCTTGCTCGCCACGTACTGGTAGCGCGTGTTCAACAGCGGATCGGACGCCAGGTCGCGTTCCTTGAACGACAGGTTGTTGGTGTAGTCCAGGCGGTAGTTGAAGCTGCCCCAGCGCTGCGTGGCGAACTTGTAGGTCAGCGAGGCATCCACGCCGCTGACGTAAAGCGACGCTTCGTTGATCGGACCCACCGTCGCGCTGGTGATGTTGCCACTGGCATCACGCACCACGTTCTTGATCGCCAGCTGGCAGTACTCCGAACCCAGCGTGTGCGCGACATATGGCGCACCGCTGACCGTCGTGCCCGTGAGGCAGCCGGCTTCGTCGGTGAGCAGCGTGTTGGTATCGATCCACTTGATCGCGTTGTCGATGCCCATGTGCCAGTAGTCGGCCGAGATGGCAAGGCCTTCGACGCCCGGCACGTCCCACACGAAACCGTAGGTCCACGAATGGCCGGTTTCCGGCAGCAGGTTGTGGCTGCCGCCCGAGTACTGGGTGAAATACGTCGCGTGCTGGTAGTTCACGCAGGCGCGGTCGCCGGTCTGGATGCACTGCAGCGGGTCGGCATAATCGCCCACCGTGCTCTGCGAGTCGGCCAGGTAGATGGCCTGCATGTCGGGCGCGTGGAAGTTGGTGCCATAGGTGCCACGTAGCAGCAGGCTTTCCAGCGGACGCCACTCGAGGCTGGTGCCCCAGGTACGTGCGATGTCGGCGATGCTGGCGTCGCGGTACTTGTCGAGGCGGCCGGACAGCGTCCAGGTCAGCGTCGCGGCGAGCGGAATGCGGAACTCCGTAGCTGCCGACACGCGGTTACGCGTGCCGCCGCCGGTGATGTAGTTCTGGAACGGATCGCCGAATGTGGTGGTGTTGCCGCGCGGATCGGGCGCCAGGCGGAAACCCTGGTGATTGCCTTCGATCACGCCGGCGAAGCCGACCGGACCGGCCCAGGTGTTGAACAGGTCGCCGTTGAGGTTGAACGTGGCCTGGTCCATCCAGGTGTAGGCGCTGTTGACGCCACCGACTGCGAACGACTGGTAGTCCGACGGGCTGATCGGGCTCCAGAAACGGCTGCTGTTCAACGCATAGGTCGGATATGCCGTGCCGCCGATGGTCGTATTGCCCAACTGCGGCCCGAAGAAGTAGTCGAACATGCCCTGTTCGTTCAAGCCGGTGTAGTGCTCGTGCACGATGTACTTGCTGGTGCCGAGATTGAAGTCCCAGTTGAAGCGGTCATCGAAGATCGTGCCCTTCAGGCCCGCATGGATGTCCCAGTTCTGCTCGTAATCGTGCGTGTTGCCGTAGCCGCCCAGTTCCTGCGGCGTCAGCTGGCGGATGTAGTTGCTGACGACCTGGCCGCTGGTCTTGTCGTAGAAGTTGTTGGGCAGGCCGCCCATCGGATACAGCGCCGGCAGCGCGGTATTGGTGGTGCCGGTGCTGTCCTTGAATGTCACCGAGCCGTAGCCCTGCAGCGATGGCGTGAAGTCGTACTCGCCCGCCACGTACACCGCATCGCTGCGCAGGCCCGGGCTCAGCACCCAGTTGCCGAAGGTCGCACGCTGCGTGCACGAGATGCCGTTGTCGGTGATGCTGTTCGGATCCACCGCGTTGCCGTTGGTGCCGATCGTCTTGTGGTCGTACGCCTGGAAGTTGTTGCCGAAGCTGTTGCATGCACCGGCCGGCGGCGTGATGTAGACGCCGTTGGCGTTCTGGATCGCCGCGCCGTTGGACGTCGGGAAACCGAACATGCGCGCGCTGGGGTTCCAGCTGCCATAGCCGGCGTCGCTTTCGGCGTCGGTATAGGTGCGGTCGCGGCCCCACAACGGCGAGCGGTTGGTGTGCTGGTAGTTGTAGACGACATGCCAGTCGTTGCCGCCGCGGCCACCGGTGAAATTGAAATCGCCGTAGTTGCGGCCACCGCGCGTGGCGCCGCCGCCGGTCACCTGCAGGTCGTCGCCCTGGTAGTTCTTCTTGAGGATGACGTTGATCACGCCGGCCACGGCATCGGAACCGTAGATGGACGAGGCGCCCGAGGCGAGCACTTCGATGTGGTCCACCATGCCCAGCGGGATGTTGTTGAAGTTCTGGAACGTGCTCTGGCCCGCGCTCGGCTGCGGATAATCGGTGATGCGATGACCATCCACCAGCAGCAGGCTGTGGTCGGGGCCTAGGTTGCGCAGGTTGATCGGGCGCGCATTCACCGCGGTGTTGCCCCAGGTGGACACGCGATCGGAAAACTCCGGCGTGGCCACTTCAGGCAGCGAATTGAGGAACTCGTAGACGGTGGTGAAACCCTGCGCCTTGATCTGGTCGGCGGTAACGATGGTCACCGGCGCGGGGCCTTCGATCTCCGAGCGCGGAATGCGCGAACCGGTGACCACGACCTTGTCGAGCGTGACGGGCTTCTTGTTGTTGTCGGACTGCTGCGACGGCTGATCGCCGGACACTGGCGTGCTGGACTGCGCCCACAAGGGCGGCGCCACCAACGCGCAGGCCAGTGAACTGGCGAGCACGGCGCGACGCATACGGATGCTGCTCATGGTGTTCTCTCCCAAATAAAGCTTGTATCGGTTGCTTCCGGCCTCTCTCCCGGCCATCGCAACCCTGTTGTGGTGTTTTTGTTTCTGGCAAAAAAATCAGCGCGGCCGGTGCCAGATCCGGTCCGCGCTGTGGCAAGCCGCGATGCTCATGGCGTCGCGGCGAGATCAGTTATCTGGATGCGGGCGTGGCGTCCCCATCACGCGAATAGCTCGCCGTGGCAAGTTCCGGCAACCGCAGGGCGCGGCAGCGTCGTCGATCGCTTCAAGCACGTCGTTCCTTCGGTCAATGCTTGGCCAGCGCAATGCGGTAGGCGTAGGCGTGTGCGCCGGACGGCTGCTTCGGCAGCGTCAGGTGCAGACCATCGGCCTGCTGCCTGAAGGCGATCGGCTTGCCGGTGGAAAGCAAGGTCACCGAGGCGACCTTCATGCCGGCATCGATCGAATGGATCAGCGCCTGCCCGTTGGCCGGCCATTCCATCTCGATCGCATAGAGCACGTCGCCCTTGGTGGTGAAGCGGAAATCCTCCGGCGTGTACGGCTTGGTCTTGGTGTCCTGCATGGTGCCGGCCGCCACTTCGGTCGGGCCTTCGCCGAAGCGATGCCACGGTCGCGTGCCGTAGATGGCCTCGCCGTTCGCACGCAGCCACTGCCCTACTGATTGCAGGATGCTGCGTGCCTCGTCGGGAATGGTGCCGTCGGCCTTCGGGCCGACGTTGAGCAGCAGGTTGCCGTTCTTGCTTACCACGTCTGCCAGCAGCTGCACGACTTCGTCGGGCGACTTGTAGGTATCGCCTTCGGCATAACCCCACGAATCGGGGCTCACCGAGGTTTCGGTCTGCCAGGGTTGTTCGCGGATGCCCGCCGCCTGGCCACGCTCGATGTTCAGCGTGCCGGTGCCCGGACGCATGTCGTTCAACTTGTAGTTGAGCACCACGCCCTGCTGCCGCGCCGCTGCCTGGTTGTAGTAGAACGCGGCGAATTCGGCGAGCGGGCCGCGGAAGCGCGGCTGGCCGATCCACCAGTCGAAGTACATGAGGTCCGGGTGATAGTCCTGCACGATCTCGGCGGAACGCGCGAGCCAATCGGCGAGAAACGCATCGGACACGAAAGTCCAGTCGACTTCCTGGCCGTCCTCACCCTTGGCCGACATGAGGCGGTGTGCCGGGCCGTACAGCGCGGCATAGCGCGGGTCGTTCACGTCCGAATCGAAGGTGCGGCCGTACTCGTAGAACCAGTCGTGCTCGGCGCGGTGCGAGGACAGGCCCAGCTTCATGCCCTGCGCGCGGATCGCCTTGGCGAGATCGCCGATCACGTCGCGGTGCGGGCCCATCTTCACCGCCGTCCAGTCCGACAGCTTGGAGTCGTACATGGCGAAGCCGTCGTGATGCTCGGCCACCGGCACCACGTAACGTGCGCCCGCGTCGTGAAACAGCTTCGCCCAGGCCTGCGGGTCGAAGTGCTCGGCCTTGAACAGCGGGATCAGGTCCTTGTAGCCCATCTTGGGCATCGGCCCGTAGGTGGCGAGCTGATGGCGGTAGCGATCGGAGTTCTCGCCCTCGCGCTCGTACATGTGGCGCGGGTACCACTCGCCCTTGAAGGCCGGCACCGAATACACGCCCCAGTGGACGAAGATGCCGAACTTGGCATCGCGATACCAATCGGGCGTGCGATAGGCCGTCAGCGTCTGCCAGTCGGGCTGCATCGGCCCCTGCCACGCGACGTGCTCCGTCTGCGTGAGGATCTGCTGGCGCGCGGCGTCGTACGGCCGGTTGGCCGCCACCCACTGCCGTTCAATCGTTGCCGCGTCGGGCGCCGTTGACGTCGACGGTTGATCCGCCGCCAAAGCCATGCCCGTGCCAAGGGCGGCGAGACCCAGGCACACGCCGAGAGAGAGACGTCGATGGATACGGCACGAACGGTACATAGGCGCTGTCATTGCATTCCCTTTCCGATCCAACCTGTGAAGTATGTCCGGCGGCCGCCTGGACGTTGCCGCTCAAACCGTGGCTGCGTGCTCGTGCAGCCAGCTGGCCGCGCCAATGACGCCGAGTTGCGCGTGGTCGACCACGTGCACGGGCACCGTCTGCAGGAACGGCCGCATGACGCCCTTGTCGAGGAAGCGCGCCACGAATTCGCTGGCCTCCAGCACCGCGATCATGTGCGCGAGGAAGCCGCCGGCCAGGTAGATGCCACCGGTGGCGCCATACAGCATCGCCATGTCGCCGGTGAAGGAGCCCAGCCATCCGCAGAACAGTTGCAGCGTCTCCACCGCGACGGGGTCGGCGTTCTCCATCGCCGCTGCCACGACCTCGGCGGGCGAATGCAGGCGGATGGTTTGGTGCTCGATACGGCACAGCGCCTGATACATGCGCAGCAGCCCCGGGCCGGACAGCGCGTGGTCGTAAGGCAGGTGTGTGCCTGCGGGCGCCAATTCGGCCAGCAGCTGCTGTTCGCGTGGCGTCCGTGCGGCCAGCTGGATATGGCCGGCTTCGGTGGGCAGGACCTGCGACGGCGACCCTGGCAGTCGCACCGCGACGCCCAAGCCGGTGCCCGGCGCGATCACCACGACGGGCCCTGCCGCCGCGTTGCGCGAGGACGCCGGCGCGTGCAGCAGCGTGACGCTGCTGGCCTGCAGATGCGGCATGGCGTGCGCCTGCGCGACAAGGTCGTTCAATACCGACACATCGTCCATGCCCAGCTCGCGCTTCAGCGCGGCAGGCTCGATCGGCCACTGGAGGTTGCTGTTGAGCACACGCCCGTCATGCAGATAACCCGCACAGGCGAGTGCGAAGCGACGCGGCTTGATCGCATGCTCGTTGCAGAAGCGGCGCACGATGGAAGCAAGATCGGCGTAGTCGCGGCAGGGATACACCTGATAGGCAAGCACCGACAGCGCGGCGTCGCTTTGCGCGGCCTGCGCATCGAAGGCCAGGAATCCCAGGCGTGCGTTCGTGCCACCGACATCCGCCGCGAGCAGCGTTCGCTGCGTGCCTTCGCGCATGGCACTCATGCCGGCCACTTTGCTGCCGGCCGGCTCGTCATCCGCAAAGGCGCGGGTGGTTGGCTGTTCGCCACGCATCTGGACGCCGTCATTCATGCACCGCCCTTCCTTCGCTCGCGTCGGCGGACGTTGGTCTGTCCGGCCGGCGCTGCTCTCAATCACGACCGCTCTGGCGGCACCCTGGAGTTGCGCTCGCTCTGCGCGACTTTGCGATCCGCAGGGGCCAAAAAAAGCGCCTGGGTTTAGATCGATGCAAACTATTTCATTGGGATTAGATCGAGGCAAGTCGCAGCGCAACACTTCTTGCGTGAGGGTTACGAAATCCGCTTCATGCAAGAAATTGCGACTGTGATCCGGTTTATTCGCGTGGCTGCGTATGGCGCGATGGGCGAGGCGTGAGGCGGAGTGGAGTTGCGGTCGCCCACGGGGCCCTACAGGGGGAGAGTCGCGTGGCGGTGGAGTCAGTGCGAAAGAAAAACGCCGCCCGGAAAGGGCGGCGTTTTTCAGCTATCGCGCGGCGACAAGGATCAGGCCGTCGCAGGCATGCCGAACGCCGGTGGGCGATCCTTGGCGGCGGCACCGAACTGCGTGTTCGGCGTGGCGCCCATCTGGAACTCCAGGGTACCGCCAGCCGCCAGTTCGGCGTGGCTGATCCAGCTGCGCGTCCAAGGCTTGCCGTTCCACTGCACCGACTGGATGTACGCCTGCCCCGGACCATTGCCGTGGGTCTGGATCACCAGCTTGCGATCACCAGTGAGCGAGATTTCCGCGCGATCCAGCAAGGGGCTGCCGAACACGTAGTTGGTGCTCACCGGATCCACCGCGTACAGGCCGAGCGCGCCCATCACGTACCACGCGCTCATCTGCCCGCAGTCCTCGTTGCCGGCGAGGCCATCCGGCTCGGCCGGATACATCGTCTCCAGCAGCATGCGCACGCGTGCCTGCGTTTTGTGATGCGAGCCGGTGTACGCGTACAGATAGGCCACGTGGTGGCTCGGCTCATTGCCGTGTGCGTACTGGCCCACCATGCCGGCGATATCCGGCGGCGCATCGGAAGGCAGGTCCGAGCTGGTGGTGAACAGTTCATCCAGCTTGCGCTCGAACACCTTCTGCCCGCCGAACATCTCCATGTACGCGTACAGGTCGTGCTGGTTGAGGAACGTCGCCTGCCACGCATTGGATTCGGTGAAGTCGCGCCACTGGCTGGAGTGCCCCATGCCACGTGGATCGAACGGTTCCAGCCATTGCCCGTCGCTGCCACGCGGGCGCACGAAGTTGAGCTTCTTGTCGAACACGTTGCGGTAGTTGCGCGAACGCTGGCGCAGCGCGGCGGCGTCGCCCTTGGCGCCGGCGCCTTCGGCCAGTTGCGCCATCGCCCAGTCGTCATAGGCGTATTCGAGCGTTTTGCTGACCGCTTCGCCTTCCTTGTCGCTGGGGATGTAACCCAGGTGACGATAGAAGGTGAGGCCGCGGTAATCGTCTTCCATCGCGCGACGACGGAAGATCGGCCAGGCCCGCGCATAGTCAATGCCCTTGAAGCCCTTGGCCTGCGCTTCGGCGAGCACCACGGCGGAGTGGTAACCGATCATGCAGCCGGTCTCCACGCCCTGCAGCGGCCACACCGGCGGGCCGTCCGGGCTTTCCGCCGCCATGCGCACGAGGCCGTTGACCAGGTCGGGCACCCTATCGGGCTGGAACAGCGTCAGCAGCGGATGCAGCGCGCGGTACGTATCCCACAGCGAATAGGTGCTGTAGTTGTTCTGCCCGTTGGGCAGCTGATGGATCGCCAGGTCCATGCCGCGGTAGCGGCCGTCCACGTCGCTGAACAGCGTGGGCGCCAGCATCGTGTGGTACAGCGCGCTGTAGAACGTGCGCAGCACCGGCTGCGACGAGGATTCGATGCGGATGCGACCGAGCTCGCGTTCCCACGCCTCGGCGGCGGTGCGCTGCGCAAGCTCGAAGTCCCACGCGGGCACTTCCGCCTCGAGATTCTTCAAGGCGCCGTCGATGTCGACCGCCGAAATGCCGACCTTGACCAGCAACGGTGCATGCGACGCCTGCTTGATGTGCAACGCCGCCTTCAGGTGCGTACCGCTGGCCTCATGCGAGCCGTCCGCCAGCGCCACGTCTTCCGAGTACAGCGTGGCATGCGAGAACGGGCGCGACAGCTTCATGGCGAAGTACAGATAGCGCCCATTCGCCCACTGGTGCACGCGACGACTGCCCACCAACGTGTCATTGCCGATCACGCGCAGCTGCGCGTCGGTCACGGCGGCCGGCACGCTCGCGCGATCGTGGTAGCCATGCGCGAGATCGACCAGCAGATGCCCGTCGCCCTTGCCGTGAAAGGTGTAGCGATGCAGGCCCACGCGCGGCGTCGCGGTGAGCTCGGCCAGGATGTTGTGATCGGTGAGGTGCACGCGGTAGTAACCCGGCTGCGCCTGTTCCTGGTCGTAGCGCGAGCGATAGCCCTTGCCCGGCACGCCCTTGCTGTCGGCCGGCAGGCGGTCCGACGCGGCCACGCCATCGAAGCGCGAGCGGTAGTTCTGGTCCGGCAAGCCGCGATCGCCCGGTTGCAGCAGCACGGGGCCCTGCGCCGGCATCACCAGCACATCGAGCATGTCGCTGGCGCCGGTGCCGCTGAGATGCGTATGCGAGAAGCCCATGATCGAGCCATCGGCCTGGTGATAGCCCGAACAGGCGTCCCAGCCGGCATCGTTGGTATCCGGGCTCAGCTGCACCATGCCGTAAGGCGTCGTTGCGCCGGGAAAGGTGTGGCCATGTCCGCCGGTGCCGACGAACACGTCGACGTAGGAGGAAACACCCTGCGCGCCCAGGGCGCCGGCGCCCGTGGCGGTCTTTTGCGCGGCGACCGCATGGCCCACGCTCGAGGCAAGCGAGGTCAGCGGGCTGCCCAGCACCGCAAGCGCGCCCATGCCTTGGATGAATTGTCGGCGGGACACCATATGGGCGGTTCTCCTGAAGTTGTGGTTGCCAGTGGGGAAAGGTGGTCAGCGCAAGAGCGCCGGACGCGTGCGGTGGAGATCGACGATCAGCTCGCCGAACAAGGTATTGGCCCAGGCGAACCAGGCGCGGGTGAAATGCGCCGGATCATCCTGGTCGAAGGTCTCGTGCATGAAGCCGGTGCCGGCGTCGGTATTGCGCAACCAGCGCAGGCATTGGCTGATCTGGGCCGGGTCGTCGCTGGTCTGCGCATACATCATCAGCGACATCGGCCAGATCATGCGCAACCCTTCATGCGGGCCGCCGATGCCTTCGGCGGCACGGCCCTTGAAGAAGTACGGGTTGTGTTCGCTCCACGCCCGATTGCGCGTGCGCTGGTAAAGCGGATCCTTGCGATCGCAGCAGCCGAGGTAGGCCAGGCTGAGCAGGCTGGGCGCATTGGCGTCGTCCATGAAAACCTGGTTGCCGTAGCCGTCTATTTCGTAAGCCCAGTGTTCCTGGCCCTGCTCGTCACGCATGCGACCGTCGCGATGCACGGCCTGCTCCACCTCGTCGGCCAACGCGGTGCATTCGGAGGCAAGCGCTTCGTCGTGGTGAATGCCGCGGCTCATCTGCGCCAGCTGGCGCAGGCTGGTCACGGCGAACAGGTTCGCGGGCACGAACAACGGATACAGGCACGCATCGTCGGACGGCCGGAACATGGAGTGGATCATGCCGTTCGGTCGCGCCGGATTGCCGTAGCCGTCGAGCATCAGCGTATCTGTGGGTATCTTCGATGGCCGCTGGAAGTGGTACGGCCCACGGTCGTGCTTGCGCTGCTGCTCGCGGAAGGTCTTCACCACCGTCGCCATCGCCGAGCGCCAGTCGTCGTCGAACGGCTCGGTGTCGCCCGTCGCCTGCCAGTAGCCATGCGCGAGGCGGATCGGATAGCACAGCGAATCGATTTCCCACTTGCGCTCGCCCACGCCCGGCTTCATGTCCGTGTCGTCGTGCACCGACCACGACAAGGGCTGTGAATGAGGGTCGGGCATGAACGCGTTGGCGTAGGGATCGATGCGGATGCAACGCGCCTGCCGGCGGATCAGGCCACGGAACAACCGCTGCAGGTTGGCGTCCTGCTTGGCCAGCGAAAGATACGGCGATACCTGTGCCGACGAATCACGCAGCCACATGGCATTGATGTCGCCGGTGATCACGAAGGTGTCAGGCTTCCCGTCGAGCGTGCCCAGCTCCACCGTGGTATCGAGGGTGTTCGGGTAGCAGTTCTCGAACATCCAGGCGAGCTTCGGATCGCCGATGGCCGACTTCACGGTCGCCAGCTGCCGCTCGACGGCCTGGCTCACGAATTTGCGCTTGCCCACCGGGGGGCGCTGGCTCGCGTAGCGGGTAGCGCCGGACGCGAACGCGCGCGAGGGGGCGATCTCCAGCGTCGCCGCCGAAACCGCGGCGGCGCCAAACCACTTCAGTACGTCACGGCGTGATGGCATGGCGTGTCTCGTCCTTATCGAAGGTCATCATCGCGTTCACTGTCCCTGCATCACGCCGGCGAGGTTCTGCACCTGCAAGGCGCGCAGCATGTCGTTGAGCAGGGCCTTGCTCTTGACGCCCACGGTCACGCTCTGGCCCGGCAGGATGTCGAAGGCGTTGTCGTCCATCTCGGCATCGAGGTCGCCGAAAGACACCCAGACGTCGCGCGCCAGCGTGTCGGTGGTCAGCGTCAGCTTGTAACCCTCCAGCGAGGGCTGCAGCTGCGTGCGGATATGCGGCACCGGCAGCTTGAGGTTCTTTGCCTCGTCGAAGAACACCAGGTTGCGCGATGCCGGGCCGTCGCCGTCGTCCAGGTCAAACACCGCGAACACGGCCTTGGGATCGGCGCCGTGCAGCAGCTGGGCATCGGTGTAGCTGCCCACGGGCGTGCTGCTCAACGGGGGCATCGTGGTCACGCGCTTGTGCTCGTCGATCACCTTGCCGTTGAAGTCCATCAGCCGCACGCTCCAGTGGCCGCTGGTCGTCGATACCTGATCCGAAACGAGGTTCACCTTGGTGTTGCCGTCATGGCGAAGCGCGGCGATCAACAGCGGCGCATAGAAGCGCCGAGCGTGGAATTGCAGCGCCTTCCAGCGCCCGTAGACGTCGATGCTCGACCAGGAGGCACCGGGCCATACGTCGTTGATCTGCCAGTACAGCGAGCCCATCGATTGCGGTCGCGATGCACGAAGGTGCTCGGCGGCGAGTTCGATGCCCTGCGCCTGCATGACCTGGCTGAGGTAGACGAACGCCGGGAAATCGCGCGGCTCGCCGAAACTGCGTTCGATGTAAAGCAGCAGGCGCTTGTTGCCGTTGCCGTTGTCGTATTTCTGGTGCGCCCGCATCACCGGCGATTCGGCCTGCAGGTCGTCCGGTCCGGCGAACGAACGGATCGTGCGCATCACCGGGAACGACTGCAGCCCGTACTCCGACTGGAACCGTGGCGTGACGTTGAGGTACTCCGTCAACGGCTTCGCCTGCCCCGACCACACGTCCCAGTAATGCATGTCGCCGTTGTCTGGCACGTTGGCCGGGCCTTCGTAGTCGGTGCTCGGCGTACTGGCCCAATACGGCACGTCGCGGTCGTAGCGCGTCACCACGTCGCGCAGCACATTGCCGAACAGGTTGACCATGCCGGTGACGATGAGATCGCGCTGCTCGCCCGTGAGTGATTTCTTGAAGGCTTCGCGATCGGGCCACGATTCCCAGCCGGTCTGCACTTCGTTGTTGCCACACCACAGCACGATGCTGGGATGGTTGCGCAAGCGCTTGACCTGTTCGATCGCTTCCTGGCGCGTGTTCTCGACATAAGCCGTGTCGTTCGGCGGGATCGCGCCGCCGAACATGAAGTCCTGCCAGATCATGATGCCGAAGCGATCGGCCAGCTCGTAGAAGCGGTCCGGCAGGTAATAGCCGCCGCCCCACACGCGCAGCATGTTCATGTTGGCATCGCGCGCCGACGCCACCACGTCGTGCATGCGCAGCTCGACATCGCGGCTGGGAAAGCTGTCGAACGGAATCAGGTTCGCGCCCTTGGCGAACACCGGGACGCCATTGACCACGAATTCGAAGCTGCGGCCCCAGCGGTCCGGCTGCCTGCGCAGTTCCACGCTGCGAAGGCCCACAGCGCGTTCGGCGCCATGCAGCACGCCATCGTCGTCGCGCACGGTGACCTTGAACGTGTACATGTCCTGCGCGCCATAGCCGGCGGGATACCACAGCCGCGGATCGGCAATGCGCAATGGCATGCTGATCTCGTGCGTCCCCGGATCCACGATGACTTCCCGCGTGTCGTGCGCAACGGTGTCGCCCGTCGGGCCCAGCACATCGAGATTCACCGTGACCCGCTGGCCTGCATCAGTTTCCACCTCGACCTTGGCCGCGATCCGCGCGACCTGCGTGTCGACCTGGGTCTGTTCGACATGGAAATCATCGACGCGAAAGCCGTCCCAGCTGTCCAGATGCACGCTCTGCCAGATGCCCTCGGTGACGATGCGCGGACCCCAGTCCCAGCCGTACTGATAGTTGGCCTTGCGGATGTAATTGGCCGTCTGTTTGCCCTTGGGCTCATCGCCGAAGGCCGAGTCGAATTCGCCCGGCAAGGCATAGGGCTGCTTGAGCAGCCACGGCTGCAGGCGCTTGATCGGCGAGTACAGCCGCACCTCCAGCTTATTGCCGCCCTTGCGCAGCACGGATTTCACCGGCACGCGCCAGCGGCGGAACATGTTGTCGGCCGCGACCAGCTTGGTGCCGTTCAAGAAGACATCCGCGAACGTATCCAGCCCGTCCAGCACCAACTCCACGTGCGGTCGCGCCAGCGTCGCGGCATCGACGTCGAAGGTGGTGCGGTACTGCCAGTCGGCAAGGCCCACCCATTGCACCTTGGCTTCGTTGTCGCGATAAAACGGGTCGACCAGCTGCTTGGCGGCCATCAGGTCGGTCTGCACCGTGCCCGGCACCGTTGCCGGCAGCCACTTGGTCGCCTCGGGATGACTCGCCGCTGCGGCGTCGCCCGGCGCGAGGCGGAATTGCCAGTCGTGATCGAGCGTGATGCTCGTGAGCGGCGCCGCCCATGCCATGGTCGGAAGCAACAGCGCCGCCAGGCACGCCCGCGCAATGAAAGCAACCCGGCGCACGCGCGCCAGGCTCCTGCACGTCCGCTTGCCGCGTGATTCGCCTGGCTGGATCGATACGATCATCTGGATATCCGTCTGACAGCTTCAGTAGCCCCTGGCGCACCGCCAGGAGCCGGTTCACTACGCTGTAGAGCTCCCACCGACGCCCCTCGTTGCCGACGGGCACCGGCTCCGCCTGCGGAGGCTGTGTCGGGAATGGCAGAACGCCGTTCCCGCGCGGGTATGCCGGGGCAATGCCCGGCACGCCCGGCGACGCCGCAGGCGACTTCACGCAAATCGTGGTTTCCCCCGATTTAGATCGATTTATATTTCACGGTACCATCCTGCCACGACGCGATGCATGCCGCATTGCAATATGGCTAAACGCCACGGGATTTCGGTTACATTTGGATCGTTCCAACTCACGGAAAGCCGCCAGCATGGCCACGGAAAGCTCTGCCCCCGTCCACCGCAAGACCACGCTCAGCGACATCGCTGCCGGCTGCGGTGTTTCGCGCGCCACGGTGTCGCTGGTACTGCGCGGCAGCCCGTTGGTGAACAAGCACACGCGTGCACGCGTCGAGGAAGAACTTCGACGCCAGGGCTACGTGTACAACCGTGCCGCGGCAAACCTGCGTCGGCGCACCTCGTCCAGCATCGCGCTGGTCGTGAACGAACTGGCCAATCCGTTCTTCGCGGAATTCGCCGCAGGCGTCGACGAAACGCTCGGCGCGGCGGGATTCGTCACACTGCTGGGCAGCACCGGCGAATCGGCCACGCGAGAACAGGCGGTGCTCGGTTCGCTGATCGAGCATGGTCCGGGCGGCATCATCCTTTCGCCCGCCGAAGGCAGCGAAGCGCGCAACGTACTCACGGCCATTGGCGCGCACCTGCCGGTGGTGCTGTTCAACCGCGAATTGGGCGGACGCCTGCCGCAGTACGCGCATTGGGATCGCCTGATGCTGGACAACAAACCCGGCGCGAGGATGGTGACCGAACACCTGATCTCGCGGGGCCACCGCCGCATCGCCTTCTTCGGTGGCCACGACGATGCCAGCTCGACGCGCGAACGCCACGCCGGCTATGTGGAGGCGATGCAGGCCGCCGGGCTGAAGATCGAACCGCATTGGCGCGTGCAGACCACGCCCACGCGCATCGACGCCGTGCGCGCCACGCCCGCGCTGTTCGAAGGCGGCAGCAAGCCCACCGCCGCCGTCTGCTACAACGACGCGGTGGCGCTCGGCCTGATCCTCGGCTTGCACCAGCGCGGCCTGCAGGCAGGTCGCGATTTTGCCGTCACCGGCTTCGACGATATCGCCGAAGCCTCCATGAGCGTGCCGCCGCTGACCACCTTGTCCACCGCGCCGAGAGCGCGCGGACGGCAGGCCGCCGAACTTCTCCTTGCACGCCTGCGTGATCCGCAGGCGCCGGCAAGCACCATCATCGCGCCGGTGGAGCTGGTCGTGCGCGAAAGCAGCTGTCCCCTCTCCTAAGACGGAATTCCGCATGGCCCTTGCAGCTCCCTCCGCGCGGTCGACGACAAGCTCCGCGCCCGCTACCGGCAGCACGCGCTACACCGATTACCCCATGGCCATGTCGGTGGCCACCACGATCTTCTTCATGTGGGGCTTCCTCACCGTCCTCAACGACATCCTGATTCCGCACCTGAAGTCGGTGTTCGAGTTGAACTACGCACGCGCGATGCTCGTGCAGTTCACCTTCTTCGGCGCGTACTTCCTGATGTCGTTGCCTGCCGGCCGCCTGGTGGCCGCGCTGGGCTACAAGAAGGGCATCGTGGCGGGCCTGGCCATTGCGGCGCTCGGCGCCTTCGGCTTCTGGCCCGCGGCGGCGCTGCATTCGTATGCCGCCTTCCTCGCCGCGCTGTTCGTGCTGGCCACCGGCATCACGGTGCTGCAGGTCGCGGCCAATGCGTACGTGGCGCTGCTCGGTCCCGAACGCACCAGCTCCAGCCGCCTCACGCTGGCGCAGGCGATGAACTCGCTGGGCACCACGCTGGGTCCCTGGTTCGGCGGCCTGCTGATTCTGTCGGCCGTCACCGCCACCACCCTTCCGGCCGATGTGCGCAAGGCGCCTGAAACGGTGCAGCTGGTGCAGGCGCTCAACGACGGCGCGCCCGCGCAGGCCGTCCAGGCGCTGCAGCAGGCGCCGGCCGATCGCCTGGTCGCAGCCCTCAACGATGCGGCCGCCACCGCGCTCGATCGCCTGCCTGCCGACGCCGTTGCCAACAGCCTCAAGCCGCTGTCGTCGGAACAGCTGTCCAACGTGCTCGACAAGCTGCCGGTCGGATCGCTGCTCGCCACGCTGAGCGTGCAGTCGCCGCAGCAGCTCGCCGCGTTGCCTGTCGATCGACTTGCCAGTGCGCTGGACAAGCTCACCGCATCCCGCCTGGATGCCTCGCAGTCCGAACAGCTGGCCAAGGTTCGCGCTGGCTTGCTGCCTGAGACGACCCAGCAGCTGCAGGCGTTCCGCCAGAAGCAGGCCGAGCTTGTGCAGGTGCCTTACCTGGGTCTTGGCGTGGTGCTGTTGCTGCTGGCCGTGGGCGTGTGGCTGTTCCGCCTGCCGCCGCTCACCGAGACCACCGAACAGGCTGACCCCGCGCATCACACGCTGATGGACGCGCTGCGCCACAGCCATGTGTTCTACGGCGTGCTGGCGATCTTCTTCTACGTGGGCGCCGAAGTGTCGATCGGCAGCTTCCTGGTGAACTACCTGTCGCTGCCCGAGATCGGCCACATGAGCGAGCAGGATGCCTCGCACTACGTGTCGCTGTACTGGGGCGGCGCGATGGTGGGACGCCTCGCCGGTTCCGCGCTGCTGGTGTGGATCAACCCGCGCAAGCTGTTGGCCGTCTTTGCGGCCATCGCCGGCCTGTTGGTGCTCACCACCATGCTCACGCACGGCCAGGCGGCCATGGTGAGCGTGATCGCCATCGGCCTGTTCAACTCGATCATGTTCCCGACGATCTTCTCGCTGGGCATCGAGCGCATGGGTCCGCTGACCGGCAAGGCATCGAGCCTGCTGATCATGGCCATCGTCGGCGGTGCGCTGCTGCCGCTGGCGCAAGGTGTCCTCGCCGACCACCTGGGCATCCAGCACGCCTTCGTGCTGCCGATGCTTTGCTACGGCTACATCGTCTTCTATGGCCTGCGCGGCTCGCTGATCCGCAGCCCGGCCGTTCCCGCCGCCACCGCTGAGAACGCTTGATGTCCCGCTCTATTCTTTGTTTCGGTGAAGCCCTGATCGATTTCCATAGCGAAGGCAACGACTCCCACGGCTACCCGCGCAGCTTCGTGCCGTTCGCCGGCGGCGCGCCCGCCAATGTCGCGGTTGCGGTCGCACGCCTCGGCGGCGCGGCGGCGTTTGCCGGCATGCTTGGAAAGGACGTCTTCGGCGATTTCCTGCTCGACAGCCTGCACAGCGCGGGCGTGGACACCACGGGCATTGCGCGCACGGACGAGGCGAACACCGCCCTCGCCTTCGTGTCGCTGGATGCCCATGGCGAGCGCAGCTTCACCTTCTATCGCCCGCCCTCGGCCGACCTGCTGTTCCGCCCGGAGCACTTCCGCGAGGAAAGCCTCCACAACGCGGCGGTGTTCCATGTGTGCTCCAACAGCATGACCGATCCCGCGCTGGCCGAAACCACGCGCGACGGCATGCGCCGCGCAAGCGCGGCCGGCGCACTGGTGAGCTTCGACCTCAACCTGCGCCCGGCCCTGTGGCCACGTGGTGTCGATCCGCGCCCGCTGGTGTGGCCGGCGCTGCATCTGGCCGACGTGGTGAAGCTCAGCACCGAGGAGCTTGCATGGCTTGCGGTGGATGGCGAAGAGGCCGTGTTCGAAACGCTGTGGCAAGGCCGCACGCGCCTGCTGGTGGTGACCGACGGCCCGGGCTCGCTGCGCTGGTTCCATCCCGACGCGGACGGCGAATTGCCGGCCTATGGCGTGCCTGCCGTGGATACGACGGCGGCCGGCGACGCGTTTGTCGGCGGCCTGCTGCATCGCCTGGCCACGCTGGAAACGTCGGAAGACCGCATCGATCATCTTGTCACCGAGCTCCCGCGGCTGCACGCCACCCTGCGTTTCGCCGCTGCCTGCGGCGCGCTCACCGTGACCCGCCAGGGTTCGTTCACCGCCATGCCCGACGAAGCCGAAGTGCTGGCCTTCATGGAGAACTACGCATGACCACGCCCGATTTCCGCAGCGAGGCATTTTTGCGCGAACACATCGCGCAGACGATGGCGTTCTACCACCCGCACGCGATCGACCCCGAAGGCGGCTTCTTCCACTACTACAAGGACGACGGCACGATCTACGACCGCAGCCATCGCCACCTGGTGAGCAGCACGCGCTTCGTCTTCAACTATGCGATGGCGCACATCGAGTTCGGCAATCCCGAGTATCTCGATGCCGTGCACCACGGCCTGCGCTACCTGCGCGACGTGCACCGCAACCCGGCGACGGGCGGCTACGCGTGGACCATCCGCGACGGCAAGCCCGAAGACACCATGTACCACGCGTACGGCGTCGCCTTCGTGCTGCTTGCCTACTCCACCGCCAAGAAGGCCGGCGTGCACGAGGCCGAGGCATGGATGGACGAAACCTGGGAACTGCTGGAGAAGCACTACTGGGACGCCGACGCCGGCCTCTATCGCGACGAAGCCAACGACCAGTGGCAGTTCACCGGCTACCGCGGCCAGAACGCCAACATGCACATGTGCGAGGCGATGCTCGCCGCCTACCAGGCCAGCGACGAACCGCGCTACCTGGAACGCGCGCTGCAGCTCGCCGACAACATGACCCGCCGCCAGGCCGCCAAGGCCAACGGCCTCGTGTGGGAGCACTACGACACCGAGTGGAACGTCGACTGGAAGTACAACCTCGACAATCCCAAGCACCTGTTCCGCCCGTGGGGCTTCCAGCCCGGCCACCAGACGGAGTGGGCCAAGCTGCTGCTCATCATGGAACCGCTGCTGCTCGAACGCGGCCGCGAGGAAGACTGGCTGGTGCCCACCGCCAAGCACCTGTTCGACACCGCGCTGGCGCGCGCATGGGACAACGAGTTCGGCGGCATCGCCTACGGCTTCGCGCCGGATGGCAGCGTGTGCGACGACGACAAGTACTTCTGGGTGCAGGCCGAATCGTTGGCGGCGACGGCACTGCTGCACGCACGCACAGGCCTCGCCGAATACGACACGTGGTACCAGAAGCTTTGGGACTACTCGTGGAAGCACTTCGTCGACCACAAGTACGGCGCGTGGTATCGCATCCTCACTCGGGACAACCGCAAGTACGACGACGAGAAGAGTCCTGCGGGGAAGACCGACTATCACACGATGGGCGCGTGTTACGAGGTCATCGCGTTGATTCGGGACGGTGGCGTGCCGTAACGGTAGCCACCTCGATGTGGGAGCGCACCCTGTGCGCGACAGCCTTTCGCTCCAGTCCGCATGGTTGCTGCTTTTTGTGAAGCGGTTTGGCCTTCGGTTGCCATGCTGCCGCGAGCTTGCCGCCTACGCGGCGGGCGTTTCGATCTCCTGCCGGAGCTCGAGTCACTTTTCTTTTGCTGGCCCAAAAGAAAAGTAACCCAAAGAAAATGGCCTCAGAGCCAAGGCTCATAGCAGTACGTGGGATAGAAGCGTCGGTCGACTGAGGCCAGCCGGGATACGCTCGTTACTACCTCACACGGCGCCGCTACACCGCAACGCGCCATAGCGAAGAGGACTTAAAGCAGCTTCGTTGCGTGGTGAGGGGGTCTTGGGATGCCGCGCCCTATCCCCCTCTCCCCTCAGGGGAGAGGGCCGGGGTGAGGGGCGGGTGCTCGCGATAGCCTTGCCTACCTCTGTAGGAGCGCACCCTGTGCGCGACCGCAGCATTGCGGTGTATCTCATCACGACAACCTCAGACTGAGGCAACCATGCCAGTCCGCGGTCGCGCACTGGGTGCGCTCCCACAATGAGCGAGCGCGGCCATCAGCTCCACGACGCGATGTGCCGCGCAGCGGCACGAGCCTACAAATAACCCCTGTATGGCGGTGAGGGGTGGACGATCAGGCCCCGCAGGGGTGCCCGACAGGGATGTCGGGCACTTTTCGTCCGGGCAGGAGCCCGGTCGAAAAGCCCGGCCGCCCCTCACGCACTGGCTGGGCGCAGCCCAGACAGCGCCACGCGGGGTGCCGTTCTCTTTGGTTACTTTCTCTTGGGCAAGCAAGAGAAAGTGACCCGGCCTTCGGCAGAAGGACGGAAGCCCGCCGCAGGCGAGCCAAGTCGCGATAACGCTTTGCTGACAGCCAACTACCCGCATTGGTCAAAACGCCGAACATGCAGATCGACGCGAAAGGCGGTCGCACTGGGTGCGCTCCTACAAGGAGAGCGGGATGACAAGTGCGAAGAATTGTCGCGCACCGACGCGCTCCCACCATGGGCTGGGCCAACACGCCGGCCGCAATCAATCGAACGTCACCGCCAACCCCAGCGACACACCCTCCACGTTCCGCCCGAACACATAACGCACCACTGCCCGCGCACGCGAGATCCACAGCGGATGGTATTGCTGGTATCCAGCTCCAGTCCCGCACCCAGCGAGGTGAGGTGGTTGAAGTTCAGGACCCTGGCGTCCTCGCCGAAATACGACGTGTGGGCAAACTCCAGCACATGGCGCACCGGCCGGCTCAAGGCATGCCAGCCGGTGGGAGCGCGGTAACGCGCCCACCGGCTGGTGCCTCGCGACCGATGTCTCGCCTATTTCTTCGCCTTGCCCTTGGTGACGCTGATCGCCAGCGCTTCGACATAGGTGATGCGCACCATCTGGCCCACTTTCAGCTTGCTCATCTGCGCCTGGCGCTTGGGGTCCTTCACCTCGAGCACGCGCGATTTGCCGTCGGCGCCCGTCAGCGTGACTGTGTGGTTCTTCATGTCCACCGCGGTGAGCTTGGAGGTGACCGACACCGACTGATCGGCGGTACCGCCGGGTGTTGCGCCCTTTTCCGCCGTCTTCATGCCGTTCTGGTATTCCATGCCCGCTTCGGCACTGTCGGCGGGAAGCAACTCAAGCGCGACGGCACGCTCGTACTTGGCGGTCACGGTATCGCCCGCGTGCAATTGATCGAGGTTCTTGATTTCCGGGCCGGCCTTGATGGTTTCCTCATTGCCCTTCGGACCACGCAGCACCACCTCGCGGGTCTCCTGATCCACGCTCACCACCGTGGCATTCAAGGTGGACTCTTCGCGCTTGAGCTCATGCGCCGTGCTGGTGACGCCCGCTTCCTCCGTGGTCTGCTGCGGCTGGGCGAGCACGCAGGTCGGGATCGCCATGGCCAGCGCAATCCCCAGGGCCAAACTGCGGAACGGATACCGTTGGTTCATCACACATCTCCTCCTGGCTGATTGGACTGGTTCGGACATATGCAGCCGCAACCCTCAGACGGGCGGCTTTCCGTCAGGCATCGGCACCACCTTCACCACCGGCGGAGCCGTGGGCCGGCGATCGCGAGACGCCGGGGCGGCATACCACTGGTCGTGGGGCACCCAAACTTTTTCCTTCGGCTGCTCTTCGAAGTGGGGCGACATGATCTGCACGCTGAACTCGTTGAAGATGTCGACGATGTTGCGGTTGAGCTCCGACAGGATCATCACGTAGCTGGAGGGTCGCTGGATCGCCACGTTGAGCTGGTACTCGATGTAGAAATCCGACAGCGCCGTCTGCAGCACGAACGGGGGCGGATCGGCCTGCAGGCCTTCGGTCCGCGCCGCAGCCTGCTCCAGCATCGCCACGACCTGGCGCCACGGCGTGTCGTAGCCGATGGTGACGGAGGTGGTGATCAACAACCCGGTGTCGCGGGATTGCCGCGTGTAGTTGCGCATGGAAGTGGAAGAGAGCACCGAGTTGGGCACGGTGATTTCCTCGCGCTTGCGCGTCACCAGCTTCATCGACAGCGCGCCCATTTCCACCACCATGCCCTCGTGGTCGCCCACGCGCACGAAATCGCCCACGCGCACGGCGCGCGAATACAGCACGACGAGCCCGCTCATCACCTGGTTCACGATGCCGGCCGAACCCAGCGACAGCATCAGGCCGAGGAACACCGACACGCCCTTGAACGCGTCGGTGCCGGCGCCGGGTATGTACGGATAGGCCACGATCAGCGCGAACAGCCACACCAGCATCGACACCAGGCGGCTGGTGACGCGGGCGGTGGGGGCTTCGAGCCAGCCCACCTGCACGGCGCCCTCTTCTACGGCGCGGAACCATGCCGCGATGAGGCGCGTCACGGCGCGCGTGACCAGGAAGATCACCACCAGCGTAAGCAGGTTGGGCAACTGGTTGACCAGGGCCGTCATCAACTGCAGCCCGATCTCCATCAGATATTCGCCCAGCCGCGAGCCCCATGGACGGCTATACGGGAACCGCTTCAGCACGAAGCTCAGCCACAGGTAGCCGAAGAACAACGTCAGCGCGAGGCGGACCAGCGATACGGAGCGCCGCACCAGCGTCCACATCATCGGGCGCAGGTCGAAGCCGGCAACGTCGAGGCGCAGCCTCGCCTGGGTGACCGCGATCAACTTGTGCTGGACGAAGCGATCCAGGCGGATCAGCCCCCAGCAGAGAACGATCAGGATCATCGTGGCGAGCACGCTGTACATCACGCCCACCAGCAACAGGCGCGGCTGCCGCGCCAGCTCACGCTCGCGGATGATGTCGCGCAGAACCGCGGCGCCACGGCCTGCCGCCTGCTCGATGGAGGCGCGATCGTCGGTACCTATATCGCCGGGCAATATCCCGAACAGCACCAGGTTGCCCGCGCGCAGCGCAGCCCCTTTCTCGCCTCCGGCCTCGATCCAGGAGATCGAAAGATCGTCCGCCTTCAAGGTATCGAGCGCACTCTCGATGCGTTCGCTCGCCGCATGCGCCCGTTCGTCCGCGGTCATGCCGTGATATGGCGCGTACAGCGTGACCACCGTACGGTTCCACACCACCACCGGTGCACCTTCGGGTTCGCCCGCCAGCGATGACGAACTACTCGATGCGGGAGCCGGCGACGAGGTGTCGCCCCATGCAGCCTGCACGGGCCACAAGGCCGCGAGCGCGAGAAGGAGGATCAAGCGGCGACACAGGCACGCCCATGACGCCCGATGCGCCGCAGGCAGCGTTCCAGCGACTCCTTGGGAATCCACGCTGATCATGCCGATCATGTTCAACCAGTACGCGGCCCGCCACGAGCGTAAAACCACCCAACGCGACTACGTAGTTCTACCGAAGCCGAGCCCTCCGCCGCACGACGCGTGCCGCGTGCATGACAGTCGGTGGAGGGAGGATTAAGGTGCACAGTCCGAGGCCAGGCGAGCCCTCAAGGAAACTTCCCCATGCTTCCCACCGAATCGTTCGATACCGCACTGGTGACCGGCGCCTCCACGGGCATCGGCGCCACTTACGCCGATCGGCTTGCGGCACGCGGCCATCCCCTGGTGCTGGTGGCGCGCAACCGCGAACGGCTCGACGAACTCGCCGGGCGCCTGTCGCGTGAGCATCGCGTGAAGGTCGACGTCCTGCCCGCCGATCTCACATCGTCGCAACAACGTGCCGAGGTGGAGCGACGCCTGCGCGAAGACACGTCCATCGGGATTCTGGTAAACAACGCAGGCTCGTCGGTTCCCGGTGGGGTTGCCGAAGCACAGCTCGACGACATCGAGGCGATGGTTGAGCTCAACGTGCTCGCGCCGACGCGGCTTACCGGTGCGATCTTTCCCCGACTGCTCGCGCGCGGTCGCGGCAGCATCATCAATATCGCCTCGGCGCTCGCCATCGCGCCGGAGCTTTCGCCCGGCGCCTACGCGGCGACCAAAAGCTACCTTCTGGCCTACACGCTGTCGCTGCACAAGGAAGCGGATGGACGCGGCGTGCAGGTGCAGGTCGTGCTACCGGGCATCACCCGCACGGCCATCTGGGAACATGCCGGCAAGGATCTCGCCGGCTTCCCCGAGCACATGATCATGGAAGTGGACGAGATGGTCGATGCGGCGTTGGCCGGCTACGACATGGGCGAGCTCGTCACCATTCCCTCGCTGCCCGACGGCGAAGAGTGGAAGCAGTACGACGATGCGCGGCGACGCCTCGCGCCCGAGCTCTCGCGAAGCCAGGCGGCCGATCGCTACAAGAGCGATATCCCCGAAGACGCCTGAGCGCGTTTCGCCGTCTGGGCGGCTACACAAATCGATATCACCGCTGTGCTTCCAGAGGCATATAGTGTGCTCGACCGTCGCCCGGCGGCGACGGTCGATGCAGGCGGCACGCCTGCATGCGCCGCATAACGCCATGGGAGAAAGACCATGCGATACACGTTACTGGAAGGCAGCAGGGACGGCATGATTCTCCTCGCCCGCATCCTGCTGATGGTCCTGTTCGTGATTTTCGGTTGGGGCAAGCTGCTCGGATTCGGCGCCACGGTCACGTACATGGACTCGGTGGGACTGCCACTCCCCACGGTGACCGCCGCCGTGACGGTGATCATGGAGCTGTTCGTCGGGCTCGCGATCGTGATCGGTTTCTACACGCGGCCACTGGCCCTGCTGCTCGGGCTGTATACGCTGGGCGCCGCGGTCATCGGGCACCAGTTCTGGCACATGATCGATCCGGACCGCATCGAGGCGATGATCAACTTCTACAAGAACGTCAGCATCGCCGGCGGTCTGCTGTTGTTGTGCATCACCGGGCCGGGGCGCTATTCGCTGGACGGAAGATAGACCAGGGCAACGGCGCGCGTGGCCGCGCCGTTGCGTCGTTCAAGGCAACCCGAGGCCATGCAGGAACGCATCGACACGGCCCGTGTAATCGCCGGGCGCGCCCAGCGTGGCGTTGATCTCGCCGTGACTTAGCGGCACCTCGATCACCGTGGCCTGCACGCCGAGGTCTTTCGCACGCTCCGCGAATGCGTGATTGTGCGGACACGAGGCCATGCGGCGTGACGAGCACACCAGCAACAGCGGCGGTGCGTCGCGACTGAGCTGGTCGAACGGCGACGCGCTGCGCCAGTAGCCGGGATCACGTCCGAACACGCGATCGTAGAAATTCGCGTGAGGCGCGCCCATCAATGCGGGAACGTCGATCGCACCGGCATCGAGCGACACGGTGCCCAGCCATGGCCGCGCGCCCTGCTGCTCCGCAAGCCGTGGCGACGCATCTAGCAGCGCGACCAGATGTGCGCCGGCCGAGTGCCCCATCAGCACGACACGAGAGGGATCGCCGCCCCATTCCCGTGCGTGGTGCTGCACGTAGGCCAGCGCAGTCGCAACATCTTTCGCCTGTTCGAGCGGATCGGCGTCGGGCCACAGCCGGTTGTCCACCGACACGAACACGTAGCCCGTCGACTCCCAGTGCGCGGCCTTCGGTTGCACCACCGCGGCGTTGGCCTTGTCGCCGAACATCCACGCCCCACCGTGCACCATCACGATGATGGGGGCGTCATGCGCACGCTCCGGCCGATAGACGTCCAGACGCTGCGCATGCGCATCGCCATAGGGAAGATCGCGCAGTGCTTCCGACGCACCTGCCGACGCGGTGAACGCCATCAGGCACAACAGCCATCCCGCTCGACGCCAGTTGTTCAAGCAAGCTCCGCCTCTGCCGTAGCGATTCATGGGCAGGAAACCGCCTGCCCGGCGGCATTCGAACACGAACCCGTATGCGTGATGCCGCTCCTGCTGATGGACGTTTCGCCATCGTAGGACTGCCCATTGGCGCCAGTGAGCTGCGTCGTATGGGTCAGGCCCTGCCCGCTCGCACCGGTCGTGCTGCCCGCATAGCTGGCACGAGTGCCGTTGGCGTCGGTCTGGCGGGTAAAGCTGGCGTGGCCTTGGCCATCGCCGCTGGCGCTGCCATGACTGGAGATGCTGTCGCCTGCCGCATCGCGCGCGGCAAAACCGGACTGGTGCTGCCAGGAGCCGTCGGCGGAACGATTGGTCTCGCCCGCGCGCGCCGCAGCTCCGCCGTGCGGCCCGCGCCACGCGCCGGCACTGGCGGTGGCGGCATTGCCCTGTCCATCAGCCACGGTGCGGCGGCCGTGCATGCCGGCGCCGCCACGCGGCCCGCGAAAGGCCGTGCCATGGCCGTGCACCACCGCACCGGTGTTCGCCTGGGCCAGCAGGCTTCGCGCTCCGGATCGCCCTGCAGCCGCGGCGGGCGCCGCGGCGCCCAGGGCCAGGATGAGAGACAGGCCGACGGTCGCCATGGGGATGTTCACGTTTTCCTCCTCGGTGCGTTAAGGGGCTGACGGTCAGCATGCTGAGGTGCCGGCGCCCCCGCAGGCGTATCTCGAACGCTAAGGAGTGAAAACGGATGTTGCGTACGCCCGGTCCGGAAACATCCTGTTACAACCGCCTTGCTGCCACGCGGCAGAATCGCGCCATGACCACACCTTCCGCACCGCACGTCCTGATCGTGGACGACGATCGCCGCCTGCGCGACCTGCTGCAGCGCTACCTGGAGCAGCAAGGTTTCCAGGTATGCCTGGCGGGCGACGGCCGCGAGATGGATCGTGAACTCACGCGGCGCCATATCGACCTGATCGTGCTTGACCTGATGCTGCCGGGCGAAGATGGCTTGGCGATCTGCCGACGTCTGCGTGGCCAGGGCGTGGCGACGCCCATCATCATGCTTACCGCGCGCGGCGATGACGTCGACCGCATCGTCGGGCTGGAAATCGGTGCCGACGACTATCTGCCCAAGCCCGGCAATCCGCGCGAGCTCGTCGCACGCATCCACGCCGTGCTTCGGCGCGGCCGTGCCGCGCCGGGCGCGCCGCAGACCGACAGTGGCCCAGTGCGTTTCGGCGCCTTCGTGCTGGAGCTGGATACGCGCCGACTGCTGCGCGACGGCGAAGCGCTGCGGCTGACCACCGGCGAATTTGCCGTGCTCAGCGCGCTGGTGAAACGCCCGGGCCAGCCGTTGACGCGTGATCAGTTGATGAGCCTTGCGCGTGGTCGCGACCACGAGGCGTTCGACCGCAGCATGGACGTCATGCTCAGCCGCTTGCGTCGCCTGATCGAGGACGATCCGCGACAGCCGCGATGGCTGCAGACGGTATGGGGTCACGGCTACGTATTCGTGCCCGACGGAAAGCCGCTATGAACGCCTCGTCCTCCGGTTTGTTCTCGCGCCTGGTCTGGCTGCTCATCGGCACCATCTGCCTGGTGTTGCTGGTCGGCATGTTCGCCTTGCGCGTCACCGCCAACGGCGCGGCCGTGAATTACAGCGGTCGCGTACTCGCGATGCAGGTGGCCGCGGCCGACACGCTCGTCGCCGAAGGCCGCAGCGATGGCGATCTTGCCGCCATCGGCGTGGACCATCGCGCTACGCCGCCGCCCGCCAGCGACACCACCGTGCCGCTGATCCGACGCGTGCTGGCCGACTTGCAGGCTCGCCTGCCGGACCGCCGCGTCATGGTGTCCGGGCGCCGCGAACCCGTGCTGTGGGTGAGTGCGACCACGCCGGCCACCGGATGGCTGGGCATTCCCTTCATCGACCTGCGCATGCCGCTGGTGCGAAGCACGGTGCTTACCGTGGGGCTTTCCACCTTGCTGGTGCTGCTGATCGCCGCGGCCTACGCGCGCAGCCTCACCCAACCGCTCAAGCGCCTGGCCAATGCCGCGCCGGCGGTGGTTGCCGGTACGCCTCCGCCGGAACTTCCCGGCGGCGCCGTGCGCGAGCTGGTGGAATTGAACGCGGCCCTCGCCATGGCCGCCGCCGACGTGCGCCGCAATGCACGCGAACGCGACGTGATGCTGGCCGCCATCTCGCACGACCTGCGCACACCCCTGGCGCGCCTGAGGCTGGGTCTGGAGCTGTCGTCCGCCTCGTTCGATCCAGCGGTGCGCGATGGCATGGTGATGGACATCGAAGCGCTCGATGCGCTGAGCGCGCAGTTCATCGCGTTCGTGCGCGACGGCAGCGAGGAAGCCGATGGCACCGTGGACGTCACGGGCCTGTTGCGCGACCTCGTGGCGCTCAACGACGCCGCCGGCAACCGTTGGCGAATCGAAGCGCCGTCGCCCGCGTGCGTACAAGGCAAACCACTCGCCTTGCGCCGTGCGCTGGACAATCTCATCCGCAACGCCATGCATCATGGCGAGCCGCCCTTCCAGGCCACCTTGCGCGACATCCACGGTGAACTTCGCTGCAGCATCGCCGACGCCGGACCCGGCGTGTCGGAGACGCTGATCTCGCGCCTTGGCGAACCCTTCATGCGAGGCAACGAGGCGCGCAGCGACGCAGTAGGCAGCGGATTGGGCCTGGCCAGCACGCGACGCATCGCGGCACAACATGGTGGTCGGCTCGTGCTGCGCAATCTTCCTCTGGGCGGCTTCGAGGCCACGCTGGTGTTGCCGCTGCGTCCCGCGCATTGAAACCCAACGGTAGGTGCCTCATCCGGTTTGCGAGGGCGAACCTTGTGCACGACAGGCGTCGAAGCGGCAACGCCGCTCCTTTCGTGCAGCACCTCGCCACATCCGACGCCGGGCCGTGCACAGCGCGCGCTTCCACGGGAGATGCCCGCCTGCCATTTACAAACGCTTACAACTGCGCGTGAAACCGACAAACCTCGGCGCGCCGTGAGGGCTAGGGTGTCTGCCACTCGACTCACGGCGAACACACCATGCGCAAGTCACTGCTCTTGATCCTTCCTCTGTTCGGCATGACGTTCTTTCCTGCCTACGCCCAGTCCACCAGCGACCAACGCAACCGCGTGGTGCAGGAACTTCGCTCGCGGTTCGCCAAGGCCGACACCGATGGCGACGGCGGTCTTACCCGCGAGGAAGCCAAGGCGATGCCGCGCGTCGCCAGCCATTTCGACGACATCGACACCGACCGCGACGGCAAGGTGAGCCTGGAGGAAATCGGCCGCTATCTCGCCGCACAGCGCGGGAAGTGACATGGATTTCTCCGGCCTGCCTCGCGCCCTCCTCCTGCCGCTGCCCGTGCTGTTGCTGGCAGCGGCGCTGGAGGGTTGGTATCTGCAACGCCATCGCGTTCGGCCCTATGACTGGCGCGCGTACTTCGCGTCGCTTGGCGACCTCGCCGGGCGCATGGTGATCAACCGCTTGCTAGGGGCGGGCGTGGCGGGCCTCGTGCTTGCGCTCGCCTATCGCTATCGCGTGACGGACATGCCCATGCATCGCTGGTGGTCATGGCCCTTGCTGCTGGTGCTGCAGGATTTCTTCTACTACTGGATGCATCGCGCCGACCATCGCATCCACTGGTTCTGGGCCACGCACAGCGTGCACCACTCGCCGAACCAGTATTCGCTGGCCGCTGCATACCGACTCGGCTGGACCGGCAAGCTGAGCGGCAGCGCGATGTTCTTCGCGCCGCTGGCGATGGCCGGCTTTCCGCCCGCCGCCATTGCCGCCGCGTTGTCGCTCAACCTGCTTTACCAGTTCTGGTTGCATACGGAACTGGTTCCTCGCCTGGGCGTGTTCGAGAGAATCTTCAATACGCCTGCTCATCACCGCGTTCACCACGCCAGCAATCCGGCTTACATCGATCGAAACTATGGCGGCATTTTCATCGTGTTCGACCGCCTGTTCGGCACCTTCGCCGAAGAACGCGAGGACGAACCCTGCCGCTACGGACTGGTGCAGCCGCTGCATAGCGACAATCCGTTCGTCATCGCCACGCACGGCTGGCTGAAGCTGTGGCAGGCCGCGCGGCGAGCCCGCAACTGGCGTGCTCGATGGCGCGCGGTATTCGGGCCGCCGGTCTGACCGGCGATTCGGCCATCGCTTGACTCGATTCCATATTTCCATAATTATGGAAATATGGAATCGACAGACGCTCTCTCCGCACTCGGCGCCCTGGCCCACGAGCATCGACTCTCTCTGTTTCGCCTGCTCGTGCAGGCCGGCGATGAGGGTATGGCCGTGGGTGAACTGGCGGAAGCCACCGGTCTTGCCGGCGCGACGCTCACCAATCACCTGCACATCCTGCGCCGCGCCGAACTGGTGACGGACGAGAGGCGCGGTCGCGTCATCCAGTGCCGCGCCAACTATGCGCAGATGGATGCCCTGCTCGGCTTCCTTACCGAAAACTGCTGCGCCGGTTCGCCAAGCGCGAACTGCGCGCCGTCCCGCTGCAAGCCCACACGGAAAAAGCCATGAAACGCTTCCACGTCCACGTGAACGTCGACCAGCTCGATGCCAGCATCCGCTTCTACACCACGCTGTTCGGCGCCGGGCCGACGGTGGTGAAGGACGATTACGCCAAGTGGATGCTGGACGATCCGCGCGTGAACTTCGCCATTTCGCAGCGCGGCCGCCAGACCGGCATCGACCATCTCGGATTGCAGGCGGACGATACGGGGGAGTTGAACGCGATCGGCGATCGCCTGCTTAAGGCCGATGCGGTGGCGCTAGCCGAGAAGGCCACGACCTGCTGCTACGCGCGGTCGGACAAGTTCTGGGCGCAAGACCCGCAAGGCGTGCGCTGGGAAACCTTCCACACCTTTGGCGATGCCACCACCTACACCGCGCCGAGCGCCAGCGATGCCTGTTGCGGCCCCGCCGCGCCCGCACCTGCTGCCAGCTGTTGCGGCCCCTCCTCTTCGTCCTGCTGCTGAGTTTTCCATGTCTTCTCCCTACAAGGTGTTGTTTCTCTGCACTGGTAACTCCGCGCGCAGCATCATGGCGGAGGCCTTGCTCAACGTGCTTGGCCAAGGGCGTTTCGAAGCGTTCAGCGCCGGCAGTTTTCCCAGCGGCAAGGTGCAGCCCTTCGCGGCCGAGATCGCTCGGGGACTGGGCTACCAGGCGCCGCTTCGCAGCAAGAGCTGGGAC
>Ga0209258_100469_pt1 | contig 43185 bp, 30 predicted proteins | sample Araplaol_mTSA_r2_FD_184281 | JGI IMG/M metagenome (GOLD analysis project Ga0209258, IMG submission 184281) | Arabidopsis root microbial communities from North Carolina, USA - plate scrape CL_Col_mTSA_r2 (SPAdes) (version 2) | ecosystem: Host-associated > Plants > Roots > Endosphere | place: USA...
TGCCGGTGCCGCGCGGATAGCGCACCGCGGCCGGTCCGTTGAACTGGAAACCGGTGCTCAACATCATCCGGCACTCGTTTTCGTCCGCCGGCGCCATGATCACCATGTTCGGCAGGCAGCGCAGGAATGTCAGGTCGAAGCTGCCCGCGTGCGTGGCGCCGTCCGGGCCGACCACGCCGGCGCGGTCGATGGCGAAGGTCACGTCGAGGTTCTGCAACGCCACGTCGTGGATCGCCTGGTCGTACGCACGCTGCAGGAAGGTGGAGTAGATCGCCACCACCGGCTTGGCGCCCTCGCAGGCCATGCCGGCGGCCAGCGTCACCGCGTGCTGTTCGGCGATCGCCACGTCGAAGTAGCGCTGCGGATATTCCTTGGAGAAACGCACCAGGCCCGAGCCCTCGCGCATCGCCGGCGTGATGCCCAGCAGGCGCTCGTCGGCGGCCGCCTGGTCGCACAGCCAGTCGCTGAAGACATCGGTGTAGGTCGGCTTGGACGGGCCGGACTTCTTCACCAGGCCGGCCTGCGGATCGAACGGGCCTACCGCGTGGTATTCGATCTGCGCCTGCTCGGCGGGCGCGTAGCCCTTGCCCTTGGTGGTGATGACGTGCAGCAGCTGCGGGCCGGGCAGGTCCTTCACCGTGCGCAGCGCGGCGAGCAGCTGCGGGATGTTGTGGCCATCGATCGGGCCGGTGTAGTGGAAGCCTAGTTCCTCGAACAGCGTGCTCGGCACGAACATGCCCTTGGCGTGTTCTTCCCAGCGCTTGAAGAAGCGGCCGAACATCGACTGCTTCGGGATCGCGCGCTTGGCGCGTTCGCGCAACGCGTTGAGGCGGCGGCTGGACATCGCGCGGGCAGCCATCTTGGTCAGCGCGCCCACGTTCTCGCTGATCGACATGCCGTTGTCGTTGAACACGACCAGCATGTTCGGCTCCACGTCACCGCCGTGGTTCAGCGCCTCGAACGCCATGCCGGCGGTCATCGCGCCATCGCCGATCACCGCCACGAACTTGCGTGGGTCGCCCTTGCGCTGCGCAGCGATGGCCATGCCCAGTGCGGCCGAGATCGAGGTGGACGAGTGGCCGACGCCGAAGGTGTCGTACTCGCTTTCCTCGCGACGGGGGAAGGGCGCGAGGCCGTCCTTCTTCTTGATGGTGGTGATGCGGTCGCGGCGGCCGGTGAGAATCTTGTGCGGATAGCACTGGTGACCCACGTCCCAGACCAGGCGATCGTTCGGCGTGTCGAACACGTGGTGCAAGGCCACCGTCAGCTCCACCACGCCCAAGCCGGCACCGAAATGGCCGCCGGAGCTGGCCACGGCTTCGATCAGGTACTGGCGCAACTCATCGGCGACGGCAGGCAGCTCCTCATCGGGGACGCGGCGCAGGTCGGCGGGCGTCTCGATGGGGGCCAGGTGGGGGAAGCGGGACAGGTCGGTCATCGCCATATTGTTGGCCCTGCGGAAGGGCGGAGCAAGGGCGACCAGGTGAAAACTTGCTGTTGATCCATGCACATGGCGCTGACGGCGGGGGCGCGAGGCTCGGGGCAGGTTCCGCGGTAGAGGGTCTTTCCATGAGTGCCTCCAAGATGTTCCAGCGCTTCGCCGAGGCTGCCGCGCGCTGGTCGGGTCGTCCGGCGGCTTTCGGGCTGGCGGTCCTGGTTGTCGGTGTCTGGGCCCTTACCGGCCCGATGTTCCGCTTCGGCGACACCTGGCAGCTGGTCATCAATACCGGTACCACCATCGTCACGTTCCTGATGGTGTTCCTGATCCAGAACACCCAGAACCGCGATTCCGTGGCCCTGCAGATCAAGCTGGACGAGCTGATTCGAAGCTCGGCGGCACATAACGCGCTGCTGAACCTGGAGGAGCTGGACGACGTGGCCCTGGATCGCATCCGGCGCCATTACTGCCGGCTTGCCCACGATGCCGCCGCGACAGCGGCGGACGAAATCGAGCGCGAACTCAGGAAGGAGGAGGGACGGCAGGCGTGACCGTGAGGTGCGTCAGGCCATGTGCTCCCGCCGGTCGCGCGGCAGGTGGCTCACCAGGAACTCCATCTGGTCGGCCAGGATGTTGCGGTTGGACAGGATCAGGTGCTCCACCCAACTGGGCCGGTAGGGCACGGCCAGCAACGGCATGTTGGCCTGCTGCGGGGTGCGGTTGGCCTTCTTGAGATTGCAGGCCAGGCAGGCGCTGACCACGTTTTCCCAGGTGTCCTTGCCGCGCTTGGAAATCGGCAGCACGTGGTCGCGGGTCAGCTCGCCGCGGCTGAAACGGTCGCCGCAGTACATGCAGAGGTAGCGGTCGCGGGCAAACAGCGCGGTGTTGGTGAGCGCGGGAGCGGGGTCGATCGCGTGGTCGCGGCAATGGCCGGTGCTCGCGATGATCGGGTGCAGTGACAGCCTGCTCTGCATGCCGCTGGCGCGGTTATGGCCGCCGTGGACGGTGAGGCAGGGGTCGCCTAGCGTCCAGGCGACGGCGTCGCGGACATAGAGGCAAACCGCCTCCTGCCAGCTTATCCAGTCGAGAATCCGGCCAGCGGCGTCCAGCGAAAGCACACGGGTCGAATGGAGATCGACAACGCGGCTGGGTACTTCCATCAGCATGCAAAACCGTCCTTCAACCAAGGCGAATGAACGTTCGGGCGATGCAACGAAGCTTTGGAGCCTGCCTGACTCCACGAACGGAACAGGCTCTATTCGCTTGAGCATAGACCATATCCATGACAGAACACACGCAAATGATTGTCGCGGCAGGGAGAACGGTCTCCGCGAAGGGGGTTCGCGAGGTGCGTCGGCCGCTGATATAGTGATCGTTCATCTGTAACCCGGGGCCGGGTTTGGGAGGGGGAGCCTGGGTGGCGACCCCGGCACGGCAGGGAGAGGTATCAAAGTGGCTGAAGTTCTTTTCTATGAGCGTCCCGTTCCGCTCAACCGCAACGACCACAAGGATCTGCGCATCAGGCCGATCCCGAACCTGAAGTTCGCCAAGACCGTGCACTCGGTGCCGCTGACCGGCGTGGAATTCCCCGCTGCAGCGCGCGACCTGCCGATCCTGTTCGGTGGCCAGTCGGTGGAAGACGCCGGCCCGATGGCCCTGCTGGGCCTGCGCCAGAACGAGAACCTGTTCGTCGATGCCGACGGCGTGTGGGAACAGAACACCTACATCCCCGCCTTCGTGCGCCGCTATCCGTTCGTGCTGGCCGAGAAGCCGGCCGGTGCGGAAGGCGATGACTTCACCGTGTTCCTCGACGAGGCCTACGAAGGCTTCAGCACGACCGACGGCGACCGCCTCTTCAAGGAAGACGGCAGCGACACCGAGATGCTGACCAACGCCGTGCGTTTCCTCGGCGAGTTCCAGCAGCACGTGACGCGCACGCAGTGGTTCATGGAGCAGCTGCGCAAGCACGACCTGCTCGAGCCGCGCAACATCCGCCTGGAGAAGGATGGCAAGGCCATCAACCTCAATGGCCTGTTCGTGGTCAGCGAAGAGAAGCTGCGCCAGCTCGACGAAAAGACCACGCACGAGTTCCTGAAGGAAGGCGTGTTCGGTTGGATCTACGCGCACCTGCTGTCGCTCAGCAACATCGACCGCGTGTCGCAGCGCCTGAGCCAGCGCGAGCAGGCTGAAGAAGCCACCTCCGCGCTCAAGAACTGACGTTCCGGCGCCGCGGCATCGAAAGGTGCCGCGGCGTTTTCCGATGGCGCGCAAGGCGCCGCAGGATGAGCCTGTTCCCGGGCCGTCCTCACATCCTCCAAGCATGCGCAGGCGATATGCTGGTCCTACGCGGGTCCTCGGCGCCCCAGGCCCGGGCGTTGCAGCGCTTCCGCGGTATCCCCACGGGACACCGGCATGTCGGAGCAGAACAAGCGAGTCGTTCTGGATTACGTGGATGCGTTCAATCGCGGCGATCTCGACGCGGTGTGCGAGCTGTTTGCTGCCGATGCGCTCATCCACGGCGCGCTCGGTTGGGGCGGCCTGGACACGGCCAGGCCCCTCTGGAGTGACCTGATGCGCTGCTTCCAGGTGAGCCTGGAAGTGGACGGCATGATCGCCGAAGGCGACACGGTCGCCGTGCGCTATACCGAGCGTGGCCGATCGGTCGGTTCGTTCCGCGGCGGACCGGTCACCGGGCGCGACTATGAAATGGTCGCGATGGAATGGTTCGCTGTGAAGGAAGGACACATCGAGCGGCGCTGGGGCGCGCGCGATACCGCGACCATGTTGCGGCAACTGGGTTTGCCGCTAGCCTAGCGTCGCGGATCGGTCCGCTCTCCATACCACAGGCTCGGACGCCAATCGGCGCCGCGGCCCTCGGGCGTGCAGTCGAGCAGGTTCCACAATGGCCAGATCAGATCGACATGGCGCGGATCCTGCCCAGGCTCGGAGGGCACGAACATCAGCTCGCTGCACCACGTGTGATGGATGTTTCCATCGCGCCGCGTGAACACGTTGAGCGCCGGCATCTGCCGGCCGTCGGCGGTTTCGCCGTGGTAGTCGGCGCTGTATGTGTTGTGCGCGCAGGACAGCAGGTGCAGTTGCCGCCAGCCTCGTTCGCGCGCGAAATGGCGGATGCGCTGGATCGGCGAGTTCGCTGCCACGGCGACGTTGATGCGTTGGCGAAGATGGGGCATCTCGCCATCGAGTGCGTCGAGGATGGACGAGCAGGAAGGGCAGGGCTGTGCCATCGCCGGGCCGAACATAAAACTGTAGATGGCGAGGCTGTTCTTGCCGTCTTCGAACAGATCGGACAGGCGCACCTGCCGTTCGACGTCGGCATCGACTGGCGTGTCGCCCTCATCGTCGAAGAAGTAGTCGACCGGCACCTGGCCACCCGGAGGCAGCGCGCGGCGCAGCGCGGCGACAGCTTCCACTTGCTGGCGCAGTTCGATCTCGGCGTGCAACAGGCGATCGCGCGCGACGCGGTATGCGGTGCTTTCGCCAGGAAAACGCACGGCATGCAAGGGCTGGCTCATGGCAGTTCACCTCGTGCAGCGGCCGCGGGCGCCGCGGTCATGCGCCCCTGTGTGTTGTGGCGTGCGTCAGCGGACGGGCTTGGCCAGGCGTAAGAGGTCGGCGGCGTAGCCCGCGCTTTCGTAGATGGCGCGCGCCCGTTCGTTGCCGGGGAACACCGCCAGCGTCACGAGCTGGCAGCGGTGCTCCCGCGCCCAGTTCTCGGCATGCTCCAGCAAGGCGCGGCCGATGCCGCGGCCTTCATGCTGCTGGGCCACGGCGATGTCCGAGATGTGGCAATTGCTGCGACCGGTGAAGTAATCCTGCGTCTTCTGCAGATGGATGAAGCCCACCGGTTCGCCGTCGTCGTCCTCGGCCACGAACAGGAAGCTGTTGGCCGGCTGGTCGTCGAGGTGGTGTCGCAGGTCATTGCGGATGCCTTCGATGCATTCGTGTCGCCGCCGCCATGGCGGCAGCGTGAAATCCACGAAACGGGGCACCAGGCCAAGGATGAAGTCGTCGTCGTCCTCGGCGAGACGGATCAGGTACGTGGCATCGCTCATGCGGGCTGACCGGACTAGCGAAAAGGGTCTGCCGTTTCTACACCCGGCGCGGGTTTGCGGGTAGTGCCAGGCGGACGAGTCCATTCCTTGCGGGAGCGCACCCTGTGCGCGACGGGACGGAGATTTGCCTTTACCGGAACGGCAGGCCCGGGTCAGAGGAGCATGTTCCGTGCTCGCAATGAACCGTGTGTGCCGCAGTGGCCCCGCCGCTGCTGTCGCGCACAGGGTGCGCTCCTCACAGGGAGACGGGAGGCCTAAAAAAAGGCCCTCTCGTGGGAGGGCCTTTTGCTATCAGGCGATGGCGGGGAGGGTGTCCACGCCGGCCTCGATGGCCGCCTTGTGCATCAGGCAGCGCGGCAGGATGCGCGCGAAATAGAACTTCGCCGTATCGCGCTTGGCCTGCTTGAACGACTCCTGCTGGCTGCTGCCGGCAAGCGCGGCCACGTTGCGTGCCCACATGTAGGCGAGCGTGATGTAGCCGGAGTAATAAAGGTAGTCGCTGGCGGCGGCACCGAGCTCTTCCGGATTGGCCATCACGCGTTGGGCAAGCGACAACGTGAGGTCCGCCCATTCCTTGGTGTATGTGGCCAGCGGTGCGATCAGGCCGGCGAGTGCCGGGTCCTGCAAGTGCTGCTGGCAGAACACCTGGATTTCCTTGGCGAACAGCTTGAAGCCCGCACCCTGCAACTGGAGGATCTTGCGGCCCAGCAGGTCGGCCGCCTGGATGCCGGTGGTGCCTTCGTACAGCGTGATGATGCGGGCATCGCGCACGAACTGCTCCACGCCGTTCTCGCCGATGTAGCCGTGGCCGCCGTACACCTGCAGCGCTTCCTTGGTGCATTCCTGTGCCAGTTCCGTCACCACGCCCTTGGCGATCGGGATGAGGAACGCGACGAGGTCGCTGGCGGCCTTGCGGGTGGCTTCGTCGGCGCCGCGCGCCTCCACGTCGGTCTGCAGCGAGGTGTACAGCAGCAGCGTGCGCGAAGCTTCCACGAAGGCGCGCTGGGTCAGCAGCATGCGGCGCACGTCCGGCTGCACCAGCAGGTTGTCGGCCGGCTTTTCGGGGAACTTCACGCCCGACAGCGAACGGCCCTGCAGGCGCTCGCGCGCATAGTTGAGGCTGTTCTGCAGTGCGCGCTCGGACAATGCGAGGCCCTGCACGCCCACGCCCAAGCGCGCGGCATTCATCATGGTGAACATGGCGGCCAGGCCCTTGTGCGGCTGGCCGATCAGGTAGCCCTCGGCGGCATCGAAATTCATCACGCAGGTGGCCGAGCCCTTCAGTCCCATCTTGTGCTCGATGGCGCCGGCGGCGACGCGGTTGCGCTCGCCCAGGGAGCCGTCGGCGTTCACCTTGAACTTCGGCACGATGAACATCGAGATGCCGCGGCTGCCGGCCGGTGCGTCGGGCAGGCGGGCCAGCACGAGGTGGATGATGTTTTCGGCCAGGTCATGCTCGCCGGCGCTGATGAAGATCTTGGTGCCGGTGATCTGGTAGCTGCCGTTCGCGCCGGGCTCGGCGCGCGTCTTCAGCAGGCCCAGGTCCGAACCAGCCTGCGGTTCGGTGAGGCACATGGTGCCGGTCCAGCGGCCTTCGACGATGGGCTTCAGGTAGGTGTGCTGCTGCTCTTCGGTGCCATGCAGCTCCATCGCGTGGCAGGCGCCCTCGGACAGCAGCGGGTACAGGCTCCACGACAGGTTGCCCGACTGGAAGATTTCGGTGGTGGCGGTGCCCATCACGTTCGGCAGGCCCTGGCCACCGAAATGCTCGGCCTGGGTGAGGCCGGTCCAGCCACCTTCGGCGAAGGCCTTGAAGGCCTCCTTGAAGCCCTTGGGCGTGGTCACCGTCTGCGTGGCCTTGTCGTAGACGCAGCCTTCCTGGTCACCGCTGGCATTGAACGGCGCGAGCACCGCTTCGCTCAGTCGACCGGCTTCCTCCAGCACGGCGTCCAGCAGGTCGCGCGTGTGGCCGTCGCCACCCTGCAGCGTGGTGAGAACGGCTTCGGCGCCGAGCACGTCGAAAAGGGCGAAGCGCTGGTCGTCGAGGGGGGCCTTGTAGATCGTCATGGCGAAGTTCCTTCGTGGATGATGCAGGCGCGATGTTCAGCGCCAGGTGTTAGGGATGCCCGGCACCGGCGAAAGCCAGTCGTTGCCGTGGAAAGTGAAATCGCGCGCCTTGTCTTCCTGTTCCGGCTTGGCGTGCGCGCTGCCGTTCACGCTGTAGGGCACGCTGCCTGCGCTGCCCTTGGCCGCCGCGGTCTTCAGCGTGGCCGTCATTTCCGGGGTGGGGAGCACGTCGATCTGGGTGACGTCGGCGGCGAACGGCGGAATGTCCAGGTCGAAGCGGCTGTGCAGGCGCACCGGTACCAGCTCCGCGATCTTCAGTTCGCCGTCGAGCGAGCTGAAGTCCATGCTGCCGTAGCTGTTGTTCTGGATACGCACGGTGAGGCGCCACTGGCCGTCGGGCCGCGTGGTCATCTCCTGGATGCTCACCGTCGGCGGGAACACGCTCTTCTTCGGCGGCCCGCAAGCCGCCAGGCCTGCCACCAGAGCACCGAGCGCTACACCACGAAGCAGTCGTCCCATGGATTCACCTCAAACGATTGTTTGAATCTTAGCAGGATGACCTTGCCCTCTGTCACGGGTCATCAAGCCGACAAGCGATCTCAGCCGGGTTGCGATCACGCCGACGTGATGGAGTCGTACGCCCGGAAGAGGTTCCCATGGCGCATCGCAACAGGCATCATCGCGGGCTCCCCTTCAAGTCTCGGCCTGCTCATGACCCGACGTATCGTTGCCCGCCGCTCTCCCATCCACGGCAATGGCGTTTTCGCCGTCGCCCCGATCAAGAAAGGCGAGGAAATCATCGAATACAAGGGCACGCTGATGACCCACGTCGAAGCCGACTCGATGTACGGCGACGGCGGCGAGACGGGCCATACCTTCCTGTTCACGCTCAACGACTATTACCTGATTGATGCCAACCGCAAGGGCAACACCGCGCGCTGGATCAACCACAGCTGCGATCCCAACTGCCAGGCGCTGATCGAAGAAAGCGAGAACGGCGACCCGCGCAAGGATCGCGTGCTGATCGAAGCCATCCGCAACATCAAGCCCGGCGAAGAGCTGACCTACGACTACGGCATCACGCTCGACGTGCCGCATACCGCGCGCCTCAAGAAGCTGTGGAAGTGCCTGTGCGGCTCGAAGAACTGCACGGGCACGCTGTTGAAGTCCAAGCGCTGAGCAATCGCCGCCGCACAACTTGTGGGAGCGCACCCTGTGCGCGACCGCAGAGCCGAAGTTTGCTACGCCGCGCTGTTATCGCGCGGCGTTTGTTTTATGGGCGGATGCGCGAACACGACCGGCGACAGTCGCGGACTGAGGAGTCACACGGGTGCTGCGGTCGCGCACTGGGTGCGCTCCTACAGAGGTAGGTGGCTCGATCGCGAGCACCCGCCCCTCACCCATGAAGGTGGGCAATGCCCCGGCCCTCGCCCCGGAGGGGAGAGGGCGAAGTGCGGGCCCATCGATTCCCTCGCTACTCAACGAGGCTGCCTTAAGTCCTCTTCGTATCGGCGCGTTGCGGTGTAGCGGCTTCGCGTGAGGTAGTAACGAGCGTGTCCCGGCTAGCCTCAGTCATCAGGCTCTATTCCTCATATCGCTACGAGCCTTGGCTCCCAAAGCCATTTTCTTTGGGTTACTTTTCTTTGACTCCGGGCTAGCGCCCTCCGCCCTTCCTCGCTCCTCAAAGCCGGCGCCATCCATGGCGCCTCCCCGCGAACGGGCCGGCTTCGCCGTTCGCACCAAGAGCGCGTGCGTGGGCCAGCAAAAGAAAAGTGACTCGAGCTTCCCACGGGACTAGCTTCGCGTCGTCCCACGGGGACTAGCTTCGCGTCGCCGGCAGGAGATCGAAACGCCCGCTGCGTCCCACAGGGACTTCCTTCGGTCGTAAGCGGCATGCTCGCGGCAGCACGGCAACTGAAGGCCGCAAGCGCTCCAGCAAAGCCGAAACGTGAAGACCGGCGCGAAAGGCTGTCGCGCACAGGGTGCGCTCCTACAATTGAGAGCGTGGTTTAGTGAGAGCGGGGCCTAGGCGTCGCGCTCGTCGGCGGGATACTCGATGGCGACGATCTCCACCGTGAGATCTCCCGCGGGGCGCTGCCATACCACCTCGTCGCCCACGCGCGCACCAAGCAATGCCACAGCGAGCGGCGACATATAGCTCACCAAACCGTGCTCCACGTCGGCTTCGTCTTCGCCCACGATGCGGTAGCGCGCCTCGCCCTCGTCGCTGTCCACGGTCACCAGCGCACCGAACGCCACCCGGTCGCGAGGCTGCTGCGAAAGGTCCACTTCGATGGCGCTGCCCACCCTCGCGTTGAGCCAGCGCAATTCGCGCTCCACGGCGGCCAGTTCGCTCTGCTGAGGCAAGGTGTCTGCCGCGACGCGCAGCGCATCACGCCGTTCGCGCACGGCGATCAGGCGTGCGCGCAACTGCGTGAGTCCACGCGGCGTCACATAGTTGGCGTGTTCGCTCAGCGGGATGTCCGGCAGCCTGTCGCCAGCGGACTCGTCCGCGTCCTTGACGAAGGAGCGGCTCATATCATGCCTCCTGCGCCAGGGATTCCGGCGCATGTTCGTTGAATGACATGGCGGCGTTGTCGCCGCGCATCAAGCGGTGCGCAGGCATCCCGGCGGCGTGGCTTGCGCCACGCACGTCGATCGGATGGATGCGGATCAGTCTTCTTCCACGTGCGGCTTCCATGCCTCGGCCAGTTGCTTCTGCACGGGCGAAGGCACGGGTTCGTAATGGCTGAGATCGAGGCTGTAGCGGCCCCGACCACCGGTCATTGCCTTGAGCTCCGAGGGGTAGTCGGTGAGCTCGGCAAGGGGCGCCTGGGCCTTGATCACCAGCTCGCCGCCACGCAGCGAATCGGTGCCCATGATCCGCGCGCGCTTGCCTGCCAGGCCGCCGGTCACGTCGCCCACGCTCGCCTCGGGAATGGCCACTTCGACATCGACGATGGGCTCGAGCACGATCGGCCGCGCCTTGCCCACGGCGTCGAGAAAGGCTTTCTTGCCAGCGCTGACGAAGGCGACTTCCTTGGAGTCCACAGGGTGGTATTTGCCGTCATACACGGTGACGCGCAGATCCTGGATGGGATAGCCGGCGATCGCGCCGCTCTCCAATGCCTGGCGCACGCCTTTCTCGATGGCGGGCAGGAACTGGCCGGGAATGACGCCGCCTTTCACAGCGTCGATGAATTCGAAACCCGCGCCGCGATCGAGCGGTTCCACGCGCAGGAATACTTCGCCGAACTGGCCGGCGCCGCCGGTCTGCTTCTTGTGGCGATGATGCCCTTCCGCCCGGCCGGCGATGGTTTCGCGATAGGCGATGCGCGGCGGGTGCGTATTCACCTCCACGCCATAACGCTCCTTCATGCGTTCGAGCATGATTTTCAGGTGCAGATCCGACAAGCCGCGGATCACCGTCTCGTTGAGCTCCTTGTGGTGCTCCACGCGAAAGCAGGGGTCTTCTTCCGCCAGCCGTCCAAGTGCCTGCGAAAGCTTCTGCTCCTGCCCCTTGTGCTTCGGCTCCAGCGCCAGGCCGAACATGGGCTGCGGCACGGATATCGGCACGAGGTGGATGCGATCCTCGTCGTGCGAATCGTGCAGCACCGCATCGAAATGGATTTCTTCCACCTTGGCGATGGCGGCGATGTCGCCGGGAATGGCGTGCTCGATCTCTTCGTGCGTCTTGCCGCGCAGGCGGAACAGGTGGCCTACCTTGAAGGCCTTCTTGCTGTCGTCGATATAGAGCTGCGTGTCCTTGCGGATGGTGCCTTGCCAGACGCGGAAAATGCCCAGCTTGCCCACGAAGGGGTCGTTGACGATCTTGAACACGTCGGCGATCACGTGCTGCTCGGGATCCGGGTTGACGGTAATCGCCTCATCCTCGCCATTGAGGAAAGGCGGTGAGTTGCCTTCGGCAGGATTGGGCAGCAGGCGTTCGGCGAGTTCGAGGAATTCCTTCACGCCGGCGCCCGTGCGTGCGCTGACGAAGCAGATCGGTATGAGATGCCCTTCGCGCAGGCACTGCTCGAAGGCATCGTGCAATTCCTGCGGGCTGAGGTCGTCCTCGCCGGAATCGAGGTAGTGGCCCATGACCGATTCGTTGATCTCCACCACCTGGTCGACGATGCGCTGGTGCGCTTCGGCCAGTGAGGAGAAATCGGTCTGGCCCTCGCTGTGGAAGAAGCAGTCGCGCACCAGCTTGCCGCCCTGTCCAGGCAGGTTCACCGGCAGGCATTGCGTACCGAATTCATCGCGTAGCGCCTCAACCAAGGCGCTGAGGCTGGCGCCCTCGAAGTCGATCTTGTTGATTACCAGGATGCGGGCGAGGCGTCGCTCACCAGCGCGCTCCATCATGCGACGCGTGCCGTATTCGATGCCGTTGCAGGCGTTGACCACCACGGCAACGGTTTCCACCGCCGCAAAGGTGGACAGGGTCGGTCCGCGAAAATCCGCGTAACCCGCCGTATCGATGAGATTGATATGGCAGCCGTTCACATCGATGCTTGCGATGGCCGAGTCGATGGAGTGGCCACGCGATTTTTCCTGTGGATCGGTATCCGATTGCGTGGTGCCGCGCTCCACCGATCCCTGCGCCTGGATGACGCCGCCGGCGTGCAGCAGCGCTTCGAACAGCGTGGTCTTGCCTGAGCTGGAATGTCCGGCAAGGGCGATGTTGCGGATGTTTTCCGTGTGGGTGCCTGTCTGGATATTCATCGCGATCCCCGCCGGAAGCTGTTTGCCCGCAAGACCAGGAAGAGAGAGGGAGCGTATGTCGATACGCGACCGAGCGATGACGCAGGATGGCGGACAAACAGATCCGGCCCGAAGGGTTGCCCCGTCAGTGCGGACATGCGGCCGCGCGCGGCTTGACCATGGCGCCACCATGGCCTGCGCCCCGCACGACCACCTGCCCGCACTGACGGGGCAACGGGGATTGCGATGAATATCCAGACAGGCACTAACACGATGCGACCCTCCTCTGGCGAGGCGCGGGCTCGTGCCGACGATGACCTGCGGCGCCGCACGAAGCCGCGCAAGCGGCTGACGATGGCGGGCCGTCATGGTCGTCCAGGCGTGCAGGACGCGGGGGCGGTCATGGCGGATACGGCCGGGGAGGCCGTTTGACTAGGGTTTCCCCAATGACCCGCAGGGTCAAGTTGCAGTGCGGGGAAGGGGAACCCGCGGACGCCTCGCTTGTCACCTGAAGTCTCCCCTCGTGCGGCAGGAAGGAACCTCGCCGTGCGGCTGTCCTGTCCCACAGAAGGGAATCGTCATCGAACGCACCGAGCAGGTCGAACATCATCGCTGGGCGCCATTGCAGCCCGCGACACGCGGGCTGGCGCCCTTGGATGGCCCCACGCGCGCGCTGCTGCACCAGATGCGCTGGCGCCAGGCGCCGCCCGAGCGGGGACGCCGCTGGGTGGCGCTTGGCCTCGTGCTGGCGCTGCACGTGTTGTTCGCGCTGCTGACCTGGCATGAGCTGAGGCTGCGTGCGCTCGAGGAGACTCGGCCTGGTCGCAGGGATGCCTTGCAGGTTCGCCTGATCCCCGCGGCGCCGCCGGCCGTTCCCTCTGCGCCGCCCACCATGGCGCCGCCGCCGCCTCCACCGCCGCCGACGCGGCCCCTCGTGCGCGAGCCGCCGGCGAAGCAGGCAATGACCGTGACCTTGCCTGAGCCCGCACCGGCGCCGCCCGCCACGGTGGCGACCGCGCCGCAGCTGTACGACGCGACGGGACAGCCAACCCTACCCGCCGCTGCGACGAGCGCGCCGGTACCGTCCGCACCCGGCTACGTGCAGCGCACGCCGCAGGGAGACACGCGGGTGATGAAGCACGACAGCCCGCTCACCTACAAGGCAACGCGTTTCGACAAGGACTGGAACGACAGCGCGAGCTCGGTCGACGACGCCTTGAAGCGCGCGGTGGACAAGACCACGGTGACGCACACGTTCCATATCGCGCCGGGGGTGCGCATCCACTGCGCCGTTGCGCTGGCAGCGCTCGCCGGGGGTTGTGGCGGCGATCCGCCACCGAAACCTTCGAGCAAGAGCGCCGATGCGCGCCTCAACATGGCGCCGGCGAATCCCTTGGTGCCCGACATGCCGGTACCGAAGGGGCCGAGCGTGGAGGAATGCATCGCGATCTATCGCGCCGATAAACCGCTGCCGCAAGGTTGCCCGGTCGATACGCCCACGCGCGCGGTGGATGCGGAGATGCGGGAGCGCTCGGAGCAGCCGGCCAGCCCTCAGGGGCATTGACCGCTGACACGCAGCGTCGAGTGCATGGCCCACGCAGAATGTCAGCAGTGCCCGCTACACTGCGCCCATGGAGAGGGAATCCGTAAGCCGGCTGACCGTGACGTTGCCATCGCCGAAGTCGGCGGCGGAGAGCGCGTTCGTCTTTCGCCGGCGGCGCACGGAACGGCCACGCGAGCGCTGGCTGCGCATCCTCGCCCTCGTCGGTGCCCTGATCGTGCACCTGGTGTTTCTCGTCGGCGCCGTGCTCGGGCCGGCATACGACATGGAAGAGAACGAGGAGCCGAATACGCCGTTGGTCGTGCGCCTGATCGAGAAGCCGAAGGAAGAGCCGCCACCGCCGCCGCCCGTGCGCGGTACGCCGCCGAAACAGGTGGGACCGGTGCATCGCGGCAATGCCAGCAATGCGCCGCGCACGGCGAAGCAGAGCAGTTCGTCCACACGTACCAACAGCGACATCGCGCCGGTGCCGATGCCTGCGTTGCAGACGCCGGTGATCGCGCAGGCGCCGACAGCGAGCGCGCCCAAGCCCACCATTACGGCCGCACCGCTGCCGCCGGTGAGCGTGCCCAAGCCTGCGCCCACCGAAACCCTGCAGCCCGTGCCTGCCGCGCCCGAGCCGCCGCAGGTCACGCTAGAAACGCCACCTGCAACCAAGCCGACGCCGCCGAAGTTCCAACCGGAGCCGGTGCGCAAGCCACAGGCCGAAGGCAACCAGCCGCCACCGCCGCCCGCATCGATGGCGATCGAAGAGTTGCCACCGCAGTCGGCACCGACGGTCACGCCGCCCACCATCGCGATGGAGAAGGCGGTGCCGGCCAACACCCGTCCCAGCATTGCGCCGGTGACTCGTGCCGAAGAACCCGTTGCGCCACCCGAGCCGGAGATGCAGGCCGTACCGCTACCCGCGCAGGCGGCACCGACGGTGAACCTGCAACCGCAGCCCAACACCGTGACCGCCGTAGTGCCGCGCGAACAGCCCCAGGTGGAATCGCCCGCCATTCGCGTCGCCGAGCCGGAGCTGGAAGCGGTACCGCTTCCGCCGAATCCGCAGCCGAGCCTGGAACGCCCGCAGGCGCCGCGACTGCAGGCCGTGGCTCCGACGGCGATCGCCATTGACAACAAGCCTTCCATCGCACGCCCGCAGATCTCGGTCGAGCCACCATCGGAAGCGCCCTCGAACCAGCCGAGCGCCGCCTCGTCGCCGTCTTCGTCGCAAGCGGCGAACGCATCGAGCGCGCAGGCAAGCGCCACCGGCAGCCAGGCGAGCCAGTCGGCGGGCGAGCAGGGCGTGAGCAGCGCACCCAACGCCACGCCGCAAGGCAGCAACAGCGGAACGCCGGGCCAGCCGAACGGCAGCGTCCAATCTAACGCGACAACCCAGGGCAGCGGCCTCAACCTCTCGTTGCCTCCGGGGCAAGGCAGCGGCCAGGGCAATGAGCGCGGGCAAGGCTCTTCCGGCAAAGGCGAGCAGGGCGTGACCGGCACGTATGTGCAGCTCAAGCCGCACGGCAACACCGAAATCATGTCGCACGGCACGCCCAATATCGGCTACCAGGCCACGCGCTTCGAAAAAGACTGGACGCCCGAAGGCGAAAGCTCGATCGACACCGCGTTGCGCCATGCGGTGGAGAAGACCACCCTGCGCCACACCTTCAACCTGCCGCGTGGCGTGCGCGTGGAATGCGTGGTGATGCCGCTGTTCCCGGTGGCACTGTTCGGCTGCGGCGATGGCAATCCGCCGCCCAAGCCCGTTGATGACGTGGTCTACGACAAGATGAAGCTGGCACCCGCCAATCCGCTGGTGCCCCCGGCGCCGTCCACCGCCGGCGCGCCGACCATGGCCACGATCAAGCTGGACAACAGCGCCCAATGTGCCGCGGCGCGCGTTGCTGGCGGTCCGTTGCCGCCGGGGTGCACCAGTCTCGATCCGGTCACCGTGCCGACCGGGCCGGCCCGTTCCAGCAGCGCATCGTGGGTACCGGCAAGCGACCAGTTCCATTGATGCCGTCGCGGCGCGCGTGCTTAGGTAAATTTACGCGGTAGGGCTTGCGAAGTTTTGCGCTACCGGGCGTCATGCCCGCGGTTCATGCTCGTGCGCATCACCATGAAATCGGCCGTGAGGTGCAGCATGCGCGCGATGCGTTGGCTTGGCCTGATGCTGGCGCTCGCCCTGCTGGCGGGCATTCCTGTCCATTCGCAACAAGGCGCCAAGGCGACGACGCCCCAGGGCAACGCCGACTTCCGCGAGTGGCCGCACACCTTCGACATCGACGGCTTGCACATGGTGCTCCACCACCCGCAGCTCGACAGCTGGGTGAATGGCCAGCTCAAGGGCCGCATTGCCGTGGCGGTGAAGACCGGCACGCAGGTCGGCAGCGATGGCAAGTCGCATGACGTGATGGCCTATGGCGTCGCCTGGGTCACCGCACGCACCGAAACCGACAAGGTACTGCGCCAGGTGACAATGTCCCAGGTGACCGTCGACAAAGTGTCGTTCCCGACCGAAGCCGCGCAGCAGTCGCGCTATCTCGATGTATTGCGCAAGATCGCGGCGCGTAGCCACCAGGTGGCCAACCTCGACACGCTCGAAGCCTCGCTGGCGATCAGCCAGCAGGAGAACGACGTGAAGAACGAGGCAGTGCGCAACGATCCGCCACAGATCATTTTCTCGTTCAAGCCCGCGTTGCTCGTACTGATCGATGGCGCACCCGCCAGCAAGCCGTCGGGTACGGCGGGCGTCAATCGCATCGTCAATACGCGCTCGCTGTTGCTGCAGGTGGGTTCGCAGTACTACCTCACGTTTGCGGGGCGATGGGTAAGGGCATCGTCGCTGGATGGTCCATGGACGCTGACCAAGGCGCCGCCGCCGGCCGTGACCCAGGCCGCGCACGCGCCGGTGAATGCCAAGCAGGTGGACACGTTGGAGAATCCCTCCGATGCGCTGAAGAAGGTGCTCGACTCCGGGCAGCTGCCCGAGATCTTCGTGCGGTCCCAACCGTCGGAATTGATCATGGTGGACGGAGAGCCTCAATTTGCCTCCATTCCGGGCACGCAGCTCGCTTACGTGGACAACACGGCGTCCGACGTGTTCGTGGACCAGGCGCACGGCCTCACGTGGTACGTGCTGATTTCCGGCCGCTGGTTTGCCTCCGAATCCACCAATGGCCCATGGCGCTATGTGGCTGGCGAATCGTTGCCGGCCGATTTCGCCAATATTCCGTCTGACAGTCCCAAGAGCGCGGTGCTCGCGTCGATTCCCGGTACGCCCGAAGCGCGCGAAGCGCTGATTGCGAACAGCATTCCGCAGACCGCGACGGTGAACAGCAAAAACACCGTGCTTCACCTCGATTACGACGGCGCACCGCAATTCCGTCCCATCGAAGGCACGGCGCTGTCGTATGCATGGAACACCGAAGTGCCGGTGATACGCGTGGATGCCACCGCGTATTACGCCGTGCAGAACGGCGTGTGGTTCACCGCGGGCAATCCCAACGGGCCGTGGTCGGTCGCGCTGGAGGTGCCATCGGTGATCTATTCGATTCCGCCAAGCTCGCCGCTGCATTACGTCACCTACGTGTTCGTCTATGGGCACGAAGGCAACGACGTCTACGTGGGCTACTCGCCCGGCTACTACGGCACTGTCGTGAGCGGCGGGGTGGTCGTGTACGGCACCGGTTACGCGTGCGATCCGTGGGTAGGCAACGACATCTGGTACGGATGTCCGGCGACGTATGGCTTCGGCGTGTCGTTCGGCTGGACGCCGTGGGCGGGTTGGGGTTTCGGTTATGCCTGGGGTTGGGCGTGGGCCTCGGCGTGGTACGGACCGTGGTGGGGACCCTGGGGTTATTGGGGTTACTACCCTGGCTACTACCCCGGTTACTGGGGCGGTGCGATCGCGGCAGCCAACGTATACGGGCGCTGGGGCAACGCGGTGGTGTCGGGGCAGGTGGCCGGCTGGGCCAATCCGTGGACGGGCAACGTCGGTCGCGCAGGGCGCGGTGGCTATTACAACGAAGCTACCGGTGGCCGTGGCGTGGGCTACGCCGGGCGCAACACCAATATTTACACCGGCACCACGACCGCTGCCGCGGGAGGCATCCGCTACAACCCGCAGACCGGCCGCGTGGTTGGCGGGCAGGGCGGTGCGGCGGTAAATCCGTACACGGGCAATGCGGTGGCGGGCGGCACGCGCACGGTGGCGAACACCAACACGGGACGCGTCACGCAGCAGGCAGGCGTCGCCGGCCGTACCGACCAAGGGGCCGGCGCGGCGGGGGCTTTCAACTCACAGGGCGCGGGTGGCGACGCGCGCGGCGCCGGTTACGTCCACTACGACAAGGCGACTGGCGAAGTGAGTCACGGCGGCGTGGTGGACATCAACGACAAGGTCTATGCCGGCAAGGACGGCAACGTCTATCGCTACGATGAGGGCCAGGGCTGGCAGAAGGTCGACAACAAGGGCGACTTCAATCGCGTGAATGGCCCGGACAGCGCCGACACCAATCGCGATCGCATGGCGCGTGATCGCAGCGCGGACAGCACCCAGTTCCAGCAGCGCGAGCAGGCGCGCCCGCAGCAACGCCAGCAGTTCGATCGCAGCAACTACAACAGCCGTTACCACGGCCAGATGGGCGGCTTCCGCGGATCGGCGGGTGGTGGTCGCTTTGGCGGCGGTGGGCGGATGGGCGGCGGGTTCCGGCGCTAGGCCGGCAACCCGCCACACGTGTGGTAAGGCCTCAACGGAGGATGCCGTCGGCCTTCATCTTCGGAATCAACGTCTGCGCGAGCTGCGTCGACGTTTTGGGGATGTCGTTGGTGGCCACGTTCTCGGTGGTGACTGTCCAGATCAGCTTCTCGTTGCGCGCATCCCACACGCTGGTTTCCAGCGTCACCACTTCGTACTGGTTGATGTCGGGCGTGGACGCCCACGCGCCGCCGTACCAGCCGTAGAAGCCGCCGTAGTACGGGCCGCTCGGCGTGACACTGACCTTCTGCTGCACGCGCTGCACGCGCGTCACCAGCACGGCCTGCGCACCGGTGCCTTTCACCAGGTCGCGCAGTCGCACGGCGCCGCCGTTGCCAGGCGGGATCTGCGTGTAGCTGGCGGCAGCCTGCACGCCGGCAGCCTGCAGCTGCTGCGCGAAGGTGTCTTCGAAGACACGTCGCATGGTGTCACTGCGCGAGATGCCCACGACCACCACGCTGGATGCCGGCGGGCCGGCCCACGAAGGATCACGCCACTGGTTGGTGACGCTGACGGTCGAGCACGCACAAAGCACCACGCTGACGGCGATGACGAACAGACGCAGGAGTTTCATGGCATGGCTCCATGGCAAAAAGCCCACGCGAAAAAAGGTGGGCGGCAGCCGGATTGTGCGGTGGCTTTTGTGGAGGCCACGCGATTGCGATCCGGCAGGACGACTTACTTAAGTAAGTGCCGTCTGCGTCGCGGCCAGTTACAACTGCGGGCGCAGCAGCGAACCGAACGTCAGATAGACCGAATTGTGTCCGCCCTGCGCGTAGCCGTAGCCGAGGAACAACGGACCCAGCGGCGTCTGTATGCCCAGGAACATGCTGCCCGCGTAGATCAGCGAGTCGAGTCGCACGTCGCTCTTGTCGTGCCAGGTGTTGCCCGCCTCCAGGCTGGCGCCGATGTACACGGGCGTGGAGAAGATGGCGTCCATCTTGCCCGTGCGCCGATACAGCACCGCGCGCGCCAGCGCGGTCTGGTTGCCGTAGAGCGAGCGCTCGGAATAACCGGAGAGGTTCAAGAATCCGCCGAGAAAGCCCTGGCTCTCGAAGTAGGGCTTGTTGTCGAGCGAGCTGCTCGCGCGCACGCCGAGCAGCAAGCGATAGCGCCCGTCGGTGGGCCACAGGTCGGGCACCCAGTCGGCCACCAGGCGGGCGACGTCGTCCGTCACGCGGCCGCCCATGAACGGGCGATACATGTCGTAGTAGAGGTTGATGTGCGCGCCGCGCGAGGGGAATTGCGCGTTGTCGAGGCTGTCCCAGTCGGTGCCCACGCGAACGACGCTGTAGTTGCTGGCCTGACTCGGTGGAAACTCCACCGGTGAACCGATGCGCAGATCGCCGCTGTCCTTGCCGCGGTCGACGGACGTCAAGAAGCGCCACGTGCTGGTCGGTGACCAGCCCGCCTCCAGCCCGAAGCTGCGGCGCTTGATGCGGTACTCGGCGAGCTGCTTGTCGCCGTTGTCGTCGAACAGCGGGAAATCCTCGTTGCGCAGCAACAGCGACGGCATGATGTATGCCGACGCGCCCTGGCCGAACGGTTGGTAGAACTCGCTGGCCAGGCCGCCGATGCGGCCGGCCCACAACGTGCTGCGCCATTCGCCGCCGTAGCGGTTGATGTTGGTGGCGTTGATTTCACCGGAAATCAGGTACTCGCTGCGCCCCTGGAAGTCGTCATCGAGCTGGAAGCCGACCTTGCCGTAGATGGGTCCCCACGGTTTGTCGCGCGGCACGATCAGCAAACCCTGCTGCTCGCCGTCCTTCTGCAGGTGATAGTCGATCTGCTGGTAGTTGCCGCGGCCATAGATGCTGCCGATCTGTTCTTCCAGCTTCGTGGGATCGAATGGCTTGCCGACATCTTTTTCAAGCCGCTCCTCGACGTACTTGGCCGTATCGGTGTGCGCCGCATCCACCTTGAGGAATGACACCAGCGCGGGGTCGAACTGGCGCTGGCGATGACCGTCGACGAACTGCTGCCATTGCTCCGGGCCCACCGCCAGCTGGCGCAGGCGCGGCAGTGCCGCTTCCGCGGCGGCGCGCCCTATGGCAATGGCTTCCTCACCCCGATTGAATTCGCTGGCGCTCATGTCGCCCAGCTCGGGTTTGATGAGGATGTCATTCGGGCCGAGCGTATTGAGCTGGCGCCGGGTCTTCTCGTCCATCAGGGCGCTGACCATCTGGTTGAGCACCGCGACGGGGTTGCTCAGCTGTTCGCGCTTGAGCAGTGGCGAACCCACGTCGACCACGATGAGCTTCTGCGCGCCCATGCTGCGCATGACGTCGATGGGCACGTTGTCCATCAGGCCGCCATCGACCAGCAGCTGGTCGTCGACATTGGTAGGCGCAAATGCACCCGGCACCGACATGCTGGAGCGGATGGCCAAGGCAAGATCGCCCGATCCGAACACCACCGGCTTGCCGGCGACGATGTCGGTGGCTACAGCGCGGAACGGAATCGACAGGTTGTCGAAGTTGTGCACGTCCCACGTGGAAATCAGCAGGCGGCGCAGCAGGAGCAGCAGTTTCTGGCCCTGCACCACGCCGGCGGGCGTGATGATGTGGCCGTTCTTGTAGCCGACCTCGAAGTTGAGCAGGTAGCGGTAATCGGCGTCCTTGCGGCGCATGGGCATTTCCATGCGCGCGGGGTCGTCGGAGAACAGGTCGTTCCAGTCCAGCGAGGTGATGATGCTGTGCATCTCCGCGGGCGTGTAGCCGGCCGCATAGAGACCGCCAACGATCGAGCCCATGCTGGTGCCTGCGACACGGCAGGCGGGAATGTGCTCGCGCTCCAGCACTTCGAGTACGCCGATGTGGGCTGCGCCACGTGCGCCACCGCCGCCGAGCACGACGCCGATGCACGGCGAAGTCGTGGCGGCGCTGGACGCTTGCGCCGAAACGGAGAGGGAAGTGCACAGCAACAGCGAGGCGATCAGTGCGAGGCGGAGACGCATTGACGGTCCTTCGGGCGCGTGATGGCAGCGAACCCCGACATCGCTGCAGGCACGGCATCGTAAGACATATCGAATGCAGCGTGTGTGCACGCGCGCATGCGCCGTGCATGACACGACGCTACACATTTTCGTCACAAAACTGTCTGCGGATCGCGGCCATGACATGCCGCGATGGCATCACAGCATGCGCAGCATTTCCTTCAGCAGCGGCAGGCGACGCACGCGCACCGCACTCACGCGAAACACGGCGTTGGCCAGCGCAGGCGCCGCCGACGGCATGCCGAGAAAACTCGCGCCTGCGGGGTTGCCGTCGCCCGGCACGATGATGACATCGGTGGTGTCGGGCAGCTGCGCCATGCTGGCCAGCGGATAGTCCTTCCAGTTGTGCTGCTGGATCTGGCTGTCCTTGTAGGTGACCTGCAGGTTGAGCGCCGAGGAGAGCGCGTCCAGCGTGGCACCCGCGACCTGGCCTTCGAGGCCCTCCGGGTTGATGACGCGACCCACGTCGACCGCGCATACCACGCGTTCGATATTGAGGCGGTCGCCCTGCAGCGAAGTCTCGATGGCATGCGCGACGTAGGCGCCGTCCACATACCAGCACGCGATGCCCAGGCCGTTCACCGTGCGCAGCCAGTTCTTCCACTCGATGCGATCGGCCACCAGCTTGAGCACGTTGGCGAGGCGACCGGTGTCGAGCACGCGATCGTTGCCCAGCGAAATCTGGCGTGGCTCGCCGATCAGGCGCAGGCGCGTGACCAGCGGGTCTTCCTTCAGCGAGTGCGCGATCTCGTCGACGAAGCTCTCGACGGCGAAAGCATTGCCCACGTGCGGCATGCCGCGAGCGAAGCCGCGTGGCATCACCGAGGGCAGGCCATACCAGTCGTTGCGCAGGTTGGGTACCAGGCCCGCGGGCAGCTGGTGCGCATCGACCTCGGACACCCACAGGCGATTGTCCGGAACGCCGCGCTGCGCGAGCGCCGACGCGCTCGCCATGCGCTGGTTCCAGCTGACGATCTGGCGCTTGCCGTCGAGCGTGGCGGAGAACTTGTGCACGCTGGCGGAGCGGTAATAGTCCTGCGCGAGATCCTCGTCTCGCGTCCACATCAGCTTGACCGGCTTGTCGACTTCCTTGGCCAGCATCACCGCTTCGGCCACGTAGTCGTGATCGAGGCGGCGGCCATAGCCACCGCCCACGCGTGGCACGTTGATGGTGATCTGCGAGGGCGACAGACCGGTAAGCCGCTGCACGACCTGCCACGCCTGCTGCGGTGCCTGCGTGGGCACCACCAGCGTGGCGCCGTCCTTGTCCACGCGGGCGACGCAGTTCATCGGCTCGGCGGTGGCATGCGCAAGCCACGGCTGCACGTAGGTGGCCTCGACGCGGCGCGCGGCTTTCCTGCCGGCCGTATCGACGTCGCCGTCGTTGCGCACGCGCGTGGTGGGTGGGGCGTTCTTGTCGTTGATCAGGTCGGCCGCCTGCTGTTCGAACCAGGCGCTGCTCTCGTTCTGGCTGCCGGCCTTCCATTTCAGCTTGAGCTTGGCGCGACCCTGCAGGGCGGCCCAGGTGTTCTCCGCAATCACCGCCACGGCAGGTGCGCGTACCGTCTGCCCCAGCGCGATGCCTGCTTCAGGCTTGAGCTGCAGCACCTTGACCACGCCCTTTACGGCGGTGGTCTCGCTGGTATCCAGGCTCTCCACGCTGCCGTCGGTCCATGGGCAATGGCTGAGCACGGCGACGAGCGTATCGCCGGCATAGCTGTCGAGCGCAAAGACGGCCTGGCCGGTGACGATGGCGCTCGCGTCGACGTCGGCGGCCGGCTTGCCGATCAACGTGTAGCGGTCCGGACTCTTCAGCGTCACGGGCGAGGTCGGCGGAGCGATCTTCGCGGCCGCTTCGGCCAGTTCGCCATAGCCAAGCTTGCGGCCATCGGGCGCAATGATGAAACCGGCTTCGCAGCGCAGGCGATCCGACGGCACGCCAAGGCGTGGCGCGGCGGCCTGCAACAGCAGCCAACGCGCAGTGGCGCCGATCTGGCGCATATCGGCCCATGCGGCCGGAATCGAGTCGCCGAGCCCGCCGGTCTGGTGGCCATAGATCCAGCGCGGCTTGCCGTTGTCGTCTTCCACGCCCAGGCCCATCGGCACCACGCTTACGCGGTTCCAGTCGGCATCAAGTTCGTCGGCGATGATGCGCGGCACGGCGGTGGCGGTGCCCGTGCCGGTATCCGGATCGCGTGCGCCGATGATCACGTTGCCATCGGCGTCGATGCGCACGTACGCGCCCAGGCCATACAGCGTGTCGCCGAGGAAAGCGGGTGGTACGGGCAGGTCGGCGGCTTCGGCCACGCGAATGCCGACGATGAGCGCGCCGGCGGTGCCGGCGAGCACCTGCAGGAAACGGCGGCGCGAGAGCTGCATGGTGTTGTCGTTCTGCTGGCTCATGCGCGTGCTCCATTGGCAACACGCTTGATCGCGCGGCGCACGCGCGTCTGGCAGCCGCAGCGGCAGAGATTGGGCAACTGGTCGATTTCGTTGTCGCTGGGTTGTGGATGGCGGTTGAGCAGGTCCACCGAGGCCATCAGCCAGCCGGGCGTGCAGTAGCCGCAGCCGATGGCGTTCTCGTCGATGAAGGCCTGCTGCAGCGGATGCAACTTGCCGTCCGCGCCGGCGAGACCTTCCACCGTGGTGATCGACTTGCCGGCGACGTGGAGCATGGGGAGGGAGATGGCGGATGCGAGCTTGCCATCCACCAGCACCAGGTCATAGCCGCCTTCGCCGTGCTCGCCGCTGTACTTGGTGCCGGTGAGGCGCAGCACGTCACGCAGGTACCACAGCAGCGGCATCTGGTCGTCGCCGGTGTGACGGTAAGGCCGGCCGTTGATCTCCAGATCGATCCCTTCGCGAATCTTCTCCGGCACGATGGTGCCGGTCGGACGGGGCGTGAGGATCTGGTCTTGCGCGTGCGCCATCGGTAAAGCTCTCCCTCGGTATCCCGTCATTGTCGCATTGCTGGGTGAACCTTACGAAGTCACCCGGCTGAACAGCCGTCGCCACACGATGTAGACAGGGATGCCGGCGGCCATGATCAGCAGGCCGATGCCGGTGTTCATCGGGCTGGCGCGCAGGCTCTGCACCATCACCAGGCCGATCATGGCAATGAAGATCAGCGGCAGCAGCGGATAGCCCGGCACGCGGAAATTGACCTCCGTCCCACCATGCTTGCGATACCAGAACAGGGTGCCCACGCCCACGGCACAGGCGAGCCAGTCGCCAAACGTGGCGTAGTCAAGCAGCTGGCTATAGCTGCCGGACCATACCAGCACGATGGCCCAGCCCGAGAGAAGCAGCAGCGCGATGTTCGGCGTGTGGTGCTTCGGATGAAGCTTGGCCACGCTGCGGAAGAACAAGCCATCCTCGCCCATCACCTGCAGCACGCGAGCACCGGAAACCAGGGTGATGTTGCAGAATCCCAGCGCGGAAATCGCCACGCCCACGGCAATCAGCTTCGCACCAGCGGTGCCGAATACGCGCTGCATCACATCGGCGGCGGGAGCCCGGCTGGCGGCGAGGCCGGCATGGCCAAGCACGGCCAGATAAGCCAGATTGACCAGCGCGTATGCTGCGATCACCAGCAGCATTCCCATCAACAACGCGCGCGGCAGAGTGCGCTGCGGGTCGCTCACCTCACCGGCCAGATTGTTGAGATAGGTGAACCCGGAATAGGCGAACAGCACCGGTAGTGCCGCGCCCATGAAGCCCACGTCGGCCGTCTGCGGGTCGGTGGCCAGAATGCCGTTGGTGTTGACGCCGGCCAGCAACAGGCCGCACACCACCAGCACCGCCACCGCCAGCAGCTTGAGCAAGGTGAAGAGGTTCTGGACTTGCGCGCCCAGGCGCAAGCCAAACAGGTTGATCAGCGCTACGAAGACCAGCGCGCCAATGGCCAGGCTCGTGGTGGCCGAGGCCGGCAGGCCGAATAGCGCGGTCGCGTAGCTGGCAAAGATGGTGGCGACCGCCGCCGTCGATCCCGAATAGATCACCAGCAGCATGCTCCAGCCGAACAGGAAGCCTGCCAGCGGTCCGAATGCCTCGCGCAGATACACATAGCTGCCACCCGCGTGAGGGCGGCGAGCACCCAGCTCCGCGTAGCAGAGCGCGCCGATCAGGGTCAGCACACCTGCGCCTACCCACATGAGAAGCAGCGACAAACCAGACGATGTGCGCATCGCCACGACGTAGGGATTCAGGAAAATGCCGCCGCCGATGATGCCGCCGACCACGATCATGGCCGCGTCCAATGGGCGGAGACGGCGCACGTAGCCGCCGGACGTCGTGGTATCGCTCATGGAGCCCTGCAATGCGGATGGTTGCGGCGAGCATGGCGGTTGCCACTGCCCGCAGCAACCCCCGGTGGCGGCGACGCGCTGCGGGCCCCAAAGCAAAAGGCCGGCGCCTCGCGGCGCCGGCCTTTTGCATGACGTTGCGGGAGCGGCCTCAGAACACGCTGAGGAACAGCGCCAGGTTGGTGACGTTCAAGGTGCCGATGCCGGCACCCGGGTCATAACCGGATACGCCCTTGTAGAACCAGTTGTCCCCCGCACGGATGTCGTTGAAGGCCGAATACGGGCCGTAGCCGAACACGTTCTGCAGGAAGTAGATCTGCGGGTTCCACAAGCCGACGCGGCCGTGGGTCGACTGCTTGAGCAGTGCACTGATGCCGTTGAGCTGCGGCGCCACGAAGCTGGTGCCGCCTTCGAAGGTCAGCAGGCCCGGGCCGTCCAGCGACGACACGAAGCTGTAGCCCGTTTCCGGATCCGCGTTGAGCGACACGTCAGGCACGTTGCGGCCGCGATAGTTGGCCGGCAGCGTGTAGTTGATGCCGTACTGCGGAAGGTAAAGGGTCTGCTTCTTCTCGCTCTTGCGGATGCCCGAGGTGAACATCTGGTAGGCAGGCTCCTGCCAGAACACGCTCACGCCGCCACCGCCGCCCACCGAAAACACGCCGCTCGTGAGGTCGATGCCGAGATAGGTCTGGAAATAGTTGTTGATGTAATCCCAGCCCCAGACCGATTCCTTGGTGAGCGATACCGACGGACCACCGCGGAAGCTATAGGTGAACGGCACCGTGGTGCCGCCGGCGGTGGTGATGTACGGATCGGAACCCGGTGCATCCGCGGTCAGCGGCGGCGGCACCGGATCGCTGGGCAGTCCGCCGAGGCCGCGCACGGTGTCGTACGCGCCGGAGTCGCCGGAGGTGGCAAACATCGAAATACCCTGCGCCGCCGCTTCCAGGAACACCTGGTGGAAGGCACGCAGTTCATCGGTGAAATCCACGCCGCCGTTGAGCTGCGGGAAGTAGAAGATCTCCGGCGAGCCCCAGCTCACCGACAGGCTGTCGACCTTGTTGTCCGACACGGCCTGGTTGAACACGTCGAAGAAGCCGGCGTCGGTGTTGGGCGCGTCATACACGATGATGTCCGCCCACGGCGCCAGGCCGCCCGACTGTTCGACGTCCAGCGAGGTCTCGCCGGAACCCGCGGCGCCGCCGAGAACGCCGCCACCATCCACGTGTACCTGCGTGATGCGATTGGGCTTGACCGCCAGGCCGATGGCGCTCCAGTACGCATAGGCGTCGTCCGGCAGGAAGTCGGCCAGCGTCGCGATGCCGATGGTCGATCCCTTGCCGTTGACGCCTGCCTTGTAGAGCGGATTGACGTTGTAGCGGTTGGCGACGTCGCCCACGGTGAATTCGCCGGGCGTGCAGGTGGCCGTTGCATTGCCGGTGCACGGCGTCGTCGCGGGGGCGGCTGCTGTCGAGGCCGTCTTGGCGAACGTGTTGGCCGTCGTGCCCTGCTGCGGGGCGTCCACTGCGCGCATGCGGTGCGAGCGATAGCGGGCCTCGGTGCTCAGGCCCGAAGCCACCACCAGCGTGCCGCTGAGCGAGGAGGGCAGGGTTGGCGTCGCGCTCGGACGACGGAAGGTCGAGCCATCGCTCGCCTTGAAGTCGTGAATGGACGTCTGGAAGGCTTTGTTGAACTGGCCCACCGTACCGTTCACCTTGATGGCGAGATGGTTGGGCAGCAGTTCCACCTGGGTCAGCCCGGCCTGCTTGATGAATGCCTGCGCCTTGCCGATATCGCTGGCACTGGCGCCAAACCGGTCGGCAAACTGATCAGTGGAAAGGAAGCGGTGATAGTTGGGATTTCCCTGCGTCACCGTGCTGGCGATGAAGCTTTCCAGGGCAGCCTGATTGCGCAGGCCCAGCACGAGGGTGACGCTGACCTTCTGGTTCTGGTCACTGGGGCCCAGATCCGTCGGTGAGTTGGCAGCGAATGCGGCGGTGGTGGTGCCGCACAGCAGCAGGGCCAGCGAAGCCGCCAGCGACTTGCGATGCAAGTTCCAATGCATGTTCAGTTTCTCCAAGGGTAGAAACGGTCGCACCGGTCGGTCGCGCCAGCGATGCACGCCATCCTCCCGGCCAAGGCCGTGAGCCAAACGGTCGTGAACACATTCCCCAACAGCCCAGGCGCCCCCTGAAGAACATCGCGCTGGCCAACGGAAACTAGCGCTCCGTCGACCTCCTGGGAAGTGGCTGATTTGACGCAAGAAAATGCGAAACTTGCACGGGGCTTAGAGGGCGCGCGAAAGATATTGCGCCTACAACTTAAGGCCGAAAGACGGGCGACAAGGTGCGCCATGCCAGCAGGCGAACCGGGTCAGGAGGCAGCTTCCGGGGCCCGGAGCCGTTTTGCGGCACAATAGAAGGGTTGTGCGTCGTGGACAGCCCTTGTTTCGACGCCGTAACCCCCGGAGTCGAAGCAGCCGCCATGACCATCATCAAGCAAGACGATCTGATCCAGTCCGTCGCCGACGCCCTGCAGTACATCAGCTACTACCACCCCGTCGACTACATCACCAGCCTCGCCGCCGCCTACGAGCGCGAGGAGTCGCCGGCCGCGAAGGACGCGATGGCGCAGATCCTGATCAACTCGCGCATGGCCGCCGAAGGCCATCGCCCGCTATGCCAGGACACCGGCATCGTGACGGTGTTCGTCAAGGTCGGCATGAACGTGCAGTGGGATGCCACGCTGTCGCTGGAAGACATGATCAACGAGGGCGTGCGCCGCGCCTACAACGATCCGGACAACAAGCTGCGCGCCAGCGTGCTGGCCGATCCGGCCGGCAAGCGCACGAACACGAAGGACAACACCCCGGCGGTGATCAACATGTCGATCGTGCCGGGCGACACCGTCGAGGTGATCGTCGCCGCCAAGGGCGGCGGTTCGGAGGCGAAGTCGAAGTTCGCCATGCTCAACCCGTCCGACTCCATCGTGGACTGGGTGCTGAAGACCGTGCCGACCATGGGCGCCGGCTGGTGCCCGCCGGGCATGCTGGGCATCGGCATCGGCGGCACCGCCGAGAAGGCCATGCTGCTGGCGAAGGAATCGTTGATGGAGCACATCGACATCCAGGAGCTGATCGCGCGTGGCCCGCAGAACCGCGTCGAAGAGCTGCGCATCGAGCTGTACGAGAAGGTCAACGCGCTGGGTATCGGCGCGCAGGGCCTGGGCGGCCTCACCACCGTGCTCGACGTGAAGATCAAGGATTACCCGACCCACGCGGCCAACCTGCCGGTGGCGTTGATCCCCAACTGCGCAGCCACCCGCCATGCGCATTTCACGCTGGACGGTTCGGGCCCGGTCGCGCTGGATCCGCCGTCGCTGGAGCACTGGCCCAAGCTGACCTACGACGCCAGCAAGGGTCGTCGCGTGAACCTGGACACGGTCACTCCAGAAGACGTCGCCAGCTGGAAGCCGGGCGAAGTGCTGCTGCTCAACGGCAAGCTGCTGACCGGTCGCGACGCCGCGCACAAGCGCATGGTCGACATGCTCAACAAGGGCGAGCCGCTGCCGGTCGATTTCAAGGGCCGCTTCATCTACTACGTCGGCCCGGTCGATCCGGTGCGCGACGAGGTGGTGGGCCCGGCCGGCCCGACCACGGCCACCCGCATGGACAAGTTCACCGAGCAGGTGCTGGCGCAGACCGGCCTGCTGGGCATGGTCGGCAAGGCCGAGCGCGGCCCGGCCGCCATCGAGGCGATCAAGAAGCACCGCTCGGTGTACCTGATGGCCGTAGGCGGCGCCGCCTATCTCGTGTCCAAGGCGATCAAGGCCAGCCGCGTCGTGGGCTTCGCCGACCTGGGCATGGAAGCGATCTACGAGTTCGAAGTGAAGGACATGCCGGTGACCGTCGCCGTCGATTCGGCTGGCACGTCGGTGCACCAGACCGGCCCGAAGGAATGGCAGGCGCGCATCGGGAAAATTCCGGTGGTGGTGGCGTAAGGCCACAAGCCGAAGATAGCCCAACAGGTGTCCTTCTCCCTTCGGGAGAAGGTGCCGGCAGGCGGATGAGGGTGCGGTCGGAGCGAGAGCTGGAATCTGGCGTAAGCCCCGCACCCTCACCCCAACCCCTCTCCCACAGGGAGAGGGGCTCAACTTCGCTCAAGTGGTAAGGTCGCTCCATACCCCGCCGCATTTAGCCATCCAAACGTCCATCGTCCGCAGCAGTTGCATTCCGCCTGCTGCGGCGCAACACTCAACGAATTGCTTACTCCAACCACCAACGAAGGTACTCGTGAACCCGCAGAGCCCCGCGTCGCTTCCTGCTGACGCATCCTGGATCGTGATGAAGTTTGGCGGCACCAGTGTCGCCACCCTGCCGCGCTGGCAGAACATTCTGGAGCTGGTAGCCAGCCGTCGCGCCGAAGGCGCCCGCGTGCTGGTTGTCGTTTCGGCACTCTCCGGCATCACCGACGCACTCAAACAACTGTGCGCACAGGAAGACAAGGGCAAACGCATCGAGGCTGCCAAGGCGATCGCGCAACGTCACTACGACCTGCTCGATCACATGCAGCTGGCGGTTCCGGGTACCTTGGCTGATCGCCTCGCCGAGCTCGCACAGCTCGCCGAGGACGGCCCGTCGCTGCTGGGCGAACTCGCCTGGTCGGCGCTGGTGCAGGCGCACGGCGAGCTGATGTCCAGCGCGTTGGGCTCCGCGTTCCTCACGCACAGCGGCCTGCCCACGCAATGGGTGGATGCGCGCGATTGCCTCTCCGCCATCGCGCTGCCGAACCAGAACGAACGAACCAAGCTGCTTTCGGCGATGGTCGAATGCAAGCCCGATCCGGCGCTGAATGCGCGGCTCGCGGAACTGGGTGATGTGTTCATCACGCAGGGCTTCATCGCGCGTGAATCCCAGGGCCGTACGGTGCTGCTCGGCCGCGGCGGTTCGGATACGTCCGCGTCGTACTTCGGCGCACTGCTGAAAGCGCAGCGCGTGGAAATCTGGACGGACGTGGCGGGCATGTTCACCGCCAATCCGCGCCAGGTGCCGAGCGCACGCCTGCTGCAGCGCCTGGATTACGAAGAGGCGCAGGAAATCGCCTCCACCGGCGCCAAGGTGCTGCACCCGCGTTGCCTTTCGCCGCTGCGTGAGCCGCGCGTGCCGCTGCTGATCAAGGACACCAACCGGCCCGAGCTGGAAGGCACCTTCATTGGTCCGGAGGTGCGCGAGCACGCGCCGAGCGTCAAGGCGATCAGCGCGCGCAAGGGCATCACCCTGGTGTCGATGGAATCGGTGGGCATGTGGCAGCAGGTCGGCTTTCTTGCCGACGTATTCGCTCACTTCAAGCAGCATGGCCTGTCGGTGGACATGATCGGTTCGGCCGAGACGAACGTGACTGTCTCGCTTGATCCCACCGAAAACCTGCTCGACTCCGACGCGCTCGCCGCGTTGGCCAGCGACCTGGCCAAGGTGTGCCGCGTGAAGGTGATCGCGCCGTGTGCCGCCATCACGCTGGTGGGCCGTGGCATGCGTTCGATGCTGCATACGCTGTCGGGCGTGCTGGCGGAGTTCGGCCAGCTGCGCGTGCACATGATTTCGCAGTCGTCGAACAACTTGAACCTGACCTTCGTGGTGGACGAGAACGTCGTCGACGAGCTGTTGCCGCATCTGCACGAGCTGCTGATCACGGCGGGCGCGCTGCGCACCGACGACAGCGCGCTGTTCGGCCCGAGCTGGCAGGCGCTGTACGGCAGTGGCGAAGTCGTGCCGCCGGCGGCTTCGTGGTGGCGTGACGGACGCCGAGCCGATCTGCTCAAGTTGGGCGTCGAGCACACGCCGCGTTACGTGTATCACCTGCCGACTGTGCGCCAACAGGCGCGCGAGCTGAAAACGCTGGCGGCAGTCGATCGCCTGCATTACGCGGTGAAGGCCAATACGCATCCGGCCATCCTCAAGGCGCTGGCGGAAGAGGGCTTCGGTTTCGAGTGCGTGTCGCCGGGCGAACTGAAGGCGGTGATGGCGGTGGTGCCCGAATCGGCGCCGCTGTTGTTCACGCCCAACTTCGCGCCGCGCGAAGATTACGAGTGGGCGCTCACCACGCGCGCCACGCTGTCGCTGGATTCCATCTACCAGCTGGAGCACTGGGGCGAAGTGTTCCGCGGCCGCGAGGTCGTGCTTCGCCTCGATCTCGGCCGTGGCCTTGGCCATCACGAGAAGGTGCGCACCGGCGGCAGCGGCAGCAAGTTCGGCCTGCCGGTGGAACAGCTGGATGCGTTCCTGCGCCTCGCCGACACGCATGGCGTGACCGTGCGTGGCCTGCATGCACACCTGGGCTCGGGCATCCTCGACGATTCGCACTGGGGCGAGGTCTACGGCCAGCTCGCCAGCATCGCCGAGCGCATCGGCAGCGTGACTTTCCTGGATATCGGCGGCGGTCTCGGCGTGCCCTCGCATCCGGGCGAGGCACGGCTGGACATCGCCGGGCTGGACAAGGTGCTGCGCGAGGTGAAGGCCGCCTATCCGCACTACAAGTTGTGGATGGAGCCGGGCCGTTACCTGGTGGCCGACGCCGGCGTGCTGCTGACCAAGGTCACCCAGACCAAGGGCAAGGGCAATGGCACCATCCGCTACCTGGGCGTCGACACGGGCATGAACAGCCTGATCCGTCCCGCGCTGTACGAGGCCTGGCACGAGATCGTCAACCTGACTCGTCTCGACGAACCCGCTACCGCGTTGTTCCAGGTGGTCGGCCCGATCTGCGAAAGCGGCGACGTGCTCGGCGCCGACCGCCGCCTGCCGGAGCCGCAGGAAGGCGACGTGATGCTGGTGGCCCAGGCCGGTGCGTACGGCAAGGTGATGTCCTCGCCGTACAACCTGCGGGACGAGGCCGAGGAGATCATCCTCGAATAAACCTGCCTTTTCACTCCCTCTCCCCTTTGGGGAGAGGGCTGGGGTGAGGGGCGGGTGCTCGCGAGATCGCTACAACAAGGAACGCTCAAGGATGAAGCGTTTGAACGCAGACCGGGCGCGTGGATTACGCGCTGGCCAAACCGATGCCGAACAACTGCTTTGGTACCACCTGCGCAACCGTCGTCTCCAAGGTTGGAAGTTTCGTCGCCAGCATGAGGTCGGGCCTTACATCGCGGATTTTGTGTGTTCGGATGCGGGCCTGATCGTGGAACTGGACGGCGGACAGCATGGCGATCAGGTGATTTATGACGAACGCAGGACGCTTGAGCTCCAGTTGATGGGCTACAGGGCCCTGCGTTTCTGGAACAATGATGTCCTGAAGAATATGAAAGGCGTACTTGAGGTGATTCTGGAGGCCTTGGCCAGCCCGGCCCCTCACCCCAACCCTCTGCCCTAAGGGGAGAGGGAGTAGCGTCGACGGAGACTTGAGAGTGACGACCAACATCAACCCCCGCCTGACCCAGGTATTCCGCTTCGTGCGCTGCAGCTACGCCGACGGCGTGGCCGAGCTGGTGTACGCCTTCGACCATGGCGAGGAGCTGATCGAGCGGGTGACTTTCCCGCATGCACCGGCTGTCCCCGCCAGCCATAAGGCCGCCTTCGATGAAGCGCTGAAGCTGCTGCATCTGATCGCCGGCGTCAGCTACTACAAGGCCGGCGTTCCGCCGCGCATCGAAGTGGCCGGCGGCCCGCTGGACGACGCAACGGCCAATCTGCTCGACGCGCTATACCTGCACGGCCTGGCCGAGTTCGCCTACCGCAACGGCCTGGACCTGCGCGGCCGCATCGCATTCCCGCGCGGTGGCGCGGCGAAGCCGGAGGCGAAGGCGCTCGGCCTGCCGCGTCGCACGCTGGTGCCGATCGGCGGCGGCAAGGATTCACTGGTTGCCGTGGAAGCCATCAAGTCCATCAGCGGCGAAGCGACCGCGGTGTGGGTGGGCAACTCCCCGCTGATCGCCGCCTGCGCCGAACGCACGGGCCTGCCGACGCTCAACATCCAGCGCGAGCTGGCGCCGGGCCTGTTCGAACTGAATCGGCTGGGTGCGTGGAACGGCCATATCCCGGTGACGGCGGTGAACTCGGCGATTCTTGCGGTGGCGGCCATCCTCTATGGCTTCGACAGCATCGCCTTCGCCAACGAGCGTTCTGCGTCCGCCGCCACGCTGGAATACGACGGCCAACTGGTGAACCATCAGTGGAGCAAGGGCTACACCTTCGAAGCCCTGCTCGGCGACTGGCTGCACCAGCACGTGGCGGCCGATCTCCATTACTGCTCGCTGCTGCGTCCGTATTCGGAGCTGGCGGTAACGCGCACGTTCGCCAAGCTCACGCCGTATTTCGATGCGTTCTCCAGCTGCAACCGCAACTTCAAGATCCTCGGCCCCAAGCCGGCGGATCGCTGGTGCGGGCAGTGCCCGAAGTGCCACTTCGTGTTCCTTGCGCTGGCGCCGTTCCTGGCCAAGCCGCGCTTGCTGTCGATCTTCGGCCGCAACCTTCTGGACGACGAAAACCTCGCTTCCGGTTTCGACGCGCTACTGGAATATCAGGACCACAAGCCGTTCGAATGCGTCGGCGAGGGTGCCGAGGCACGCGCGGCGATGTATGCGTTGAGCCAGCGTTCGGAATGGCAGGAAGACGCGCTGGTCGCGCGCTTCATCCGCGAGATACTCCCGCAGCTCGATGAGAAGGATCTCGCCATCGAACCGTGGTTGCAGCCATCGCCGGAACATCGCATTCCGGAACGCCTGCAGCCTGCGCTGGCATTCTTCGAGTGAGCCAACCGCTGCGCATCGCCGATCTCGATGGCAAGCGTGTTGCCATCTGGGGTTTCGGCCGCGAAGGGCGTGCCGCCATTACGGCGATCCGCTCGCGCCTGCCGCAGCTGCCGCTGACGCTGTTCTGCAGCGGCGCCGAGACGGCCGCCGCGTCATCGTTCGATGCATCGCTCGTGGTGCGCGGGCAGGAGCCCGATGCCATTGCGCTGTCGTCCTTCGACGTGGTGGTGAAGTCGCCCGGCATCTCGGCGTACAAGCCGGCGTTGGTGGCCGCGCAGGAAGCGGGTGTGCGCGTCACGTCCGGCACGGCGTTGTGGTTCGCCGAGCGGCCCGATGCGCGCGTCATCGCCATCACCGGCACCAAGGGCAAGAGCACGACCACGGCCTTGCTCGCGCATCTGGCGCGCAGCCTCGGCGTGCGTACGGCCTTGGCCGGCAACATCGGCATGCCGCTGCTGGAACTGCTCGATGCATCGGCCGAGCTGTGGACCATCGAGCTTTCCAGCTTCCAGACCGGCGAGGCGGGGCCCGTAGATATGGGCGTGATCACCAGCCTCTACGAGGAACACCTCGATTGGCACGGCTCGCGCGAACGCTACGTTGCCGACAAGCTGAAGCTGGCCGACGCGTCACGCACGCTGCTGGTCAACGCACAACAGCCCGTGTTGCTCGAACGCACGTCCGGCCATCCGCATCGACTTTTGTTCGGCCAGTCCGACGGCTGGCATGTGGCAGGCGGCGCGATCCGTCGCGGAACGCAGGCATTGTTCGATGTCGCCGGCTTGCGTGCACCGGGCGAGCACAATGCGTTGAACGCATGCGCCGCGCTGGCGGCGCTGGAAGCGATGGGCTTCGACGCACTCGCCGCGGTGCCGGCGCTTGCCAGCTTCCGGCCGTTGCCGCATCGCCTGCAGCCGCTGGGCGAGCACGACGGGTTTGCCTGGATCAACGATTCGATCGCCACCACGCCGCAGGCCACCTTGGCCGCGCTGGGCAGCCTTGCCGGCAAACAGGTCACGGTCATCGTGGGCGGTCATGATCGCGGGCTCGACTGGCACGACTTCGTGGCGGCCATGAAGGCACATGCACCGCATGCGATCGTGGCCCAGGGCGCCAACGGGCCGCGTATCGCGAAGGCCCTGCGCGATGCGGGCATTGTCGTGGAAGAGACCGACACGCTTGCCGCGGCAGTGCAGCGCGCGCGTGCCACCACGCCGGCGGGCGGCACCATCCTGCTGTCGCCGGGTGCGCCGAGCTTCGACCAGTTTCATGATTACGCCGAGCGCGGCCGTCGTTTCGCCGAGCTGGCGGGCTTCGACGGACACGAGATCACCGGCATCGACGGCATGGGCGCGCACTGACGCGCCCGGCATCAGCAGTCGTTCGAGCGCCCGGCGGCGTAGCGCAGTCCGCGCCGCAGCATCGTCAGGAAGTTGGCATCCGTATAGACGGCCGGATCGTGGCCGAGCCCGGTGTACCAGGCGCGTCCGCCCTCGAACGGATGGCACCAGGTGATCGGATGGTCCTTGCCCATGGTGCCGCCCTGGTAGAGGCTTTCGTCCAGCGTGGCCACGATGCGCACGTGGCCTCGTGGATTGCTGCGGTAGTTGTAGAGCTCGTCACGTATCGACCACGGTGCGCCGTTGGGCTCCGGCGTGATCCGCGTGGATTGCAGGCCGGCCGGATGGCTGTGGAAGTAGGCGCCGACCAGTTGTCCGTACCACGGCCAGTCGTATTCCGTGTCGGCGGCCGCATGCACGCCGAGATACCCGCCGCCACGGCGGACGAAGCCTTCCATCGCGTTCTGCTGCGCGGCGTCGAGTACGTCGCCGGTGGTGCTGGCGAACACCACCACGCGATAGCGCGCCAGGTTCGCCGGGGTGAAGTCGGCGGCGTTCTCGGTGTGGTCGGCGGCGAGGCCTTCATCAGCGGCCAGTCGTTGCAGCGTGGCCACGGCGGTGGGAATCGACGCGTGCCTGAAGCCGGCGGTCTTGCTGAAGATCAGCACGCGTGGCGGTGGCTCAGCCGCCATGGACGCGACGGCGACAAGGGCGAGCAGGCACGAGAGTATGGAAAGGAGTCGGCGCATGGAGCGATTCTGCCATCACGCGCGTATCGCCATGCAAGAAGGGCGTTGCCCGCGGCCGTTGCCGTGGCCTAGCATCGAACGGTGTCGACCCACCTGGAGCGCCCGCGTCATGCCCGTGGTTTCAGAGATCCGCCTGGACGACTTGCGCGGCCCCGAGATCGCGGCGTTGCTGCAGGAGCACCTGGACGACATGAAGCTGCACTCGCCGCCGGAAAGCATCCATGCGCTCGATCTGGAGAAGCTGCGACGTCCGGAGATCACCTTCTGGTCGCTTTGGCAGGACGGCGAACTGCTCGGGTGTGGTGCCATCAAGCAGCTCGACGCCACGCATGGCGAGATCAAGTCGATGCGCACGTCCAATCGCCATCGCCGCAAGGGCGTGGCCGCGCGCATGCTGCAGCACATCCTCGACGAAGCGAAGCGGCGCGGGTACCAGCGCCTGAGCCTGGAAACCGGCTCACCCGCGGCCTTCGTGCCCGCGCGTGAGCTGTACGCGAGGTTCGGCTTTCGCTACTGCGGTCCCTTCGCCGACTACGTGGACGATCCATACAGCGTGTTCATGACGCGCGAGCTCTGAAGGCGACAGGCTACCGGCAGGCATACACTGCGTATCCCGCCGCCGTTGCCGAGGTGACTGTCATGAGCGATCCATCGCGTTTAAAGTGGCTGCGCATCGCCCTCGTGGTGCTAGGGGGCCTGTGCCTGGCCCTCTATCCGCTAATGCAGGTTTGGCCGTCCGGATGGGCATGGCACGAAGGCTATTCGGATTATCCGATGATGATCGTGGGCATCTACGCCACGCTGGGCGTGTTTCTCATACGCGCCGCTCGCGATCCACTCGCCAACTTAAGCCTGATCTGGTTCACCGTGTGGTCGAGCGTGGTGCATGCCGGGATCATGGCGGTGCAGGCGTTGAGCCATGCGGAGCACAGGGCGCACCTGTGGGGTGATGTGCCGGCGTTGTTCATCGCGGCGATCGTGTTGGCGGTGTTGATGCCGAGGCCGGTGAGGGTGTAGGTCGTCGAAGGTTGAGTCGCGCACAGGGTGCGCTCCCACACGGGGATCGTGTCCTTGTGGGAGCGCACCCTGTGCGCGACTTGCTGAAATGAAAGAGCCACGCCCCTCGCGAGGCGTGGCTCTCATCTCCCAACGTACGCGATGGCTTACCAGATCTTCACGCGATCCGCCGGTGCCAGGTACAGCGTCTCGCCCGCCTTGGGCTGGAACGCGTCATACCACGCATCGATGTTGCGCACCGTCTGCGCGCGGAAGCGGCCCGGTGCGTGCTCGTTGCCGACCACGCGTGCGCGCAGCGCGGCGTCACGGATCTTCTCGCGCCAGCTCTGGCCGAAGGCGAGGAAGAAGCGCTGGTCGCCGGTCAGCCCGTCGATCACCGGTGCCGGCTTGCCGCCCAGCGACTTGTGGTACGCGAGATAGGCGATGGTCAGGCCCGATACGTCGGCAATGTTCTCGCCCAGCGTCTGCTGGCCATTCACATGCAGGCCGGGCAGAGCTTCATAGGCGTTGAACTGCACGACCAGCTTCTGGCCCGCGGCCTTGAAGTGAGCCTGGTCTTCCGGCGTCCACCAGTTGGCGAGGTTGCCCTGCGCGTCGAACTCGGCGCCGAGGTTGTCGAAGCTGTGGCTGATCTCGTGACCGATCACCGCGCCAATCGAGCCATAGTTGGCAGCCGCGTCCGCCTTCGGATCGAAGAACGGTGCTTCGAGGATGGCGGCGGGGAAGTTCAGCGCGTTCTGCAGCGGCAGGTTCACGGCATTCACCGTCTGCGGCGTCATCCACCATTCGCCGCGATCCACCGGCTGGCTGAGCTTGGCGAGCTGGTGCTCGTACTCGTGTTTCTGCGCGCGCTGCATATTGCCCAGCGCGTCGTCCGCCTTGATCTCGAGCTTGCCGTAGTCTCGCCAGGTTTCCGGATAGCCCACGCTCACGCGGATGCTGGCGATCTTGGCCTTCGCCTTCTGGCGCGTGGCCGGCGTCATCCAGTCGAGGTGATCCACGCGATCGTCGAAGGCGGCGAGGATGTTCTTCACCATCTGCTCGACCTGCGTCTTGGACGAAGCCGGGAAATACTTCTTCACGTAGATCTGGCCGACGGCGTCGCCCAGCGAGATGTTGGTGCTGGAGATGGCACGCTTCCAGCGGTCGCGCTGCTTGGGCGTCCCCGACAGGGTCTGGCCGTAGAAGCCGAAGCTGAGGTCGGCATAGGCCTTGGGCAGCAGGCTGGCGCTCTCGTTGAGGGCGTGGAAGGTGAGGTAATCCTTCCAGGTCTGCAGCGGTTCGCTGGCGGTCAGCGCTGACAGGCCCTTGATGCCCGGCACCTGCCACACGTCGACGATCTTCTGCTGGTCCAGGCCGGCGGCCCTGAAGTAGGTGTTCCAGTCCAGTCCCGGCGCATTCTTGGCGAACGAGGCCAGCGTCCACGGGTTGTTGGCCTTGTGGATGTCCTGGCTGTCGACGATGTCGACCTGCGCCTTGGCGATTTTGGTTTCCAGGGCGAGGATGTTCTTCGCCTTGGTGTCGGCATCGGCGACGCCGGCCTGTTTCAACAACGCGGCGATGTAGGCCTGATACTTGCCGCGGGTGTCCACCATCGCCTTGTCGTCGGAGAGGTAGTAATCGCGGGTCGGCATGCCAAGGCCACCCTGCAGCAGGTAGGGGATGTTGTGCGAGGCGTCTTCCAGGCCATGCGAAACGAACAGGCCGAACAGATGCTCGGTCTGGAAGTTCGTGGCGTTCACCGGATCGACGTCGGCGCGCAGGCCTTCGCCCAGTACGCGGGCGAGGTCGGTCTTGCTGGCGATGCCGTCGATGGCCTTCAGCTCGGGCTTCAGCGGATCGAGGCCGCGCTTCTCGATGGTTGCCTCGTCCATGAACGCGGCGTAGTAATCGGCAATCTTGCGCTCGTTGCTGCCGGCCGGCGCCTTGCTGGCGGCGGCCTCCTTGATCAGGTCGGCATTGCGCTGCTCGGCCTTCAGGAACACCTGCAGGAACACGCCCGTGCTGGAGCGGTCAGCGGGGATCTCGGCGGTCTTCTTCCACGCACCATTGGCATAGTTGTCGAAGTCGTCGCCCGGCTTGACGCTGTGGTCGATGCCGGCCAGATCGATGCCGCTGGCGCTGCGTGCCGGCGCCTGGGCTGTCATGGGCTGGGCCGGCGTCGCGGCGAGTGCGCAGGTGCTGGTCAGCGCAGCCGCCGTGAGAATCCAACGAAATTGCCGCATGAGCGGTCTCCTGGGGTCGGGAAAAGAGAGCAACGATAGTCCCTCGGACCGCCAGCCGGGCCATGACTTCTGGGCTAGAAAACTGAACTGGCAGGAGCGGGCCGGGCGTGCGACCGCTGGTCCGCGGCGCGTCCGCGCCGGAGCTTGTCGGCAGTGGATGCGGGGTGTTCGATGTTTTCGCACTGACACGGCATTTCGTTGTGGGAGCGCACCTGTGCGCGACAACCTGATGGAACGGAGCATCCCTGATTCCGCAGTCGCGCACAGGGGCGCTCCCACAGAAAATTCCGCGGTGCTGCCTAAAGCGGAAGACCTGGCGCGCCACCGGCGTGGTGGCGCGCCGACGCGTGATCAGCCCAGCTTCTGCGCCTGCTCGCGCAGGGCGGTGAGCTGCGTGGTCCAGTCGGTGATGCGCTGGCGTTCCTGTGCGACGACTTCCGCCGGTGCATTAGCCACGAAGTTGGCGTTGCCCAGCTTGCCTTCGCACTTCTTGATCTCGACCTCGATGCGGCTGATTTCCTTGCCCAGGCGTGCCTTCTCGGCACCAAGGTCGATCAGGCCGGCCAGCGGAATCAGCACGCGCATCGAACCCACCACCGCGGCGGCAGCGGCTGGTTCATCCGCGCCGGAGGTGATCCACTGTGGCGCCTCCACGCGGGCGAGGAAGCTGATCTGCGCGGCAAACTTGGTGGCGCGTGCGCGATCGGTGGCATCGCCGTCAGCGAGCAGCAGCGGAATGGTCTTGCCCGGGGCAATGTTCATTTCCGCGCGGATGCGCCGGATGCCGCTCAGCACGTTCTTGAACCACTCGATCTCGGCGGTGGCGGCTTCGTCGGCGACGATTTCGTCGGCGCGCGGCCACGGGCGCTCCAGCAGGAACTTCGCATCCAGCGCGAGCTTGGGCGACACCGAATGCCAGATCTCCTCGCTGATGAACGGCACGATCGGATGCAGCGCGCGCAGGATGGTTTCCAGCACGACCACCAGCGTGTGGCGGGTGGATGCCGCAGCGGCCGCGTCATCACCGTTCAACGCCGGCTTGGACAGCTCCAGGAACCAATCGCAGAACTCGTTCCAGGTGAACTCGTACAGCTCCTGCGCCAGCAGGTCGAAGCGGTAGCTGGCGAAGTGCTGCTCAACGTCGGCGAGCGTCTGCTTAAGGCGCGTGAGAATCCAGCGCTCGGCTTCCGTCACCGGTGCCGAGCCCCTCTCCCCGCGGGAGAGGGGTTGGGGAGAGGGTGCGGCCGAAGCGGCAAGCTGCGCGCTGCCCGTACCCTCTCCCGGCGCCTGCGCGCCACCCTCTCCCGTGGGGAGAGGGGACTCCAGGTTCATCAGCACGAAGCGCGCCGCGTTCCACAGTTTGTTGCAGAACGCCTTGTAGCCTTCGGCACGCTTGATGTCGAAGTTGATGGTGCGGCTATAGCTGGCGAGTGCAGCGAAGGTGAAGCGCAGCGCGTCGGTGCCGATGGCAGGGATGCCGTTCGGATAATCCTTGCGGATGCGCTTTTCCACCTTCTCGCGAACCTGCGGAATCAGCAGCGACTTGGTGGACTTGGCCACCAGCGGCTCCAGCTCGATGCCGTCGATCAGGTCCAGCGGGTCCAGCGTGTTGCCCTTGGACTTGGACATCTTCTGGCCTTCCGCATCACGCACGATGGCGTTGATGTAGACGTGCTTGAACGGCACGCGACCGGTGAAGTACTTGGTCGCCATCACCATGCGGGCGACCCAGAAGAAGATGATGTCGAAACCCGTCACCAGCACGGCGCTGGGCAGGAAGACATTGTCGGTTTCCCAGTTCGCCACGACGTTGCCGTGCTCGTCCTTCACCGGGCCATCCATCGGCCAGCCCAGCGTGGAGAACGGCCACAGCGCGGAGCTGAACCAGGTGTCGAGCACGTCCTCGTCCTGGCGCAGCGCGCCGACCGGCGCGACGGTGGCATGCGCGCGCGCATCGGCCTCGTTCTCGCCCACGAAGATGTTGCCCGCTTCGTCGTAGAACGCCGGAATGCGATGGCCCCACCACAGCTGGCGGCTGATGCACCAGTCCTGGATGTTGTCCAGCCACTGCGTGTAGGTGGTACTCCAGTTTTCCGGCACGAATTTGATCTCTCCGCCGCGCACGGCGTCCAGCGCCGGCTCGGTGATTTCCTTGCGGCCCTTCTCGCTGGTGAGGTCGAGGAACCACTGGTCGGTGAGCATCGGCTCGATCACCGCGTCGGAACGCTGGCTCACCGGCACCTGCAGCTTGTGCGGCTTGGTTTCGACCAGCAGGCCGGCGTCTTCCAGATCCGCCAGCACGGCCTTGCGCGCCTCGTAGCGGTCCATGCCGCGGTACTTTTCCGGCGCGTTCTCGTTGACCTTCGCGTCGAGCGTGAAGATGTTGATCGGCGCCAGGCCATGGCGCTGGCCGATGGCGTAGTCGTTGAAGTCGTGCGCCGGAGTGATCTTGACGAAGCCGGTGCCGAACTCGCGGTCGACGTAGTCGTCGGCGATCACCGGGATCTCGCGGCCGGACAGCGGCAGGCGCAGCATCTGGCCGATCAGGCGCGCGTGGCGCTCGTCTTCCGGATGCACGGCCACGGCGACGTCGCCCAGCATGGTTTCCGGGCGCGTGGTGGCGACCACGACGCTGTCCTTGCCGTCGACGGTGTAATAGCGGATCGACCACAGGTGGCCATCGCGCTCGACGTTGTTCACTTCAAGGTCGGAGACGGCCGTACCCAGCGCCGGATCCCAGTTCACCAGGCGGTTGCCGCGGTAGATCAGGCCCGCGCGATACCATTCGACGAACACCTTGCGCACGGCCTCGGACAAGCCCGGGTCCATGGTGAAGCGTTCGCGCGACCAGTCGGCGGCGACGCCCAGGCGGCGCATCTGGTTGGTGATGGTGGAGCCGGACTCCTCCTTCCATTGCCACACGCGCTCGATGAAGGCTTCGCGACCCAGGTCATGGCGCGTCTTGTTCTCGACGGCGAGCTGGTTCTCCACGATCTTCTGCGTCGCGATGCCAGCGTGGTCGGTGCCCACCTGCCACAGCGTGTTCATGCCGCGCATGCGTTGGTAGCGGATCAGCATGTCCATTACGGTCTGCTGGAACGCGTGGCCCATGTGCAGCGTGCCGGTGACGTTCGGCGGCGGCAGCAGGATGCAGTAGGGCTCGCCCTGGCCGGACGGCTTGAAGTCGCCGCTGGCTTCCCAGGCGGCATACCACTTC
>Ga0209258_100473_pt1 | contig 42905 bp, 44 predicted proteins | sample Araplaol_mTSA_r2_FD_184281 | JGI IMG/M metagenome (GOLD analysis project Ga0209258, IMG submission 184281) | Arabidopsis root microbial communities from North Carolina, USA - plate scrape CL_Col_mTSA_r2 (SPAdes) (version 2) | ecosystem: Host-associated > Plants > Roots > Endosphere | place: USA...
GCGTGTATTGCTTAGTTCAACGCTCATCAGCTTGAACTTCTTGTCATATGTTTTTCTTCCTTGTGACATGATGTTAAGGTATTGTATTTTATCTTAACTTCCTGTCCAGTCAAATGTAGCAACTTCAGATTGTATAAAAATTTTGTACCCAACTGATTTCCTTTTCTTCGGCCTGATATTCTACCAAACCATAATCTACCAAACTCACCAATGGGTGTTCGGGTTTCGGTAAGCCACTCATTTTGTGAAAGTCACTAATAGTATTTAATGTATGTATGATTTTACTTTTCATTCGTTATCCAAATTTAGCAAAAAGAGATAGAACAGAAGTCGTTCTATCTCTTTTAATTTTACAAATGTTACTTTCTGACTTTTTCGTTTAATGCTTCAATGATTGTCTTAGTTATTGGAGTGCTTGACGCTGGATTTTGACCGGTAATGAGGTTTCCGTCACGTACAACAAATTCTCCCCAATTATTTTCTCCACGCTTATAATCAGCACCGCATTTTCTTAGTGTTGAAGCTAATAACCATGGGGCATTGTCTGCTGTTCCAAATTCAATTTCTTCTTCATCACTGAAAGAAGTCATAATCCGGCCTTTGAACAACCAATTACCTTTGTTATCAACCGCACTTAGGAAAGCTGCCTGACCATGACATACAGCACCTATTATCTTATTTGATTTTTCGGCTTCAAAGAGTAATTTGCCCATGTCTTTATCCTTATACAAATCCTCAACTGGTCCGTGACCTCCGGGAATTACCACAGCATCATAGTCATCCATATTTATTTCAGATAATTTCAATGGGTGATTTAAAGATCCGGATAACATTTTAAGATAGTTTGTAAATGATACCGCTTTAGCATCCCCAACCGTTTTGGGGTCAAGGCTTTTCGGGTCTGCCGTTGGCTTCCGGGCCGCGGGTGTTGCAATGTCAACTGTATAACCTGCTTCAACAAATCCTTTATGTACGTCTACAAATTCTTCTGCCCAATAACCTGACGGATATAGAGAGCCGTCTGCACGTGTCCAATGGTCTGCTGCAGAAAGTACAATGAGTACTTTTTTGTTAAGTTGGCTTTGTTGAGCAGAGATGTTTACCGTTACTGCAAAAAATGACAGCAGTAATACTGCTAATTTTATTGAACTTATCTTTTTCATTTTATTTAATTTTTTAAATTAATAATCGGTTGATTTGCTCAATGCCTCATTAGTCGCTAATTCGTTTTGCAAAATTCCAATTTTGTTGTTTGCCATTCCGAAAGAGTCGCTACCCATAAAAAAGTGAAGTGGCGGATTTTCGCTTTCTACTAATTGAATAAATGCAAGTGCCGCTTTTTCAGGGTCGCCCGGTTGATTGCCTATGATTTGCGTGTCGTGTACTACTTCCAAATCTCTTGCAGTTTTGTAGTCAGCAATCTGATTTTCAGCAAGACGAAGTGAACCTTGAAGTAAGAAATTAGTTTTGAAATATCCGGGGTAAACAATCGTTGCTTTAATTCCCAATGATGTTGCTTCTGCCGAAAATGCTTCGGTCAGACCTGCAACGGCAAATTTTGTGGCGTTGTAAATTCCCCAACCTGGGAATGCACCTAAAAATCCTGCAATGGAAGAAATGTTAACAATGTGCCCTGATTTTTTGTTGCGTAAATGAGGCATTACATTTCTTATCACATTCAGCAAACCAAACACATTGGTGTCAAAGTTTTGACGAGCTTCTCTGTCGCTCAATTCTTCCAAAGTGCCCAACTGTCCATAGCCTGCATTGTTTACGACTACATCAATAGTGCCGAATATTTCCAATGTTTTAGCAATGGCTTTGCTTACACTGTTTTCATCCGTTAAGTTTACTTCCAACGGAAGAAAGTTTGCAGATGTTCCCACTTCTTTTTCCAAACTTCCAACAGTTCTTGAAGTTGCAGCTACTTTATAGCCTTCGTTTAACAGGCTTTTTACTAAGGACAATCCTAATCCTTTTGAAGCTCCTGTTATAAGCCATACTTTTTTGGCGTCCATTTTTTCTAAATTTTAAATTGTTAAATGATTACCCTGCAAAGTTGGAAAGAACTTGAAGCGTGGAAGTGGTCAAATCAATGGTTGTTGTAGTCAAAACAACGATGTGAGATCTAATTGTAAAATTATGTTTTAATCGTTACAGCAATGATAAGCGGAATTTCATTTCATTATAAAACATCCTTTATAGCTAGTCCGGAGCTGGTGAATTTGATTGAAAATCGCCTAAATCTTATTAAGAAACATTTCTTAACAACTTAACTTATTAATAATCAATATTAATTGGTTCGAAAACGTATCGTTACTGGGCACGATATAGCTCTGTAAGTCATTGATTTACAGAGCTTTTTTATACACTGAATGTCGTAAAATCACGCTTTTTAGCCCTTTCTCCCACTATTATTGACAGTTAAATGACAAGCGAAATGACAGTCAGCTTTGCATGCATCAATCAAAGGGAAATTAAGCACAAAAACATGACCTCAAGCCCCTATTTGGCATTCAATTGACTGCCAGCTCTGGCAGTAATTTAAAGACGTAATGTTAGTACCGACAAGGGTTACAGACTCGTTACAGAAATTATTTTCAGGTTTCTTTTCCTCACATTTTTACAAGAACTCCCGTTTGCTCTTAGACGTTGTTTCCACAAGGGCTTTTTTTATTGGCATGGCACATTCATTGAGCCTTTCTGCTATCACCATTAAAAAAGTTCTTTTATGAATATTGGAGAAACGCTCAACAAGAAAGGAGATAAGATTCATTTCTATTATGATCTTGGACGTGGACCAGGACAACGCCCGACTGCTGGCATCTTTATTTATGCCAACCTAATGGTCAGGAACAGAAGAATTTCAACAAGGAAGCGTTTAAAATTCTGGAAACAAAGAAAAGCCAGTTAATCATAGAGCAACAAGCGATCGGAACTTCTATTATTCCGGCTCATAAGTTCAAGGCCAACTTTGTGGAATATTTTGAAGAGTACATCAAATTAAATAAAAGAGAAGGAAACAGACATCTCATCTGCTGTCTTACCAAATTTAAAGAGTTCATAAAAAGCGATTTCATTTCCCCAGTTGACATTACGGAAAAATTCTGTAAGTGGTTCCGTAGGCATCTGCTTGATAAACTCACAGGTGAATCACCCACAAACTATTACGCCCGCTTTAAATGGGTGATAAAGGCGGCATTCAGGGATAGCTATTTCAGGGTTAACCCTACAGAAGGTATACCAGCGCTAAGCAATCCCAGTATAACATTAAAAGAACACCTGGAGGCGGAAGAATATATATCCCTATTAAATGCACCCTGCTTTAATCAGCAGGTTAAACTAGCCTTCCTTTTTAGCTGCTATACCGGATTAAGATGGGTAGATGTCAAAAAAATGGAATGGAAAGATATCCAGGGAGGTGTATTGATAACGCGGATTATCCAAAAGAAAACGGGAAAGCCGGTAACCTTGACACTTCACCCGATTGCATTGGCCATCCTGAGTCATCTACCGTATTCGGATATAACTTCGTTTGTGTGAGTCCTATAAATAAAGGTTCTCATAAGTGATTATAAATAAAATGCAGTGGACTTAATGCCTCACTGCAATTTATTTATGTTAATCGGTCGTATACCAATCGCTATAATCACTCCAATATGATTGACCGATTCTTATACGTTTCTTAATCTTTTTTTTAGGTTTACTCCACTTTTTTGTTATCGGGTCATACAATTCAACGTCTTTATTATCATAGATTATAATGCCCCTTCTGTCGCAGCTTTTCAATAGCCGAATTTTAAGAAGGTAGTTATCTTTCTTTTTTTCTAAAACAACGCATTGAGCTATACAAATGTCGTTAGCCTCTTTTTTTTCCTGTTCTTTCGACAAATAACCATGTCTATATGTATATTTAAGTGTATCTCCAACTTTATACGCTTCAAATTCCTCTTCCTTTTTTGCAAGCTCCTCTACTTTCACTTTATCCCAATAATCCTGGTAATGTTTAATCTGTTCATCCAGCTTAATTTCCTGATTATTCAAATGTCTGTGATAACTGTCCAAAATAATTCCAGACATATCATCAGGGTGATGTATTCCTTTAACATTAAAATATCGGGAAAGCCTGGATCCACCCCATAGTTGCCAGTTGTTCCTAATCCACATCCCAAATCCAAGATGTACACGGGCAGAGAATTCATCTTCTGTCATTTGCTTTACCTTCACCTTAGTACTATCATTCCAGAAGCCATCAATCTGCTTAAAACAGTCTTCAAGATCTACGGGGATATATATTCCACTTAAACTGTCTGTAGTAAATCTGACTTTATCTTCTTCCGTATTCTTCTTTTCAAGACCCAGCCATGGTTCATAAATTGCCGCTTCATTTACCTGTTGTCCAAGCAAATATTCTCTGAAAGCAATTAAAATTACTATTTCCTGGTTTGAATGTATTCCTTTGCCAGCAAGATACTTTACGATTTGCGATTCCTTGTTGTCACCATGAGTCCAGCTATAGATTGTTTTGTAATTCCCTCCCCAGGGATAGCTCAACTTCTTTAAATCTGTATTTGCAGTTTCTTTAATGATTGACTTTAAACCATCGGAACAGTCTATATCCAAAAAGCGGATGGCTTGTTTTATATCCTTTGGTACACGCTTTCGCTGAGCATAACCGGATATAGCTATAAGTAATAAAAATGCTACGTTTCCTACAAAATATCTCATGCCTGGTGTTTAACTTTTTTTATCTCTGTCAACTCATCTATACAATTCTTCAGCGCTTTTAACCATTGCTCGCCGATGCTCTCATCAACATTTGATTTTTTATACAATTTCTTCAATACAGGCAGAAATTCAAGATCCCCTAATTCTTCTATCGCCCCGAATAATAAAGTCCCGAATTCCCCTGTAGAAAGCTCTCGTTTAATAAGATCTTTTGTACGAATATCCTTCCGTGCAGCTAATCCAACAATGGCTTCAAATCTTGTCTCCTGATGTTTTTCATTTGTTCTGTTCCATAAAGCGGCAGTTATGCTCCCGGTCTTTCTTTTAATCTGGGATCCGATACCAAAAGTTGCCCAGTTTCTTATTGATATGACTTTGTCAGTGCTTAGCTCTATCAGTATATTAATGGCTGCCATATTATCTACGCCAAGTAACGAAGCTACTACAACTTGCCGGATATGGGTATCTGTATGGTTTTTAAATAAGGATATCGCAGCAATCTGAATTGAGTTTAGCTTTTCATTATTATGTACGACAGCATACAATAATGAGTATAAAACACGGGGATTCTTTAAGGTCGGCAATAGCTCAAAATACAGTTTGGTAGATTGCTTATAAAATGGTCTGGGTGTAGCACCTAATTGTGCCAATACATCAATTCCTATCTCCTTTTTCTTATCATTATTAGACATTGCCAGACTATAGCTTCTTTCAAAAACCTCCTGATCAGGCCTTCTTCGTAATTCTCTGATGTTTTCAAAATATGTTTTGTCTGACTTATTATTTAAAAGTCTGAAGAAGATTTTGTCTGATGTCCAGTTTTTCCTACTCATTGTTGTTGCCGACGAAATGCATTAAAATCGCCCATTATCATAATGAGTAATAAATATACAATAAATTCACAACCCATTATGTTTAGCTTTAGTCGTTAGCAATTACATAAGAAAACGAATTTTTATTAATGGTCTATATCAGCGATAATTGAATCTATCATAGGATAATGCAGTAACCATATTTTGATAGGTTTTGCACCGATATAGATACAGGAAATTGGTTTCAATCTAAACTAAGCCGATTATGAATTTCATTATATTTATCTAGCAATAAGACTACAATTAAATCCATTTCCCATGTTGCCGCCTTGTACACCTCAGTATTTCCACTTTAAGTAAAAACTACACGTCATACTTCTGTATTAAATATTCTTGCTAGCTTGTAGCATTATTTTTAATTACTAAAAGGTAAGTATGTATTGTTATGCCTTCTGTTAGCCAATTCGTCTAATCGTATTCTTGTAATAAGGAATCCTGCGCATGTGTATTACAGTAATTGTAAAAACTCTCTTGGTAAGATATCTGACTAATACAAAGATGCAAATATCAAAAATTCCATACTACGGAAGATACTGAAAAGTATAAATTGTCTGATTGGGCTAAACAAAACGGAATAACTTACTAATAATCAGCATTAACTGGTTCGAGAATATTCCACTACTGGGCAGATAAATAATAAACCCGCTCTAGTAACGGGTTTATTATTTATCTGCCAATCCTAAATCTTATTTAACACTCTCATATTCAGTTCAAATAAGGTTCGATTCCTTATTGCATTCTTATTAGTTTTGTACTTAGAAATAACATCAGCCATTAAAAACAAGCCCCTATCAGAACAAACCGAAACTGGTATGCCTCAAGTGAGATAAACGGGACCGATGATTGATAAGGTACTATGAGTGCTTATACCGAATTCATCAATCCCTCACATAGTTTACTAATAAATGATACCTTTAGAGTAAAGCCCTTTACCGTGAAATATGTTTTACTGATAGTAGCCTTGATCTTCAGTGCCATCTTTTTATTTTCTGCAAAGATGGTCTACGTTTTGCCTATAACTACACCACCCAGTTCTGGTTGCGGAATGCCAGGATTAGTAGGTATGATCTTCCTGTGGATTTGTATCATTATATCCGTACTTAGTATCTGGTTATGGTGGGTGACAATTGCTCGTTTCCGGCGTAAAAAGTGAGGCCACACAGTGAATGATTCTATTGTGATCCAAGACCAATAAATGCTGGTCATCTAGTCAATCAAGGCTCTGTTTTAGCGATTGATTATACATGGCTTACGACTAATTGCTCATTTATTGATGCTGATTATCGGAAGAAACTAGTGTGATGATTCTATAATTAGTGTACTAATAATGTATTATCTTTGAGATATGGCAAGAGTATCTCAAAAAATAGCAGCAACAGCCACAGAAATGACTGAGTTATTATCAATGAGCCGTTCTCACAAACTTGATAGTCGTTAATAAACGAATTTTATAACGGAGGTTATTATTCTTACAGCTGCATCCACACCAGTTTATATTTCTTACTGTCCATATTCAGTTTTAGCGTAACATATACGTTGTTCTCTTCATCATAAGAAGCCATGCCAGGTAGATGCATATAATGTTCTTTACGTTCTGGTTGTCCGAAAGTGAAATTTCTTTTAAGCAGAATGCCGGTATCATTAATATTATAGTAAAATGATTCACAGGCGGCCACTGTTCGAATAGTGGTAATATCTCCCCTAAGAATATTATCGGCATTTTTAGCAATATCATTTACCAGGATATAGCTTTTATCTTTAGCATGTACGTAAGAGAAAAACTTAAAATCATCTCTGTTGCCAAACACAGGAGTATAGGTATCTCTAAACACTGCAGTATAGGTATCGGTTATCCTATTTAAAATGGAGAATGGATAAACAAAATATTCATACAGGTAGTAATCCGAAGGTATCAATGCGCTGCCGGTTTGCTGATCTGTTTTATCATAATTACTAATAGCAATATTACTCGCTACATGAAAGGTTCTGGTAATGTTTCCCGTGGTTACAGAATTTCTTCGTATAGCCTCGTATATAATGGAGTAGCTTCCATCTGCATTAACATATATATGCAGTGGCGCGCCTGAATAAGGGCGGTTTTTTCCAAAAAGTTCTATGTTTTTTTCATTCACTTTATCCATTGTCAATGCTACTGTTTTTTCTATTTTTTTCTTCTCAAGATCAAAGTTGATCAGGCTGTTTGTATAGGTATGATGTTCGTCATGGACATTTTCACGGGAAACAATCAGCAATAATCTTTTAGTTGCAGGGTTGTAAGTCATCAGACCGATATGAAACTCATCGTTGTTTCTGTTATCACTGGAAGACATATCTATAGATGATAATTCTGTTAAGGCTACTTTCGATGTTCCTTTTGCCAGTTCTGCCAACACAAGTTCCTGAGCTACATCTTTACCCCAGAGTTTTTCCATGTTACCTGCCCGTACTAAAATTTCCACTTTCTCATCTCCTATTACAGTCATATCCAGGTACTGCATATATTTATATTTCGCCTGGGGAGAATTGTAATAAGATCTGGCGATTTCTTTATTATCAGCACTGTAGAAAATGATTTCAATACGCTTATTCAGATCGGGTTCAAAGCTGTTCATGAATACGATGGCATAGTTATTACTATTGTCATCCTTCTTAAAATAAAACTGAGGTTTTGGGGTGTGTTCGTATTCTTTTTTATCAATCGTTTTCGCTAATTCACCAATCTTTTCTTCTTTCTCCAACACCCCTGTGTTGGCGTCGATAATCAACCTGATGAGCACAGGTGCGTTTTTATCAGAAGCACTAACAAAAAATGTAATCTTTCCATTATACTCAAACATGCCTAGCGAAGCAACATCCTTCAATTTATCTTTTTCATAAGCAGGCTTAATGATTTTCTCAAATTTCTGTTTATGATCAGATCCATATAGTTGGAATGCTATATCATCGTCATCTGTAAAAATCTGGATAAAGGCTGTGTTGCCCTTTTTCAACAGAAATATTTTGCCCTGACCTCTACCTGGTTCTTTAAATTCAGGCCCTTCAGCAATTGTCTTAAATTGTCCGTAACCAAGGGTATTTAATAAAATAAAGAGGAATAGGATAAATGATTTCTTCATTGGAATTTAATATATTGAATGTAAATCTAATTCATTAAATCTAAATAGTATATATTAACCATGAATAATATCATTCTGTTATTGCGGGATTGTTAATATTGAGTTTACATCCGGACAGTATGCTTGTGTTTGAAGTTGTGAGTAATGGGTATATAATGAACAAAGATGATCTGAATATGTCACTATCCTCTAAAATCTTCTGGATCAATGGAATCAGATGAGCCATGCTGTTTAAACAATATGACCAGTATCAAGCGTCATTAAGAAATTAATTTATTAATAATCAATATCAACTGGCTCCTGGTAGAGCGGTTCGTTACCTCCCCGCTCCCCCACAGATCCGTGTGAGCAGATTTCCTGCATACGGTTCCTCTACTTACGGCTTCGCTAATTGATAACTGTAATAAATTTTTGGTCTGACAAGAGGTATCCATTCTGTAGTTAGCTTCGCAATCTTATTCCATGTCCAGACACGCTTACCGCCACGATGGTTTAACCATTTACGGAGCAGGTGTTTAGTCCTGTTATAGTATGTGTGTAGCTTCCTGCAATTAAATGTAATACCGTAATAGGCATAATGGCCGTGCAGTTTTTGGTTCAATTCTCCTATAAGCACCGCTATAGGTAGCTTCTGCCCATAGAACTTGATCCAGTCACTCAATCGCTTCAAAGCCAGATTCAGTTTCTTACTGCTTGTTTTGCGTTTCAGAATCGATTTTCCCTTCCTGCTTTTACTCATGTAATGGGTAAAGTCCAAAAAGTCAAACGTTTTCTTTGGCTGTTTATCTTCTCCTTTTTCTTCTCCAAGATCTATCAATCTGGTCTTTTCAGGATGTAGGATCAATCCAAATTTCCCTAGTCGCTTGGGTAATACTTCCATCACACTCAATGCGTCTTCCTTGTTAGTAAAACCTAACAGAAAGTCATCTGCAAACCAGATGATAAAGCTGTCTCCTTTCAGTAATCGCTGGATTTGCTCTTTGAACCATTCGTCCAGAACATAGTGCAGAAAAATGTTGCTCAGCAACGGTGAGATGCTACCTTCCTGAGGTGTACCTTCCGTTGGATACATCACCTGTCCGTTTTCAAATATCCCCGCTTTCAGCCACTTGTCGATCATTTTCCTGATCACACTATCTTTTATCTTCAGGTTGAGGAACTCTCGCAAGTATTGGTGATTGATACTCCAAAAGTAGTTTTGCATGTCTGCGTCTATAATGTAGCGTATCCTGTTTACATTCACTTCTCTGGATAGTTCTTCCAATGCCTGGCGCTGGGATTTGCGTTCCTGGTTTCGTTAGGCGTCAAATCCTTTCATATCGCAGTGCCACACACCCGCTACTCAGGGTTTTCGACGCCACTAGTTTTAAACCCACGCTATCTGGCAAGGACATTTCCGTAAACAATCGCCGTACCTGGCCAACAATCAGCGGGTGAACGACCATATGGAATTCATCTACCAACCCCGATTCGATTAATCGGGCCGGTAACTCCACGCCATCGGTAGATACCGGTTTACCGGGTAGCTGTTTTAAGTATTATATTGTATTCCATAACAGCTTCATACTTTAATGGGTTCGATTACACAACTGTAAGATTTTTTGCTTCCTTAAAAAAAAAGGGATTTGATTTCAAAAGTTTCTCTTAAGGAAATTTTGACAACAATAGCTTGATATTACCTAAAACAAGTTCAGGCTCCTCCAGTTGAATATAATGTCCGGAATTTACTGTCGTAATATGCGTAAAGTCAGTCAACCCAACCTTAAGGGATTCTACAGACTCGTATCGTAATTGCATCTCTGCGGCATTATGATTTGCTTCAATTTTCATACTCGTTATTGCAATGACCGGAACGTCAGGCAAATTAGGCAATCCTGCCATGTATTTAAAATCCTCAATTAATTGCAGGGTTTCTGATGCTATACCTGAATTTGCACCATAAGCAGCTTTAGAAGTGTTATAAGAAGAGTCTATCAGGCCTTGCGAAGGACAACCGTACTTTTCCTCAGAAGTATCAACAAATAGTAACCCGGCAACTTTTTTAGGGTTTCTTATAGCATAATCTCTAATAATAAAGCCTCCTAATGAATGTCCTACAAGCAATACTTTTCTGCCGTTTGCAAATCTATCTACCACTTTCTCAAGCTCTTCCGATAATTTACTTATATTTCTCGGTTCAGTGCTAAATCCTGATTTTCCATAACCAGCTCTATCATACAGCAAAACATCAGAATTTAAGAAAGTAGATATGGATAGAATTTCCGTAGATTTCCCGGTGCTATACCAGGCCGTATGATCGTTCCCAAGACCTGATTCAAAAACAACTAAGTATTTTGATTGTTTTGATACCGTATACGCCATCAATTTATGAGTTCCCAGTTCTACTAAAGTTCCCGGGTATTCCGGAGTAGTAACTTTTTTATGGCAAGAGACGAGAAAGACTGCCGAAATAGTAAGTATAAAATGGCATAATAGTCTATTTATGCTGGCTTTGTTCAGATTTAAACTTTCTGATGTTTTTTTCCGGATCATTATTGCTTTTTTAGGATTTTAAGTAAATTCGATACAAACATCAGCATTACTTAGCATCCTAAAGTTCTGATTTATGAATCCGAACCTATTTTTAAAGGATAATAACATCAGTTACTCCGGGGGGCGAATTGCTTTTTTAAATTCGGAAGGCGTTTGATTGGTAATTTTCTTGAAAGTAGTGTTGAAGACTGTTTTGGAATTGAAACCAACTTCAAAAGCAATTCCCATCAAACTTAAATGTTCCATGTTAGGATCCTGAATCATTTTTTTTGCTTCTTCTATTCGATACCTGTTAATAAATTGATAAAAATTTTCATTACAGCCGTTATTTATGATGTAAGAAAGCAGATGTGATGAAATATCTAATTGGGAAGCTAATTTAAATAGGCTCAATTCAACATCCAAAAAAGGCTTTTTGTTGTCCATTACTTGAATTAACCTGAATTTCATTTCTTTTAATTCATCATCAGAGATCAGTTTTTTTCGGGATCCTTCCAAACTTTCATTTTCAATTATAATGGAGTCAATTTCTTTTTTTTCCTGTTTATTAAGCTGAAAAACTTCTTTTTGTTTTAAAGAGAAATACGCAATAAAAAAAATCGCGCCTAGATAAATCAGACTAGCGAAATTGTCAAAAAAGACATTGTTTTTTGCTAGTTTAAAAGAAATATCAGTTAACCAAAGACCAGTTATGATCAATACACAAACCACCACTTGCTTTAACCATTCCAAATTAATTGCATCCATATTTGAAGTGTAGAGAAACAATTTCTTTTGATAGGCAGTGATTTCCCTATAGGCCATAATACCATAAGAAATAACTTGGAAACAAAAAATTACGTTAAAAACAGTAATGAATACAACGGCATTTTTTTTATCAGTATCTGTTAGTGGTTGTTTTACCTCTGTTAGTAGTGATATCGAGAGTAAAACTAATATTATAAAAGCAAATGCAAAATGAAAATTATCCCGTACGCGCCATTTCCTGTCGGGTTTGACAAAATGAGCCACACTAAAATAAAAAACCGGGGCTACAATTAAATCCGTTATACCCAGAAAATCATTTATAGGCATTCTCGTTCTCAAAAACTCAGTTTTTTCTAACAGATCATTAAACTGAATAAGGAAAACACATAAGATGAAGGACCCAAACCATCGATTAACCCTACTTTTTACCTTATTAAGATTTGCAAAGATTAAAAATGCCAGTAATAAAGTTGGCCCCGCAACAAGGGAACTGACTAGTTGCTCCATCAAAATAATTTTTCAATACTATATATAATGATAAAATTACTAAATATTACCAGCATTTTGGCCTTAATCCCCCAATATTCAACTGATTACGATTGAGTTCTCTGAAATTGGACTGCGTTTGTTTATCAAAAAACCAGCATTCTATTACCTTCGATATTTGTATAGTATTGCGATCGGAGCGTTGCTGATGCTCTTTCTCTTCTCTGATGTGACTGAATTTGACGCACCAACGAAAATCCTGAAGGGATTACATATCAATATTGCCCAGTTACTAAAATCAGAAGGCGATGCAGAACTGACTTTTAGGGAGCTGGCTATGAAGTTGCCGAAATTATTAAAGAAGGTCTTTGTCATCCATTCCTTGCTCACAGCGCTCAGCAGCATCATGGTACGAAACCTAAGTTTATGGCACAACCGTCATTGTTGCTCAGGAACGATTTTAATATTGAGGGCTCAGGACAGTTTTGTCCAGTTGAGGAAGCTATCAGAACAGCATGAAGTTTCTTTATAGATGGAGGTAGCTGAAGATTTAACGCCCGGTCCCACATAAGGCCAAACCAATAAAAAGCATAGTGATTTTAGTATAAGTTTACTGATAATCAACACTAATTGGTTCTAAAACTTACCCGTACCAGGCACGAAAAAAGAAAAGGCTTTAGGTCGTTAGACTTAAAGCCTTTTTAGTTTAACTCAATTTTTTACTTTTGAATAACAAAGCTCAAATCATTATAGAGCAATAGCTTATATGGTTCGATTCCCGGTGCTGGTTAAACTTACAGTACTGAGTATTTTCAATTCGCAAAAATAGCCAACGTAAAAGCATTGGCGACGTGGCGGATAAGGGTAATTCATCATCACTTTACTCAGCAACCGCCTGTGTGAGGGGCACGTTTATAAATTATTTTACCATCTCGTTCTATATAGTCGCCCGATACTATTGGATATGAATACTTGGGCGCGTACGATACAAAATGGCTTCTTATAATTATTTTGTCGTTAACTTTCAGGCTATGCAATTGCTGAAATTCATTAGACTTTTCCAGCCCAAAACTAAGAATATAATCGTCCCCGTTAATCCTGGCCATCACTCCGAAACCTAATCGTGAGCCTGGCGGAAGAGAAAGAGAGGTTACAACAGCTTCCATATTAGTAGAATCACTTATCTGGTTCCTTATTTTAGCAGCACCGGCAAGCACTTTTTTACCTTCGGGAGACGCTTCCCATTTTTTGAACTTTATACCTTCAGGGGTAGCCTCCCATTTTTTCAATTCGGCTTTCCTTTCAGCAGCAGAGAGTGGCTTTGGGGTTGATTTTTTAGAAGTTTCATTTTTGATTTCGCGATTAGCAAATACTAGTCCGCTTACCACAACCAACGGTAAGATCAGCGCATAAATAACTTTTTTCATATTTTTCCCAGGTTTAATTAACATAGATCTATCTCCTGATAAATCAGATCCGTTTAAGGCACTTCTTTTATTTTTCATATCCTTTTAAGTTAAAGTTAGTGCAACAAAAATACCTTGATTTATTTCAGCCTAAGGGACTTGGATTGTAAATAATAGTGTAAACTTTGTAAATAATATGGTTAGAAGGAATTTCCTGCCCATAAAACGTAAGCAAATGGGCGGATTATTCATACCATTGTTTATCTAGAGAATTTGCGTGGCGTTCAGTATGATCGCCAGTGACAACTTTGACTTACCAGAAGGGAGTTTTTACTTCGCCGAATCGGACATGAAATACTCCTTCAGTCTGGCGGCGGTACATCAACGGTTCCTCTATTTACGGCTTCGCTGTTTGATAACTGTGATAGATTTTTGGTCTTACAAGAGGTATTCATTCTGTAGTCAGCTTTGCAATTTGTGCGTAGCTTCGAATCGCACCTCTGCGGCATTGTTATCCAGGTGAAGTTTACCATCGTAGACAAAAGCGCATAGCGTGACAGGCCTTCATTTTTTTATAGCCGGCCAGGGATAGTAAAAGGAATATTTCCGCTCCGGAAAATATCCGAATCGGTTAATTTTAGCCGAAAATTTAATTTTATATTTAGGTCAGGGGATTTCCAGTTTGCGCCATCTCGTTCTATATATCATGATAGAGTTTTTTTTCAAACTGTAAAAAAATATAAATGAAAGACTTCGTGTTATTATTCCGCCAACCCATTACTCCAGAGACCGCGGCACCGGAAATGGAGGCATTAGCCTGGTTAAAAAAATGGGATGACTGGTTTGGCGGCATTGCGGCCCAAGGCAGACTGGTGAATATGGGGATACGCCTTGCCGATCAGGGTCATGTACTAAAGGCGGGCGGTGTGATTACGGATGGGCCTTTCGTAGAGATCAGGGAAAGGTTGAATGGTTTTATCGTTATCCGGGCGAACAATGAGGAAGAGGCCATCACCCTGGCCCATGGCTGTCCTATCCTCGATATCAGGGGAACGGTAGAGATCAGGCCGATGGCACTGAACAATATCCGGACTAACCCGATACTGAATGAAAGCAGGTTCACCTTTTAAAATGGAACAGGGAAAAGAAACGTTATCACAATTATTCCATCTGGAATTTTCCAAAATGGTAGCTGTTATCAGCAAGCTATTCGGGTTGGAGCATATTGAAATGGCGGAAGACATTGTGAGCGAGACTTTTTTACTGGCGCTGAAAACCTGGGAGATCAAGGGTATGCCCGCCAACCCGGCCGCCTGGCTTTACTCCGTAGCTAAAAATAAGACTGTCGATCATTTCCGGAGGGCAAAGATCTTTGACCGGAAAATAGTAAGAGAGTTGACCATTCAACAAGAAAAGGAAGCCAGGATCGAAGATTTCGAATTTTCTCACCAGAATATCAGAGATAGCCAGTTGCAGATGCTCTTCGCCGTATGTAATCCTGCGATCGCTAGTGAAGCTCAGATTGGTCTGGCGCTACAAATCTTATGCGGTTTTAGCATTGATGAAATCGCGGAGGCCTTCCTCTCGAATAAAGAAACGGTTACAAAGAGACTGTTCCGGGCCAAATCCAAACTGCGAAGCGAAAATGTTAAAATGGAGTTTCCGCCCGAAAATGAGATCGATTCCCGTCTTGATAATGTACTTCACGTCATATACCTGCTTTTCAGCGAGGGCTATTATTCCAAAACACAAAACCAGATCCTTCGAAAAGACCTTTGCCTGGACGCACTGCGTTTGGGTATCATACTTACAGAATATGATAAGACCAATCAACCCAAAACAAATGCCTTACTTGCCCTGATGTGTTTCCATTCCTCCCGGTTCAGTGCCAGGGAGACCGCCCCCGATTCCGTGACGCTCTACGAAAACCAAAACAAGGACTTATGGGATCAGGATCTGATCAGGCGGGGTCTTAATTTTCTGCATCTATCCGCCTGGGGGGACCAGGTAAGCTCATATCATCTGGAGGCGAGAATTGCATGCTGGCATTGCATGAAGGAGGACAGCATGGAAAAATGGGAAAATATATTATACCTGTATAATCAGCTCCTCCTGGTCAATTATTCTCCCAGCGTTGCCCTTAACCGGACTTTCGCCTTATACAAGGCCAATGGACGGCAGGCGGCCATCGAAGAAGCCGAAAAACTCAATCTCACGAATAACCATTTCTATTTTCTACTGCTCGGCGAGCTCTACCAAAATACCGACAACGACAAGGCCATTTCCTACCTTAAAAAAGCTTTTGCCCTAACCCGCACACAAACCGAAAAGGAGATCATCCAGCGCAAGATCGACAGCCTCAAATAAAATTTTCATTTTTTTTGTCCATCCCCGGCACTTACATACGATATAGTCATGTAAGCAAACAAATTATTAATCTTTAAAAGTTAAAACGATGTCAACTATCAAAAATGACTCGAAAACAATCCACCTGGAAGTTTTCATTCCGGCAGCACCTGAGCGCATCTATGAACTGCTGATCAACGGCGCGAAATTCGGTGACGTAACCGGCCAACCCGGTAAAGGCGGTGGCAGCGAGGGCGCTTATTTTTCCCTTTTTGGAGATTGGCTTCACGGACGCCAGCTCGAACTTGTCCCTAATAAATTTATTGTTCAGGCATGGCGCTTTATGGACTGGGATCCGGGCGTCTATTCGATCGTCCGCTTTACCCTCAGCCCCGAAGGCACGGGCACCAGGCTAGTAGTGGATCAGGACGGCGTTCCGGAACGTTTTCACGAACATGTGGCCACCAACTGGAAGCCTTTTTATTTCGATCCGTTCACGAAGCACTTTGCCAATTAAACCGGAGATTTTACCCGGGGTAACAGATCAATCACTTTAAAAAACAAAAAATGAGAAACGCAATCTATTGGGTCGAAATCCCAGCAGCAAATTTCGAGCGGGCAAAAAAATTCTACGAGACCATTTTCGATATTGAAATGATCTCAATCCCAATGTCAAGAGGGAAGTATGCAATATTCCCCCTGGATAAAGATGCCCTGGGCGGCGGAGGCGCAATTGTCGAGGGCAAAGGATACAAGCCCTCAGAAAATGGTCCGGTCGTTTACCTGGACAGGGGCGATGATAACCTGAGCATACCCCTTTCAAAGGTGGAACAGGCAGGAGGAAAAATCCTTATGCCCAAGACAAAGAACAACGACAACCCCGAATCCGGGTTCATTGCTCAATTTATCGACTCGGAAGGAAATAGAATGGGGCTTCACTCGAATAACTGAGGAGTCCACCGGCACTATAAAGGACAAATAGAAATTATTCTATTTGTCCTTATCATTTTCTCACGCGGAGATTTTGTCCAGCGGCTTATTGCGTAAAAGGAGTGTTAGTTCCGGGGAACAAACCAATACTCAGATCGATTTATCAGGTCAAGTCGGGAAAGCTGGACAATTGTTTAACCTATGTCTAATTGATCTAATTGAAATTTACCTCCAGTTAAAATATCTACCCCCCTGATTCGTCAATAAACTCATATGAAAAAATTAATCAGGATAACTATCAAATGCCTGAAGATAGCACTTGCTTTACTATTACTATTGATAATCATTGTTTTAATATATATGAGACATCCACTATTCGGGGAGAAGCCTACGGGCAAGAGATTAGAATTAATCAAACAATCGCCACATTATAAAGAAGGGCAGTTCCAGAACATTCACAATACGCCGCAACTTTCAGAGGGGTATAGCATGAGAGGCGTTTTATATGACTTTATGTTCAAAAAACGGCTGCGTTTACGTCCCTTAGATTCATTACCCTCTGTAAAGACTAATCTGTTGGCGGTTGCGCCCGATCAGGATGTATTGGTTTGGTTTGGTCATTCATCTTATTTTATACAGGCAGGCGGAAAACATTTCCTGGCAGATCCCGTATTTTCTGGCAGCGCTTCACCTTTGCCCGGAGGGACTAAGGCATTTAAAGGTGCTGATATTTACACAGTTGATGATTTCCCTGCAATAGATTACCTGTTCATATCGCATGACCATTACGATCATTTGGATTATAAGACCATGCTCGCATTAAAGAGCAAGGTGGGTAAAGTGATCTGTGGTCTGGGAGTAGGAGCGCACCTGGAAAGATGGGGCTATAAGCCTGACCAGATCATAGAAACAGATTGGTGGCAGGATGTGGATCTGGGAGATGGATTTGTTGTACACACAGCACCTACCCGTCACTTTTCAGGTAGGAGTTTTTCACGGAATAATACACTATGGCAGTCTTATATATTGCAAACACCGGCCATGAAGATTTATATAGGAGGTGACAGCGGTTATGATACTCATTTTGATGAAATAGGAAAAAAATTCGGTCCGATAGATTTTGCCATTCTTGAAAATGGCCAGTATGACCTTGCATGGAAGTACATTCATATGCAGCCAGAAGAGGTCCTGCAGGCTGCAAAAGACCTGAGGGCAAAAAGATTGCTGCCGGTGCATTCCTCCAAATTCACGCTGGGCAATCACCCCTGGGATGAGCCTTTACAGAGATTAACGGCAATTGCAGACATTCCGTTGGCTACGCCTATGATAGGCCAGCTCGTTGACCTCCGCAATGATAAACAGATATTTAAGGACTGGTGGAAAGGAGTGAACTGACTATTTGGTTAGAAAACACTCCGTTACCGGGCACTAAAAGGGAAGACCAGCCCAAAGAGCAGGTCTTCCCTTTTAGTCATATACGCCTATCTTTTTAAATCTGGTATAGGACATTCCCATTTTTTAAACAGCAGTTTTTCAATTGGACTTTTCAGTAGATTTGTACGCTAGTGCTCTGGAAAAACAAGTGCTAAAAAGCCCGCCTGCGGACAAAGATAAAAACCATTGACGACAAGTTTGTCAATCCACATTACGACCGAATTGCAATGATAGTAAGCCGACAATATTTTGAATTAGGAAACAAACGAGTAATTGAAAAATTAATAATACAGACCCCTTTTCGCTTTGGCGCAACGTTTCAGAATGAAGCTTGTTTTGTATATTTCAAAAATGGAAAAACGATATTGTCTTCACCTACTGAAAGATTAGAAATAGATTCCACTGAAAGTGTCTTGTTGAATTGCAGTAACTACTTTGCCGATTTTATACAAAAAGCACCATTGGCAACAATAGAAGTTTATGCTGTACACTTATACCCCGACCTACTAAAGGAAATTTATAAAGATACCATACCCGAGTTCCTCAAATATAAGGCTACTGCTCAAAATGCGAAAATAATTGCAAACCACAGTATAATAAATCATTTTATTGACAGCCTGGTTTTCTATTTTGAAAATCCTGATTTGGTAAATTCAGAACTACTTGTTTTAAAAATAAAGGAATTGATTCTTTTGCTTTTACGCACTAATAATGCTGGAACAATAGCAGAATTAATGGCCAACCTTTTTTCTCCCAGACAAGCCAATTTAAAAGATGTCATTCAAAATCATTTGTTCTCTAACTTCTCTATTAACGAATTGGCAAAATTGGCGGGACTTAGCCTATCCTCTTTTAAGAGAGCGTTTCAGAACATTTACAATGATACCCCTGCCAATTATTTGCGAACAAAAAAAATTGAGAAAGCAATGGATTTCCTTAAACAATCCGACTCTTCAGTAAGTGAAATATGTTTTAAAATCGGATTTAATGACGCTTCTCATTTTACAAAAGCATTCAAAAAACATACAAAACAATCACCTCTGGCTTTTAGAAACGCCCATAGACAGTAACAGTCCTTGTTTGAACCTAATTTACCATTTATTGAACATTATAGCCAAGCAGGGGAATTTTCCTGATGGTAATTTTGGGTAATGAAAAAACTGGAAAACAAAGTGGCGGTCATAACAGAAGAGGGCACTTTCGTGTTCATTACAGGTCGCAGACAAAAGGAACTTGACCACACCATTGCAGCTATCGGAAAACCGTAGTTGGTATAAATGCGATTCAATTGTTCTTCCCTGCCTTGACCATCTTTTTGAAGTAGTAAAGAAAGAAAAAGGTCAGATTGATATTCTTTATGCCAGCCCCGGAGTTTCTGAATATTGAATATAGATGGAGGATGGCACTGGTTTAAACAAGGAACCATTAGTAAACCATTGATATTATTATAAATTTTATAAAAGTAAAATGATGACAACGCAAGAAGTTGCTAACAGATACTACGAGTTGATGTTAGTAAATAAAAGAGACCAAATTGTAGATGAGCTTTATTCGCAGGACATCGTATGCAAAGAACCCGAACATGCAATGGCTGTGGGCATTCCAACAATAACAAAAGGATTAGATGCCGTAAAGGATAAAGCAAAAGCAAGAAAAGAAATGATAGAAAAAAATCATGGCGATTTTTGTAGTGAACCGATAATAGCCGGGAGTTTTTTTAGCGTCGTATTGGGCAGGGACATTACGTTTAAAGGCAAGCCTCCTATGAATTTGCAAGAGATAGGTATTTTTGAGGTAAAAGGCGGAAAGATTGTTTTAGAACAGTTTTTTTATTAAGAGAGATTTGCTTGACCAACTTGCAATAAACTATAATGACACAAATCGATTTGTTTTAAATTTTGCAGTTAACTAAAAAAAATGAAATCTATAAAATTAATTTCCTGGTTCCTGGGAATCGCCATGTTTATGTTCGGCATTTTAAAAGTTTTAATCCCAACAATCAATGGGTGGTATGCTATACAAATGAAAAACAGTGGATTAGGAGCGTATATCCCTATTTGGGTGGGCATTGCAGGTGAAATTGCTGTTGGATCAGCGTTAATATTTAGTTTGGTTATGGACAAAAATTTTGCAAACAAAAATTTTAGGATCATTATACAGCTTGCATCCGCTGCAATACTTCCTATGATGGCAACAGCTATTTATGTTCATTTACAACCAAATGTTCCAGCAGAAGTTTTACCGTTAAAAATAAAACCTCCATTCATTCCTGCTTTTTTCATACTGCTTGCTTTGGCAAATATTTATTTGATGCGGCGTAAAATAGAGACAAGACACTAATTAGAAAGAAACCAGCCTGCGAATATAGGCGTATGCGGCAGGAATAATGGAATAAAGGAATGATTTGCTAAACAACTATCTAATGATCAAAAAGTACGATCAGTCATTAAGTGAACTTGATTTGAAAGAAGGAGGCTTTCGGTTATAGAATACCCATCAGTTTGTATTTTCTGTCTATAATCAACACCAATTGATTCGAAAGCTTACCCTAGTATAAGCTTCCGCCGGTCATTTTTTTTAAATTCCTTATAGTAGCATATGTTAATCCAAACGCTGCATAGTCTGTTTCTTCCTTCCATGAAGAGAACTTCGCCACTACCAGGTTATTGCTTTTGTCAATAAATAAATTCTGACCGTAAAGCCCCATCGCAAATAATAGAGATGGTTGATCATGGATCATATACCAGCCATTCCGATAGCTCATATGACTACTTACAGGACTGAAAGCCCTTCCCCATTCTCCACGGTTCCAGGCATCAGTATCCCCGTTATTGAAAAGATCTTCTTTGTCATTATTCAGCAATAATAACCCCAGCTTTGCTAAATCGCGGGCAGATGCACAAAGTCCGCCGGAGAACCGTGGAGATCCTTTGCTATCTGTAGTGAAATACGCGGGATATTCTGCGCCCATTGGTTTCCACAGCAGATCGCTGAGTAATGATACAAACGACTGTCCCGTTGCCCGCTCAATTGCCCAGCCAAGTACATCTGTATTGGCCGACAGATAGCAGAAAGGCGCAAATCGTTGAACGTGCCGCGCAGGCAGATTTCGGAAGAAATCATGTAACCCTGGTGTTTGTGTGCCATTCCAGTTGGTGGCGGCTTCATAGTTTAACAGCTCCTGTTCGTCGAAAACGATGCCACATCTCATATCGAGTAGTTCCCTCAGCGTAAAATCCTGATAGGCTGTATTGAGCAGTTCCGGCAGGATAGATTTTATACTTTTCCCAGTGTCCAGCTCCTGGCGATGTTCCAGTATCGATGCTACCAGTCCTACTACAGCCTTTGTTACGGACATGAGTATATGGGGAGATGATTCGTCATTACCATTGGCATATGATTCGTGGATTACCTGTCCATTTTGAATGACAACGATGGCATCTGTATCTGTCCTGTCTATAAAAGATTGGAAATCCTCGCTGTTTATCTGCTGTGCCGCAGACTTTAGCAAAAAAGAATACTTCGGATCATTGGGTACTTCCACAACCGGAATAAGATTACTTATATGGTGAAAGGCCCAGCGGTTATTTGGGGACGTTCTCCAATTTGCAATAGTGACATTTGCTGACATTGTGTTCATCATTTAATGTCCAAATCTGCAGCTTATCCGGAGATTATTATTTGGCATTTGTCAATTGTTTTCTGATCCTGCTCAGAGAAGATGGATCGATACCCAGGTAGGATGCCAGGGTAGATAATGGCACCTGATTAGCGAGTCCCGGATAAACGTTCAGGAACTTGAGATATCTCAACCGCCCGTCCAGGTGTAGCATGTCATTGCTCAGCGCAAGTTTTTTGGCTAATAATCCGCTGGTTATCAGGCTAAACATACCGCTCCATTGGCCTATAATGTTTGATAGCTCAATAAACGACTGCCGGGAGAGTATAATAGCTTCGCAATCTGTCATTGCCTGAAAAAACACACGGGAAGGCCGTTCATTCATAAAACTATCCACATCTACGGCAAAGTTTTCTTCCACCACAAACAATCGGGTAACATCTTCATCATTGTCGTCGTATAAACCAATGCGTAGTATGCCTTTCGTCAGAAAAGCCAGTTTTCTGCTCACCTTACCAGTTTCCGATAAATAACTGCCCTTAGCCACTGTCACCATTTCCAATTTGCTCAGCACATTATCAATTTCTTCAGTGCTTAACGAGCCGAATTTCTTAAGATAATTGATAAACGCTTCCATAAGTCCTCTTTTATTTTCTGTTCAAAAGTAAAATAATTGCAGGTTTGTAGGAAGATTAGTGCCCGTATCCAAACTTCCTGTGTTTGGAAGCGGGAGGGAAATGATCTATACAGTTTGATTATCATATTGATGGCTACTATGGGTATTAAACGCGGCAACTTAGAATAAACATTTCCAGGTCAATCCAACAGATGAACTATCTGACTGGTACGCATAGTCTGGGCCGTAATATTTTTGCATATACATAAAGAGACAACGAACCTGGAATCACTAAGGCCTGTCAAAATTTAATCCTGAGCTTCAGTGAAACAAGTTTATCATCTTTATAATACTCAAAATACCATTCATCGTTTTTACTAAAAACAACACCTTTTTCTACACCATTATCTGCAATAAAATAGTTAGGTATTGAAGTTTTCAGTAATGTCATTACCTTTTTAGGGGAGGTATCAATCAATTGGTAGCCAATGGCATTAGGCTGTGCGTATAAAACATCCTTATTCTCAGTAATCGTAGCGGGCATTGCAGCAGCCGGGACAGGCGCAGTACTCTCAGTCGGTTGTGTAGCCTGAATAGCGCCAGTACTATCATATCTGTAATGCGCATCTCTTAGAGATACAAATGCATTTTTTAACGCCTCTGTATACGCTGTATTCCACTCCTTCTCCCTGCTTATCCCTTCCTCGCTTTTATAGATAATTTGGCCCTGACAATCTTTCAGCACCAGGCTTAAATCAGTGGCTAAGAATTTCTTTTTCGCAACAAGCTCCGCCCTTAATGCTTTGCACTTATTGCTGGCAACATCCGCTGGTAATATATCATTAGTCATGAAACACTTAAACCCTACACTTTCCAGCAACTCTTTTGTAAGCGTGTTTATCCCATACTGATCATCCTGTTTAAAAATATCAAATCGTTCAGGTACTAAAACATACTTGTAATTATTAATGGTATTCTGTGAACGGGCTACAACGGCAAAAACCATTGCCAGCAATAAGGCAATTATTTTCATATGTGTGAATTATTTAAGTATTGTAACGAAGATAAGCAAAACGTCAGTAAGAAAATGAAGACAACACCTGAGAGATGCACTTAACACGATTGAATATATTTTTTATTTATTCATTTTGGACTCACCTTGGGGATCAGCCACTTTCGCAATTTAATTACCTTCTAAAGAGTGAATGTTTCTTATCTGTTAGGTAAACTATAAGTGATCTTACCCTGTGCATCCAGGAAATTCAATTTGGCATTACCGTTAGAGTCTACCAGCATTTGCAGTCGTGTCTGCCCCATCCGGTCGGCCAATGTGACCATAGCAGTTTTGCTATTGTCTTTACCGACAAAGATACGTTCTGCCACCGCTTTTCTGCCTTCTTCCGGTACCATCAGCTTATGTAGTAATGCCTCTTTTTCTGGACTATCAGGCAGTTTTTGCGCATTTTTATATGCAGCGCGCCAATCCGGCCAATAAGGTGAGGTTTGCCAGTCGTCTACATGTAATCCTGTTTTCTGCTGACCGTTTATATCCTGATAACTCAGATACAATACCTGGTTTGAGTTGTACTGGTCGAACGAAAGATGACCAAAGGCGTTATACTGTCCGCTGCTATCGGTAGAACCTGTGAATATCAATCCTCCGTTTTCAGTACCCTCATCGTTGAAGAATATTATGCCAGGCCTGTTGCCACCCGGAATAGGCGGATTCAATGGCTTGCCATAGAACAGGTTTTGCGGAGATCGGCTCTTGTTAGAGATTACCAACCTTAACTGGCCGTTCTCCTCTACTACATTGATGCGTTCTACTGTAATTTCTTTAAACTTTTCCATGCCGGACTTAGAGAAGGCGAATAATCCGGCACTTACTACGAGTAGCATCAAAAAAAGAGAATAAAGTCTGAGTCTTTTAATCTCCCTTTCCATTTGGGCAAGCCTTTCTTCCATGGTCATGTATTTGAATTAGGCCACAAACCTAGTAAAGTTTTAGCTCATTGTCAATCCTCTCTCTATGGAAATGATTAAGACCTTCAGTTGTTCTGCCCATAACCCAACATTGTTTAGTTTACCTGTTGGAATACCAGATCCTTATTGTCCTTAATAAATTGCTGTCCCTGCAAGAAGTCACTTTTTATATTAGGTGTTAAATAATTTATCCACGCAGGTGATACTTCATTACACGTGTAAGCAAATAACGCCAATGAATATCCCCATTGTATTTGTGATAAATATCCTTGCGATTTCCACCCATAATAGTTTGAACCTTTAAAAGATTTATATGCACTGTTTGCATTAAAAATGCCCAGTCCAAAAATTACTGTTGTTAAATCGGTTAAATATTCATTGTTTTCATCTATGCGGTTTTCGCCGAGTAATTTTATATGGGCAATTTCGTGAGCCAGTGTAGCAACCAAACTTTCAGGATCTGATAATTGCTTAGTATTCAGGAATATCTCGTACTTGCCATTTTCATTCATGCCGTAGTAAAGGCCCGCAGCATTTTTATTGTCTTTGTCTGCTTCCAGGAAAATATTGCCGGCACCTGCTATCTGATTTGCCTCATCATCGTAGAAATCTAACTCAATGCTATCAAACGACACCTCCATTTGTGTAGCCACAATTCTCAGGGTATCATAAGCAGATCGTGCTGTTCCGTCATATTTAACAGGAAAGCTTTCATAATCAGGTACCAACACCTTTCGTTGTTGTGTATTTTCCATACCAAAAAAGTCTAGTAACAAAAGAAAAGCTTCTTCCAGCCAAAGCCTGTTTTGTTCCGTAACGGGACAGCCCTCCCGTTTCTCATTCATAGGATGGGAGCTCGCCCAGTTATTATAATCATCCTTTTCTGCTGGTTTCTCAGCCTGATAAGTACCCTCTTCAGGTGGTTTCCCCAACATATCTATCCCAATACTACCAGATCCACTACAATAAACACAGATGCCAGCACTCCATTTCCCTTTCTGTTTAAGCCTGATAATATCATCATTATCCATATTTCCTTTTCCTAAACACCTTGGGCAGGTTAATTGCTCTGGCGGTTTATTTCCTCTAAATAGCCGGCTAAAAAAACTCATTCTTTTTAAATTTAATCAAATCAGGGAAGTTGTGTCACTGATAGCGATGAAATACTTAAGCTAAAAAAATCCCTAATTGTGAAGGGATAAGTTTTGTTTTTATTTCTCCAGGATTAACACTTCTCTCCTGTTATCGATAGTCCACCGGCTGAATTTATTGAGAAAGCTTTTCCCTAACAGGTAATCCTGCACGTCCGGAGAGGTGGATAAAATGATATTATCGATAGTAAATTTGCCAATCTGAACATTGTTGATCTTATAAACCTTGCAATTCACCTCCTTACCATTCGCCACATTGTAAGTAGCATTTCCCAGGAAATCTTTTTCACTGAAAAGATGCTGTTCCATCATTTGTGTTGCAAGCGAGTCAGAGATCAGAAGATCTGTTGCGCCACTGTCCAGCAACCAGATATACACAAAAGAACCGATTTTCACCTTCAGCCTTGTCATCGCATTAACAGTAATAATGTTCACGGTATCAATATCCGATACACCATGTACATCTGCTGCCAGGGAAGCCTTCCAGCCTGTAGTTTCCGACACTCTCTTCACTGGCACACCGCCACAACGATAAGCAATTTCATTATACAGAAAAGAGTTTGGATTAGCCAGTTCATCCATTTTTTTAGCAGGCACCTTCCTCTCTTTCATGACATTTACAGCACAATCGCAGTATGTGTCCAGCTTCTTTTCATCCAGCGAATCCTTAACACTCTTCTTCAGGCTTTCCTTCATACTTTCCTTTACAGATTTCGCCTGCGCATCAGAAAAGAAAATATTTTTCTTCCATGCTGTTTGATAACATTCCTGAATATCTGCTTTCAACACTGAATCCTGTTCAATCAGAAAATCCAACCACTTATCACCGGCGGCATTCCATGCTGCCCGATATTGCTTGTTAGTAAAACGGGTATCCAGCTTCTGTGCATGGCAGGCACAAACCTGCAGGGCCTCCTGGTTGTCCTCCCCGCTTTTGATCTTCTCCCTGCATTTTGTAATGAACAACCTTTTGCTAAAGAGCGGTACTCCTTCCTTTGTATTGATGAAGTCATCCTTGGGGACTGACTGACTGTACGCGGTAAAGGACAGGAATAAAAATATCAGTAGTAATAAATTTCGCATAGATGCGCAAAGGTAATGCATACATGGTAATATCCTTATAGCCTGGTCTGTTGGATTTTTCACGGTTGCCGGCAAGAATCATTATATATTGATTTCCAGAACAATAGAAAATCGTGTCCCGGCACTTAAAACAGAAAATCCGCTCTAGTAGCGGACTTCTGTTATGGCTTTTCTACTTCTACCCTAACGTTCTATTAAATTGGCTTGGCACATTTTCAGCACCGGCTGTCATTTTAATATATTTACTAAAACCCAGGTACCGCATTTAATTACCGGTTTCCAGTTTTTCTTTTAATACCTGTAGCTCACGTTTTCTTCTTTTGTTCACGCGATCCCCTCTGCGGCCAACATAAAAGGCAAGAGCAAACGAAACCAGTATTACTAAGCTTACCTCAAATAATTTTCCGCCTTCCCAACCGCTAAAGATCATTATCGCACCCATAGGAAATAAGTTCAAGCGTACCATTTGGGAAAGTCGCAACTGATAACTGACAAGGGAAATAGCATGGTCAAGATCGCCATGGATGGAACGGTCAAACAAACGGCTGGCATTTATCCTGCGGATACGGCTTACCACTAAATACACAACAGTGGCAAACATCCAGGCTGATTCGACGTACATAAATATATTCGGTTTAAAGCGATTGAGGTAAAGCAGGAAACCGCCGGCTCCAAGATTAACCATAATTAACAACCACTCGTTGATACTGGCAAAGTGGAGTGCACGGTTCATTTTCGATTGAATACGGTTATGCAGCGCCTTCTCATCGATGACATAGAGGGGCTGGTTGTTTTGCGCATCCCATATTTTTTTCATTTCATCAAATTCCATGGGTGTCATAATTTTTTGATTTAGCAATAAGTTGTTTTTTGATACGATTGATTTTGACGCCGACATTTGACTCGCTAATACCCAGCATCGCAGACATCTCTTTATAGCTGAAACCTTCGAGCAGTAACAGAGCGACAGACCGGTCAATTTCATCGAGCTTGTATATTTCCCCATAAAGCCAGGTTAGTCGCTCATCTATTGGTGTCCTGCTTTCCTGCAGAAGATGCTGTATGTTGTCGAGGGTTTCGGCACCGGCATATTTTTTTTCTTTTTTGGTCCATTTGATGGCAGTGTTAAGTGCGATACGATACAGCCAGGTGGTTACCGAAGCTTCCTGCCGGAATCCGGGAATGGAGCGCCATACCTGGATGATAATTTCCTGGAAAAGATCGTCGTGATCTGTTACTGTATATGCTCGTACAACCTTAAAAATGAGCCCTTTATGGAGCTTTAACCATTCTTCCAGTGTATCCAGTTGTTCTTTTTCAGTCACGTTAATGTTGTTTTGTTAATTAGTACACTAAAGTGCTTGCATTCTTACAGGGAAAAGGTAAATTATTAAACAATAGGGTGCTTTTTGCCGAACTTGTTGATAATAAACCTGGAACTATTATTGAAAAAGGATAAATTAGCCTCATATCAGACCTTAACTAATTTATGAGAATGCTGTTCATATCATTATTCTTCACGCTGGAAGTTGTCGCACAAGTTAAGCCAGTAATCTATTCAAATCATGGGCAGGCATTAAAGAGTGAAATTGGAACATTTTACTCCAATAAGATCCATGAAATCATATTATCACCTGATGCAACGTTCAAATTCTGGAGCAAACCAGGTACAAGCTGCTTTTTATGGCGCAGTTTCACGGGTACCTGGAAAAAAGACAACGACACGCTATATTTCTCAGATGAATATCAGATCGTCCAAGATGACGTAACAACCACCTATCGTAAAAATAAGCGACAATCGTTTTTAATAGATTTTCACACAGATAAAGGACATCACCTGGATAACAAACAGATACACATCACTTACATATACGACTACCATTCTCAATTACCAGATGTTCCAGGATATTTTACACTAACAGCAAACAATACCCTGGAGATCCCTTTTAAGGACATATCTAAATATCATCAGCTCACATCTATTAAGATAGAGTACCAACTGAATGATTCATTAAAACGAATTGATTACCTAACAACAAACCAATCAGTCAACCTTAGGCAACATGATATTCCAAACATAATCAGCGTGGTATTTGTAGAAAGACCTAAAAATGAAATGATCCACCGCGTAACCAAGGGTGTTATTCGGGATAGTAAGCTGTTTATAGTCTCTACTAAAAAGTCAGTTTCAATGTTGAAAGATTATGGGGAAGATTTTAAATTTGAGGATGGGTACGTGTTGGAGCCAGAGATAGATTAATCAACACAAATTGGTTCGAGAATATTCCCGCTATCAGGCAGTTAAACTTTTTGAATCAATTCACCGTAGCTCATAGCTCATTCATATCCAATCTACGAATATAAGATTAGGTTCGATTACAGTAAAGGTCAACCAGCAACAATACAGACTATTAAAACATTAATGAGATGTCAAAGGAATTAAAAATCATCGCAGAAGAAATTGATACAATAATAAGAAGTCAAGGGCTATGGTTCGATTTCCATGTGTATAGGTATGAGAGTAATAAGCTAATAATTGCAGGAAGCAGTGACCTAATCTATTATCATGAATTAGAAATAATTTTTGAAAATATTCAGGCCTTTCACGGATTCTTCAGCGAATGGCATTCTGATACAACAAAAGTAGTATTTGAGAAACTAGAAGAAAGAAATGAATTCAATGGTCCACTTGAAATTGAGCAAGGATATTCTGTATTTCGGTTTAAAACGGAAGATTATCAGAACGATGTCATAATTGCTGCAGAAAACATATCTTTTAATACTGATACTGTTTTCTATTTGAAAGAGATGACTTAAAAGAAACCGAACGAATCGCCTACTATATTAAGCAATCATTATTGCTGTTATGATATATAGTATTGCTATATTATAGCTCTCTTCGAAAAAATACTTTATCAAGACTGTCTTTGGGCGACCAGTCAAATCTAAATGTTGGCAGAACAACATGCTGTGAGTGTAGCTTATTGATATACCACTCTAAATAATTCTTCATATCTTGTTGATAAAAGTCCAGCCAATACTTATAATTTTCAGGTATAGGTCTTGATGGTCCATACAGATGGCCGGAAAAAATTTTATCACCTATCTTCCAACTGGAGATATGTGGCTTTTCAGGCAAATTAAGTTCATTATTGTATCTATCTATTATATACTCAACTCGTTCTCTGCTTTTTTCCCACCATCCTAAAATATTGTCTTTATTCCAGTGCAGGCCACCGTCAATAAAATAAGCTCTGAAAGGATCAATGAACCCCGCAAGCACTGTTGCTTGTAGTTCTTCTCTTGTGAAAGGCTGTTTAAATATTACTTCATGATAGTCATAGTCTCCCCCAACATTATTTATAGCCTCGATTTGTCCAGTTCCGCAGTTATCCGTATATGTTGTATAAATGGGTCCGGGTGTATTTAGCCAGTGTATATCCTGGAAACCTCCGGAACCGAAGCAATTCTGCTCGTCTACAAAATCTTGCAACTCAGTAATATCAATTGGGGATTTAAAAAGTATCTCTTCTATATCTTGAGACGGTCTCATAAATTTTGTTTAAAGTACGAATTCCATAATTCTTTTTCAAAAATACGGGGCCGAACGGGTTTCTTATTTTATGATATTACTTTATTCTTTCTTTGTTACTATGTTTACTACATTTTTAATATTTTCATCGCTATAGCCGTCAAAGCGTTCAATAATCACACCTTTAGGATCGATTAAAAAAGAGGTTGGTATCGCCTGAACATCATAAAGTGTTTTAGTTTTTCCTGTCATACCTCTCATATCTGATACATTATACCATACGATCCCATCTTTTTTGGAGGCTGCTTCCCATTCGTTCCGGTTAACATCCAATGAGAAGTTCACAATATCCATTTGTTTGTAAAGCGTCCCGTATATTTTAGCTATTTCCTGGTTCTCCATTCGGCAGGGACCACAGCCGATGCTTCCGAATGTCAGGTAAATATATTTGCCTTTAAGATCGGATAGTTTGAAAGGCTTGCCCTGAATAGAGTATACTTCAAAATCAAGGAAGTGTTCACCTGTTTGTGCCAGTCTTTCATTAGCATAAATTTTTAAAGACTTTGCTCTAGCAGTGGCTTTAAGCTTTTCAGGCAAACTGTTGTATAACAGCATAACAGAGTCTTTAGGAATTCGTTTACGATTCCGGTATACAATATCCAGTCCAAGGTATGAGTCGATATGCTTACGGCCATAAGCCACATAAATATCCATGTAGGTGCCTTGTGCCTCGTTGAAGGTTTTAATTAACTGCGCCTTTTGTTCTGCCCTACTGTATAGTTTATTGTTCAGGCTATCATAGGCACGGGTATAAATACTTTGATAACTGCGTTGCAGGTGATCTAATTCATTTTGCAGCGATTGTTCTCTTCCGCCCTGGGCAGTGTAGTTTAAATTCATGCCTTTAAGCGGCGATGCGAAAGTCATTGGTAGATTTTCTACCTGGATAATTGCGTATTCGTCATTGCATTTTATCCAACAGGTGGTAGGTTCGGCAACATGGCCTTTCAAAGTAAAGGCGCCGTTTGTGGTTACGGCATAATCAATTATCTTTTGCCCTTCTATGTCAACCAGCATTACCCTGGTGCCATCTTCTGTTCCACTTATATTGCCGGTGAGAATAAAACCCGGGGCTGATCTGTGTTGTGCGTGAAGATTGGCACAAAACAACATCAACGTATATAGCAAAGCCTGTCTTATAGATTTACGGGAATTTTTCATAGCATATATGATTCCAGCAAGTATAAAACTATTATTGTAATTAATCAACTACAATTGTAATTTAGTCCCATCTGTAATAAATCATCTGGCTACAGGCTTCGGCTTTACTATACCCTCTTTGATTTGTTGTTGTTCCAGGTAAGGTTTCCTGTAGTTTTCCATGAATTGCCTTTTAGCGTCCCTGCATGAACTGACTCCTCCAATAAATTTCAATGTCCTGATATAGTACCAGGCAAAATCAATCTGTCCCCTCAGGAATCCCGATCTTGCGCTTGCTGGATAAAGGTGGTGATTATTATGCCATTCACCAGCCACAATGCCAGGCCACCATTGATTAATAGATTTGTCTTTGTTATTATAATCAAATCCGGATACATGCTTCGTTTCACCTTTGGCATGCCCTTCATAATTAAACGTTCTGACCCCCAACCCCCACACAAAAACGCCAGCCAGGATAGCCAGCATCAGATAAAAGCCACCAATGAGATAAAATGTTGTAAGCCAGAAAGTCCAGTTAGCAAAAGTAGATAGTACCGTATTTAAAGGATGCGCAATAGAACCCCACTTCTGATAACTAGTATAACTGTTTACTTTTATACCTGTGTGACTCAACATAGCTGCTGCTTTCTTGTAGTCCTCCTCGCTGAGGTCCTTCGCTATAGGCTGATGGTTGGCATCTGCCAGAAAACAATATAAAAACCCTGCCTCAGCATTATAAGGATCTCCCGGTTCATCAGACAAAGCATGATGCACATGATGGGATACGATATACAATTCTTCCGGTACCATTTTAATTACAAGATTCACAGTAAAAAAACGCCAGAATTTATTAGTAAAAGTATACGCCTGATGAGTACCATAACGATGATACCAGATCGTACCATGCGTACCCATGAAAATCATACCATATACAAAAGCTATCAACAAATACCATGCATTGAAATCGTGTATTTCTTTCCAGATAAAAAGGAAAAAGAATGGCGCGAGGCTTAAGGTACTGAACCACGAGAAAAAAGGTAACCAGTTTTTCCTTGAACTAAAAATATTGATCCTGCTAAAAAATTCAGTGAGTAATTGTTTTGTTGTAGGTTTTACAAGTGCACCATCGCTGGTCTTCCACCCATATCCGGGAGGAGCCAATACATTCGAAATAAAGGACATAATTCAAATAGTTTCTAAAGTAAATAACAGTTCCAGGTATTTTAAGACAAATTAAAAGAGCGCTAAAAAATGAAATGATTGTTCACTGCTGCAACAAGTAAAAATTAGTTCAATAGTAAATGCTCAAGACAAATATATCGAGCTAAATATAATAAATAATATATTATTTTATATGTTATTTAAAAATATTCATATTAAAAAACGTATAATAAAAATAAGTTGGCAGACTTAAAGAAAGCCCGGTAATATCTTCTTTTAAGATTATACCCTTAAGCGCCATTGCGTTTTTGCCCGCCAATGATTTAGCAAATCAGCCAGATCAGATATTGTATGCGCCTCTAAATCGCCTGTTTATCGTTGTAATGATTTTAAATATTGGAATTTGCAAGTGCTTTGTTATACCTGTTTCGGTATTCCAATGGTGAAAGCCTGGTGATCTTCTTAAACACTTCCCGAAATGCTTTCAAATCTGAATAGCCAACTTCATACATTACTTCATTAATGGTTTTGTTGCTGGTTTCAAAAGCCTTCTTAGCCGCTTCAATCTTTACACGTTGTGCGTATTCGATAGGCGTATTGCCGGTTGCCTTGATAAAACGGCGGTCGAAGTTTCGCCGGCCAATGGCAAAGCTGGCAGCCAGGAATTCCGTGGAGATCTTTTCTTCCAGCCTGTTTTCAATATAAGTCTGGGCCTTTTTGATCAATTCATCATTATGTGTTTTTTGTCCTTGAAAAATAATGAAGGACGACTGGCTTTGCCGGTCTATTTCAATCTGGAAAACTTTGGCGCAAAAGATGGCTGTTTCCCTGTCGTAATATTTTTCTACCAGGTAAATAATAAGATTCAGGAAGGAATAAGCACCGCCATTGGTATAGATTCCCTGCTCATCAGTGATCAGTTTGTCAGTCTGCACGTCCACTTCAGGATATAACTGCTTAAGCCGATCTGCGGCAGCCCAATGGGTGGAACAGCTTTTACCATCCAGCAAGCCAGCAGCAGCCAGTAGATAGGCTCCTGTACAAATACTTGCAATCTCAGCACCCTGTCGATATTGCTGGCTGATCCATTCGATCAGCTCGCCGTTGACAGCAGTCGATTTTTCGTAGTTATGATTTAGCGATGGAACAATAATTAAATCGGTTTTCCTGATCTCCATAATGTGCTTATGGGGCTTCACAGAAAATAGCCCGCCATAAAAATCCACCGTTTTAGAAATCCCAACCAGTTCAATCCGGAATACGGCTTTGCGGAAGGTATTTGCCTTGCTGAATATTTTGTAGGTACCCACAATGCTGCTCAGGTTATTCTCTCCGTCCGGGACCAGGATCGTCAAATGTTTCATGACCACTACTTTTTTCAAAGATAGCATAACAAAATGTCCAAATCAACCCCTTAGATTGGCTAAATGGCACCCATTGTTAATCATATTCAAGTGATACATTTGTCATTTAAAATGTATTTCATGAAAAAGATCACTGTCAGCATACTAATGGCATTTATGGTGCTTAGCACTTACACAAGTATTGCACAGGAAAAAACGACAATAATGACTCCACAGGAAAAGGATTATGCGATCCGGTTTTTAAAAGAAACTGAAGCGGAGGTTTTCAATTCGGTAAAGGGTTTGAGCGAAGCGCAATTAAAGTTTAAGCCTGCCACCAACAAATGGAGCGCAGAAGAATGTATCAAACATATTGCAGCGGCGGAAAGGGAGCTCTGGGCAATGGCGGAGCCTGTGCTTTCACAACCGGCAAACCCTGAAAAAAAGGTGGATATCAAATTTACTGACGAACAGTTGGTTAAGGCTGTTGAAGATCGTTCGCATCAATCGAAAACCTTTGCTGCACTGGAACCTGACAATTCCCCTTACAGATCGGTTGCTGAAGCATTAAATGCATTTAAAGAAAACCGCGATAAACTAATCGTATTTGTTAACAGCACTCAGGAAGATCTACGCAACCATATCATGGTATTACCCCTTGGAACTTATGATGTATATCAGTTCATCCTGCTCATTTCCGCTCATAGCAACAGGCACACACAGCAAATCGAAGAAGTGAAAAACAATATCAGTTTCCCAAAATATTAATCATATGCAAAACTTAAGCATATCATTTACAGTTACTGAATCGCCACAGCAGGTATTTGACAGTATCATCAATGTGCGCGGCTGGTGGTCCAATGCACTTGAAGGCGAATCCAGGCAACAGGGCGATGAATTTATTTACCGGCATGGAGACATACATTACAGTAAGCACCGGGTAACCGAATCCATTCCAGGTAAAAAGATGGTCTGGTTAACCACCGGGAGCAGCATAAACTTTGTGGACGATAAAACTGAATGGAACAACACGACAATCGTATTTGAAATTACAGAGCAGAATAATAAAACAACAGTCCAATTCACACATATCGGCTTAACACCGGTATTAGCTTGCTATGATGCATGTTCACGCGGCTGGAACTATTATATTGAAAGCTTAACTAAATTGATCGTTACCGGAACAGGAACGCCTGATCCACTCTCCTAATTATCGATCTGCTTATCGGTAGTGGGTACCAACTTAAAAGGCTGGAGAAATTCTCTCTGGCCTTTCTTTTTCTATCTCTTTTAAGGCCAGTAGTTATGTTTTCGTTTTAATTAAATTACACCTTTTAACGAAGAATATATTCTCAGTATACGCACCAGCTCATTGAGGCAATTACACATAAATTCTGCATCCAGCCCTGCTCCCATTCCACGCAACTTAACGGGGGGATTTAGTATTGTATCATTTTAGTATGAGAGCCAAAGGCTGTGGCACAAATTCAAATTGTTGCGAAAAAATAGATGCCATTTCTTTATTGGTGGCGATTCTTCCACAGGTTGTAGATGTCTAAGAGTTTGATTATTTTTAGAATAGCTTCAATTTGAAAAATGGTATTATACTTGCCATAGGTAATACCTTTCAAGAAGTGAAGAATTCTATGACGCAAAGTGTGAATGTGTTTTTTTCGGTTTTATTTATGTTCAGTAGTCTCATGGCAGGCGCTCAAGCTCCGCGGGATACAGCAAAAAAAGAACAAAAAAATGTCTATCTTTTTAGCGGTCTGGGGGCAGACTCAAGCATATTTATGAACCTCAAACTTCCGGGATATCACAAGGTTTACATAACCTGGATTCCTGCGTTGCCAAACGAATCAATGAGTCAATACGCAGGAAGGATAAAGAGCCAGATCACCGTTGAAAATCCGGATATCATCGGGCTTTCTTTTGGAGGGATCGTTGCCGTGGAAGTATCCAAGCAAATAAAGGTAAATAAAATGGTGTTGATCTCTTCAGTAAAAACAAAGAGTGAATTGAACAGGGTCCAGTTTTTTTTTATGAAATTGGGGTTATATCGAATCATTCCCGGCGTATTAATAAAACGTGCTAATTTTCTCACCTATCGATATTTTGGCGCCCGGTCCCCAAAAGATAAAAAGACATTAACGAAATTATTGGAGCATACAGATGTATCATTTTTTCGTTGGGCATTGAAAAGTATTGCTTACTGGGATAATAAAGTAGCACCGGAGAGAACTATTCAGATACACGGCACCGCCGACCGGGTAATAACCAGCAGACTTTCGCATCCTGATTATCGCATTATAGGTGGAGGACATCTCATGGTTTTTAATAAAGCAGATACTATAAGTAAAATTATCATCAAATACCTGGGGAAATAATGCGCTCTCCATTCTCATTGTGTTTAGTGCAGTATAGTTGAAACAATTTCATTAAATGCATTAAACCAACTGATACCTTTTTGATCAGCGTATTGTTGTACTTGCCCCGGCCATCCCGGATTACTTTTGGTTATTTGATGTTCGTTTTTAAGCCACTCAGATACTTGTTCACCAATGTTGGCGTTTTTTCCTGCCCCAGCTTCAAACCCATGGATAAATGCAATTACCTGCTCTTTCTCTAACCCATAAACATACATTAAGGGTCTTTTAAGAAAGTGGATTATGACATCTTTGTGTTCGGATTTCATTGGACTTTAACATTATTTTGTTTCTTATGCAATAAAGCTATCATCAGTGGCAGAGTGGCACTACCAGATAAATTTCTGGAAGCTGCCTCCTGTTAGCTTCTGAGTGTTTATATCATATGTAAAAGGGTTCCATTCTTCAGCACCAGCATTGAAAGACAATCCAACAACTATGTCGCCTTCCATAGAAAGATTTTCAAACCCATCCCAGGAGATCCTTTCAGAATCCCAATGCTCACCATTCTTCTCTATAATAGTTAAACCGATGTCATCCTGAAGAATTAGCCGGCCATTACTAGCATATAGAGTTTCTCTGTAATTGAAGCCGAATACTTCAACAGGCTTCGTTTCATCGGGTAGCATTATGTAGCAGGTTCCTCCAGCAATTACCAGCAAATATCCAAGTTCAAGTTCATGTAGCAGATTTAAATCTGTCACGCCAGGCTTGAAATTAGCTACCCAATCAGTTCCTCCAGTCTTAAAGAAACGTATAACCAATCCTTCAGAATAGAATGGTCCGTCGCTATCAGTGACAGAGATATACATTGGTCCATAAGGAGGGAGCGATTTTAATTGTTCGTACCTGCTGTTCATTCATAAGAAATATATATACAAATATATAATTTTTGAATTGTGATTTCATAAAGAGAAAGTTTTAGTTATTGATAAATGAACCATCCTGTTGGCTATAGCTTTCGTTTATACCCTAATATCACTCATAATCAACATCAACTGGCTTGAAATAAACCCGCACTAGCTTCAGGTTTGTTATTTCACAACAAATCCAGGTTTTCATAACTGTATATAATTCAGTCCTTTCAAAGTTCGGTCCAGTTTTGTCTTTAGTTCTTGCTGATAAGGGGTAATTTTACCGGAGTTTATCTATTAGAATCCAACACACTACCTATGCATCTAAAAATGCTTTTAGTTTCCTTACTAATATCCCTTCATGTTTATTCACAGAGTAGTCCGGATCCAGATTACATTAATATTGACTCTATACTTCTAAGTAACGGAGGAAATGCCCAGAAATTATCTACCGAGAGGGATAGTATAGCCCACGGGGACAACGACACCCTTATTCCTTTCTTTAAGAATAAACCATTAAGATTAGCAGATTATGAGAACAGGGTTATCCCATTTAACAGTAAACTTCCATTGTATGTATCTATAACTTTCAGACATAGCGAAGCGACCAATTTGGAATATTTCAGAGAAGATTCCACCAGGTATCTTGTATACGAATATTACAAAGATCCCGGGCCTACCTATAAAACAATAAAAAGCAGCGGGAGAAAAGTTGTAAAGGAAAATATTTCGGACAGTACAAGTTGTAGTTCTCATATTATAAGAGGTCCCAAATCTTATATATCAATACATACAGATTATTTCAAAACCTTCTCAAAGGAAGGAGAATGGAGAGAGTATGAGGATTCTTCCACTTATCAAATATACTGGACAGGTGACTACGAAAACGACAAAAAACAAGGTCTATGGCAAAGGAAAATGAATTTTCTTAATGATATATTTATTATTGAGCAGATCTGTTATAATAAGGATTCTGCAAAAAGTATTCCTTGTGCCAATATAGCAAATACTCTTTCGCTGACTGCTTTACAGCGTCTGTTAACTAGCAGTTGGAACCTGAGAAGTTGCGATAATGAAGATGAACCCAGAATGATTTATTATAAATATGAGCAAGCAAAAGATCCATATAAACAGATCATGATGGGCCAAAGGTACTATCACCTGGAGGCTAAGCAGAAATTCATCAGAGAATTAGGAGAAGGTTGTTTTGAGTTCCGTGAAGCATGTATAGATGGACAATGGATGTTAACAGAAACTGCAGACAATCGCTATATAATAATCAATTTTACCAATGGGCAAGAATGGAAATTGAGAGTCATTTATATTGATGCCAACCGAAATCTGATCACAGAAAGGATGTAATCTATTACCCGTTATTATCCGTAGCACCCAGCTTTTCCGCCTGAAGAACATGCCTTTCAATATGGTAAACAAAAAACCGAAACGTATCTCCAGCCTTAACTTTATAAGGCGGGTGAGGGAAATTGCAGCCTTTGTCCTGGTAAGGTCGACATACCTGGCCTGTAAGAGTAACAATTTAAGCAGCTCCTGCTGCTTTAAAAACCGTTCGATAGTGGTTACCGACAGTTGACAACCGGATGGATTCTTATCAGCTGGTGATTTCATCTTCTTTATTTTCTCTTCCTTTACCATCATCAGGTTGGCAAAATAGTTGCCTATTATTCCGCTTTTAAAGGTTGCAGGGGGATTCGCTGTTTTATGCGCCTGGATCTGTTTTTCTATTTCCGGCAGGTAAAAGTCGCCGTATAAGTTAAGGTGTTCAATACACTCCAGTATACTCCATTGCTCCGGGTCTTTTTTATAATTTAACTGGCCGGTAGAAAGTTCCTTAAATTTACGGACAGCGCATGTAGACCGTTCCATTATACTTATCATTTCTTCAATAAGCTGATCTGCATTAGTTTGCATGTTTATATTTGTTTAGGCAAAGATGATAAGCCTTCGCCATACACACCTTGATCGAACTCAAGAATTCCGGATCCGGCTCAATGTTTCGGGAGTCATTCGCAGATAGGAAGCAATATATTTTAATGGTATATGCTGAAACAAATGCGGACTTCTTTCCAGCACCCGTTTTAATCTTTCCGAAGGTGAAGTTATGAGCAAATCGATTTCCCGGTCTATTTGTTGGGTAACCAATGTCTCCAGCAGGCTTATATATTGTTTCAGGCTCGCACTGTCCTCATTTGCCAATTGAAGGACCTGATCCCTGGAAATTAGTTTGAAGGTAGTTTTCCTTAGGGCTTCTATATAAAATTCAGATGGAGTGCCTTTTATAAAAGACGAAAGCGAATTAATTAAAGACCCCTCGTAGCCCAGACGCACGGTTTGTTCCTCAAATTCGGACAAATAAAATACTCTCACAGCACCGGATACTATCAGATAGAGGTTGCGTTCTATATCTCCCTCCTTTACCAGGAATTCTCCCTTGGAAATTACCTCTTCCTCTCCGGCGCGTTCCATTGCCGTCATTAATTTTGATATAAAACCCTGTGCATTAGTCATATTTTTAAGCAGAAGACAATTTAAGGAAACACTTAGCCTGGAGAATCAGGATAAATATTAATTTTACCGTTTCACAATAGTTACTTTGATAAAGCAATTATACAAAATAATTCACTCGAATGAGTGGGCTGATTTAAAATATAAACAAGCAATCAATTTATAGGAAAATCCGGGGAATATGGTCGTATGGCGAACCATATAGCGCTTACTGTTTCCCATTTTTCAGATAAACGCTGAAATGCTAAAACTGAGTCCCGGATTAGTTTTTGCCGCATTATTCAAATATCCTATATTTGAACAAATCCCTTTATCATGAGCTTTTTTCAGAAACTTTTTAACAAAACAACATCTGAAGAACATTTAGTTGAATGTCCAAGATGTCTTGGTAAAGGGTATGTAGATTTAGAGGATATTAAAAGGCTGAAGAACGAATTGAAATGGGCACCTGGTAAATGCGCCTATTGTAATGGAGCCGGTAAAGTAAAACCCGAAATGATTACGGAGGTAGCAGCGGATGATACTTATTTGACTATAGGCATATCAAAGCTGGAAAGAATCCTCTTTATCAACGGGAATAAAGCCGCTATTAATAGAGGGGCAGCACATAAAGAAAAAGTTGATCTCATAATACAAAACATCAAACAACAATATTTCGTCGAGAACCTCGATATAGAAGAAATAGCGGAATTATACCTACAATCCATCCCAAAATGGAATATTAAGCAGAAAAATCAGTTGATTAGCTATATCAAAAAGGTTATAGAACACTCATCAGAAACCAAGTGACCATATTACATCAATCCACACTTCTTAATTGGTATTTTTTAGCTTTACAACTGCCATATGTATCAGGATCACCAAAAAAAACAATTTATCAGGGCTTCCAGTCCTTTTATTGCCCAACAGAACCCTTCAAAAGGAATTAGTTTTCCTGCAGTCATTCCTGTACTGCGGATGAAAAGTGGTGGAGACATTTCCAATGCGCATCCATTACCGTATCAAAAGGAGCCCTTTCAGTTACATGATGATAAAGCAATTCAATTAAAAAAAATAACGACTTCGGAAGGAAGCTGGACCGCAGGAGGATATGAACTGGGAAGAGATAGCGGGGATCCTTTGGATTTAACAGGAACTCGTGGAGCAAACATGGAGCTGGTTTTTGAACCATTTAAAAGCGTTGATGCGAAACAAATTATACTTACACAAGCGGTCAAGACCCATAAGAATAATGCGCCTTACATTTTACCAAAACCAAATATAGAAAACAGAACTGTGAAAGATGGAACCGGTGCAGGTTACCGAATCGATAACGATCCTTATCATATATCTCCGGCATATCATTCTTCGGGCCTGGAAGGCCCTTCTGAAAAAGAAGGTAGCAGAACTATCGCAGATACGACATTTGGCCATCCCAAAGAAGAGCTAGGACAAAATGAAGGCATGGTGCGTTCAGGTTTTGCAGGTTACAATTATATAGAAGGCGGCCGATTAAATACACACAATGCGGCACTGGTGGATAGACCCAGATTAATGAACGCAAAAAAGAATTCTGGTCATACTTTTGAAACAACAGCATTGGCTACAGAAGGTAAAGATGCTGGTACTTATTACGGAAGTGTCCGTTGGGGATGGGAAACTAATAATGAGGGAAAGCATTCTTTACTTGACTTTGAAGTCATATCTCGTGGCACACCATCCGGCAATTTTATAGAAAGTGCTAAAGTATGGAATGAACAAAGTGTAAAGTTTACCCCAGAGGCATTAGAAAGCCTGGATGAAGAACGCCAAATCAATCCACTTATATTTAATTCTGTAGAAAAGCTGCCAGAGGAAAACACAGTGCTTACTAATATTAAACTACCCATACCCTCTCTTAAATCAAAGCAAAAATCTATTATTGAGCTGATAGATCTCAGTGAAAGACTTATGGTTTTATTTCCCAAAGTACAAAAAAGCCAACGAAAGGAATGTCTCACAATGCTGTCAAGAATTAAAACCCTTATATTGAGATATCTTGAGACTATTAAAAGTCTTACTGATGTGATTTCATTCATGGTGAAAGTTGCTAAGATTAATGACTTTCTTATTGAGCATAAAAAGTAAATACTAATTTCTCATTTTATTTCACAGCCCCTATTTACGCATACTTTTGCTGAATTTGGTCTTCTGTTTTTTGAGAAATATACAAAGTATCCTTATTGCCGGTTATAATTTGAGATATGAATTCAGCCGATTTAACAGCTTTTAATTTTTAATTTCCTCCAGCATTGTCTATAGCTCTTTGTACAATCTCCTTCGCGGTTATGTTAGCATTAGATTCCTTTTGCTGCGCAACAGCGGTTACCGCATAAATTAACATGCTGAAAAAAAGCTCCATTTTATTTGTGTACGCATAAGTCTTTGCAGAACTAATACAAAAATAGGTGAAAGAACCGGGCAATCTCTGCCAAATACAGATTTACTGCCCCACAGTAAGCCTCTGAGGCAACGGCTGGTTCCATAAACAGGCATTTCCTTTCCATAATAAGTGGCTTTCATAGCAACCGGTGACTCATTATACCTAAAGTGTTTCAAAACCAAAGAACGAACATTATTTCCCAACAATTTTCTTTCGGTGTACAATTCCCCAATCTGTAAGATTGGTGATGATGGTTTGTAACGTATCGCCGTGTTCCGTAAGCTCATATTGTACATTCTGAAGCATGTTGACCCACGTCTCTGATTTATGTTGACCCACCATTCTGGGATGTTGACCCTCCTAAATTATTGATTTTTGTAAGCACTTAAACAATTGATTCTGGGATGTTGACCCAC
>Ga0209258_100474_pt1 | contig 42679 bp, 22 predicted proteins | sample Araplaol_mTSA_r2_FD_184281 | JGI IMG/M metagenome (GOLD analysis project Ga0209258, IMG submission 184281) | Arabidopsis root microbial communities from North Carolina, USA - plate scrape CL_Col_mTSA_r2 (SPAdes) (version 2) | ecosystem: Host-associated > Plants > Roots > Endosphere | place: USA...
CTTCGTCCAGGTCGCACCCGAATCGAGCGAGTGGTACACGGCATTGCCGTCGGCCAGCCAGACATCGCCTTCGGCGTTGGGGTTGACCGCCAGCGAGGTGGTCCAGAAGTAGTTGGGCGCCAGCTTCGCATCGACCGACGCCTGGCTCAGCGTGAAGCTGTGGCCGCCGTCCGTCGACACGTAGACCCTGCCGGAGCTCGCCCACCAGGCGCCACCCGCTTCGTAGGCATAGACCTTGTTCGGGTTCTTGCGGTCGGCGGCCAGGTGGTAGCTGCGCCCGATGCCGGTGCCCACGCTGGGCAGCGCCGGCAGGTTGGTCGACGTCCAGCTGGCGCCGTTGTCGGTGGTGTACGACGGCACCGAGTTGGTCGGCGCCCAGACGAGCTTGTTGCGTGCGGTGACCGCGACGCTGCCGCCGGACTGCGCGGCGCCGCCTGGCGCGTTGGTGGCGAAAGACGCCCAGGTCTTGCCGCCGTCGCCGGACCAGAAGCCGAAGCCCGCACCGGTTCCGTTGATCGTGCCGATGCCGGCGATGTAGAGCGCGTCGGACCAGGCCATGTCCGCGGCGTAGCCGTTGCTCCACTGGTTGCTCGGGCCTTCGGTCGGCTTCTTGGCGAGGTCCGTGTGCACCCACGTGCCGATGTCGCCTGCGCTGTTGACCACCATGTAGGGCGCGCCCACCGGCGGCGTGGCGAGGGCCGAGATGGCGTTCTCCTCGATGCCCTCGACCGAGCCGGCCCAGGTCGGCGTGGTCGAGGAGGCGTTTCGGGTTTCGATGATGCCGCCGCCGTGGACGTGCAGGATGTGGTCGCGGTTGGATGGATCGATCTCGACATCGTCCACCCAGCCCGAAGCAGTCTCGCCCGAAGTGCCGGCTTCGATCTCGCGCCAGGTCTTGCCATCGTCGTCGGACAGCTGGACGATCTTCATGCCGGCGTAGTTGCCCCAGGTGCCGCTCACACCCAGCGCGATGCGGGTGGTCGCACCGCTGCCGAAGACGGAGACCCCGCCGTAGCCGCCCGAATCCGAGCTGGCCAGCAGCGTCCAGTTCGTGCCGTCGAACTTGTAGAACCGGCCGGGCCCGGGGTCGCCCGGGCCGGCGCCCTTGGTGAACGCCACGTAGAACAGGCCGTCCGCCGCACGCACCATGTGCGGGATGTGGTAGCCGGACACCGGCGTCGAGACCGGCGTCCACGTGCTGCCACCGTCGGCGGACCTGTACAGGTTCGACGCCAGGCCCGCCACGCTGACGTAGTCCGGGGCGATGGCGGCGTAGATCGTCCTGGTGGCGGTCCCGGCGCCCTTGCTGCCGGTGTCGAACAGCACCAGTTCGACGCCCATCGCCGTGCCGCCGATCGCATTGAGCTGGTCGGAGCTCATCCTGGTCGCCGACAGCGCGGACACCTGGGCCCAGGTGCGGCCCGAATCGGCGCTCCTCCACAGGCCGGCGGTGCGCGAGCCGTAGTACAGCGTCGAGGGCAGGTTCGGATCGACCATCATGCGTTCGCCCATGGCCCGGCCGCCGTTGTTCGAGCCCGCCGAGAACGGCAGGTTGACGTGCGTCCAGTGGTCGCCGCGATCGCTGGAGATGTACAGCCGCGCAGTGGGGCTCGCCGAGTCGTAGAGGCCCGTGCTCATGTAGACCAGCTGGTCGTTGTTCGGATCGAGCGCGATGCTCTCGGCGCCCTGGAAGAAGCTCTCGGCCGCGCCGAAGCTATCGGTGATCGGCAGCCAGCTCGCCGTCGCCTGGTTCCAGCGGTAGGCGCCACCGATGTCGGTGCGCGCGTACAGCAGGTTGGCCGTCGTCGGATGGAAGATCAGGCCCGTGACGTAGCCGCCGCCGCCGATCTTCGCGTTGGTCCACGTGGTCGGCTTCGGCGACGGGGTGCCCGTGCTGGCGGCGGCCGGCGTCACGCCGGCCGCCAGCGCGGCGCGCGCGCCTTCGCCCGCCGCGTTGCTGGCGGCGACGGCGTAGTAGTACGTGCTCCCGTTGGACAGGGAGGTGTCGGTGAATTGCGTGGTCGCACTCGAGCCGATCTTGGCGCCCGCCGAGTCCGGGCTGGTCGATCGATAGACGTTGTAGGAGCTCGCGCCCGCGACGGCCGTCCAGCCGAGCGTCACCTGCGCATCTCCGGCCGTGGCGCTCAGCCCCGCCGGCACGGCGGGCACGGAGACCGGCACCGCGGGCGTCACGCCGAGGGATTGCGACGAGGCGGCGCCCTCGCCTGCCGCGCCGCTGGCAGTCACCTCGTAGAAGTAGGTGGCACCGTTGACCGCGCTCGAGTCCACGTACGTCGTCGTCGTGCTCGTGCCGATCCTGGCGCCCTGGCTTCCCGGGGTCGTCGAGCGGTACACGTTGTAGGAGACCGCGCCGGACACGGCACCCCATGCGAGCGTGGTGCTGCTGTCGCCAGCCGCCACCGTCAGCGCCGTGGGCGCGACCGGCGGCGTGACGGGCGTCGTCGAAGTGCCCCCGCCTCCGCCGCCGCAGGCCGCGAGCAGCGCGAGGCACAGGCCTGCGATCCACTGTCGCCACGGCGTCGAGCCGTCCATGCCATCGCGCGGGGCGCCGCGTCGTTGAAGGCCTGTGATCGCATCCTGAATCCGAAGCATCGTGTCGTTCCCGGCAAATGTTGTCGTTGCAAGCCCGCCCAGGCTCGGCGGGAGATCCCTTGTCTCTGGAGACCCTTTCACCGCCTCGCCGCCACGGCCGGCCGACGCTGCGCGAGCGCGATGGGCAGGCCAGGCGGGGCGAACGGCTCCGGTGATATATCGCTATATTAGTTTGCGCACCGCGTCATCGATGTAAGCAACAAGTAAAATGTCTACACTCTTGTCGACGGACCTCGACATTCTGGCCGCACCGCCCCGGTTGTGCAATCCAGGGCGATGGGCCATTCGACAGGCGGCGCCGGGCCGCCGGTCGGCGGCCTGGTCTGCTCAGGCCGACCAGGCGAGTTCCGAACCTTCCGCCACGACAGCGCTGGTGCGGCCGCCCACGTCGAGTCGCCAGTCGCGCAACGCGCCTTCCGTGACGCGCGCCACGTAGCGCCCGCCATGCCGCGTGACGGTCCCGCGCGCGGCGATGCGGCCATCCAACGCGGCGACCGCGAACGCTGCGGTGGCGCCGTCGTCGAGCGCGAAGACGCGCAGCGTTGTCCCGCGCGCGAAGTCGTAGTCCGGACGCTCGGTGTCCGCGCCCCATGGCAGCACGGTGTTGCCGGGCACGTAGACCGGCAGGCTCATGAAGTCGTGGGTGTCGCGATACCAGCGGCCGCCGGTGCGCACCTGTCCGCCCAGCAGGTGCGTCCACGTGCCCTCGGGCAGGTAGTAGTCGACCTCGCCGCTCTCCTCGAAGACCGGCGCCACGAGCAGCGACTCGCCGAGGTGGTACTGGCGATCCAGCGGTGCGCAGGCGGGATCGCGCGGATGCTCCATCATCATCGAGCGCATCACCGGCACGCCCGTCTCCGCGGCCTCGATCGCCTTCGCGTAGAGATAGGGCATCAGGCGGTGCTTGAGGTGCGTGAAGACGCGCAGCACGTCGCAGCTCTCCTCGTCGACGAGCCAGGGCACGCGGTAGAAGCTGCTGCCGTGCAGTCGGCTGTGCGACGACAGCAGACCGAACTGGATCCAGCGCTTGTAGACGGCCGGCGGCGGGTTGCCCTCGAAGCCGCCGATGTCGTGGCTCCAGAAGCCGAAGCCGCAGGTCGTCAACGACAGGCCGCCGCGCAGGCTCTCGGCCATCGATTCGAACGTGGACCAGCAGTCGCCGCCCCAATGCACCGGGAAGCGCTGGGCCGACGCATAGGCGGAGCGCGCGAAGACGACGGCGTCGTCGTCGCCGCGCACTTCGCGGATCAGGTTGTAGACGGCCTCGTTGTACTGCAGCGGGTAGAGGTTGTGCATCTCCACCGGGTCGGAGCCGTCGTGATACATCACCCCGGTATCCGGGATGCGTTCGCCGAAGTCCGTCTTGAAGCAGTCGACGCCCATCTCCAGGAGCCGGCGCAGGTGTCCCTGGTACCAGGCCACGGCGCGCGGGTTGGTGAAGTCGACGATGGCCATGCCGGGCTGCCACTGGTCGGTCTGGAACACGCGGCCGTTCGTGCGCCTGATGAAGTAGCCTTCGCGCGCGCCCTCGGGAAACAGCGGCGACTTCTGCGCCACGTACGGGTTGATCCAGAGGCTGATCTTGAGGCCCCGCGCGCGCAGCCGCGCGAGCATCGCCTTGGGATCGGGGAACTGGCGCGTGTCCCATTCGAAGTCGCACCACTGGAATTCGCGCATCCAGAAGCAGTCGAAGTGGAACACGGACAGCGGCAGCTCGCGCCGCGTCATCTCGTCGATGAACGAGGTGGTGGTGGCCTCGTCGTAATTGGTCGTGAAGGACGTCGTCAGCCACAGGCCGAAGGTCCAGGCGGGCGGCAGCGCCGGCTTGCCCGTGAGCGCGGTCAGGCGCTGCACCACGTCCTTGGGCGTCGGGCCCTGGATCACGAGATAGTCCAGGCTCTCGCCTTCGCGGCTGAACTGCACGCGCGCGGTCTTTTCGGACGCGACCTCGAACGACACCGGTCCGGCCTCGTTGACCAGCACGCCATAGCCGCGGCTGGTCATGTAGAACGGGACGCTCTTGTACGCCTGCTCGCAGGCCGTGCCGCCGTCGCGGTTGCTGTTCTCGACGACCTGTCCGTTCTTGACCCAGGGCGTGAAGCGCTCGCCCAGGCCATAGACCGACTCGCCCACCGACAGGCCGAGCCCCTCGTGCACGAAGTTGCCCTTGCCCGCCCATTGGACATAGCCCAGGCCCCGCCAGCCGCTGCGCGTGAGGATGCGTTCTCCGTCGCGGAACACCAGTCCCCAGTCGTCGCCCTTGAGGACGTCCACCGACAGGCCGCCCGAGGTCAGCGTGGCGCGCGCCGCGCCATCCTCGATGGTGATGTCCGGGTGCCCGGCGCCGGGCATCGGGATGCCCAGGCGCGGCGGGTCGGACTCGCTGAAGTGCTCCGCCTTCACGCGGATCACGCCGGGCATCGGCGAGCTCAGCGTCAGCGTGAGCGTCGGCCCCTGGAGCGTGTCGCCGCGATGGCGGATCGGCCGCGTCGTCGCGAGCACGACCAGTCGGTCGGGGTACGCCTCGACCGCGTAGGCCTGGGTCGCGTAGTGTGCGGTGACCCCAGGCTGCAGCAGCCACTGTCCATCCGTGAATTTCATAGGTCGTCGATCGTTCGGGTTGTTCGAGCTTGCGCGCAGTCTAGGTGATTTAACATTAAATCGGAAGAGGTCTTTGGCATCGATCTGTGATGGGTCCGGGCCGCCACGTGTCTCCCGCAGCCGACGATCCACCGGATCGTGGAAACAGTTCCAATTCCTGCCGGAGGCGAAGTGTAGGCCATTCACGGCGACGCCGCGGCAGGCATCGGCGCCTCCGCGCGCGCGTGGCGGGCGATGTAGTCGGCGTGGGCGGGCATACCGGCGACCGTACCCGCGATGGCCGACCGCAGGCGCGCGAAGTGCGTGCGCAGCGCCTGTTCGTCGATGCGGTCGATGAACGGGTCCCACGATCGCGGCTCGACGCCCAGGCCGAACAGGATCGATATGAACGACGACTCGGCAAAGCCGTCGCGATCCAGGATCGCCACGCGCCCGGACGAGCGGAACAATTCGATCTGGTGGCGCAGGGAGTCGGGGATCGGCATCGCCGCGCAATGGCGCCAGAACGCCGAGTCGTCGCGCTCGGTGAGCTTGTAGTGCATCACGATGAAGTCGCGGATGCTCTCGTACTGCAAGGCGATGCGGCGGTTGTACTCGTCGGCCAGGTGCGGCGCGAAATCGCGGTCGGGAAAGTTCTCGATCAGGCGGCCCACCCCGTCCATGATCAGCTGGATGCTGGTGGACTCCAAGGGCTCGACGAAGCCCGCGGCCAGGCCCAGCGCGACGCAGTTGCGCATCCACGCCCGGCGTCGCCGCCCCGTCGTGAAGCGCAGCAGGCGCGGGTCGCCGAGCGCGGGCGTGTCCAGGCCATCGAGCAGCACCCGCGCGGCCTCGTCGTCCGCCATGAACCGGCTGCAGTAGACATGGCCATTGCCCGTGCGGTGCTGCAGCGGGATACGCCATTGCCAGCCGGCCGCCTTGGCCGTCGACATCGTGCAGGGCGTCAGCGCGCCGGCGCGCGCGCTCGGCACGGCCAACGCGCTGTCGCAGGGCAGCATCTCGCTCCAGTCCTCATAGCCGGCGTGCAGGGCGCCCTCGATGAGCAGCCCGCGGAAGCCGGAGCAGTCGATGAACAGGTCGCCGTCGATGCGGCGGCCGTCGGCCAGCACCAGTGCGTCGATGAAGCCGTCGCCCGCGCGCAGCTGCACGTCGACCACCGTCCCTTCGACCCGCAGCGCACCGTGCCGCAGCGCGTACTCGCGCAGGTAGGCCGCGTACAACCCGGCGTCGAAGTGATATGCATACGAGTACCCGTTCGCCGCCGAGGGTACCTCGCCCTGCGGCGGCGCGAAGCGCTGCTCGCGCGCCATCACCGTCGCGGTGGACCAGTCCTCGTACGACGCCATGGCGCCCGCGCGCGCCAGGCGCAGCCAGTGCATGAACGACGAGCGGTTCTCGATGGCCGGGCCGAAGTCGCCGAAGCCATGGAAGAAGCGGTGCCCGACGCGGCCCCAGTCCCGGAACTCGATGCCCAGCTTGAACGTGGCCTGAGTGCGGCGCATGAAGTCGGCGCCTTCGATTCCCAGGCTGCGGTTGTAGAAGCGGATCGTCGGCAGCGTGGCCTCGCCGACGCCGATGGTGCCGATGTCGGGCGACTCGACCAGCACCACCTCGCACGGCGCGCCGCTGCCCTGCCGCAGCAGGCGCGCGAGCGGCGCGGCGGCCATCCAGCCGGCCGTTCCGCCGCCGACGATCACGATCTTGCGCAACGATTTGTCGTTCACGGGGCCCTTTCGGAATCGCTCTGACACATGGGGTTGCACCTTGCCGCCTATCGGGCTCCGACCGTCTAGGTGTTTCCACGAGCTTTATTCGTGCATCGATCAAACTAATAATTTCGACACGCGACGGACACCCTCCCTTCGCACGAACGCCGAAACGGCGTGTTCATGTCGCTGTGTGATTTAAGGCTAAATCACAATTTTTTGTTCATGTAGGTTTAAGGTTAAATCGCGTTGAACCTCCTCGCCGATCTTCGTCGCCTGACGCCTTCGCCCGCCGAGCCGCGGCGCGCGCGCCTGCGCGCCGCCCGCGCCGCCGACGTGCCGGATCCGACCGGTCAGCGACGCCTGCTCAAGGGCATCAACCGCATGACGCTCGTGCGCCAGCTGTGCGCGCGGCCCGGCCTGTCGCGCGCCGAGCTGGCGGTCAGCGTGCAACTGACCAAATCCACCGTCGGCGTGCTGGTGCGCGAGCTCATCGCGGAAGGCTGGCTGCAGGAACGCCACAGCGTCGCGACGGGCGATGTCGGCCGTCGTCCGACGCCGCTGTACATCGATCCGACGCGCCTGGTGTTGCTCGGCGTCGAGATCGGCGTCGAGTCGACCCGCCTCGTGGCGACGTCCCTGGTGGGTGACGTGCTCGCCCGTGCGCAGGTCGAGCATGGCGGCAACCGCGGCGCGGAGGCGTGCCTCGAGCAGCTCGCGGCATCGTTGTCCTTCCTGCACCGGCAGTTCGACGACCGCGCGCAGGAGGTGCTGGGCATCGGCATCGGCCTGCCCGGCGGCGTCGACGAGGCGAGCGGCTTCCTGCACTTCGCGCCGAATCTCGGCTGGCGCGAAGTCGCCGTCGGCGCGCTGCTGGAAGCGGCACTGGCCGACACCGCGCTCGCGGGCGTCCCGCTGTTCCTGCAGAACGAGGCCGATGTCGCGGCTCTCGGCGAGCTCGAGTTCGACGCCGACGGCGCGACCGACCCCCTGCTGTACGTGAGCATCAACCAGGGCGTGGGCGCCGGCGTGATCGTCGGCGACCGCCTGCTGATCGGCAGCCGCGGCTTCGCGGGAGAGATCGGCCACACCATCCTGCAGCCCGACGGCCCGCCGTGCTCGTGCGGCCGCCGCGGCTGCGCCGAGGCGCTGATCGGCATGCGCGCCATGCTGTCGACATCCCGCGGCACGAGGCCGGGCCGTCGTGCCGCGACCGTCGCAAGCATTGCCGCGCGACTGTCCGCGGGCGACAGCGAGATGTTGCAGTCAGTCACCGTCGCCGGAAGCCACCTGGGCACACTGCTGCAGAACCTGGCGGCCGCCTACGACCCAGCGTGCATCGTGCTGGGCGGTGCGGGCGTGGCGCTGGGGGCCGGCTTCGTCGAGCCCGCGTTGCGCACGCTTCGCGAGCATTGCGATGCGGCCAACCTGCCGATGCCCACGGTGCGGCTTTCGCGCCACGGCGCGGACGCGGTGGCCGTGGGCGCCGCAGCCCTCGTGCGCTACCGCGCGACCCGTCCACTCATCGCCGCCACGTCGGCCAAGGCTGTCGCATGACCTCCGCATTCCTGCCCCCCGTTCGAGGAGCCTGCTGATGTTCCTCGGCATCGATCTGGGCACCTCCGAAGTCAAGCTGCTGCTGCTGGACGCGGAGGGGCACATCGTCGGCCAGGCCGGGTCACCGCTGGAGCTCGAGCGACCCAGGCCGCTGTGGTCGGAGCAGCATCCGGCGCAGTGGTGGCGCGCCACGAACGACGCCGTCGCACGCCTGCGCGCGGCATATCCCCTGAAATTCGCGCGCGTGCAGGGCATCGGCCTGTCCGGCCAGATGCACGGCGCGGTGCTGCTCGACGCGGACGACGCGGTGCTGCGCCCCGCGATCCTCTGGAACGACGGCCGCAGCCATGCCGAGTGCGCCGAGCTCAGCGCGCGTGCGCCGCGCCTGCACGAGATCGCGGCCAACCTCGCGATGCCCGGCTTCACGGCGCCCAAGCTGTTGTGGGTGCGGCGCCATGAGCCCGACCTCTTCGCCCGCACGCGCAGCGTCCTGCTGCCCAAGGACTGGCTGCGGCTGCAGCTCACCGGCGAGAAGGTGTCCGACCCGTCCGATGCCGCCGGCACGCTGTGGCTGGACGTGGCTCGCCGCGACTGGTCGAACGAACTCCTGGCCGCGTGCGGCCTCGAGCGCGGCCACATGCCGCGCCTCGTGGAGAGCAACGCGCCGTCCGGCGTCCTGCGACCCGAACTGGCGCGCGCCTGGGGCCTGGGCCCGGAGGTGGTCGTGGCCGGCGGCGCGGGCGACAACGCGGCCAGCGCCATCGGCGTCGGCGCCACCGAGCCCGGCGACGGCTTCATCTCGCTCGGCACCTCGGGCGTGCTGTTCGTCGTCGATGATCGCCATCGGGCCAACCCCGGGTCCGCCGTGCACGCGTTCTGCCACGCCTTGCCGGGACGCTGGCACCAGATGAGCGTGATGCTGTCGGCGGCGAGCTGCCTGCGCTGGTTCGTGCAATTCAGTGGCGCCGCCGACGAGGCCTCGCTGCTGGCCGAGGTGGCCGCCCTGTCGCCCGACGTGCTGGCCGAGGCACCGCTGTTCCTGCCCTATCTCGCGGGCGAGCGCACACCGCACAACGATCCGTTCGCGCCCGGTGTCTTCTACGGCCTGTCGCACGAGAGCGGCCGCGCGCTCGGCGCCTACGCGGTCCTCGAGGGCGTGGCCTTCGGCCTGGCGGACGGCCTCGCCGCGCTGCGCGCATCCGGCACGTCCGTGCGGCGCCTGTCGCTGGTGGGCGGCGGCGCGCGCAGCGCGCTGTGGGCGCAGCTGATCGCCGATGCGCTCGACGTGCAGATCGAGGTGCATCCGGGCGCCGACGCCGGCGGCGCGCTGGGTGCCGCGCGCCTGGGCTGGATGGCCGCCGGGGCGAGCGAGGCCGAGGCCTGCACCAAGCCGCCGGTCTCCGCGCGCTTCATCCCGGAGCCCGCGCGCCGCGCGGCGCTCGAGCCGCGCCTGCAGCGCTTCCGCCAGATCTACCGGCAACTCAAGCCCCTGTGGGGGCCGGCCGCGGCCTGAGCGCGACAGACGATTTCCCCGACCGAGAACATCAATGACTTCGTATTTCCAGGACATCCCTCCCATCCGCTACGGCGGTCCCGACAGCGACGACGCGCTCGCGTTCCGCCACTACGACAAGGACCGCCTGGTGCTCGGCAAGCGCATGGAGGACCACCTGCGCTTCGCCGTCTGCTATTGGCACACGTTCTGCTGGAACGGCCTCGACCCGTTCGGCACCGGCACGTTCCAGCGCCCGTGGTTCGAGGGCGGCTCGCCCATGGAACTGGCGCGCATGAAGGCCGACGCCGCATTCGATTTCTTCGCCAGGCTGGGTGCGCCCTACTACTGCTTCCATGACCGCGACGTCGCTCCGGAGGGCGGCACGCCGCGCGAGAGCCGCGAGAATTTCCTGCGCATGGTCGACGTGCTGGGCGAGCACCAGCAGCGCACCGGCATGAAGCTGCTGTGGGGCACGGCCAACCTGTTCAGCCATCGCCGCTTCATGGCGGGCGCCGCCACCAATCCGGACCCGGCGATCTTCGCGCTGGCGGCCGCGCAGGTGCGCGACGCGCTCGAGGCGACGCAGCGCCTGGGCGGCGAGAACTACGTGCTGTGGGGCGGCCGCGAAGGCTACGAGACGCTGCTCAACACCGACGTCGGCCGCGAGCTGGACCAGATGGGCCGCTTCCTCAACCTCGTCGTCGAGCACAAGCACCGGATCGGCTTCAAGGGCACGATCCTGATCGAGCCCAAGCCGCGCGAGCCGTCCAAGCACCAGTACGACTTCGACGTCGCCACCGTCTACGGCTTCCTGCTGCGCCATGGCCTGGACAAGGAGGTCAAGGTCAACATCGAGGCCAACCACGCCACGCTGTCCGGCCACAGCTTCGAGCACGAGATCGCCACCGCCGGCGCGCTCGGCATCCTCGGCTCGATCGACATGAACCGCGGCGACCCGCAGCTGGGCTGGGACACCGACCAGTTCCCGCACAACGTGCCCGACACCGCGCTGGCGATGTACCACATCCTGCAGGCGGGCGGCCTGGGCTCGGGCGGGCTGAACTTCGACGCCAAGGTGCGTCGCCAGTCGATCGACGCGGTCGACCTGTTCCACGGCCACATCGGCGGCATGGACGTCGCCGCGCGCGGCCTCCTGGTGGCCGAACGGATGGTCCTGGACGGCCGCCTGCAGGCCGCCGTCCAGGCGCGCTATGCGGGCTGGAACACCGCGCACGGCCAGGCCGTGCTGGCCGGCCGCGTGTCCCTTTCCGAACTCGCCGACCAGGCGCTGGCCGTCAACGCCGACGTGCAACCCGTCTCGGGCCGCCAGGAGGCGCTCGAGAACCTCGTCAACCGCTTCTGCGGCAACTGAGACAGGAGGCCCCACCCCAGCGACACACGACGCGTGCCGGCATCCCGAGCCCCTCGAAGCCAGGCGCGCGCGTCGCGCCGGCCCGGAGCCGACCCGACCCGTCCTTCCACGACTGCACGCGGCTGCCGACGGCAGGCCGAGCGCTGTCCCGAAACGAGCAATTTTTCCGGCAGTTTCCGAACTGGCCCCACCGCGCCCCCCACATCATTGGCGGGGATTCCATGGTTATCAGAAAGAGTACAACGACATGAGACAATTCAAGAGGACAGCGTTGTCGGTCGCCGCAGCGCACGTAGCCCTGTTGTGGAGTGGTGCAGCAATGGCGCAATCGGCGAGTCCGCCGGCCCCAGCCGCCAGCACGCCGCCCGCGCAGGAAGGCGTCGCCCAGGTCGTGGTGACCGGCCAGCGCGCTGCGCTGCAATCCGCGCAGAAGATCAAGCAGAACGCCGAGGAGGTCGTCGACTCGATCGTCGCGGCCGACATGAAACTGCCTGATCGCTCCGTCACCGAAGTGCTGCAACGCGTCGTCGGCGTGACCATCGACCGCACGATGACCAAGAACGACCCGGAGCACTTCTCGGTCGAGGGTTCCGGCGTGATGATCCGCGGCCTGAGCTGGGTCCGTTCGGAGCTGAACGGCCGCGACTCGTTCTCGGCCAATGGCGGCCGCTCGCTGAACTTCGAGGACGTGCCGCCCGAGCTGCTGAGCGCCGTCGACGTCTACAAGAATCCGTCGGCCGAGCAGATCGAGGGCGGCATCGGCGGCCTCGTGAACCTGCGCACGGCGATGCCGTTCGACTACAAGGGTTTCAAGGGCGCGTTCACCGCCAAGGCGAGCCGGTCCAAGCTCAAGGGCGGCAAGGCGACGCCGGAGTACTCGGGCCTGCTCTCGGACCACTGGCACACGCCGGTCGGCGAGTTCGGCGCGCTGGTGGACCTCGCCTACTCGGACAGCTCGACCCGCACCGATGGCTTCGAGGTCAATCCGTACTTCAACATCAAGAGCGCCGAAGGCAACTCGGTCTGGGCGCCGACCGGCGCCTCGTGGCGCACACTGGACTTCGATCGCAAGCGCACGGGCCTGTACAGCGCGCTGCAATGGAAGAACGACACCGTCTCCTCGTCGCTCACGTACTTCAAGTCGCGCTACAAGATGATGTGGGACGAGAACGCGATCTTCGGGGGAGGGACCTGGCACAACATGAGCGTGGCCCCGGGCGCCGTCTACGACAGCCAGGGAGTGCTCAAGAAGGGCACGGTCTTGGACCCCAAGGACAACGGCATCAATTTCAACGACGACACCCGTGCCGCCACGCGCAATTCGAGCACCGGCGACCTGGCGTGGAACGTGCGCTGGAAGGCCTCGGACAAGTGGGCCTTCAATTCCGACCTGCAGCTCATCCGGGCCAAGACCAACAGCTTCGATTCGACCGTCGCCACCGGCGCGACGTTGCCGAGCGAGACATTCGACCTCTCCGGCCGCATCCCCAGCCTGATCTTCAGCGACGCCGACCGCACCTACCTGGCCAACCCGAACAACTACTACTGGGGCTTCACGATGGAGCACCTGGACAAGAGTTCGGCACGCGAGAACGCGTGGCGCGGCGACGCGGAGTACACCTTCGACGATTCGTTCTTCAACTCGCTGCGCTTCGGCGTGCGCCTGACCAAGCGCAACGCGGTCACGACGAACTCCAGTCCGGGCTACAACTGGGCCGCCATCACGCAACCCTGGCAGATCGGCTGGGACATCAACCATCTGGCCATGCTGGGCGATCCCCGCTTCAGCGGCGGCACGCACCTGCACACGTTCAACAACTTCTTCAACGGCAAGGCCTCGGTGCCGTCGCTGATCGTGCCGGACGACTCGGTGGCAGCCGACTATCCCGGCAGCTACGCCACGCTCCACACGTACCACGACATCCTGTGCGCCGAACAGCATGGCGGGGACTCCAGCAGCTGCGGCGCCTGGAAGCCTGCGACGTTCGGCATCGACCCGTCCGGCACCAACGACCAGGACGAGCACACCCAGGCCGCGTACGGCCAGCTGCGCTTCAGCATGGACGACCTGAAGACCCCGATCGAAGGCAACCTCGGCCTGCGCGTCGTGCACACCAATGCGGTCGCGCACGGCTACACGGTGCTCTCGCCAGCCACGGTCAGCCCGCCCGCAGGCGGCTCTGTCGGCGGCCTGACGGTGCCGACGATGGTGGCATTCGCCAAGGCGCAGGACTTCCAGCATTCGTACGACGACGTGCTGCCCAGCCTGAACCTGAAGTTGAAGGCGCGCGACGACCTGCAGTTCCGCGCCGCGTTCGCCAGCGCGGTCGCGCGTCCGGACTTCTCCGACATGCAGGCCTACACCTCGCTCGCGCAGAAGGTCACCACGCAGACTACCGGCAACGTGACCACCGTCACCGCGGTCACCTACACCGGCACGGCCAACGGCAACCCGCTGCTCAAGCCGGTGAAGTCCAACCAGTTCGACCTGACGGCCGAGTGGTACTTCGCGCCGACCGGCTCGTTCACGGCGGCCGTGTTCGACAAGCAGCTGCGCGACATCGTCATCAACCAGACGTCCATCGTGTCGCTGCCGGACACGAACGGACAACTGCACGATTTCACCGTCACGAGCCCCGTCAACGGCGCCAAGGGCTATGCCCGCGGCCTGGAGGTGGCGTTCCAGACCTACTTCACCGCGCTGCCCGGTTTCCTCTCCGGGTTCGGGATCCAGGCCAACTACACCTTCGTCGACAGCAAGCGCAAGCTATACACGCCGGTCACCTCGGCCACCTGCTCGGGCGGCAACGGGGCCGACAACGTCAACCTGAACCTGAACGGCTGCGACACCGACGGCCGCAGCTTCGGCGACCTGCCGTTGCAGAACCTGTCGCGCAACTCGTACAACCTGACGCTGATGTACGACCAGGGCCCGCTGTCGGCACGCATGGCCTACAGCTGGCGCTCGCGCAGCCTGCAGGCGGTCAACGTGAACGGCACGAACGGTTCCGACGCGCGCGACTCGTCCGGCGGCTACACGCAGGGCTGGGCGCTGCCGACCTGGGCGGGTGCCTACGGCCAGGTGGACGCCTCGGTCTCCTACAAGGTCACCGACAAGTTCACCGTCGGGCTCGAGGGCCAGAACCTGTTCAACGCGATCTACAAGCAGGAGATGCAGCAGCACATCGGCATGATGGGCCGCGCCTGGTACAGCACCGGCCCGCGCTACACCGCGCAAGCCACCTACTCGTTCTGACCAGCCTTGCCCGCCACCGGCGCCTCGCGGCGCCATGGCGGCCAGCGCGGCGTGCGCCTGCCCGGGCGCGCGCCGCGCGTCCGAATCGTCGCGCAGCGGGGTCCGCCCTGCAGCGCAGGGGCCGTGCACGACCGACGGCCGCAACGTCCGACACTTCCGCCAGCACCGTCGAATGCGCAAGAGCCTCCATCCCCTCATCGCCACCGCGGCATCGCTGATGCTGGCCGGCGCCACATCGCTCGCCAGGGCCGACGACCGGCCGCACCTGGCGCACAACGGCGAGCACGCCGCGCTGATCGTCGACGGCGCGCCCTTCCTCGTGCTGGGCGCGCAGGCGAACAACTCCAGCAACTATCCGGCGGTGCTCCCCAAGGTCTGGCCGGCGCTGGACGACATGCACGCCAACACGCTCGAGATCCCCGTCGCCTGGGAGCAGATCGAGCCGGTCGAGGGCCGCTTCGACTTCGGCTACGTCGACACGCTGCTGACGCAGGCGCGCGAGCACGGCAAGCGCCTGGTGCTGCTCTGGTTCGGGACCTGGAAGAACACCAGCCCGTCGTACGCGCCGGAGTGGGTCAAGCTCGACAACCAGCGCTTTCCCCGCATGGTCGACCGCGAAGGCAAGCCGAGCTACTGCCTGTCGCCGTTCGGCGAGCAGACGCTCGCGGCGGATCGCAAGGCCTTCGTCGCCTTGATGACCCACCTCGCGCAGGTCGACGGCAGCCGCCACACGGTCATCATGATGCAGGTGGAGAACGAGGTCGGCACCTACGGCCTCGTCCGCGACTACGGAGCGAAGGCCCAGGCCGCGTTCGACAGGCCGGTGCCCGCCGAGGTGCTCGCGCGCCAGGCCGCCCCCGTCAGGCGCGCGGCCACGGGCACGTGGCGCGAGGTCTACGGCGACTATGCCGACGAATACTTCCACGCCTGGGCCATCGCCAGCTACATCGAACAGGTGGCCAGCGCCGGCCGCAAGGCGCTCGACCTGCCCATGTACGTGAACAACGCACTGCGCGACGCCGTCGAGCCGCTGGCGCCGTGGCACGCCAACTTCGCCAGCGGCGGCCCCACTTACGACGTCATCGGCATCTACAAGGCCGCGGCGCCGCACATCGACATCGTCGGGCCCGACCTGTACAACCCCGCGTCCGCGCAGATCGATGCGACGCTCGACAAGTTCCAGCGTCGCGACAACCCGCTGTGGGTGCCCGAGATGAGCCAGGCTCCGGCCTATGCCCGCATCGTGTACGAGGCCCTGGGACGCGGTTCGCTGGGCATCGCGCCATTCGGCATCGACTACACGAGCTACAGCAATTTCCCGCTCGGCGCCAAGCCGGCCGCGGGGCCGGCACTGGTGCAGCCGTTCGCGGCCACCTATGCGGTCTTCGAGTCCATGAACGCGCTCTGGGCCCGGTGGGCGCTCGAGGGCCGCACGCATGGCGTGGCCGAAGGCGACGACCGCAAGGACCGGCAGGTCGCGCTCGGCGCGTGGACGGCCACCGTCTCGTTCCAGGAGTGGCAGTTCGGCGAGAAGTCCTGGCCCGACCATCCGACCGAACTGCCCCCGGGCACCGAGAAGCCGAGCGGCGGCGTCGCGATCGCCCAGGTCGGGCCGGACGAGTTCGTGATCACCGGGCAGCACGCGCGCGTGCGCATCGCGCCCGCCCAGGGGCCCGCGCCCGGGCACGGGGCGATGCTCGCGCGCGTCGAGGAAGGCCGTTTCGACGCCGGCGGCCGCTGGGTGATGGAGCGCAACTGGAACGGTGACCAGACGGACTGGGGGCTGAACTTCACCGCCTCGCCGGTGATCCTCAAGGTCCGCATGGGCCGCTACTGAAGGCTGGCGACGACACGAACGCGCGGCGGCGCACGGACGCGACCGCCTCGATTGGAGACAGGAAAATGCTTCGAAGACGCAGCTTCATCCGGCAGGCCAGCGCGCTGGGCCTGCTCGGCGGCAGCCTGCCGATGGCGCTCGCCGCGGCCCCGAGCGAAGCGTCCTACGACTGGAAGAGCGTGCCCTTCGGCGGCGGCGGCTTCGTCGACGGCTTCGTGTTCCATCCGCGCGAGAAGGGCCTGCTGTACGCGCGCACCGACATCGGCGGCGCCTACCGCTTCGACCCCGGCACCCGCTCGTGGATCCCGCTGCTGGACCAGCTGACGAAGTCGCAGACCGACCTGTCGGGCGTGCTGAGCCTGGCGCTCGATCCGGGCGATCCCGACCGGGTGTTCATCGCCGGCGGCCTGTACCTCGGAGCGTCGGCGCGCAATGCGGCGCTGCTGGCCTCGGCCGATCGCGGCGCCACCTGGCAGATCAACGAACTGCCGATCAAGCTGGGCGGCAACTGGTGGGGCCGCGGTTCGGGCGAGCGCCTGCAGGTCGATCCGGACAACGGGCAGATCCTCTATCTGGGCACGTCGCAGGACGGCCTGATGGTGTCGGCCGACCGCGGCCGCAGCTTCACGCCGCTCGGCTTCGAGCCGCGCCACGTCTCGCTCGTGCTGGTGGACCCGCGCAGCGGCCGCAAGGGCAAGGGCTCGCAGGTGCTGTGGGTGGGCAGCCACGACAAGCCGGGCCTGTACGTCTCGCGCGACGGCGGCCGTCGCTTCGAGCGCGCGACCGGCACGCCGGCGCAGGTGCCGCAGCACGCCGTGTTCGGCGCCGACGGCATGCTGTATGTCGCCTTCGCCGTCGGTGACGGCGATGTCGCCTGCAACCCGGGCAACGCGAAGCGCGGCAGCGTCTGGAAGCGCGATCCGTCCGGCAAGTGGACCAACATCACGCCCGTGGACCCTGCCAAGGATCCGCACGGCTTCGGCTACTCCGGCATCGACGTCGACCGCCAGGTGCCGGGGCGCCTCGTCGTGTCGACCATCGAGCGCTGGAGCGCGGGCGACGACGTGTTCGTCTCGACCGACGACGGCGCGCACTGGACCTCGGTGGGCGCGCACTCGCACCACGACGCAGGCAGCTATCCCTGGCTCGTGAACTACCTGCGCGGCGAGGACAAGATGGGCCACTGGCTGGCCGACATCAAGCTCGACCCGTTCGACGGCGAACGCGCGGTCTACGGCACCGGGTATGGCCTGTGGCTCACGGACAACCTCGGCGCCGCGCACGCGGGCGGCACCGTGCAGTGGGACTTCGCCGTCGCCAACCTCGAGGAGACCGCCACGCTGGAGATCCGCAGCCCCTCGGGCGGCGCGACGCTGCTGGGCGCGATGGGCGACGTCAGCGGCGCCGCCTGGGACGACGCGGCCAGGACGCCGCGCAACGGCCTGTTCGCGCCCTCCAACCAGACCAACCGGTCAGTCGACTTCGCCCAGCTGCGCCCGGCCATCCTCGCGCGCACCGCCGACCAGGCCGAGACGGGCGGCTGGTGGTCCAACGACGGTTCGGTGACCTGGCATCCGTTCGGCAAGTCGACGCGCACGACGAGGTCGGCCACCGGCGGCTACCTCGAGGCCGGCACCATCGCGGTGTCGGCGGGCGGGGGCTCGTTCGTCTGGGCCCCCCAGAAGCAGCCCGCGCTGTGCTCGCGCGACCACGGCAGGACCTGGGTCGAGGTCGCCGGCTGGCCCCGCGGCGAGGTGGACGCCGTTCCCGTCGCCGACCGCCATGTCGAGGGCGTGTTCCATGTGCACGATCGCGCCGCGGGCGAAATCCTCACGAGCGTCGACGGCGGCCTGAGCTTTCGCAGCGGCATCCAGGGCCTGCCCAAGCTGGCGAGCTGGCAGTCTTCGCAGCTCGTGGCGGCGCCGGGCGCGCTGCGCGACCTCTGGTTGGCGCTGCACGACACGCTGGTGCACCTGCCCGGGCCGGACAAGCCGGCCATCAGGATCCGCAACGTCGTCGAGTGCTGGAAGGTGGCGCTCGGCAAGGCCGCTCCGGGCCAGGACTACCACGCGGTCTATTTCTGGGGCAAGCTGCTCGTTGACGGGCAGGCGCTGGAAGGCCTGTTCCGCTCGGACGACGCCGGCGCGCACTTCCTGCGCATCGACGACGACCGCCATCGCTACGGCCTGTTGCTGTCCCTGGCCGCCGATCCGCTCGAATACGGGACGGTGTATGTCGCGCCGCACGGGCGCGGCGTGATCGTCGGCAAGCCGCGCCAGGGAGCCTGAACCCGACCAAGCCTCCTGCCACGAAGCCGCCGGACGGCAGCGCCCGTCCATCGCCACCCTGCTTTCCTTCCCTCTCGAGTCCCTCTTCATGCTCACGTATTCCAGCCCGTTTCCGTCCTCCTTCGTCTTCGGCGTGGCCGCCGCGTCCGCCCAGATCGAAGGCGCTGCCTTCGAGGACGGCAAGGGCGAGTCCATCTGGGACCGCTTCAGCCGCGTGCCCGGCGCGATCCACGACGGCGACACGCTCGACGTCGCCTGCGACCACTACCACCGCTTCGACGAGGATTTCGCGCTGATGGCGTCGCTGGGCGTGCAGCATTACCGGCTGTCCATCGCGTGGCCGCGCCTCTTCCCGGACGGCGACGGCCAGATCAACCCGGCCGGCATCGACTTCTACCATCGGCTGTTCGCGAGCATGGCGCGCCATGGCATCAAGCCCTGGGTCACGCTGTTCCACTGGGACCTGCCGCAGGCGCTGGAGGATCGCGGCGGCTGGACGTCGCGGGAGACCGTCGCGGCGTTCGGGCGCTACGCCGACACGGTCGTCAAGGAATACGGCCACGTCGTCAAGGACTGGATCACGCTCAACGAGATCCGCTGCTTCACGTGGCTGGGCTACGGCGCGGGCACCAAGGCGCCGGGCCGCAAGGAGAGCGACGCCGTCGTCAACCAGACCTTCCACCACGCGCTGCTGTGCCACGGCCACGGCGTGCGCGCGGTGCGCGAGCACGGCGGCGCGGGCGCGCGCGTGGGCCTGACCGACAACTGCGACGTGAGCGTGCCCGTCACCGAGACGCCCGCCGACATCGCCGCGGCGCGCGCCTGGTTCGCGGAGAAGAACCTGCACGTGCTCGGCGCGATCCACGGCAAGGGCTATGCCCCGCGCTACCTCGAACGCACCGGGCCGGACGCGCCGGTCGTCCGCCCGGGCGACTTCGACCTGATCAGCCTGCCCACGGACTTCCTCGGCCTGAACATCTACACCGCCACCTACGTGCGGGCCGGCCGCGACGGCCGACCCGAGGCATTGCCGCTGCCCGCCCACTACCCGCGCGCCGACAGCCCGTGGCTGAACCTGGTGCCGCAGGCGATCTACTGGGCCTCGCGCATGGTCCACGAGCAATACGGTCACCAGTCCATCTACATCACGGAAAATGGCTGCGGCTACAACGACGAGCCGGTGGTCGGCGGCGAGGTGCTGGACCTGCATCGCCGCGACTACCTGCGCAGCCATCTGCGCGAGATGCACCGCGCGATCGCGGACGGCGTCCCGCTGGACGGCTACTTCCTGTGGTCTTTCATCGACAATTACGAGTGGGAGGACGGCTACCAGCGCCGCTTCGGCATCGTGCACTGCGACTTCGAGACGCAGGTGCGCACGCCCAAGCTGTCCGCCCGCTACTACGCCGACACCATCCGCACCCGCTGCATCATCTGACACCATGGCCAAACCGCCCGCCAAATCCACCCGCGCCCGCCACGCCGCCACCCTGGCCGACGTGGGGCGCGAGGCGGGCGTGTCCATCATGGCCGCCTCGGCGGTGCTGAACGGCGCGAGGACCTCCTCGCGCATCTCCGACGAGACCCGCGCCCGCATCCTCGCGGCGGCCCAGAAGCTGCATTACCGCGCCAACGCCACGGCGCGCGCGCTGGTCGACCGGCGCATGAACGCGATCGGCGTGGCCACGACACTGTCGCGCAACGAGCACAACCAGTACTTCCTGGAAGTGTTCAACGGCGTGATCGAGGCCGCGGCGGAGTTCGGGCAGAACACCACCGTCTTCGCCGTGCCGGACTGGAAGGACGGCGCGAGCCGCATTCCCGCGATCTGCGACAGCCGCATCGACGGCCTGATCCTGCTCGCGCCGCTGATGGAGGCCGAAGCCGCGAAGTACCTGCCGGACCATACGCCCATCGTCTCCGTCCACGCCAATCACGAGATGCCCAACGTGGTGAACCTCGAGTCCGACGAGGAGACGGGCGCGTTCGAGATGGTCCGCCACATGCTCGAGCTGGGCCATCGACGCATCCTGCACGTGGGCGGGCCGCCCGACTCGATCGGTGCGATGCGGCGGGTGTCGGGCTACCTCGGCGCGCACGCCGCGGCGGCCGTCAAGCCGCCCGCCGACTACATCCTTCCCGGGGACTTCACCACGCACTCGGGCCGGGTGGAGCTCGAGGCCTGGCTGCGGCGCCATCGCGGCGAGCCCATGCCCCAGGCGATCTTCGCTGCCAGCGACGCCATCGCCATCGGCTGCCTGGACACCCTCTCCGCGCGCGGCCTGCGAACACCGGCGGACGTCTCCGTCGTCGGCTTCGACGACACGATGCTCGCGCGCTCGGCCCACCTGGCCACCGTGCGCCAGCCGCTGCGCGAGATGGGCCACCGCGCGGTGGGCCTCCTGATGGACCGCATCGAGGCAAAACACCGAGACACGAGCTACCGCGCGGCCTCTAACATCGTCCTGCCGACCGAACTCGTGCTCGGGCAGTCGCTGGCGGCGCCGCGCGCCGGATCCATCACCATTTCCTGAATTCTCCTCAAAGATCGAACACGATGGCCAGCATGGATTTATCGCTAAATGAATCGCCCTCCACCGCGGCGCCGGAGGCGGTGGTCGATCGTGTGCCGCTGCCGCAGAAGGTGGGTTACGGACTCGGCTCCATCCTGGACATGTTCGGCCACTGGCTGTACCCGTCGCTGTCGTGGCAGGTCTTCAACGTGTTCCTGGGCGTGGCGCCAGGGCTGATTTCCACGGCGCAGGCGATCAAGATCTTCGTCGACGCGGGCTCCGACGCGCTGTTCGGCTGGGCCTCGGACAACACCCGCACGCGCTTCGGCCGCCGGCGGCCCTACATCCTGGTGGGCGGCATCCTCGCGGGCGTCGGCCTGCCGTTGATGTTCGCTGTCGGCCGGGGCTGGTCGGACTCCGAATACTTCGCGTTCATGCTCGTCTCGACCCTGCTGTACGTGCCGGTGATGAGCTGCTTCAACATGCCCTGGGTCAGCCTGGGCTCGGAGATGACGCCCGCCTATCACGAGCGCACGAACGTGATGTCGATCAAGAACGCGATCCAGAAGCTGCCCGAGCTCGGGCTGTTCTTCGCGGCGCAGTTCACCACGCTGGCGATCTTCCGCGACGCCAGCGGCAAGCCGGACATCCTGCGCGGCGCGCAGGTCTATTGCACTGTCCTGGGCGCGGTGATGGTCGTGGTGACCGTGCTGATCTTCCTGCTCACGCGCGAGCGCTACTACGAGCACCTGGTCGCCCGCAAGCAGCAGAAGATCCCGCTGGCCGACACCCTCTGGCGCACCCTGCGCTGCCGGCCGTTCCGCCAGATGCTGTGCGCCGCGCTGGCCTACAACATCGGAACGTCGATGGTCAGCAGCCTGGGCTACTACGCGACGGTCTACTACGTCTGCAAGGGGGACGTCTCGCTCGGCGCAGCGTGGAACTTCAAGATGGGCGTGGCGGGCATGGCCTTCGGCTTTGCCGGCATCCCGTTCTTCAACCGCATGGCGCGCCACTTCGGCAAGCCGCGCGCGCTGTGCACGGTGCTGGCGCTGGCCATTGCCGCGTTCGTCGGAGACTGGTGGTTCTACGACCCGGATCATCCCGCGCTGCAGCTGCTCGCCTGCGGCTGCGTCGCCTTCACCGGCGCGGGCTTCTGGGTGCTGACCGGCTCGATCATCGCCGACGTGGTCGATGCCGACGAGCTCGAGACCGGCGCCCGCCGCGAGGGCTCGTTCGCCGCCTGCCAGTCCTGGATCACCAAGGTCGGCATCGCGTGCGGAGTCTTCTGCTCGGGCTGGATCCTGCAGTTCACGGGCTTCAACTCGAAGCTGCCGGTGCAGAGCGAGCACGCGATCTTCATGATCCGCATCCTGCTGTCGGGCATCCCCGTCGTGAGCCTGATCATCGCCCTGCTGATCGCGCTGCGATTCCCGCTCAACGAGCGCCGCATGCAGGAGATCCGCACGCGCCTCGAGGCGCGCCGCGGCACCGTCTGACGAAAGCGCAGCGCATGACCTCGACCACGCGCCGCGACGCGTTCAGGACCCTCGCTGCAGGCGCGCTGGCGGTCGGCGGCGCCCCGGCCGCGACCGCCTCGACGCCGCCGGCCAGCGGCATCGAAGGCCAGCGCCGCGCCGACCGCGGCGACGGCACGTACGTCAACCCGATCGTGCCGGGCGACCATCCCGATCCGACGGTGCTCAAGGACGGCGACGACTACTACATGACGTTCTCATCGTTCTTCTCCTATCCCGGCGTCGTGATCTGGCACTCGCGCGACCTGGTGAACTGGACGCCGATCGGCCCGGCGCTCGCCAGGCCGCTGGGCACGGTGTGGGCGATGGACCTCGTCAAGCACGACGGGCGCTACTTCATCTACATCCCCGCCAACCCGGGCGAGCGGCAGTCGATCTTCGTCATCCATGCCGACGACATCCGCGGGCCCTGGAGCGACCCCGTCGACCTGCACGTCGACGGCTGCATCGACCCCGGCCACGCGGTCGGCGAGGACGGCAGGCGCTATCTCTTCTTCAACGGCGTGCGCCGCATCCGGCTGGCGGACGACGGCCTGTCCACCGTGGGCGAGCTCGAGCACGTCTACGATCCGTGGCGCTACCCGGCCGACTGGGTGGTGGAGATGTTCGCGGCCGAGGGGCCCAAGATCTTCCGCCGCGGCGGGTGGTTCTACCTGATGGCCGCGGTCGGCGGCACGTCCGGGCCGCCCACCAGCCACATGGTGATCGTGGCGCGCTCGCGCTCGATCCACGGCCCCTGGGTCGATTGCCCGCACAACCCCATCGTGCACACGCGCAGCGCGGACGAGCCATGGTGGTCGCGTGGTCACGCGACGGCCGTCGAGGGGCCGGCCGGCGACTGGTGGCTGGTCTACCACGGCTACGAGAACGGCTTCCGGACGCTCGGGCGGCAGACGCTGCTGGAGCCGCTCGCCTGGACGGCCGACGGCTGGCCGCGCGCCGCCGGCGGCACGCTCGCGAAGCCGCTGCTCAAGCCCGCGCCGCGTTCGAACGGCGCGGCCGGGACGGCCCTGTCCGACGACTTCTCGACGGACCGCTTCGGCACCCAGTGGACCTTCTTCGCGCCGGGCCCGCGCGAGATGGAGCGCGTGCGCCGCGAGCCGCGCGCGCTCGTGATCAAGGCCAAGGGCGCGACGCCGGCCGACACGTCCCCGCTGACGATGCTGGTGGGCGACCGCCGCTACCAGGCCGAGGTCACGCTCGAGCCCGAGGGCGGCGCGCAGGCGGGCCTCACGCTGTTCTACAACGAGCGCATGTTCTGCGGCCTCGGCTTCGACGGCGCGACGATGGCCACGTTCAACTACGGCGAGGAGCAGCGCTGGATGCGCACGCCCGCCGCCGCGCGCCGCGTGCGCGTGCGCGTGACCAACCGCGACCACGTCGTCACCTTCCACTACGCGCTCGACGACGGCCCGTGGGTGCAGCATCCCTGGCAGATGGAAACCTCGGGCATGCACCACAACGTCTTCGGCGGCTTCCTGAGCCTCAAGATCGCCGTGCACGCCGCCGGCACCGGCCAGGTCCGCGTGCGCGACTTCATCTATCGCGGCCTGCCGGCCTGAACCGCTTCCAGCCAACGTGACCACATCCGCTCCCGCCCGCTCGCCGCTGACCTGGGTGCCCACCCTGTACCTCGCGATGGGCCTGCCCAACGTGACGGTCGGCGTGGTCGCCGCGATCATCTTCAAGAACCTGGGCGTCTCCAACGAGGACATCGCGCTCTACACCTCGCAGATGTACCTGCCGTGGGTGCTCAAGCCGGTGTGGTCGCCGCTGCTGGAGCCGTTCCGCACCAAGCGCTGGTGGGTCATCAGCATGGAATTCCTGATGATGGCCGCGCTGGGGCTGGTTGCTTTCTGCCTGCCGCTGCCGGGCTTCTTCGCCGCCTCGCTGGCCTTCTTCTGGATCACCGGCTTCGCGTCGGCCACGCAGGACATCGTGGCGGACGGCGTGTTCATGACGACGATGCCGCTGCGCGACCAGGCCCGCTATGCCGGCCTGCAGGGCATGTGCTGGAACATGGGCGCGGTGATCGCGTCGGGCCTGCTGGTCTCGCTCACCGGGTGGCTGCACGGCGGGCTCGGCTGGTCGTGGGTGCACTGCTGGATGGCCGTGATGGGCGGCACCGCGCTCGTGATGGGTGCGTTCGGCGTGTGGCACCTGCGCGTGCTGCCGCCCGGCGCGCCGTCGGCGCTGCAGGGACAGGGCCTGGGCGCGGCGTGGCCCGCGCTGCGGGAATCGTGGGTCACGTTCTTCCGCAAGCCGCACATCTGGACGATGCTGGCCGTCGTCTTCTTCTACCGCTTCGGCGAGGGCTTCATCGAGAAGTTCGGGCCGCTGTTCATGCTCGACCCGCGCAGCGCCGGGGGCCTGGGCCTGGACAACCAGTCGCTGGGCACCATCAACGGCACGGTCGGCACCATCGCCTTCATCGCCGGCGCGTTCCTCGGCGGCTTCGTGATCGCGCGCATGACGCTGCGGCGCTCTCTGTTCCTGCTGGCGCTGGTGCTCAACGTGCCGCACGTGACGTACTTCTACCTGAGCCACGCGCTGCCCGACAACGTGGCCTGGATCGGCGCCATCGTCGCGGCCGAGAAGTTCGGCTTCGGCATGGGCTCGGTCGGACAGATGCTGTACATGATGCAGCAGATCGCGCCCGGCCCGTTCAAGATGACGCACTACGCCTTCGCCACCGGCGTCATGGCGCTGACAAAGTGGGCCACCGGTTCGGTCAGCGGCTGGGTCTACGCGGCGTTCGACCACCACTATGCGCCCTACTTCGCGTTCGTGCTCATCGCCTCGATCCCGCCGCTCTTGTTCGCCTGGTTCGCGCCGTTCCCGCAGGACGAGCACGGCGGGCACGACGGCGCCGCCGATCGGGCCGGCGCGGGCCCCACGCCTCAGCGCGGCGGCGGGGGCGGCGTCAGTGCCGCGAGCGCGGCGGAGACGTAGACGAGCGGCGCGTTCCAGTTGATCGCCACCTCGTTGCTGGCGAACGCGCAGTCCGCGTCGAGGTAGGACAGGGCCGGCGCGGACGACGGGTAGGCCGTCTTGCAACCCTTGGCGTCCTGCTGCCCCGGGTTGGGCCCGCCCACCAGGAAGCCCGGCACGGGGCCGGCGTCGCCGCGGGCCATCGACGGGCGATGGTGCGGATGACGCGGCGAACGCGTGCCGAAGCCCGTCACCATCGACAGGCCCAGCGGATTGCGGCCCAGCACGTAGTCCAGCGCGGATTGCGCGGCGTCCAGCAGGCGCCGGTCGCCATCGAGCCGATAGCCCTGGATCATGACCAGCGCGCGGTTCAGCGCGATCGAGTTGCTGCCCCAGCGGAAGTCCGCGTCGCGCATGCTCAGCCGGTAGGGCGAGGCCAGCCAGTCCGCCAGCAGCTCGCCGGCGAGCGAGCGGATGCGGCGTTCGATCAGCGCACGGTCGGCGATCGGCGTGAGTTCTGCGCGGTGCTGCGCCAGCGAGATCCACGCCAGCGCGCCGACATCGCTCCAGGCGGGAACCGTCATCGGCGTGCGTTCGGCGTGCATGGCCGTCCAGTAGGCGTCGTCCCGGGTGGCGATGTACAGCTCGGCCGCGGCCCAGGCGAACTCGTCGTCCAGGTGGCTGTCGCCGTATTCGCCCGTGAGGATGTCGGGCGGTTGCCGATAGATCGCGTCCGGATGGGCCTGCGCCCACTTCCAGGCCGCCTGCGCGGCATCGAGCATGCGGCGCGACAAGCCCGGCCAGGCGGCGTCGTGGCGGGCGTAGATGCGGCTGGCCATCGCCATGACCGCGGCGAAGTCGAGCGTGGCCGCCGTGGTCTTGCCGACCACGTAGCGCTCGCCCGTGGCCTGGTCCGGCATCACGATGCCGTCGAACCGCCTGTTGGTGAGCTTGTGATAGACGCCGCCGTCGTCCGGATCCTGCATCGTCAGCATCCAGGCCAGGTTCCAGTGCACCTCGTCGAGCAGGTCCGGCGCCCCGTTGCCGCTTTCCGGCAGCCCGACCGGCACGGACCGCACGAAGTCGGGAAAGTGCTCGTAGGCGGCCAGCAGCTCGTACACCGTGATGCCCGAGTTGACGACGTACTTGTTGTAGTCGCCCGCGTCGTACCAGCCCCCCGGACTGCTGATGAGGCTGCCCTCGGGACGCGAGGCGCTCGCCGCGCTGGCATGCACCAGCACGCGGGTGTCGGGGTGCCCCGCCGGGCGCGCATACGGGCCGGCGAACCGGGGTTCCAGGGCGATGCCGGCGCGGTTGAAGTAGTAGGCGCGGATGGCCGCGGCTTCGAGCGCCCCGTAGGCGCCGGCCGCGACCACGAAAGGCGGCGAATCGGGCAGGCCATGCACCTGCAGGCGATAGACGCCGGGACGCGTGAGCGCGGAAAAATCGGCCAGGCGCACGACGCCGGCCGCGGGCGCCCACGCGACCGGCGGCCCCAGCGTGCCGGTCAGCACCCTGCGCCCCGACGCGTCGTCGCGCACCGTGAACCTGCCGGCCGGCGCCGCGGGGACGGCCGCCCACTTCGCGGCGGCGGGCAGGAAGCCGACCTGGTTGACCTCGATGGCCGGCTCGACCCCTCCGCAGCTCGCGGACCGCGCCGCGAGGACAGCGAGCGCCAGCGGGACGAGGCCGCGCCGGGCCGCGGACAGCAGCGTCGCGCGCATCCGGCGGCGGTGTGCGCGGGGGGCGTTCAAGGTGGTGACGGACGCCAGTCCGGCATCAAGGTGTCGACGGCCGCGGCCAGCCGCCGCGCGATCTGCAGCTGGTCGGCGCGCGACGGATGCCAGTTGCAGGCGTCCAGCGCGAGCGGGCCTGGCACGACCACCTCGCCGACATGCACGCCCGCGGCCACCAGCCGGGCGCGCACCCGGCGCACGGCGCGTTCCGCGGCGCCTTCCCCGGCGTCGGACGCGAACAGCAGCAGGCGGGCAGCCGGATGGCGTCGATGCAGCTCTTGCACGAAGTCGACATAGCGCGCCTCGAAGGCGGCCGACAGTGCCACGGCATCCTTCCACGGCTCGCCGGGCCCGACGGGCGTCGAGAAGTCGTTGGTGCCCAGGCCGACGACGACGAGCTGGGGCGACCACGCCGGGTCCTCGGACGCGGCGCCGGCGTCGGCGTCGGCCGGAAACCGGCGGGCATGAGCGGCCGGCAGCGTGTCGCCGGCGCCGTTCGCGAAATTGCGCACCATGCCGCGGCCGGAGATGGCCAGGATGCGGTAGTCGGCGTCGAAGCGCCGCGCGACCTGCGGCCCGAACGCCAGCGAGTTGTCGGTGCTGCGCCAGACCTCGTCCTCGCTGCATTCCCGGCCCGCGGAGGCCGCGCCGTAGCCGACGGTCCACGAGTCGCCGATGAACTCGATCGCGCGGTCGCGCGCTCGCGGTGCCAGCGCGGTTCCCGTCGCATCGACGGCCATGCCGCCGAAGGACTGCACGCCGTCGCGGCTCTCGCTGACGATGTCCACGCGCACGTCATGCTCGCCGGGCGCCAGGCCGGCGATGCGCAGGATGCGCTGCATGGGGCGCACCAGGTCGGCCACCTCGCGCCGGTCGATCGAGACGCGCGCGTGCTTCTCACCGGCGCCGAGGTCGACATACACCGCGTCGCCGGCGAAGCGCGCCTCGAAATAGGTTCCCGGCCACTGGTAGCGCCAACCGGACGTGCCGGTCTCGCGTGCGACGCGGCCGACAGGTCGCACCGCCAGCGCGACGCTGCCATCAGGCCAGGCCGCGACAGGATCGACCCGGGCGGGCGCCGCGTCGGCGAACAGGGTGGCGGAACTCGCCAGCATGAGCGTCAGGGCCTTTCGAAAGCGGGTCGGAAGAAGTGGCATGCATCGATTGTGCGAGAGCACGGTCGTCGACGCAGCGGCGGCGGCGACGCCGCGCCTGTCGCCCGTCCTCAAGGTTGGTAGCGCAGCCCGGCGGATTCCAGCGGCCAGTCGTCGGTGCGCAGCGGCGGCAGAGGCAGGCCGTCGCCGCCGATGACGTTGGCCTCGCTCGGGTTGTCGACCCAGGCGTAGCGGGCCGCCACCGGTGCAGACACGGCCGGGCTGCGCAGCACGACACCGTCGCCCTCGACCCGGGCGTCCGCGGGCATCCACCGGCGATCGGCGCCCGCCAGGTAGAAGCCGCGCACCGGGTCGCCGGCGCGAGCCGTGCGCAAGCCACCGGCGGTGGCGCCGAAGCGCAGGCGGAACTCGCCGCCGCTGGCCTCGTGGGCCAGCAGTCGAGGACCGGTGGCGGGCGCCGTGCGCAAACCGAGCTCGTGCAACGCGAGCGCGGCCAGGCGCTGGCCGAGCGTGCGCTTGTTGCGCGGGTGGATGTCGTCCGCATCGCCGACGTCGATGGCCGTGGCCATGCCGGTATGCGGCAGCGCGAGCGCCGCGGCCTGGCTCGCGCGCAGTTCGGCCCACCCGCCTGCTCCCGGCCGGTTGTTGGCCAGCGGCTGGAACGATGCGAGTTGCACGAACAGGAAGGGCATGTCCGGGTCGCCGAACTGGCCGCGCCAGTCCTGGATCAGGCGCTTGAAGCCGTCCGCGTAGGCTGCCGCGCGCCCGGCATTGGTTTCGCCCTGGTACCACAGCACGCCCCGCACGGACAGGCCGTGCAGGGGGGCGATCAGCCCGTTGTGAGCCAGCGTGGGGGCCGCGTTGGCGCTCGGCTGGCTGGAGATGTCGACCTTCTCGACGCGGGCGCGCCACGCGCCGGCGAGCGGGACGACGCCGGCTGCGGTGTCCAGGCGCAGCGTGGCGGCATCGCCGTAGATGCCGCCGCCGCCGCCCGTGTCCGTCACGCGGACGGCGATCCAGTTCGCGCCGGGACGCAGCACTCCCGCCGGCACGGTGTAGTGGCGCGGCTTGTCGTAGCCGCACTGGCCGCCGACGCGCTGTCCATTGACCCAGACCTCGTCGCAATCGTCCACCTTGGCCAGCTGCAACTCGGCCGCGCCTGCCGCCTGGGCGGCGCTCAGCTGCACCCGCTTGCGCAGCCAGACGATGCCGTCCAGTTCCGCCAGCCCCTGGTCTTCCCAGAGCTGGGGCGCCTGCAAGGTGGCCCAGTCGTTGTCGATGTCCGCGGCGGCGGACCATTTCGACGCGTCCACGCCCTCGATCGGCAGGTCCCGCTGCCACGCGGCCACGCGGTCCTGGACACGCTGGCGCAGCGCGGCGGTCAAGGCACCGAGGTCGGACGGCAGGGCCCGCACCGCCGGGGCGAGGTCGGGATCCTGCAAGGCGACGTCGCGGCGCACCCAGGTCTCCAGCATGGAGCCGCCCCAGGCGGCGTCGATGAGGCCGATCGGCACGCCCTGCACGGCCTGCATCTGGCGTGCGAAGTGATAGCCGATCGCGCTGAAGTCGCCGACCTGGCCGGGTTCCGCGACGACCCAGGGCGCGGGCGCGATCTCCGCTTCCGGCCTCACGCTCGCCCGCAGGGGCACGCGCAGCTGGCGCAGCTGCGGGTTCTGGGGCGACGCGACCTCCTGCGGCCCGGTGTCGGTGCCGCCCAGCGTGAATTCCATGTTGGATTGCCCGCCCAGCAGCCAGACGTCGCCGATCAGGACGTCGTCCAGCTCGATGGTCTGGTCGCCGCTGACGCGCAATCGATGCGGGCCGCCCGCCGGCAGCGCCGCCAGCTGCACGCGCCAGCGGCCGTCTGCGCCGACGCGCACGCGGGCCTGCCGGCTGGCGAGTTCCACGGTCAGCGTCTGGCCGGGCGTGGCGCGGCCCCAGACATTGAGGGGACGGTCCCGCTGCAGCACCATGTGCTCGCCGAACACTTCCGACAGGTGCACGTCGGCCTGGGCCGTGCCGGCCAGCAGGGCCAGCAGCAGGGGCATCGCGGTCTTCTTCATGAGGGCCATCGTCTTCATAGGGGTTGGGGTGGGATGTCTCGGTCGTTCATGCCGGCGTCCGGCGCTTGGTTCGTCGTGCCGCTGCCGAAGTGCAGCGTCATTGCACGGCCACGGTATTGCACGGTCCTCGGGGGCCCGGCCTGGCCGGGCGGCGCCACCAGTCGCACGCGCAGCTCGCGCTGCCTCGTCATGCCAGGGTACTGCCCCTGGCGGGCGCCGATGTGCAGGGCCTGGCGCGCGTCGTCCCAGCGCAGCGTGATAGTGGCGCGCTCGCCGCGCTCGTAGCGGTAGGTCTCGCCGTCGTCCTCGTACAGGGTGAATTGCCCGTCGGCGCCCGGATGAAGGCGGATCTCCCACGGCGCGTCGCGGTGCTCGCCGCTGTAGTGGACGTCCGGCCCGATGGGCACGATGGCGCCGGCCCGCACGTAGAGCGGGAACTCGTCGAGCGCATAGGCGCGGGCCACGGGCTGCCCACCCGCATGGCGCTCGCCGGTCCAGAAGTCGTACCAGTCGCATCCGGCAGGCAGGAGCGTCGCCTGGCGCCGGTCCAGCCTTCGCTGCAACTCGCCCAGCTCGCGCACCTGGCTCGGGGTGCGCCAGGCCAGGCGCAGCAGGCGGCCATGGGTGTCCTGGTAGAAGTCGATCCGCACGCTGAGCGATTGCCCCTCGCGCAGCGTCACGCGATGGCCCTTGAAGCGGGGACCACCGTTGGCCCAGTCGTCGACGACGAGCCGGCCGTCCAGCCACAGGCGGAAGCCGTCGTCGCCCTCGACCCCGATCTCGTGCTCGCCGCTCTCGCCGGCGACGAGCTCGCCGGTCCAGCGCGCGGAGAATCGATCGAGGCCCGACAGGCCCGGCGGCACGCTGCCGAGCGGCGGGTCGGGCCAGCGATGCTCGATCACGGTGTCGACGGTGCGGCTGGCCGGCCTCTCGAAGTTCATGCCGTCGAAGTACTCCAGCACCAGTCCCGGCCTGCCGTCGGGCGTGCGCAACTGGCTGGGCGGCACGGTGGCCGGCGGCGGCAGCACCGCGTTGAACATCGGCCGCGTGATCGGCTGCACCAGGAACGCCGGGCCGAACATGTAGGTGTCGTCCACCTTGCGCAGCGCGGGCTGGTCCGGGAAGTCCATCGCGAGCCCGCGCATCATGATGTAGCCCTCCTGCGTGCTGCGCCAGGCCAGGCCGTAGAGGTAGGGCAGCAGCCGGTAGCGCAGTCGCGCGGCGCGGCGCAACGAGCCGTAGAGCGCCGGATCCAGCGTCCTGAACAGATACGGTTCGCGCTCGATCGAGGTGCCGTGGATGCGGTAGACGGGATTGAAGATGCCGAACTGGTTCCAACGCGCGTAGAGCTCGCGGTAGGCCGGGTTGCGTTCGCCTCCATCGAAGTCCACGAAGAAGCCGCCGGTGTCCTGGGTCCAGTACGGCAGCCCGGCCATGGAGACGTTCAGGCCGCCGGCGATCTGCGCGCGCAGCGTGGCCCAGGAGGCGGTCGTGTCGCCCGACCACGGCAGCGCGGCATAGCGCTGCTGCCCGGCCCAGGCCGATCGCGTGAGCGTGAGGACGCGCCGGCCGCCAGGTCCCCCCGCGGCCCGCTGGCCTTCATAGACGCCGCGGGTGGTCACCAGGCTGTAGACGTTGAGGTAGCGCGCGAAGTCGCCCAGGGCGTTGCGGCCCAGGCGCTTGATGTCGGCCTCGACTTCGGCCGGGTCGTGGGCGGCGCCGCCGACCTCGACCTCGGTGCCGTCCATCCACAACGCGTCGACACCCACGTCCAGCAGGCCCTTCCTGACGTGCTTGAAGTAGATGCGCCGCCCCGCCTCGCTGAATGCGTCGTAGATGCGCGCACGCTTGGAGATCCAGTGCAGCGGCGCGAAGCGCAGGCCCTGGGCATCGAGCTCGCGTGCCAGCGCGGTGTCGTTGCCGATCGAAGGCCAGATCGAGACCATCAACCTGGCGTGCAGCGGCCCGTGCAGCTCGCGCGTCATGGCGGCGGGGTCGGGGAAGCGCTCCGGATCCCAGACCATGCCGCTCCACTTGCCGTCCCACGTGCCGTCCTTCTCGCCGCCCCAGTACTGCCAGTCCTGCACGATGTAGTCGAGCGGGAAGCCGTCGGCGCGGAACCGCCGCACCACGTCCAGCAGCTGCTGCTGCGTGGTGTAGCGCTCCTTGCTCATGAACAGGCCGAAGGCGGCCAGCGGGTACATCGGCGCGGCGCCGGTGAGCTTGCGGTAACCGGCCATCACGCCGTCCATGCTGCCGCCCGCCACGACGTAGTAATCGGCGCCGGCCGGCGCGCTCTCGGCGCGAAAGGTGGCGCCCTCGGGCCGGTCGCTGAAGCTCATCTTCGAGTACACGTCCCACAGCAGGCCCCAGCGCCGGGTGGAGATCATGAAGGGCACGACGATGCCGATGTTGGTCTGCACCATCAGCACGTCGCTGCCGCGGTAGTCCATGTAGGGCTCGTTGTACTGGCCCAGGCCATAGAGCGATTCGTCGGGTTCGAGGATGAACGTCTGCGCGAGCGCATAGCTCGGTCCGCCGGCGATCTCGACGCGCTGCAGCTCGGTGGGCGCCCGCTCGCGCTCGCGCGTCAGCAGCTGGCCGTCGGGCCCGAAGAACGCGAGCGCGCCGCTGCGCTTGTCCACCGTCACCCGAATGCCGGGTCCGGTGACGGTCAGTGCGTCGACGCCGTCGTCGATCGCCACGTCGACCCGCGCCGGACCGCCCACCACCACCAGGCTGCGCTGGGTGGTGAAGACCGCGCCCAGGTGCGCGGCCACGCGCACCAGCCCCGGGCCGTAGAACAGCACGCTCTTCGTGATGCCCGCGACCCTGAACTGCAGCCCCTCCGCCACCGGCGTCCAGGCGAAGCCGTCCGTCGTCGTCTCCACGGGGAGGGCCCGCAGCTGGCCGGCGGCGTCCAGCGCGGAGCGCGCCTGTGCGGCAGCGCTCGCTGGCGCGCCCAGGGTGCCTGCGGATGCGCACGCCAGCAGGCCGAAGAAGTCGCGGCGTTTCATGTCACCGTCCCATGTCATTGGCAGCGCACCAGGCGCGCGCCGTGTGTCGGCACCGTGAGGCTGCGGGTGCCGGCGGGCAGGTCGGCGCGCGCCCAGCAGTCGCGCCGCGCGTCGGTCGACCCGTCGGGCACGCGGACGCTCCAAGGTTCGTCGCCCGTGTTCAGCCATGCCACCCAGGTGCCGCGCGGGCCGCAGCAGACGAAGCGGTGTCCCTGTGCGGTGCTTCGCCACTCCCGCGTACCGGGCACGCGAAGCAGCTCGAGCACCTCCGGATTCGTCACCAGGCGCAGCGTCCAGTCGTCGAGGCGGCGCAGGTCCGTGCCGAGGATCAGCGGACTACGCGCGCACGACCAGGCGGTGAGCATCAGCACCTGCTCGTCGCGCGTGAAGCGGGTGCCGCGTTCGCCATGACCACCGCCGTCGAAATTGCGCAGGCCGATCCGGCCGACCGGCAGCATGTCGGCGTCGGGCCAGGCGCCGGGGCGCGCGTACGGCGCCCACTTCACCAGGTTGGCGAGGTTGTCGCGCAGCTGCGGCCAGGTGTCCCAGAAGTCGTCGCACACCCGCCATTGGTTGGCGTGCGCCTGCAGCTGCGACCCCTGCTCGAGCGGTGCAGGGCCAGGCGACAGGCTGAGCACGATGGGGCGGCCGGTGGCATCGATGGCGCGCCGGATCAACTCGACCTCGCGCGCCCGGTAGGTCGGCGCCGCGATGTCGTCGACCTTGACGAAGTCCACGCCCCACTCGGCGAGCTGCGCGAACCAGGCCCGGTACCAGTCGAAGGCGCCGGGATGGTCGGCGTCGACGCCGCACATGTCGGTGTTCCAGGCGCAGGTCGAGCGCGGATCGGCGACCTCGTGGCAGCGCCACCGGCTGCCGGCGATCGGCAGTTCCAGGCCCACCGCCTGGCGCGGGATGCCGCGCATCAGGTGCACGCCGAAGCGCAGGCCCAGGCGATGCACCTGGGCCGCGAGCGGCGCGAAGCCGCGTCCGCCCACGGCGCTCGGGAACCGGTTCGCGGCGGGCTGCGGCCGGCCCCAGGCGTCCAGCACCAGCGGGGCGAAGGGGCGATACCACGACGAGGTGGCGCCTGCCTCGTACCACTGGATGTCGACGGTGGCCACGTCGTAGCCGCAAGGCAGGAGGCGCTCGGCCAGGATGCGCGCGTTGTCCAGGTACTCGGCCTCGGTGACGCTGGCGCCGAAGGCGTCCCAACTGTTCCAGCCCATCGGGGGCGTCGGCGCCCAGGCGTGGAAAGGCAGTTCGGCGCCCGCGCCGGCGGGCGTGGCGGACTGGTCCGGGGCCGCGAAGGCCGGCACGCCGGTCATGGCCGCCAGGCCGCCCGCGACGGCGGCCCGCACGAAGCCGCGGCGGCCGGCCTGCTCAGGCGAGCTGCCAGTAGAGGGCGTAGCGCTCATGGGCGATGCGGTGGTAGGGGATGAGTTCGACTTGGCGCCCGCCCGCTCTCTCGGCGGGGACGCGGAACGTGAACGGGTCGGCGCCCGGCCGGACGACCTCGTCCAGCGCACGGCCGCCGAGTGCCAGGCGCGGCAGCGGCGCAGGCTCGGCCAGCGCCAGCACGTCGCCGTAGGTGCGCTCGTTGACGATCAGGTCGTCGCCCGGACGCATGCCTTCGCGGCCCATCCGTGCGGCCAGCACCAGCGGGCCGAACATCACGGCGGCGACGTCGGGCGCGGCGTCCAGCGGCGCCAGGTGCAGATGCATGGGCAGCGAGATATCCACCGTGTCGCCATCGCGCCAGCGGCGCGACACGTCGAACCAGCGCCCGGCCTCGCGACTCTGGCGCACGGCGCGGCCGTTGACCTTGACGGTCATGGTCCGGCACCAGGCGGGGTGGCGCAGCCGCAGCGTGAAGGTCGTCGGCGCCTCGGCGTGCACCACGAGGCGTGTCTGCGCGCCTTCGGGAAACGCGGTGGCCTGGCGAATGCGCAGGCGCCGCTCGCGCCAGGTCAACTCCGAGGCGATGTACTGGTTCAGGAACAGCGTGTCGCCGTCGTGGAACCAGATCGAATCGCCGTACTTGGCATGGCTTTCCATGCCGGTGCCCGTGCAGCACCAGAACGAGTGCTCCGGCGTGCAATACAGCTTGGGGTATCCCGGCCGCAGCGGCTGGAAGTAGGTGACCATGCCGGTCTCCGGATCCTGCGAGGCGAGGATGCCGTTGACCAGCGCGCGCTCGTACCAGTCCGCGTAGGCCGCCTGCGGGTCGCGCAGCTGCAGGGCGCGCGTGAGCTTGAGCATGTTGTGCGTGCCGCAGGTCTCCATCGTCTTGGCGGAGCCGAGGTGTCGGCGCACCTGCGCGGTGGGGAAGAAGTGTTCGCCGTCCCCGTGCCCGCCGGTGGCGAAGGCGCGCGCGCCGGCCACGCGACCCCAGAAGTAGCTCGCGGCCCGGCCGTAGCGCGGCTCGCCGGTGAGTTCGTGCAGGCGCGCGAAGCCCACCACCTTGGGAATCTGGGTGTTCGCGTGCCAGTCGTCCAGGGAGTCGCGGCCTTGCGCGAGCGGATCCAGCAAGGCCTCGTGGCAGAAGCGCCGCGCCAGGGCCAGCCAGCGCGCATCGCCGGTCAAGGCGTGCAGGTCGGCGAGCACCTCGTTCATGCCGCCGTGCTCGACGCCCAGCATCTGCTGGAATCGCTCGTCGTCGCAACCGCGGGCGGCGTCGTCGGCCCAGGCCGCGATGCCGCGCAGGACCGCCAGCGCAGCATCGCTTCCGGCATGCACATGGGCATCCCGCAGTCCGGCCATGACCTTGTGCATCGTGTACCAGGGGACGCCCGTGACGGGCCGCCCGGCCAGGCCGTTGCGCAGCTGGGCATCGCCATCGGGGAAGGCGCAGACCAGGCCGCCGCCCGCGGCTTGCTGGCAGGCCTGCAGCTCGACGACGATATGGTCCACGCGGCGCCGGAAGGCGGGTTCGCCGGTGGCAGCGGCCATCATCGCGCAGGCGCTCAGGTAATGGCCCAGGGTATGGCCGTGACAACGGATGCCGACCCAGGGTTCCTGCGATTCCCAGCCGCCGTACACCGGCGCCCTGGGCGGCAGGCCGGCGTTGGCGCGGAAGTTGTGCAGCAGCCGGTCGGGATCGAGCGACAGCAGGTAGCGGCCGTCGAGCGCCTGGGCGCGACGCCACGGGCCGTCCAGCAGCCGCACATCGGCCAGTTCGAAGGCCTGCAGCGCGCGCTCCGGCACGGCCGCGCGCGCCGGCAACGCCAGCGCGGCGCCTCCCAGCCAGGGCATGGCCGCGAGCGCGCGCAGCACCTCTCGTCGCTTCGTCGGCGTCATGCGCGCGCACCGTCGCGCGGGACTCCGGCGCCGTGCGCCGGCCCCGATGCCATCGACGCCATGCCGCAGAACGCGGCCGCCAACATCGACCGCAGGATCGTCCGTCTCACGTGCTTGTCTCCGTGTGTACCTTCGCGCACCGGTCGCCTTGGACGGCCACTCTTCGCGCTTCTTGCGTGCTGCCTGCTTCGTCCTGATCCTCAGGGCGCCGGTTCGAGAATCACCGCAGCGCCGCCGGCCGCGGCCAACCTCAATGCCAGCATGTCGCCACGCGAGACGATGCGCTCGCTGCGCAGCACGTCGCCCGGCGTGGCGCCGTCCTGCCAGACGGTCGCCCGGTATCTGCCCGGCGGCAGGAAGCGCAGCGACACGCGCTCGGTGCGCGCCTCGTCGGCTGCCATCGCGCCGACGTACCACGCGCGCCCCTGGCGCCGTGCGAGAACGATGTCGCGCCCCGGCTCGCCCTGCAGGAAACGTGTCTCGTCCCACGCGGTGGGCACGCGGCGGATGAAGTCGAAGCCCGGCGCGTCGCGGTAGACATCGGGATCGTCCGAGACCATCTGCAGCGGGCTCTCGTACACGACATACATGGCCAAGGCCTGGCCGCGCGTGGTCTGCGTCCGGGGCAGCACGGCGCGGACCTGAAAGCTCTGCGGCGTGCCGTTGTGGAATCCCCCCGGGGTGTAGTCCATGGGCCCCGCCAGCATGCGCGTGTAGGGCAGCATCAGGTTGTGCCGCGGCGTGACGCGCCGGTCCATCTTGTTCCACTCGGCGCCCAGCACGCCTTCCTGCGTGATGAAGTTGGGATAGCTGCGCTGCAGCCCGGCCGGCACGTAGGCACCGTGCAGGTCCAGCAGGAGGTGGCGCTGCGCCGTGGCCGCGGCGACCCGCTGGTAGAACGCGACCATCTCCTGGTCGTCGCGATTCATGAAGTCGACCTTGATGCCCTGGATGCCCCAGCGCGCGTAGGTGTCGAGCACCTCGTCCATGCGCGGCGCCAGGTGCTGCCAATGCACCCACAGCAGCAGGCCGACACCCTTGTCCGCGGCGTAGCGCACCAGCCCGGGCATGTCGATGCCATCGGCCGCACGCGTGACGTCGGTCTCGGGGCTGGCGTCGCAGCACGGGCCGGCGCCGAGGGACCAGCCGGCGTCCATGAGGTAGTAGGAAAAGCCGGAATCGGCCGCGAAGTCGATGAAGCGCTTGTAGGTCGCCATGTCCGGCTTCACGCCTTCCAGCGGGCCGGACCACCAGTCCCACGCCGCCTTGCCGGGCTTGACCCAGCCGAAGTCTCCCTGCGGCGCCGGATTGAGGTTGCCCATCAGCCGGGACTCGATGAGGTCGCCGGCGCGATCGGCCATCATGACGACACGCCAGGCCGTCGCGAGCCCGCCGGCCGCGACGACGGGCGCGCCCGGGCGTCCCGGAACCGGGGACAGCCGCACGCGCAGCGCGCCACCCTCGCGCCACAGCGAGGCGCCGGCATAGCCCTGCAGGTTCGCCTGGGTGATGGCGTAGTGCGTGCGCCCCGATGGCGTCGCGCAGACCAGCGGCACGTCGTAGGCCGTGCCCTCCTTCAGCTGCGAGAAGCGCAGCCGCTCGAACGACACCTCGTGCGCGCCATCGGCCGGGGCGGCGAGGCAGGACGGGTCGCCCGCGGGCACGAAGGCGGTCTGCTCGCCCTGCAGGTGCACCGGGCCCGTGTCGTCGAGCCGGTAGCGCAAGGCGATGCCGTCGTCGTAGGCGCGTGCGTCGACGAAGACGCGTCGGCCGCCGCCTGCTTCACGAAACGCGAGCGTCGCCGCGCGGTAGTGGTCGCGCGCACTGGCGGCCTTCGTCGCGACGAGCGCGATCGTCCGGTCGACGGTCGTGTCCTCGCGCGACTCGAGCTTCAGCGGGGCAAACGCCGGCTCCCCCTCCAGCTCGAGCCCGAGCGGCGAAGCGGCGATCACCGTCTCCGTGCGCCGCGTGACGCTGAACGTGCCGCCGTCGTCGGCGATGCGCAGCGTGATGCTGCCGTCGGGCGAGGCGATCGCCTGGTCCGCGCCATGCGCCGCGCTCGCCGCGAGCGCCCAGGAGGCGCACGCCGCCAGGAGGAACTGCTTGTTCGTCATCGGTGAGCCGGACGTCTGTGCGCGACCGTCACAGCGCCGGCGTGATGCGGACCATGAGCACGCCGTGCGCGGCCACGGTGCCCTCGTAGCTGCCGCGCACGCGCTTGGCGACCTTCTTGCTCCACAGGTCCTTCACGTCGGCGCGCAGTCCGGCGGGCAGATTGAGCAGGTCCCAATCGACCCTCATGCCGGCCGGCGTCGCGCCGCGGTTGAACAACACCACCGCCTGGTCGCCGCCCTTCAGCGGCCGCGCCCAGATCTCGAGGTCGCCCTGCTTCCAGATGCGGCGCGCCTGCACGCCGAGGCGGTCCTGGTCCACGGCGATGACCTCCGGGTTGGTGAGGATCCGGCGCGTGTCGTCGCTCATCGTCGACAGGTCGTTGCCTGCGATCAGCGGCGCGGCCAGCATCGCCCACAGCGAGAAGTGCGACTCGTATTCCGTGGTCGTCATGCCGCCGTTGCCGACCTCCAGCATGTCGGGGTCGTTCCAGGCGTTCGGCCCGGAGTCGCGCCAGCGCTCCACCTGGAAGTCGAGGATGTCGGTCAGGCCATGCGACCAGTCCTTCGTGCCCTTCCAGCCATCGAAGATGTCGCCCGTGGTGCGCCAGAGGTGTCCCACCGGGGCTGCCCAGCGCTCGGGGTGGTTGTTGCCCCACTCGCAGATCGACAGGACGATGTCGCGGCCCGATTCGCGCAGCGCCTTGGCCATGATGGTGTAGGCCGCCTCGGCATCGCGCGTCCCGGTGTAGCACCAGTCGTACTTCAGGTAGTCGACGCCCCACTTCGCGTACTGCCGCGCGTCCTGGAACTCATGGCCCGCGCTGCCCGGGCGCCCACCGCAGGTCAGTGCACCGGCGTCCGAGTAGATGCCGAACTTCAGCCCCTTCGCATGCAGGTCGTCCGCGAGCGCCTTGATGCCGGCGGGGAAGCGTTCCGGGTCGGCCACGATGTCGCCGTTCTCGTCGCGGCTCTTCTGCCAGCAGTCGTCGATGACGACGTACTGGTACCCGGCTGCCTTCATGCCCGAACTCACCATCGCCTCGGCCTGCTTACGCACCAGGGCCTCGTTGATGTCGCAGCCGAACTTGTTCCATGAATTCCAGCCCATCGGTGGCGTGAGTGCGAGCAGCGGCTTGGGGGCCTCGAGCTTCAGCGTCTCGTGCGCGAGCGCAGCGGCGGCGATCGATCCCGCGGACAGGGCGACAAGCGCGCGACAGGCCCACTTGAGGATGAGGGTGCCGATGTGGCGACGGATGGCGAGGGACGGGAGCATTGCGGCGTGCGAGCGGATGTCGGATGGATGTTCTGCCGTTGATTTGGCGCTAAATCAAGCATCCGCATAATAGTTCGATCACCGAATGAATGCGTCAAGGAAAACACCTAGCGTCGCGAGGGCGACGCGGCGCCTGCCGGGCTCAGGCGATCGTCAACCGGGTCCGTCGCGGGGCGGCCAGGGTCGCGCCCGCGATGAGCTCGGTGGGCAGGACGATGTTGGACGGCCCGGTATCCGGCTCGCCCAGGCGAAGCGCGTCGATGCGTCGCACCAGCATCTCCACGGCCAGCCGCCCCATCTCGTGCAGCGGTTGGCGCACCGTCGCCAAGTGCACCGCGCGGGCCATCAGGTTGTGGTCGTAGCCGACGACCGAGACATCGTCCGGCACGCGAAGCCCGCGTGAGCGCAACGTCTCGACGCAGCCGATGGCGATGGCATCGTTGCAGCCGAACACCACCTCCGGGAGCGTCCGGCCGCGACGCCGCCCCAGCCACGCCTGCATCGCGTCGCGGCCGCCGTCCACGCTCAGCTCCGCGCGCACGACATGGCCGGCGGCCGGTTTCAGTCCCGCTTCGGCGTGGGCTCGCAGGTAGCCTTCGACGCGTCGGTCCGCCCCCGCCATGCCCGCCGGCCCGGCCACGTGCAGGATGCGGCGATGGCCCAGGGCGATCAGGTGGCGCACCATCTCGCAGGCAGCCGCCTCGTCGTCAGACTCGATGTTCACCATCCCGCTCACCAGGGGATCGGCGTGCACCGACACCAGTGGCGTGTGCTGTGGCCACCAGGCCAGGTCGCCGGGCAGCCGCGGGCCGAGCAGGATCAATCCATCGACGCGCCCGTCGCACAACGCAGGGATCCGTACCGCGGCCTCGGCCCAGGCGCCCAAGGTGAAGACGGCCGCCGTCTGCCCGGCCATGGCAGCGCCCTGGATGACGCCGCTGAACACCTCAAGGAAATAGAGGTTCGGTTCCTCGCCCAGGAAATTGGCGACGAAGCCGATCGCGTTCGTGCGCTGGCTCGCGAGCGCGCGCGCGGTGGCGTTCGGCCGATACCGCAGCCGCTGCGCGGCGGCCAGCACGCGCTCGCGCGTCTCGGCCGACACGCGCGCCGAACCCCGGCGACCGCCGTTGAGGGCGGACGAGACCGCCATCTCCGAGACGCCCGCGGCACGCGCGACGTCGACAAGCGTGGGCGCGTTCCCTCGACGCCGCTTCTTCGGCGGCGCTGGGGGCGGTGATTTCGGCTTGGAGCTCGGCAAGGATGCGGATGACCGGCGTGGCGCTGCAATCGGCGCGTCGCAGCGCGGCGCACTGTAGCACCTGCTTGCGCACGTGGCGAGCGGGGGCCGACCGCAACGAGGGGCGCCGGCCCGTCAAAGGGCACGACGGTGCGCGACCTCGCGCGCCCGGCCGGGCGTCATCGTTGCCGCAGCAGTCCGAGGCGGTACGGAAGGCGGTCGTAGACCGCCGTCGACGCCGGGTCGACGCCCTGGTACAGGAACTGCAGGTTGCAGCCGTCGATGGCCAGCGTTTCGTCGTAGCCCGCGCGGATCAACTCGCCGTGGCTGATGTCGCGTGTCCAGGGTGCACCGTCGAAGGCGACATTGGCCGCCCCTGCGAACGGCGCGGACTGCTGGTCCGCCAGCGGCGTCCAGGGGCCATCCAGGCTGGTCGCGGTCCAGGACCGGAAGTAGCGAGGGCCGTAGGCCTCGACCATCAGCAGGTACTTGCCGGTGCCGGCCACCTTGTACACGTTGCTGGCCTCGAACAGCCTGCCCGCCACGGGATCGGACATCACCGTTTCGTAGCCGGAGAAGTTGGGGAAGTTGTCGATGGACGTCTTGGACCGGTACAGCTTTCCGTCATCGCCGGAGAAGAACAGATGGCAGTTCGCGCTGTCGCAGATGACCCAATAGTCGATCGCGTTGGGGGGCCCGCCGCTGAGCAGGGGCCTGGGCGCCGTCCAGCCGTCGGGATCGGCGATGTCGGCATTGGTCGAGTACTTGGCGCCCCACTGCGAAATCAGGTACCACTTGCCGTGCGGCCGGAAGAAGAAGACCTGGGGCGCCACGGCGTCGCCGGCGGACTTGTGGGCCAGCGGCACCTGAACCGCGCTGCCCGCCTTGGAGAAGTCGCTGAAATTCAGGTACACCGCGCTCCATGCGTTCCTCGATGTATCGAAGACCGTCGCGAACACGTGGTAGAGGTTGTTGTAGCGGACGATCGTCGGATCCTTGATGGACACGAAGTCGGCGGACTGCGGGGCGATGAGGGGCGGCGTCGAGGTCCATGAAAAGTTCGCGGGCAGATCGCAGGGTGCGGGTGCGGGTGCGGGTGCGGGTGCGGGTGCGGGTG
>Ga0209258_100475_pt1 | contig 42279 bp, 32 predicted proteins | sample Araplaol_mTSA_r2_FD_184281 | JGI IMG/M metagenome (GOLD analysis project Ga0209258, IMG submission 184281) | Arabidopsis root microbial communities from North Carolina, USA - plate scrape CL_Col_mTSA_r2 (SPAdes) (version 2) | ecosystem: Host-associated > Plants > Roots > Endosphere | place: USA...
GGCGAGCACGCCGACCTCCTGCCAGATGAAGCGCCCGTCCTGAAGGGAGCTGCGGGTGACGAAGTGGGGCGTCGTCGGCGCGCGTGGATCCTGCGACCGCGCGCAGGATGACGCGTTTGCGCTTCGCGATGCGACCCTGGCGGGTTGGCGCTGCGCGGGTTGCCCGATGCCGTCGAGTGCCAGTGCGCTTCGCGGCTTGCCGCCAAGCCGTCACCCTGCGCGCAGCAAGGCGCAGTCGCAGGATCCACCCAGGCCATGGTGCACCGTGCCGCGAAGCCGAGTTCCGGCGGGCGACGCCTCGGCGTCGATCGCCCGGACAGCCTGATCCGCGCCGTGGACCAGACCGTCATCAACATCCTCAACGGCCTCAGCTCGGGGCTGCTGCTGTTCATGCTCAGCTCGGGCCTGACGCTGATCTTCAGCATGATGGGCGTGCTGAACTTCGCCCATGCCGGGTTCTACATGCTGGGCGCCTACGTGGGCTACGCCAGTTCCCGCATCGTCGGCTTCTGGCCGGCGCTGGCCGTCGCGCCGGTGGTCGTGGGGGTGCTGGGCGCGGTGTTCGAGCGCCTGTGCCTGCGGCGCGTGCACCGCTACGGCCACGTGCCGGAGCTGCTGGTCACCTTCGGGCTGAGCTATCTCATCCTGGAGGTGGTGCAGGTCGTATGGGGCCGCGCGCCGGTGGCCTTCGATCCGCCCGCCGCGCTGGCGCGACCCGCGTTCACGCTGGTCCAGTCGGCCGCGGCGGGCCTGTCGATGGTGCCGGGCCAGGCGGACGCGGCCACCTGCGCCCATGCCGCGTGCACGACGTTCCCGGCCACGCGCGCCTTCATGATGCTTGTCGCGCTGCTGATGCTGCTGGGGCTGTGGCTGCTGCTGCGGCACACGCGCGTCGGCCTCGTCATCCAGGCGGCGCTGACGCACCCCGAGATGGCCGAGGCGCTCGGGCACAACGTGCCGCGCGTGTTCATGCTGGTGTTCGGCGCCGGCTGCGCGCTCGCCGGCCTGGCGGGCGTGATCGGCGGCACCACCTTCGTCACCGAGCCCGCGATGGCCGCGGCCGTCGGCCCCATCCTGTTCGTGGTGGTGGTGGTGGGCGGCACGGGCTCGCTGGTGGGCGCCTTCGTCGGGGCGCTGCTGATCGGCCTGCTGCAGACGGTGCCGCTGACGGTGGACAGGTCGCTCGTTGACGTCGCGTCGGCGATGGGCTGGCGCGTGTCGTCCGACAGCGTGGCGTACCCGCTGATGAAGCTGACGCTCGCCCAGGTGGCGCCGATCCTGCCTTACCTGCTGCTGGTGCTGATCCTGATCTTCCGCCCGCGCGGGCTGTTCGGGACGCGGGAATGACGGAGCGCACGACGCCGGATGCCGCGCCGGGCCGCCCCAGGCAAGGCCGGCGCCCCCTCGGGGAGATGGGCGGCGCGCCCGCCGCACGGGGGGCCGTCACTTACCATTTCCGGCCCTACAACGTCGGCCGCTGGGCCGTGTGGGGCGGCTACGGCCTGCTGCTGCTGGTCGCGCCGCTGGTCTTCAACAGCAGCCTGTCGCAGACGCTGCTGTCGCAGATGGGCATCGCGATCATCGCCTGCCTGGCCTACAACATGCTGCTCGGGCAGGGCGGCATGCTCAGCTTCGGGCACGCGGTCTACAGCGGCCTCGGATCGTTCCTCGCCATCCATGCGCTCAACCACATCGGCGACGGTTCGCTGCACCTGCCGGTGAGCCTGCTGCCCCTGGTCGGTGGCGCCACGGGGCTGGTGTTCGCGGCGCTGTTCGGGTTCGTGACGACGCGCAAGTCCGGCACCACCTTCGCGATGATCACGCTGGGCATCGGCGAGCTGGTCGCGTCGATGTCGCTGATGCTGCCCGAGTTCTTCGGCGGCGAGGCCGGCGTCAGCAGCAACCGCGTCGTGCCGCCCGCCGCGCTGGGCATCACGTTCGGGCCGCAGATCCAGGTGTACTACCTGATCGCGGCCTGGTGCTTCCTGTGCACCGGCCTGATGTTCGCGTTCACGCGCACGCCGCTGGGCCGCATGCTTAACGCGGTGCGCGACAACCCGGAGCGCGTCGCGTTCATCGGCTACGACACGCAGCGCGTGCGCTGGTTCGCCTTCATGATCTCCGGGCTGTTCATGGGCATCGCCGGCGGCCTGGGCGCCATCCACTTCGAGCTCGCCACCGCGGAGGTCGTCGGCGCGCAGCGCTCCGGCGCCTACCTGCTGTTCACCTTCCTCGGCGGTTCGGCGGTGTTCTTCGGGCCCATCATCGGCGGGGTGCTGATGGTGCTGGCCACCGTCGTGCTGTCCGGGCTGACCAAGGCGTGGCTGCTGTACCTGGGCCTCGCGTTCATGCTGATGGTGATGTACGCGCCCGGCGGCGTCGCCGGCGTCGTGCTGGCCAACCTGAGGCTGGCGGCGTTCGGCAAGCTGCGCGCGCTGCTGCCCGGCTACCTTGCGCTGCTGGCGGCCGGCGCCGTCGCGTTCCTGGGAGCCGCCGCGATGGTCGAGATGCTCTACCACCTGCAGCTGAACCAGGCGCTGGGCCCGATGATGAAGTTCTGCGGCGTGTCGCTCGATGCCAGGGGGATCGCGGCCTGGGCCGGCGCAGCCGTCCTGTTCGCCGCGGGCGGCGTCGCGTTCGAAGTACTGCGCCGGCGCGTCCTGGCGCGCTGGAATGCGGCGCAGGACGACATCGAGCGCGAGCTGCGCCGGCGGGAGGCCGCGTGACGGCCGTCGTCGACGCCCCTCTCGGCGCCGCCGCGCCACGGGTCGCGCTGGAACTGCGCGACGTGCGCAAGAGCTTCGGCCGCACCGAGATCATCCGCGGCGCCTCGCTGAAGGTGAACGCCGGCGAGCGCGTGGCGCTGATCGGGCCCAACGGCGCGGGCAAGTCCACGCTGTTCAACCTCGTCAGCGGCCGCTTCGCGCCCAGCTCGGGCCAGATCCTGCTCAATGGGCAGCGCATCGACGGCGCCGCGCCGCACCGCGTCAATCGCCAGGGGCTGGCGCGCAGCTTCCAGGTGAGCAACCTGTTCACCCGGCTGTCGGTGTTCGAGAACCTGCGCTGCGCGGTGCTGTGGTCGCTCGGCTACCGCTACGCGTTCTGGCGCTTCCTGGCCAGCCTGCACGATGCCAACGAGCGCGCCGAGGAGCTGCTGGCGATGCTGCACCTCGAGCGCCGCCGCGACGTGCTCGCGATGAACCTCACCTACGCGGAGCAGCGGGCGCTCGAGATCGGGCTGACGATCGCCGGCGGCGCCGACGTCATCCTCCTGGACGAGCCCACGGCCGGCATGAGCAAGAGCGAGACACGACGCTTCGTGCAGCTGATCCGCGACGCCACGGTGGGCAAGACACTGCTGACGGTGGAGCACGACATGGGCGTCGTCTTCGGGCTGGCCGACCGCATCGCCGTCCTGGTGTACGGCGAGGTGATCGCCTTCGACACGCCCGAGGCCGTGCGCGCCGACCCGCGCGTGCAGGAGGCCTACCTCGGCTCGGTGCTCGCCACGACCCAGGCCCGGGAGGCGTGATGCTGCAGATCGACAAGCTCCACGCGTTCTACGGCAAGAGCCACGTCCTGCACGGCGTCGACCTGCAGGTGGCGCCCGGCGAGATCGTCGCGCTCCTGGGGCGCAACGGCTCCGGCCGCTCCACCACCGCCAAGGCGATCATGGGCCTGGTCGATACCCAGGGCGGCATCGCCTGGAAAGGCCAGCCGCTGGCCGGCCTTCAGCCGTACGAGATCGCGCACCGCGGCATCGGCTACGTGCCGGAGAACCGCGACATCTTCCCGCGCCTGACCGTGCACCAGAACCTGCAGCTGGGGCAGAAGTCCGGTGCCCGGGCCGCGCGCTGGTCCTTCGAGGACATGTACACGCTGTTCCCGCGCCTGCGCGAGCGCCAGCACACCGAGGCCGGCGTGCTGTCCGGCGGCGAGCAGCAGATGCTGACGCTGTGCCGCTCGCTGATGGGCGACCCCGAGCTGATCCTGATCGACGAGCCCACGGAGGGCCTGGCGCCCAAGATCGTCGAACAGGTGGCCGATTACCTGCTGGCGCTGAAGGCGCGCGGGCTGTCGGTGCTGCTGATCGAGCAGAAGCTCACCATCGCGCTGGAGATCTCGCAGCGCTGCGTCGTGATGGGTCACGGCCGCGTGGTGTTCGAGGGGACGCCGGCCGAACTGAGGGCCGACGCGGGCGTGCGCAAGGAGTGGCTGGAAGTCTAGGCCTCGAGCCGTTGCTCGAAGGCATGGCTGGCCTTCCGTTTCTCGAAGCCCAGGTGCTCGTAGAACGCATGGGCGCTTCGCGGACGACGTTCGAGCGCAGGCGCACGCCCTGGACGTGGCACAGGCCGAAGCGGCACGGGAGTTGCGAGGAGACGCGGCGCCGGGCGCACGGTGTCCGCTGGACGTCGACGTTCTACGATTCTCCCCGAGGGATGCGCCGGCGACGACCTGCGCTCGACCTCGATCTGGCGCCGCCGAGGGTGTGACTTCCTGCAAGCTCTTCCAGGAGAAATGACCGATGCCCCGCCTGACTGCCGCCGATTTCGATCCTGCCGTCCTCCGGCTGTTCGACCAGTACGTCCACGGCGCGATCTCGCGGCGCGGGTTCCTGGACGGGGCCGGCCGTTACGCGGCGGGCGGGATGACGGCGGCCGGCCTGCTCGCCGCGCTGGCACCGGACTTCGCGAGCGCGCGCCAGGTCGATCCGGCCGATCCGCGGCTGCTGGCGTCGACGCTGGCGTTCGACTCGCCGCAGGGCTACGGCAAGGCGAGCGGCTACCTCGTGCGCCCGGCCAGGACCGCGGGCGACATCCCCGCCGTCCTCGTCGTCCACGAGAACCGTGGCCTGAACCCGCACATCGAGGACATCGCGCGCCGCCTCGCGCTCGAGGGCTACCTCGTGCTGGCGCCCGATGCGCTGTTCACGCTCGGCGGCTATCCCGGCGACGAGGACAAGGCGCGCGAGCTGTTCGGCAAGCTCGATCCGCCCCGGGTGCAGGCCGACTTCCTGGCCGCCGCGCGCCTGCTCAAGACGCAGGCCGGCACCAACGGCCGCGTGGGCGCGGTCGGCTTCTGCTTCGGCGGCGGCGTGGTGAACTGGCTGGCCACCCAGTGGCCCGACCTCAACGCCGGCGTGCCGTTCTATGGTGTCGCGCCCCGGCTCGACGACGTGCCGCGCATCCGCGCGCCGCTGATGCTGCACTTCGCCGGCCACGACCCGCGCGTCGACGCCACCTGGCCGACGTACGAGGCGGCGCTGAAGGCGGCCGGCGCGAAGTACGAGGCCTTCTTCTATCCGGGCGTCGAGCACGGCTTCAACAACGACACCACGCCGCGCTACGACGCCAAGGCGGCCGCGCTCGCCTGGCAGCGCACGCTGGCGTTCCTCGCGCAGAACCTGCGCGCGGCCTGACACCGCGGCGTGGACGCCGGCCGATGGCCCTACCGTGCCCGCGGACGGCACCTGCCGTAGGATGACCGTCCCGTCCGCGTCACCGCCACCGCCATCGACATGAAACGCACCACCGCCTCGCTTGCCGCGTTCATCGCGCTCGTCACCGCGTCGCCGAGCTTCGCGCAGGCCACGCCGGATTTCAGCAAGGTCGAGATCAAGGCGACCCAGCTCGCGCCCGACTTCTGGACGCTGGAAGGCCAGGGCGGAACGATCAGCGTGCTGACCGGCAACGACGGCCTCCTGCTGGTGGACTCGCAGTTCGCGCCGCTGACCGACAAGCTCGTCGCCGCGATCCGCAAGTTCTCCGACAAGCCGATCCGCTTCCTGGTCGACACCCACGTGCATCCCGACCACGTCGGGGGCAACGGCAACTTCGCCAGGCTCGGCGCGACCATCTTCGCGCGCGACCAGCTGCGCTGGCGCATGGAGCACCCGAACCCTGCAGCCGACGGCACGCCCGGCAGGCCGGCGCCCGAGCAGGCGCTGCCGGTGGTGACGTACAACGCGTCGCTGTCGATCCACGTCGACGGCGAGGACGTGCGGCTGCTGCCGGTCGTGGCCGCGCACACCGACGGCGACACGGTGGTCTCGTTTCCCCGCCACGACATCATCGCGGCGGGCGACATCTTCCGCAGCGTCGGCTACCCGTACGTCGACCTCGCCAGTGGCGGCACGCTGGCGGGCATCCTCGAAGGACTGAGCGAGATCGTCGACCGCTCCGGGCCCGCCACGAAGATCATCCCCGGCCACGGTCCCATCGTCGACCGCAACGCGGTGCTGGCGCAGCGCGACCTGATCCTGGCGGTGCGCGCCAAGGTGCAGAAGCTGATCGAACAGGGCAGGACGATCGACGAGGCCGTCGCCGCGCATCCGACCGCGGAGTTCGACGCGCGCGTGCCGCAGTCGGCCCAGACGGCGGACCGCTTCGTGCGGTGGCTCTATTCGGAAGTGGCAGCAAACAAATAAGCTCATGCGGTCGCGTTAGCAACTGCGATCACGTCATTTGGATTCGCGCATCGCGATCCCGAGAATCGTTTCCAGGACGGCGGCTTCCGCGACGGAAGGACGCCGACGATGAAACGTCTCGAGGATCCCGATGACATCCCCCCGCCTATCCCGAACGCTCGTGGCCCTGGCGCTCGCCGCCACCGCCGCCGTCTCGTTCGCCAGGGAGATCACGCTGCTCAACGTGTCGTACGACCCGACGCGCGAGCTCTACCAGGACATCGACGCGAGCTTCCCGAAGTACTGGAAGAGCAAGACGGGCGACGACCTCAAGATCAACGCCTCGCACGGCGGCTCGGGCGCGCAGTCGCGCGCGGTGCAGGACGGCCTGGACGCCGACGTCGTCACGCTGGCGCTGGCCTCCGACATTGACGCCATCGCCAGCAAGGGCCTGCTGGCCAGGGACTGGCAGAAGAAGTTCAAGGACAACAGCACGCCCTACACGTCGACCATCGTGTTCCTGGTGCGCAAGGGCAACCCGAAGGGCATCCACGACTGGGCGGACATCGCCAAGCCCGGCGTGGGCGTGATCGTGGCCAACCCGAAGACCTCGGGCGGGGCGCGCTGGGCGTACCTGGCGGCGTACGGTTGGGCGCTGAAGCAGCCGGGCGCGAGCGACGCGACGGCGCGCGACTACATCCGCAAGGTGTACGAGAACGTGCCGGTGCTCGACTCCGGCGCGCGCGGATCGACCGTCACCTTCGCGCAGCGCGGCGTCGGCGACGTCCTGCTGGCGTGGGAGAACGAGGCCTGGCTGTCGCTCAAGGAATTCGGCCCCGACAAGTTCGACGTCGTCTACCCGCCATCCAGCATCCTCGCCGAACCGCCGGTGGCCATCGTCGACAAGGTGGTCGATCGCAAGGGCACGCGCGCCGTGGCCCAGGCCTACCTCGAGTACCTGTACACGCCCGAGGCGCAGGAGATCGAGGCGAAGAATTTCTACCGCCCCATCGATCCGACCGTGGCCGCCAAGTACGCGAGCAAGTTCCCGAAGCTCAAGCTGTTCTCGATCGACGACACCTTCGGCGGCTGGACCAACGCCCAGAAGATCCACTTCGCCGACGGCGGGGTGTTCGACCAGATCTACACGAGGAAATAGATGGAGCCCCACGGTCGCTGGCGCTCCCTGCCCCCGAGGGGCCGGCCGCGAGCGGCCCGGCAGAGCCGGTTCCGCCGCTCCCTTGAACGTGGGGGCGGCGTCCGAGCGCCAGCGGCGGTGGGCACCATGCGTTTGACGCGGCTGTGTGCGCTCGCGAATGACCTGGCGTGGTCCGCGAGACGGGGTTCCGGCTCGTGAGGCTTCGCTCACGATGGTCTTCGGTGCCCGATCCGCGACATAGACTCCGTCCCCAAGCCGTCCGACACCCGGGCGCAGGGGGAGATTACATGTTGTCGTGGAGTCGGAAGGTCTCGCTGGTCCTGGTCGCGTCGTTGTCGCCGTTGCTGGCGCACGCGGATGCGACGTTGAAGACGATGTCGCCGCGCGGCGAGGTCGCGCTGGTGCGCCAGGTGCGCGCCACGTTCAGCGAGTCCATGGTCAAGTTCGGCGATCCGCGCCTGCCCGCGCCGCTGGACGTCACCTGCACGCCCAACACGGCGCAGGGCGGCACGGGGCGCTGGGTCGACGACAAGACCTGGGTCTACGACTTCGCCAAGGACCTGCCGCCCGGAACGCGCTGCAGCGTCGCCCCGCATCCGGGCGTCAAGTCGGTGGGCGGCGCCGCCATCGCCGCGAGCGCGAAGTTCGACTTCGGCACCGGCGGCCCCGCCATCGTGCGCGCCTATCCGACGCCGGCCGACTGGTCGAAGATCGAGGAGGAGCAGGTCTTCGCGCTGCTGCTCAACGGGCCGGCCACCGCCGACAGCATCCAGCGCTACGCCTACTGCGAGGTCGCCGGCGTGGGCGAGCGCGTGCCGGTGAAGATCATCACGGGCGCGACGCGGGACGCGATCCTGAAGGCCGTCGGCCTCGTGCCGCAGAAGGAGCGCGCGGTCACGCTGCAGTGCGCGCGGCCGGTGGCGCCCGAGTCGAAGATCGCGCTGGTGTGGGGCAAGGGCATCGCCACCGCCACCGGCGTCGCGTCCACCGACGACCGCCGCCTGGGCTATACGGTGCGTCCCGCGTTCACCGCGAACTTCACCTGCGAGCGCGTGAACTCGCGCTCGGACTGCCTGCCGATGCGGCCCCTGCGCCTGGAGTTCTCGTCGCCGGTGCCGCGCCGTATCGCCGAGAAGGTGGCGCTGGTCGGGCCGGACGGCACGCACAAGCCCAACGTCGAACAGCATCGCGGCGAGACTTCCGACGCGCTGCTCGAGATGCACCAGTCGGGCCTGCAGAAGTTCATCTACTTCTTCGGCCGGAACAAGGGCACGCTCACGGGCGACGCGTCGGAGGAGGGCGTGACGGCCGTGCAATGGATGGACCAGCTGCCCGAGAAGGCCGAGCTGCGCATCGAGCTGCCGGCCGACTTCGCCGACGACTCCGGCCGCAAGTTGGACAACGCCGGACAGTTTCCACTGAAGACGCGCACCGCCGAGGCGCCGCCGCTGGCGAAGTTCCCGGCAGCCACCTTCGGCATCCTCGAACTCAACGCCGACCCGGTGCTGCCGCTGACGGTGCGCAAGATCGAGGGCAGGCTGGGCGTGAAGGCCGTGACGCTCGGCGGCGCGCCCGCGCGCGACCTGACGCTCACCGACGACGCCGCCATCATCGACTGGTTCGCGAAGGTGGCGCGCTACAACGAGACCTCGCTCGATCGATCGACCGTCGAGAGCGAGCTGGGTGTCAAGCTGCCGCTGCCGCCGAAGAAGGCGCCGGCGCGCCAGGCCAAGGACCACGGCCGCAAGAAGAGCCAGGAGGAACAGGACGAGGACGCCGACGAGAGCGACGTCAACGCGCAGGACCCCAACGCGGTGCAGACCCGCAGCGTGAGCTTGCTGGCCAGCGCGCCGGGCGTGCACCTGGTCAAGCTGCCGACCGAGTCCCAGACGGAGCCGCACCCGTTCGAGGTGATCGGCATCCCGCTGCCGCAGCCGGGCTACCACGTGGTCGAGATCGAGTCGCCGCGCCTGGGCGAGGCGCTGCTCGATCGCAAGGCGCCGATGTACGTGCGCACCGGCGTGCTCGTCACCAACCTGGCCGTGCATTTCAAGTGGGCGCCCGTGAACTCCGGCGCCTGGGTCACCACGCTGGACAAGGGCCAGCCGGTACAGGGCGCGGCGGTGCAGGTGTCCGACTGCCAGGGCCGGAAGGTCTGGAGCGGCCAGACCGACGCGAGCGGCTTCGCGCGCATCGACCAGCAGTTGCCGCGCCTGCGCTGGGAGTACTGCTCGCATGCGGGCAGCGAGCGCTGGGCGGGCCAGACGGGCCGCCCCGAGGGCTACTTCGTCAGCGCGCGCAAGACGGACGCGCAGGGTCGCCACGACATGGCCTTCGTGTGGTCCACCTGGCAGGAGGGCATCGAGGCGTGGCGCTTCAACCTGAACTCGTCGGGGCGCGGCGACGAGGTGTCGCATCCCCTGTACCACACGGTGATGGACCGCACGCTGCTGCGCGCCGGCCAGACGATCTCGATGAAGAGCCATGCACGCCGCGAGCTGCTGACCGGCCTTGCGCTGGTGGACGCCGGCGAGCTGCCGACCACGCTGCGCATCGAGCATGAAGGCAGCGATGATCATTACGAGTTCCCGCTCGCGTGGCGCGCCGGCCGCTATGCCGAGACGACCTGGAAGATCCCCGAGGACGCGAAGCTGGGCGTGTACGACGTGACGCTGATCCGCGAGGGCCGCATCTCGGTGTCCACCGGCTCGTTCCGCGTCGAGGAGTTCCGCCTGCCCGCGATGATCGGCCGCCTGGTGCCGCCGTCCGGCCCGCAGGTCGATCCGCGCGAGCTCACGCTGGACGTCATGGTCAACTACGGCAACGGCGGCGGGGCGGCGGGCCTGCCGCTGAAGGTGTCGGCGCAGGAACGCGACATCGACCTGTCCAAGGCCATTCCGATGCAGCGCTGGCCAGGCTTCCACTTCGAGCCGCCGAAGGCGCCGAGCACCGACGCCGGCGCGCGCGACCCCGAGGGCGCGATGTTCAGCGAGGAGTACGTCGACGAGGACGACGCCGACCGCATGGTGTCGCAGCGCGATCCGAACTCGAGGCTGGTGGCCGACAAGCTGGCCGTCACGCTGGACAAGGCCGGCGCGGGCAAGGTGACGCTGGCCAAGCTGCCGCCCGTCACGGCGCCCAAGGAACTGCTGGTGCAGGCCACCTACGCCGACCCGAACGGCGAGGTGCAGACGCTGAGCCAGACGCTGCCGCTGTGGCCCTCGGGCGTGGTGCTGGGCGTGCGCACCGACGACTGGGTCTCGGTGCACCAGAAGCTGCCGGCGCAGGTGGTGGCCCTCGACACGCGGGGCAAGCCGCAGGCGGGCGTCGCGGTGAGCGTGCATGCGGTGGTGCACCGCCAGATCTCGGCGCGCAAGCGGCTGGTCGGCGGCTTCTATGCGTACGACAACAAGAACGTGGACGAGGATCTGGGCGAGGTGTGCTCCGGCACCAGCGACGCGCGCGGACTGGTGCTGTGCGAGGCGAAGCTGTCCGCCTCGGGCCAGGTCGAGCTCGTCGCGCAGGCCAGGGACGCGCAGGGACACGTCGCGCGCGCGGCCTCCAGCGTGTGGGTGACGCGCGCGGGGGAGGTGTGGTTCGGCAGCGCCAACGACGACCGCATGGACGTGCTGCCCGAGCAGCGCGCCTACGAGTCGGGTCAGGTCGCGAAGTTCCAGGTGCGCAGCCCGTTCCGCCACGCGACCGCGCTGGTGGCCATCGAGCGCAACGGCATCGTCGAGACGCGCGAGGTCGAGCTCGACGGCCGCGATCCGACGATCGAACTGCCGGTCAAGGCCGAGTGGGCGCCAAACGTGTTCGTGTCGGTGCTCGCCGTGCGCGGCCGCGTGCGCGAGGTGCCGTGGTATTCGCTGTTCTCGTGGGGCTGGAAGTCGCCCGTCGAGTGGTGGCGCGCATGGCGCAACGAGGGCCAGGACTGGCAGGCGCCCACGGCGATGGTCGATCTCGCCAAGCCGGCGTTCAAGTTCGGCATCACGGAGATCGAGGTCGGCGACGCGGCGCACCGGCTCAAGGTGGACGTGACACCGGACAGGGCCACGTACCCCATCCGCGCCACCAGCCAGGTGCACATCAAGGTGACGCTGCCCGACGGCCGGCCGGCGCCGGCGGGCACCGAGGTGACGCTGGCGGCGGTCGACGAGGCGCTGCTCTCGCTGAAGGCCAACGACAGCTGGGACCTGTTCGACGCGATGATCCGCCGCCGCGACTACGGCGTGGAGACGGCCACCGCGCAGATGCAGATCATCGGCAAGCGCCACTTCGGCAAGAAGGCCGCGCCTCCGGGCGGCGGCGGCGGCCAGTTCCCCACGCGCGAGCTGTTCGACACGCTGCTGCTGTGGAACCCGGCCGTGGTGCTCGATGCCAGGGGCGAGGCCGTCGTCGGCGTGCCGCTCAATGACTCGCTCACCAGCTTCCGCATCGTCGCCGTGGCCGACGTGGTGCAGGGCGCGCAGTCGGCCCTGTTCGGCACCGGCCAGGCGACGATCGCCGCCACGCAGGACCTGCAGATCGTCTCCGGCGTGCCGCCGCTGGTGCGCGAGGGCGACCGCTACAAGGCGATGTTCACGCTGCGCAACACGTCGAAGGCGGCGCTGAACGCGTCGCTGGCGGCGTCGGCGGGCGCGCGGTCGCTGCCCACGCAGACGGTGGCCATCGCCGCCGGCGGCGCGGTGGACGTCTCGTGGGACGTCGACGTGCCGTTCAACGTCGACAGCCTGGCGTGGACGGTCGCCGCCGATGCGGGCAACGCGCACGACCGCATGAAGTTCGCGCAGAAGGTGGCCGAGGCCGTGCCGGTGACGGTGCAGCAGGCCACGCTCACGCAGCTGGACAAGTCGCTGCGCATGCCCATCGCGCCACCGGTCAACGCGTTGCCGGACGGCAGCGGCAAGCTGCGCGGCGGCGTCGAGGTGGCGCTCAAGCCCAGGCTCGGCGACGGGCTGCCGGGCGTGCGCGACTACTTCCTGTGGTATCCGTGGGACTGCTTCGAGCAGCGGGCGTCCGTGGCCATCGGCCTGCGCGACACCGCGCGCTGGCACGCGCTGATCGGCCAGATCGCGCTGTACCAGGACGAGGACGGGTTGCTGAACTACTTCCCGAACGGACGCCCGCACGATGGCAGCGACAGCCTGACGGCGTACGTGCTCGCCATCAGCGACGAGGCCACCCGCCTGGGCTACGACTTCGCGCTGCCCGACGACGCGAAGGCCAGCCTGCAGCGCGGCCTGATCGGCTTCGTCGGCGGCAAGGTCAACCGCGACTTCTGGCATCCGGCCTTCCTCACGAACGGCGACCTCGACGTGCGCAAGCTCGCCGCCATCGAGGCGCTGAGCCGCGACGGCAAGGCGCAGCCGCGCATGCTGGACTCGGTGCAGATCCTGCCGAACCAGTGGCCCACCGGCGCGGTCATCGACTGGCTGCAGATCCTCGACCGCCTGCCCGCCATCAAGGATCACGACAAGCGCGTCGAGGAGGCGCAGCAGATCCTGCGAGCCCGCCTGAACGTGCAGGGCACGCGCCTGGGCTTCTCCACCGAGCGCGACGACAGCTGGTGGTGGCTCATGAGCAATGGCGACGTGAACAGCGTGCGCATGACGCTGGCCGTGCTCGATCGCAAGGACTGGGCCGAGGACGTGCCGCGCATCGTCACCGGCACGCTGCAGCGCCAGCAGCGCGGCCGCTGGTCGACCACGGTGGCCAACGCCTGGGGCAGCGTCGCGATGGAGGCGTTCTCCAAGAAGTTCGAGACCGTCCCCGTGCGCGGCATCACCCGGGCGGCCTTGGGCGCGACGAGCGCGCTCGACTGGTCGAAGATGGCCGCCGGCGGCGCGCTGCCGCTGGGCTGGCCCGAGGGCTTCGGCGTCGGCGGCAACAAGGCCGACGCGACCCTGCAGGTCGACCACGACGGCACGGGCAAGCCCTGGGTCACCGTCACGTCGCGCGCCGCGGTGCCGGTGACCGTGCCGTTCGGCAGCGGCTACCGCATCGCCAAGACGATCACGCCGGTCGAGCAGAAGGTCAAGGGCGTGTGGTCGCGCGGCGACGTGGTGCGGGTGCACCTGGACATCGACGTGCAGGCCGATGCGACCTGGGTCGTCGTCAACGATCCGATCCCCGGGGGCGCGTCGATGCTGGGCACGGGCCTGGGCAACGACGACCAGATCAGCACCGGCAGCGAGAAGGACGATTCGCGCGGCTGGCTCGCGTACCAGGCACGCAGCTTCGAGGCGTTCCGCTCGTACTACCGCTACCTGCCCAAGGGCGCGTTCAGCCTCGAGTACACGTTCCGGCTGAACAACCCGGGCCGCTTCGGCATGCCGCAGACCCGCGTGGAGGCGATGTACGCGCCGGAGATGTTCGGCGAGTCGCCCAATGCGGCATGGACGGTCCAGCCGTGAACTCGCGCGCATCCCGCACGCGCCTGCGCGCGGCGCTGGCCGCGTCCGCGCTGGCCGCGTCGTTGTCCGCGCAGGCGGCGATCCCGACGTTCGAGCAGGTGAGGGCGGGCTATCGCAGCTCGGAGACGGTGCTGCTCGATCGCCACGACCAGCCGGTGCAGGTGCTGCGCACCGACCTGCGCGCGCGGCGTGGCGCGTGGGTGCCGCTGGCACGGATCTCGCCGGCACTGCGCTCCGCCGCGATCGCGTCGGAGGACCAGCGCTTCCTGGCGCATGCCGGCGTGGACTGGCAGGCCGTCGCAGGGGCCGCGATCGGCCGCACCGCGCCCGGCGGCACCCGCGGCGCGTCGACGATCACGATGCAGCTGGCGGGCCTGCTGGACCCCGACCTCGCGCTGCCCCGGGGCGGACGCTCGGTCGGCACGAAGATCGAGCAGGCGGCGGCCGCGCTGCGCATCGAGCGCAGCTGGCGCAAGGACCAGATCCTCGAAGCCTGGCTCAACCTCGTGCCGTTCCGCGGCGAGCAGGTGGGCGTCGCGGCGATGTCGCAGTCCCTGTTCCAGAAGGCGCCGTCCGGACTCGACGCGGAGGAGTCTGCGATCGCGGCCGCGCTCCTGCGGGCCCCGAACGCGGTGCCCGCGGTGGTGGGCCAGCGCGCGTGCGGCGTGCTCAAGGCGCAGGGCAGGGGCGACGCCTGCGTGGCGGCGCAGGGCCTCGCCGAGCTGGTGCTGGCGCGCCCGTCCACGACGCCCTTCGAGGCGGGCGAGCAGTTGGCGCCGCACTTCGCGCGCCAGCTGCTGAAGCCGGGCGCGAAGGCGCCGCCGGCCACGTTGCGCACCACGCTCGATGCCGGCACGCAGCGCCGCGCGCGCGACGCGCTGCGCGAGCAGCTCGCGCAACTGCGCAACCGCGACGTCGAGGATGGCGCGGTCGTCGTGCTGGACAACGCGACCGGCGACGTGCTCGCATGGGTCGGCTCCAGCGGCGACCTGTCGCAGGCCGCCGCGGTCGACGCCGTCGTCGCACCGCGCCAGGCCGGCTCGACGCTCAAGCCCTTCCTGTACGAGCAGGCGATCGAACAGCGCTGGCTGACGGCCGCCTCGGTGCTCGACGACGCGCCGACGCGGCTGCATACGCCTTCGGGCCTGTACATCCCGCAGAACTACGACCACGACTTCAAGGGCCCCGTCAGCGTGCGCACGGCGCTCGGCTCGTCGCTGAACGTGCCCGCGGTGCGCACGGCGGTGATGGTCTCGCCCGACCGCTTCGCGCGCCGCCTGGTCGCCCTCGGCCTGCCGATCCGCAAGCCGGGCGACTTCTACGGCTACAGCATCGCGCTGGGCTCGCCGGAGGTCACGCTGCTGTCGCTCACCAACGCCTACCGCGCGCTGGCCAACGGCGGCCTCGCGAGCCCGCCGCGCCTGCAGCCGGCCGACGCCGCGCCCGCGGCGACGCGCGTGATGGCGGCCGCGCCGTCGTTCATCGTCGCCGACATCCTGGCCGACAACGAGGCCCGCGTGCCCACCTTCGGCCTGGACAACGCGCTGGCCACGCGCTACTGGTCGGCGGTCAAGACGGGCACCAGCAAGGACATGCGCGACAACTGGTGCGTGGGCTTCACCGCGCGCTACACAGTGGGCGTGTGGGTGGGCAACGCGAGCGGTGCGCCGATGCATGCGGTCTCCGGCGTGACCGGCGCCGCGCCGGTGTGGCGCACCGTGATGGACGCGCTGCAGCGCAGCGACATGCCCGGGGCGCATCCGGCGCGTCCCGGCCCGGCGGGCGCCCGGCGGGACGCGCCCGCGCCCGCGCCCGATGCGCGTGACGCGCATGACGCGCGCGGCCCCGCGGGCGGCTTGTTCCAGGTGGCCTGGCATTCCGGTGCGGTCCCGGCTGCGGCGCCCGGCGCCCCGGTCACGCCGGACGGGCTCGTGGCGCAGCCGATCACCTTCGACGGGCAGGTCGAGCCGGCGCGCACCGAGTGGTTCGTCGCGGGCACGGAAACGGCGCGCGTGACGATGGCGAGCGCCGCGGGCAGCGCGGCGCGCCTGATCGCGTCGCCCGACGACCGGTCCGTCGTCGCGCTCGATCCCGACATGCCGCCCGCCGTGCAGCGCCTGCGCTTCGAGGCGGTGGCGCCGGTGCCCGCGGGCGCCTGGTGGCGGCTGGACGGCAAGCGCCTGGGGACCGCGCGCCCGCTGCCCTGGGCGCCTTGGCCGGGGCATCACGAGCTGGCGCTGGTCGATGCGAAGGGCGAGGCGCTGGACAGCGTCAGCTTCGACGTGCGTGGCGCGCAGGCCAGGCCGGCGCGTACTCCCGCCAAGATGGCGCCGCATGCGACGAAGCCGGGCGGCTGAACATCAGGCCGTGGCGAGCTGGCGCCGGTGTCCCATCTGCCAGGCGTCCCACGCCGCGAGCGCCGCGTAGGCCAGCTGCACGCCGAACACCAGCGCGACGTGGTGCGTCGACACGTCGGCGCGCGCGCCCAGCAGCGTCCACGCGACAGGGATCGCGCGGGCCAGCAGCAGCACCGCCCAGGGCAGGAAGAACAGCAGGCCCATCGCGCCGCGCCCTTGCCACCATTGGCCGAGCCCGGGCAGCACCGCCGACGCGAGCGCCGCGAGCGCGCGGTCCGGGCCGCGTGCGGGCGCCACGGCGGCGGCCGGTCGCGGCGTCGACGGCAGTGCGGGGTGGGCCGATGCGAGGAAGGCCGCGACGCGTGCGAGCGTGACCCGCGAGACCACCATGCCCTGGATGCTGCGGCCGTCGCGCAACGTGACCGCCAGCCAGCCGCCGCGGCCCGTGCGCTGCGCCAGCCAGGCGGGCGACCAGCCGGTCGCGCGGCGCGGCGGGGCCTGCGTCGACACCTCGGCGATGTCGGCCAGCGCGAACTCCTCGTCCAGGTGCTGCGATCGGCCCGAGACGCGGAACAGGCGGACGCTGCGGTCGGTGCAGACCACCCAGCGCGAGGCGGCGGCGGCCAGGCCGAGGCCCCCCAGGCGACGCGCTCCAGGCACGGAGTCGGGCTGGCGCAGCAGCATGAAGGTCTCGACGACGTGTTCGCCGTCGTCGAGCGGCAACTGTTCCGGACGCGTCGCGAGCAGGCGGCGCAGCGCCGTGCCGTTCATGACCGGCTCGAACTCGGGCAGGCGTCCCTTGCGGCGGATGCCGTGGATCATCGTCAACGCGCACAGCGCCCAGAGGACGGCGATCCCCGCGACGAATGCGAGGCGCGCGCCGGTGCCCTGCGGCAGCGCCGTGGCGAGCCACCGGCCCGCCGGCGCCCAGCGCGGCAACTGGCTGGCCGCGAGCAGGGCCAGAAAGGGCCACAGGACGCGCAGGCTCAGCGCGATGAGCGCCGCGTTGCCCAATCGCGGCGTGCCCAGGCGGGCGAGATCCAGGCGTGCGGCGGCGGCGGGCGCAGCGGATTCCTCGCGCCGCCTGGCCACCAGGGCCAGCAGGAGCGCGACGACGAAGACCGGGATGCCCGTGCGCAGCGCCAGCGTGTGGCGCTTCCAGAGCTGGCTGCGCGTCGCGGTGACTTGCGCCATCCGCCGCACGAACTCGTCGTCGCCGAAATCGGAAAGCACGTCGCCGTCGGCGGACCAGCGGTGCACGGCCATCGCGGCGCCATCCGTGGCGAGCACCTCGCGTCCGTTCCAGTCCACATCCGTGGGCTCGAATCCGCGCGGGCCCGCCAGCGGCGTCTGGCTGCCGTCAGGGTGCACGACGACCACGCGGCCCACGATCATGCCGTTGCGAAAGCGGATCATCGCGGCGGTCGGATCGTCGGGACCAATGGCCTTGGCCGGGCCGAGATAGAGGGCGCTGTCTTCCGACGGCAGCTCGATGCTCTGCACCACGGCCAGCGTGCGGCCGTCCAGGCGGCGCAGCGTGATGCGGTTGGTGTCCGTCGTCCACAGCGCGTCGCCCGCCCACCACAGGCCGTTGGTGAACCGGTAGGTGCCGGGCGCCGTGCGGGCGAGGAAATTCCCCTGTGCGTCGAACAGGACGACGGTGTGGCCGCCGCCGGTGGCGATGGCGATGCGGCCGTCGGGCGCGAAGGCCACGTTGATCGCGTCCTTGCCCTTGCTCGCCAGGTCCGCGGGCCAGTGCGGCGTGATCGTCCGCGTCACGTGGGCGGTGGCGGGATCGAGCACGAACAGCGACGGGACGTCGCGCACGGTCGCCACCAGGTGGCCGTCGGGCTGGCGCACGAGGTTGGACGGCGGGCCCGGGAGCCCGAGGTCGGCCACGGGCGTCGCCTGCAGCCATCGCCCCTGCGCCGACACGCGCCACAGCGCCTTGTCGACACCGATCCAGACTTCGCCGCGCGGCGTCACGCCCAGGGCTTCCGGGCCGGTGATGGCGCTGGCCTGCAAGCCGCTCGCGAGCGAGAGCACGAGCAAGGCGATGGCCAGCGCGAGGCCGACGACGGCCGAGGACTTGATGGCGCGGGGAGACATCGTGGCAGGCACCTCGCGCCGGCAGCGGCGCCTTGACGCCGTCGCTGGACGGCCGGAGCCGCACACCGCGCGGGCGGGCGGCGGCGTGATGTCGGCAGGGAGACGAACTCTACAGCACGGCCCGGCGGCGCCGGCCCCGGCGAATGCCCCCGAGGCCGACGCGCGTCCAGAGCGCCGCCGTGGAGGCCCGGCGGGCTCCGCGTATCCTTGGCGCGGCCGCCCGGCCTGTCGCAGCCGGGACAGTCGCGTGCGCGCGAACGGCCCTAGAATCGAACGATCGTTCTATTTTCGGTTCGAGCCCTTGGCCGAACCGCGAACCGCAAACCGGAGACCTGCCCCATGAGTGCGAGTTACGAAGTCCGCGGCGCCGTCGCCGTCATCACGTTGAACAACCCGCCGGTCAACGGCCTGGGCCACGAGACGCGCAAGGCGGTCGCCGACGGCATCGAGAAGGCGGAGGACGATGCGGCGGTCAAGGCGATCGTCATCACCGGCGCCGGCAAGGCGTTCTCGGGCGGTGCCGACATCCGCGAGTTCGGCTCGCCCAAGGCGATGGCCGAACCCAACCTGCTGAGCCTGATCGCGCGCGTCGAAGGCGCCTCCAAGCCCGTCGTGGCCGCGATCCACACCGTATGCATGGGCGGTGGCCTGGAGCTCGCGCTCGGCTGCCACTACCGCGTCGCGAGTTCGGGCGCGAGCATCGCGCTGCCCGAGGTCAAGCTGGGCATCCTGCCGGGCGCCGGCGGCACCCAGCGGCTGCCGCGCGCCATCGGCGTCGAGCCGGCGCTCAACATGATCGTCAGCGGCGAGCCGGTCAAGAGCGAGCACCTGGCGCTGATCCCCGGTCAGAAGCTGTTCGACCGCGTGTTCGAGCGCGACTTCATGGACAGCGCGATCGCCTTCGCCAACGAGATCTCCGCCGTGCGCCCGCTGCCGATGGTGCGCGACATCAAGTGCAAGCACCCGGAAGGTGACGCCTACTTCGGCTTCGCGCGCAACACCGCCAAGGCGATGGCCAAGAACTTCCCCGCGCCCGCGCGCTGCGTCGACTGCGTCGAGCAGGCCACCAAGGCCCGGTTCGAGGACGGCCTGAAGTACGAGCGCGAGGCCTTCGCCGCGCTGATGCTCACGCCCGAGAGCAAGGCGCTGCGCCACGCGTTCTTCGCCGAGCGCACCGCCTCCAAGGTGCCCGACATCCCCGAGGACACGCCCGTGCGTCCGGTCGCCAAGGTGGCGATCATCGGCGCCGGCACCATGGGCGGCGGCATCGCGATGAATTTCCTCAACGCGGGCATCCCGGTCGTCATGCTCGAGATGAAGCAGGAGGCGCTCGACAAGGGCGTGGGCATCATCCGCAAGAACTACGAGGCGCAGGTCAAGAAGGGCAAGTTGAAGGAGGACAAGTACGCCGAACGCATGGCGCTGCTGTCGACGACGCTGTCCTACGACGACCTGCGCGACGCCGACCTCGTGATCGAGGCTGTGTTTGAAGAAATCTCCGTCAAGCGGCAGGTGTTCGAGCAGCTCGACGCCGTCATGAAGCCGGGCGCGATCCTCGCGTCGAACACGTCCACGCTGGATCTGGACAAGATCGCGGCGTTCACCAGGCGCCCGCAGGACGTGATCGGCATGCACTTCTTCAGCCCGGCCAACGTCATGAAGCTGCTGGAGGTGGTGCGCGGCGCGAAGACGGCGCCCGACGTGCTGATGACGGTGATGAAGCTGGGCAAGGTGATCCGCAAGACCTGCGTGGTCTCGGGCGTGTGCGACGGCTTCATCGGCAATCGCATGATCGAGCAGTACAGCCGCCAGGCCGGCTTCCTGCTGGAGGAAGGCTGCACGCCGCAGCAGGTGGACAAGGCCATCGAGAAATTCGGCTTCGCGATGGGTCCGTTCCGCATGGGCGACCTGGCCGGCAACGACATCGGCTGGGCGATCCGCAAGCGCCGCTACGTCGAGAAGCCCGACCAGCGCTACTCGAAGACGGCCGACCTGCTGTGCGAGCTGGGCCGCTTCGGCCAGAAGACCGGCGCCGGCTGGTACGACTACGTGCCGGGCAAGCGCGACGCGATCCCGTCCAAGCTCGTGGAGGACATGCTGGCCAGGCACCGCGAGGCGCTGGGCATCGCGCCGCGCAAGATCGGCGACGACGAGATCGTGCACCGCCTGGTGTACGCGCTGGTCAACGAGGGCGCCCACATCGTCGAGGAAGGCATTGCCCTGCGCGCGTCCGACATCGACATGGTCTACCTCACCGGGTATGGCTTCCCGCTGTGGCGCGGCGGCCCGATGAACTACGCCGACACCGTGGGCCTGTGGAACGTGGCGCAGGCGATGAAGAAGTTCGCCAAGAACCCGGCCGACGACCACGCCTTCTGGCAGCCCGCGCCGCTGCTGGCCAGGCTGGTCGCGGAAGGCAGGTCCTTCAGCTGAGGACGGGTGCGATGCCAGGTTCCGTCAAGCGCGCGCTGGCCATCGTGGCCGGCGTCGTGCTGGGAATGGCGATCGCCGCGGGTGCGAGCCCCTGGCGCGAGCTGTTCAGGAGGACCGAGCCCGTGCAGCCCGCCCCGATCCAGCGCGAACCCGCCCCCGACACGCGCGTCTGACCTTTTCGAAACGAACGTTTCCCGAAAAATCCAGGAGTTCCGACATGACCGAAGCCGTCATCGTTTCCACCGCCCGCACGCCGCTCTGCAAGAGCTGGAAGGGTGCCTTCAACATGACGCACGGCGCCGAGCTGGGCGGTCACGCCGTCAAGGCGGCCCTCGAGCGCGCCGGCATCGACGGTGCCCAAGTCGAGGACGTGCTCATGGGCTGCGCCAATCCGGAAGGCGCGACGGGCGCCAACATCGCGCGCCAGGTCGCCCTGCGCGCCGGCCTGCCCGTCAGCGTGGCCGGCGCCACCGTCAACCGCTTCTGCTCCAGCGGCCTGCAGACGATCGCGATGGCCGCGCAGCGCGTGATCGCCAACGAGGGCGACGTCTACGTGGCCGGCGGCGTGGAGAGCATCTCGTGCGTGCAGCAGGAGATGAACCACCACATGCTGCGCGACATGTGGCTCGCGCGGAACAAGCCCGCGGTCTACATGTCGATGCTGGAGACGGCCGAGACGGTGGCCAAGCGCTACAAGATCTCGCGCGAGCGCATGGACCAGTACGGCGCGGCCAGCCAGCAGAAGGCCACCGCGGCGCTCGAGGCCGGCCTGTTCAAGGACGAGATCGCGCCGATCACCGTCACGGCCGGCGTCGCCGATCCGAAGAACGGCATCCGCACGAAGGAAGTGACCGTCGAGAACGATGAAGGCATCCGTCCGGGCACGACCTACGACGGCATCAAGGACATCCGTCCCGCGGTGCCCGGTGGCGTGATCAGCGCCGGCAACGCCAGCCAGTTCAGCGACGGCGGCGGCGCGTGCGTGGTCGTCTCGAGCCAGTACGCCGAGCGCAAGGGCCTGAAGCCGATCGGCCGCTTCCTCGGCTTTGCCGTGGCGGGCTGCGAGCCCGACGAGATGGGCATCGGCCCGGTCTACGCGGTGCCCAAGGTGCTCAAGCGGCTGGGCCTGACGGTGGCCGACATCGATCTGTGGGAACTGAACGAGGCGTTCGCGGTGCAGGTGCTGTACTGCGCCGACACCCTCGGCATCCCGATGGATCGCCTGAACGTCAACGGCGGCGCCATCGCCGTCGGCCATCCGTACGGCGTCAGCGGCCAGCGCCTGACCGGCCACGCACTGATCGAGGGCAAGCGGCGCGGCGCGAAGAAGGTGTGCGTCACCATGTGCATCGGCGGCGGCATGGGCGCCGCCGGCGTGTTCGAAGTTCTTTGAGCCCCCACGGTCGCTGTCCCCCAGAGGGGAGGCTTCGCGCGTGCTCCCTGCCCGCCGAGGGGGCCGGCGCGAGCGGCCCGGCAGCGCCGGCTTTGCCGCTCCCTTGAACTTCCATTCGACGGGCGAGCGCCGGCAGCGTTGAGGTTTCCGTTCCACGTGACTGCGGTCTCCAGCATGGTCGATCTCGAATCCGTTCGTAGTTTCTTCGCCCGGGCGCCGTTCATGGTCGATCTCGGCGTGGTGCCCACTGCCGTATCGGAAGGGCGCTGCGAGACCGAGCTGGTGCTGCAGCAGCGGCACCTGCAGCACACTGGGCAGGTGCATGCCGGCGTGGTCACCGCGATGGCCGACCACACGGCCGGCGCCGCGGCGCAGAGCGTCGTGCGCGGCGGCGGCATGGCGATCACCGCTGAACTCAAGACCAGCCTGCTGCGGCCGGCGGTCGGCAGCAAGCTGGTGTGCGTCGGCTCCGTCCTGAAGTCCGGGCGCACGCTGGTCTTCGCGGAATCCGACGTCTTCGCCGTCCTCGGCGAGCAGCGCACGCTGGTCGCCAAATTGAGCGCCACGCTGGCCGTGGTGCAGATGACATGAGCACACGCGACACCCTCGATTTCCTGCTCTACGACTGGCTCCAGGTCGACCGGCTGACGACGCGCGAGCGCTTCGCCGACCACTCGCGCGCCACGTTCGACGCCGTGCTCGACACCTGCGAGCGCCTCGCCCGCGAGAAGTTCGCGCCGTTCAACCGCCTCGTCGACACCGAGGAGCCGCGCTTCGACGGCCAGCGCGTGCACCTGCCGCGGGCCACGCACGACGCGCTGCGCGCCTGGGCGGACACCGGCATGCTGGCCGCGTCGCAGGATGCGCAAGTCGGCGGCATGCAGCTGCCTTGCACCGTTGAGAAAGCCGCCAACGCCTTTCTTTCGCAGGCCTGCATCGGGATGGGCGGTTACGTGATGCTGACCCACGGCAACGCGGCGCTGCTGATGGCGCACGGCACCGGCAAGCAGCGCGAAGTCTTCGCCGCGCGCGAGTTCACCGGCGAGTGGTTCGGCACGATGTGCCTCAGCGAACCGCAGGCCGGCTCGTCGCTGGGTGACATCGTCACCCGCGCGACGCCCGACGGCGCCGACTTCGAAGGCGACCCGCTGGGCGCACGCTACCGCCTCGTGGGCAACAAGATGTGGATCTCGGCGGGAGACCACGAGATCACGTCCAACATCGTGCACCTGGTGCTCGCCAAGATCCCGGGATCCGATGGCAAGCTGCCGGCGGGCGTCAAGGGCATCTCGCTGTTCATCGTGCCCAAGCACCGCGTGGATGCCGAGGGCCGGCTCACCGGCCAGCGCAACGACGTCAGCCTCGCCGGCCTGAACCACAAGCTGGGCTTTCGCGGCACCACCAACACGCTGCTGAATTTCGGCGAGCAGGGCGGGGCGGTCGGCTACCTCGTGGGGCAGCCGGGCGACGGCCTGCGCTGCATGTTCCACATGATGAACGAGGCGCGCATCGGGGTGGGCCTGGGCGCGACGATGCTGGGCGCGGCGGGCTACGAGGCGAGTCTCGCGTACGCGAAGCAGCGCACGCAGGGGCGGCCGGTCGGCGCGGGCGGCAAGGATGCGTCGGCGCCGCCGGTGCGCCTGATCGAGCACGCCGACATCCGCCGCATGCTGCTCGCGCAGAAGGCGTATGTCGAGGGCGGCATGGCGCTGGCGCTGTATTGCGCGCGCCTGGTCGACGAGCAGCGCACCGGCTCGCCGGAGTCCGCGGCCGAGGCCAGCCTGCTGCTGGAGATGCTCACGCCGATCGCCAAGAGCTGGCCCAGCGAATGGGCGCTGGAGGCCAACAGCCTGGCGATCCAGATCCATGGCGGCTATGGCTACACGCGCGACTTTCCCGTCGAACAGCACTGGCGCGACAACCGCCTGAACATGATCCACGAGGGCACGCACGGCATCCAGGCGCTCGACCTCCTGGGTCGCAAGGCCCGGATGCAGGGCGGGGCAGGCCTGAAGCTGCTGGCGCACCGCATCGACGCGACGATCGCGCGCGCGCTGCCGCAGGCGCGCCACGCGACGCACGCGAACGGGCTCGCGCAGGCGCTGCAACGCCTGGGCGCGGCCACTCGCTCGGCCTGGGCCACCGCCTCGCCGGAAGACGCGCTCGCCAACGCGACGCCCTACCTGCAGGCCTTCGGCCACACGATCCTCGCATGGCTGTGGCTGGACATCGGTGCGGCCATCGTCGAGAGCGGCGACACCGGCTCGATTGCAAACGTCGGCCGTCTTGCCGCGCTCGACTACTTCATGCGCTACGAGCTGCCGAAGACCGATGCCTGGCTGCGCGTCGTCGAATCGCGCGACCGCACCTGCCGCGACGTCCCCGAGGACGCCTTCTGATCCCTGCTTCACGAAACCCGATGACCGCACCGTCCGCCATCCCCACCACACCGTTCGCCGAACGCCGCCGTGTCCAGTCCCTGTTCGACCTGACGGGCCGCACGGCGCTCGTGACCGGCGGCTCGCGCGGCCTGGGCCTGCAGATCGCCGAGGCGCTCGGCGAGGCCGGTGCGCGCGTCGTCGTCAGCGCGCGCAAGGCGGCCGAGCTCGAGGCCGCCGTCGCGGCGTTGAAGGAACGCGGCGTGCAGGCCGACTGGATCGCCGCCGATTCCAGCCAGCCCGCCGAGGTGCAGCGCCTGGCCGACGAGGCGATCGACAAGCTGGGCCACGTCGACATCCTCGTCAACAACGCCGGCGCCACCTGGGGCGCGCCGGCCGAGGATCACCCGCTCGAGGCCTGGGACAAGGTGATGAACCTCAATGTCCGCTCGATCTTCCTGTTGTCGCAGGCGGTGGGCAAGGCCAGCATGATCCCGCGCCGGCGCGGCCGCATCGTCAACGTGGCCTCGATCGCGGGCCTGTCGGGCAACACCGGCGGCATGACCACCGTGGCCTACAACACGAGCAAGGCGGCGGTGCTGAACTTCACGCGCGCGCTGGCCGGCGAGTGGGGCGTGCACGGCATCAACGTCAACGCGCTGGCACCGGGCTTCTTCCCCAGCCGGATGACCGCGGGCCTGCTCGCGCAGGTCGGCGTCGACAACATGCGGGCCCACGCGCCGCTGCAGCGCCTCGGCGACGACGAGGACCTGAAGGGCGCCGCGCTGCTGCTGGCCAGCGACGCGGGCAAGCACATCACCGGCCAGCTGATCGCCGTCGACGGCGGCGTCAGCGCGGTGCACGGGGGCTGAAGATGTCCGACGGCCGCATCCCGCTGAAGTTCGCGCTCGACATTCCCTTCGTCGAGACGCTGGGCATGCAGCTGTGGCGCTTCGACTCGGGCGTCGCCGAGATCAGCCTCGAGGTGCGTCCCGAGATGCTCAACTCGTGGGCCGTCGCCCACGGCGGCGTCGTCATGACGCTGCTGGACGTGGTGATGGCGCACGCCGCACGCAGCGTGCGCGACGACACCGACGTGCCCGGCATCGTCACCCTCGAGATGAAGACCAGCTTCATGCGGCCCGCGACCGGGCGGCTGGTCGCCTGGGGCCACCTGCTGCACGGCACCCGGGGCACCGCGTTCTGCGAGGGCAGCGTGCGCGACGCCGCGGGCGCGCTGTGCGCGCACGCCACGGGCACCTTCAAGTTCCTGCGCCAGTTGAAGCGCGGCGCCGAGCTCGACGCCGCTTCCTGAACAACCACCGGCCGGCACATACCCGATGCCGTGCCGCCACCACCACGGAGACTCCACATGTCCACCATCAACCGCCAGATCCTCCTCGCATCGCGTCCCACCGGCGAGCCCGTCGCCGAGAACTTCAAGCTCGTCGAGACGCCCGTCGCGCCGCTGGCCGACGGCCAGGTGCTGGTGCGCCACCACTTCCTGAGCCTCGACCCGTACATGCGCGGCCGCATGAGCGACGCCAAGAGCTACGCCGCGCCGCAGCCGCTGGGCGAGGTGATGATCGGCGGGACCGCCGGCGAGGTGGTCGAGTCGAGGAACGCGAATTTCAAGGCCGGCGACAAGGTGGTCGGCATGGGCGGCTGGCAGGAATACGCCGTCGTCGACGCCAACCAGCGCGGCGTGCTGCAGAAGGTCGACACGACGCACGTGCCGCTGTCGGCCTATCTCGGCGCGGTGGGCATGCCCGGCGTCACCGGCTGGTACGGCCTCGTGAAGATCATCGCGCCGAAGGCGGGCGAGACGGTGGTGGTCAGCTCCGCGGCCGGGGCGGTCGGCGGCGCGGTGGGCCAGCTCGCGAAGGCGCGCGGCTGCCGCGTCGTGGGCATCGCCGGCGGGCCGGACAAGTGCCGCATGGTCAAGGAGGAGCTCGGCTTCGACGAGTGCATCGACTACCGCCCGCACCCCGACGTGAAGTCCATGAGCGGCGCGCTCAAGGCGGCCTGCCCGGACGGCATCGACGGCTACTTCGAGAACGTCGGCGGCCACCTGCTGGACGCCGTGATGCTGCGCGCCAACGCGTTCGCGCGCGTCGCGATGTGCGGCATGATCGCCGGCTACAACGGCGAGCCGATCCCGATGACGATGCCGCAGCTGATCCTCGTCAACCGCATGAAGATCGAGGGCTTCATCGTCAGCGAACACATGGAGGTGTGGCCCGAGGCGCTGAAGGAGCTCGGCACGCTGGTGGCCACCGGCAAGCTGAAGTACAAGGAATCGGTGGCGCAGGGCCTGCAGAACGCTCCGGAAGCGTTCTTTGGTCTGCTCAAAGGCAAGAACCAGGGCAAGCAATTGGTTAAGCTCGTCTGAATTCGAACCATCGGACGAGAAAGATGCAGCTGAACTGGCAATGGACCCGCTTCGAGGGCCTGAGCGCGAATGACGTGTACGACATGCTCGCGCTGCGCGCCCGCATCTTCGTGCTGGAGCAGAACTGCGCCTACCTCGATCCGGACGGGCTCGATCGCCAGTCGTGGCACCTGCTCGGGCGCGGCGCGGACGGGGCCTTGCTCGCGTACGTGCGCGTGTGCGACCCCGGCGTGAAGTTCGACCCGCCGTCGATCGGCCGCGTGGTCGTCGACGCGTCGCAGCGCGGCACCGGCCTGGGCCACGTGCTGATCGCCGAGGCGCTGCGCCGTTGCGAGGCTGCCTGGCCCGGCCAGCGCAACCGCATCGGCGCGCAGGCCCACCTGCAGGCGTTCTACGGCCGCCACGGCTACGTGCCGGTCGGAGACACGTACATGGAGGACGACATCCTCCACATCGACATGGAGCGGCCCGCATCATGACCGACCCGATCCCGCACGGCGCCACGCATGCGGTGCTGAACCAGGCGCCCCCGTACGAGGACGTCAACCTGTTCGAGACGAATGCCGCGCTGCGCGACGCGCTGCGGCTCAACGAGCCGTCGCTCGACACCGGGGCGCTCTCCGCGCTGGGCAGGGCCGCGGGCAGCGCGGCCATGCAGGCCCATGCCCGGCTCGCGAACCTGCACACGCCGACCCTGCACGCGCACGACCGCTTCGGCCGCCGCATCGACGAGGTCGAGTTCCATCCCAGCTACCACGTGCTGCTGCGCGCGGCGCTGCACAACAGGCTGCACGGCTCGCCGTGGGCCGCCGACGGCCCGAGCCACGTCGAGCGTGCGGCCGGCTTCATGCTGTTCACCGAGCTCGAGCCCTCGGTGCTGTGCCCGGTGTCGATGACCTATGCGGTGGCGCCCGCGCTGCGCGCGAACGCGGCGCTGCAGCAGACGTTCTCGGGCCTGCTCGCCAGCCCGCGCTACGACGCCCGCTTCCAGCTCGCCACGACCAAGACGGCGATGACGATGGGCATGGGCATGACGGAAAAGCAGGGCGGCTCCGACGTGCGCGCGAACACGACGCAGGCGGTGCGCGACGGCGAGGACGCCTGGGGCGAGCGCTATCGACTCGTCGGCCACAAGTGGTTCATGTCCGCGCCGATGAGCGACGCCTTCCTGGTCGTCGCGCAGACGGCCGCAGGTCCGACCTGCTTCTTCCTGCCGCGCTGGCTGCCGGACGGCACGCTCAACGCGGTGCGCATCCAGCGCCTGAAGGACAAGCTGGGCAACAAGGCCAACGCGAGCTCGGAGGTGGAATTCGTCGACGCGTTCGCGTGGCGCGTGGGCGAGGAGGGCCGCGGGCTGCCGCAGATCCTCGCGATGGGCGCGCTGACGCGCCTGGACTGCGCGCTCGGCACCGCCGGCCTGATGCGGGGGGCCGTATCGCTGGCGCTGCATCACGCCACGCACCGCATGGCCTTCGGCAAGCGACTCGTCGACCACGCGCTGATGCGCAACGTGCTGGCCGACCTCGCGCTCGAGAGCGAGGCCGCGACCGCGCTGGCGCTGCGCCTGGCGCGCGCCGTCGATCGCAGCGAGGACGCGGCGGTGCCGGCCGCCGAGCGCGAGCACGAGGCGTTGATGCGCCGGCTGCTGACCCCGGCGGCGAAGTACTGGGTCTGCAAGCGTGGCAGCCACCTCGCCCAGGAGGCGATGGAGTGCCTGGGCGGCAACGGCTACGTCGAGGAGCACGGCGAGGGCGTGATGGCGCGCATCTACCGCGAGATGCCGCTGAACTCCATCTGGGAAGGTGCCGGCAACATCATGGCGCTGGACCTGCTGCGCGCGCTGCGTTCGGGCCCGGTCGCCGAGGCGCTGGCCCACGAGACGCGCGTCGCCAAGGGCGCGCACCCGGTGCTCGACCGCGCGACGCAGCGGCTGCTGGCGCGCGTGGAGAACGGCGTCGACGAGATCGACGCGCGCCGCTTCGCGCGCGACCTGGCGCTCGTCACCCAGGGCGCGCTGCTGGCGCAGACGGCACCCGCGGCGGTGTTCTCCGCGTTCTGCGAAAGCCGCCTCGACGGCGCGCCCGACGCGTTCGGCCAGCTCGGTGCGTCCACCGATTTCGATGCCATCCTCCGGCGCGCCGCGGCGCACTGACCCCACATCAACGAGACCGCGAGACAACATGACCACGAACACCTGGCAAGGCCGCACGGCCGTCATCACCGGCGCGGCGTCCGGCTTCGGCCTCGAGACCGCGCTGCTGGCGGCGCGCAAGGGCATGAACGTCGTGATGGCCGACGTGATGATGGAGGCGCTCGGCGAGGCCGTCTCCCAGGTGCAGGCGCTCGGCGCGCCGGTGCTGTCGCTGCGCTGCGACGTGCGCCACGCCGCGGACATCGAGGCGATGGGCGCCGCCACGCTGGCGCGCTTCGGGGCGCCGCACCTGGTGTTCAACAACGCGGGCGTCGGCGCTGGCGGCCTGATCTGGGAGCACACCGCGCGCGACTGGGACTGGGTGATGGGCGTCAACGTGATGGGCGTCGCCCACGGCGTGCGCGTGTTCACCCCGATGATGCTGGCCGCCGAGAAGGCCGACCCCGGCTATTCGGGTCACATCGTCAACACCGCGTCGATGGCGGGCCTGGTCAGCATGCCCAACATGGGCGTCTACAACGTCAGCAAGCATGCGGTCGTCGCGCTCAGCGAGACGCTGTACCAGGACCTGCGGCTCGTGAGCGACCGGGTGCACGCCCACGTCCTGTGCCCGTATTTCGTGCCCACCGGCATCGCCCACAGCGAGCGCGCCCGGCCGCAGGACGCGCAGGAGCAGGGCCGCAAGGCGACCGCCAGCCAGCGCGTCGCCCAGGGCCTGATCGAGAAGGCCGTTGCCAGCGGCCGCGTCACGGCCGCCGACGTCGCGCGATTCGTGTTCGACGCGCTGGAGGCCGACCGCTTCTACATCTACAGCCACCCGAAGGCCCTGGCGCCGGTGACGACGCGGGCCGAGGAGATCGTCTCCGCCACGAACCCGTCGGATCCGTACCGCGACCGCCCCGAACTGGGCGAACAACTGCGCGCGGCCCTGCGGCGTTGACCCCGCTTTCAGGGTTCGTCCCGAGCGACGCATCGCCGGAACGCGCGTCCGCCTCATGTATCATGGTGGGGTAGGCAATACATAAGACCATCGTCCAGAAGGACTCCACCGGCAGCCGTCGTGTGAACGACGTTTCGGCCTGGTCGAACTCTCCAGTTTGATTTTCTTGCGTAGTACCTGCCCTGCGTTGGCATGTGCTGCGCATGATCTTGAAATTAGGATTTAGAGAATGACGACCGAAACCGGTGTTGTGAAGTGGTTCAATGATGGCAAGGGCTTCGGGTTCATCACCCCGGACTCCGGCGGCAAGGACCTGTTCGCCCACTTCAGCGAAATCAAGGGCGAAGGCTTCAAGAGCCTGGCCGAGAACCAACGCGTCGAATTCGAAGTCAAGCAAGGCCAGAAGGGCCTGCAGGCTTCGAACATCCGCGCGCTGTGATGCGCCCGCTGCGCGCTCGAACCGGGCGCGCAGCCTGATGGCCACGCGACGTTCCACCGCGAAGCAGGACCCGGCATGAAGCCGCCCAAGGCGCTGCCGATCACCGCCGCCGACAAGCTCGAGGCGGCGCGCAAGGAACGTCTGCGCCTGGCCTTGCCGGCCGCCGTGGAGCTGTTGCGCACCCGGCAGGCTGGCCTGATCGCCGCCGCGGAGATCGAGGAATTCGTGGCCTTGAACTGGCTGGAATGGCATGGCGGCTCGCTCAAGCTGACCGTCACCGGCGCCAACGTCTGCTCCCAGGGCAAGGCCAGTGCGGCCGCATCCCGAGGTTGAAGCGTGGGGCGCCCGCCACAGGGCGCCGCGACGCCGGGTTTCCGGCGATACGACGAAACGGCCGGGAAAGCCGTAAAATAGGCGGTTGTGTCCGTGTCGGCACGTACGCGGCTTGCCCCGGCTGGAACGCCGCGGACCGACATCGGTCACGCCCGGGTTCCCACGGCGCCGGTCGCGGCAACGCGACCCGCGCCAGCGCCATGCGCTCCGCACCGCCCACTCCGGCATGCGTGAGCGGCAAGGTGCAAAGTCATCTTCGAAGGCCATCCCGCTTCGCGGCCAACCTCCTCGCGCGGCACGGTGGTCTTCCATCGCAGAAAGTTCAGGAGCTTTTCAATGGCAAAAGAAGAACTGATTGAAATGCACGGGGTGGTCGAGGACGTGCTGCCGGACTCGCGCTACCGAGTGAAGCTGGACAACGGCCACGAGCTGGTGGCCTACACGTCCGGCAAGATGCGCAAGCACCACATCCGCATCCTGGCGGGCGACAAGGTCTCGCTGGAGCTGTCGCCCTACGACCTGACCAAGGGCCGCATCACCTTCCGCCACATCGAGCGGCGCGGCCCCGGTCCGGCCTGAGCGCGACCGGGCGGGCGCTCACCCGGCCCGACACCCCGCGAAAAAGCCCGCAGGCTCGCGCCGCGGGCTTTTTTGCATCCGGGCGGGCCGGTCAGGGCCTACAACAGCTTGCGGATGCGCCAACCGGGCGCATCGACGCTGGCGGCGTCGCCGGCCTCCTCGGCGATCGGGCGCACGTCGGTCACCAGGTGCACGAGCACCTTGCCGGGCTCCTCCAGCTCCATCATGTGGGCGGAGTTCTCGAACATCACCAGGCCCTTGCGGGGTGCGTGCAGCGCGGTCAGCCAGTCGACCGCCAGCTGCGACGGCGTCTCGTAGTCGTGGCGGCCGGCGAAGATGAAGACGGGACAGTCCAGGTGCGTGAGGCCGCGCACGTCCCAGGCCATCATCGCCGGCAGCAGGCGCGGCAGCGATTCGCCGATGCCGTCCTCGGGCGAGAGCTCCTTGCGCGTGTAGTCGGGCGAGAACTTCGCGGCGTCCTGCGCGTAGTCGAAGTCGGGACGGCCCCAGGTGAGGCCGCCATAGTGGATCACCCACTCGCGCTGCGTGATGATCTGCGGCACCGTCACCGTGCCGTCCGCGCGCGGATACGGCGCGAGCGCCTGCAGCTCGTGCACCGCCTTGTCGTTGTGGTCGGCGCGCGCGGCCTGCAGCGCCCATTCCCAGCCCAGTCGCTCGTTGTCGCGGCCATGGATCATCTGGCCCATGCCGATGTAGGCGTGCAACCAGTCGGGATGGCGGCGCGCCAGCTCCATGCCGATGATGGAGCCCCAGGAGTGCCCCAGCACGAAGACCTTGCGCTTGCCGTAGTGCTCGCGCAGCCAGGCGACCAGCTCCTCGCCGTCGGCGATCATGCGCTCGGCAGTGATCGTGGGTTCGACGACGACGGGGTCGTTGGCGACGTAGGTCTTGCCCGCGCCGCGCTGGTCCCACTGCACCACGGTGAAGTAGTCTTCCCAGCCGGACTGATAGAGCCAGCTGACCGGCATCTCGGTGGACGCCGGCCCGCCGTGGATGAACAGCAGGATCGGATTGCGCCGGTCGTGGCCGCGAACGGAGATCCATTGCTCGATGCCGCCGATGCGCACGCTGCGCGTCTCCTCGATGCCGGGCGGCGAGGGAATGCGGCGGACGTCGCGCAGGATCTTCTGCACCGGCGTGCGCCAATCGGCGGACGAGGCGGCGCTCGCGGGCGCGCTCGCCTGCGCGTGGGCGAGCGAGGCGACGGCCAGGAGCCCGGCCAGGAGAAGAACCATCGATCGGGCGGATGAGGTCATATTGGCGAAGCGTCGATGCGATGCCGCCACGATAGAGCACGGCCCTGACCGTGCGAAAGTTGCCTGCGACGAACTGCGGGATCGCGGCGACGAGCCGTCGGTGGCGGGGTCGCCTGCCAGAATCCCCCGATCCCCGCTTGCGCCCCTGCGCCTCGTCCGTGCATCCCATGCGCCTGCTCGTCGCTGCGTTGACCTTGTCGCTCCTCGTGCATGCCCGGCCCGCGCTGGCCGACCAGGCCCCGCCGACGATCGAGCAGGCGCGGCTGCAGCAGGCGTTGCAGGCACCGGTCGGCGCGGATCCGGCGTCCCGGCTCTACGTCGCGGAGGGCGTCGCCTCGCTGGGTCAGTCCGCGCAGGCCGCCGCCCTGCGCGCGGCGCTGGTCGGAGCGCACCTGCGCCTCGTCGACGGCGCGGCCGTGGATCCGGCACTGTCGCTGGCCGCGCTGCTGTCGCAGGCCAGCGAGCCGACGCCACTGGGCGCGGATTCCGCCCTCGCCGGGGCCTGGTCGGGCGCCGTCGCCCACCATGTCCGGCTGCGTTTCCTCGACGCCTCCGACGCCGCCGCCCACCCGCTGCCCGAGCCGGATCGCGGTGGTCGCAGCGAAGTCGCGCCGGGCATGTGGGTGACGAACGCGCCGGTGGGATCGATGGTGCTGTTCGTGCGGGCGCACCAGGAGCCGTCCGCCCGGCTGGTCCTGACCCGGCTGCACGTGCAGTGGCTGGGTGCGCACCTGAACTGCGCGCCGGCCCACGGCCTGGCAGTGCGTGAGCAGGACGGTCTCCTTGCCTGCGACGGCAGCTCCCGCGCGGCCGAGCTGGCGCCGCGGTTGCGCGCCGTCACGTCATCGCGCGGAGGCGAACTCGAGGGCGTCGTCGATCCGGGCGAATTCGATTCCACGACCGCGACGTCGGCCTGGATCGACGCGATGGCGGCCGGTCACGAAGCGGAGCTCAAGCAACTGTTGTCGCGGGCGGCGCCGTGCGAGTCGGCATCCGCCCCGGCGCGGCGCTGCCGATGGGCGAGGCCGGGCGCGTCGCCGGTGTCCGGCGCCGACGACGTGCCGCCGGCGCCGTCCCGTTCGATCTGGTCGCTGCCGGGCCGGTTCCAGACGCGCGATGTCGCCGCGATGATCAGCTGGTTCTGCGCAGGCGCGGTGCTGTGCTGGCTGGTGTGCGCGACCCTGGCCTCGCGCTCCATCCTGATCGACTTCGTGCTGCACGTCCTCGTGACTTCCGGACTGGCGGTCGCGGCCTGGTGGATCGGCGTCTTCGCCTGGCTGCTGTTCACCAGTGCGCATCGAAGTCTGGCGCTCGAAGGCGCGTTGCTCGGCCTGGGCACCTACGTGCTGGTGCTGCTGGGCATCGTCGTGGGCGGCAGCGCGCACTTCGTGCGGCACCTCACCGAGCTCGTGCGCGAAGGGCCGATCTGGCTGGTGTGACGGCGCCTCAGCGTGTCGGGGGCAGATCGAACACCAGGCAGGTGGTGGTGGCGTGCGCGAACAGCGTGCCGTCGGGCCCGAACAGGCGCGCCTCGGCGGTGGCGAGCTGCTTGCCGCAGTGGATCACCGTCCCCTCGGCCCGCACGCGGCCGACCTTGGGCGACAGGCCGCGCACGTAGTTCACGCTGAGCTCGGCCGTCGTGTAGCCGCGGCCGGCGGGCATCATTGTGTGGACGGCGCAACCGAGCGCCGAGTCCAGCAGCGTGGCGAACCAGCCGCCGTGCACGCCGCCCATCGGGTTGAAGTGCTGCGGGCCGGGCCGCCCCTGGAACAGTGCCTTGCCGGACTCCACCCGGATCAGCAGGAAGTCCAGCGTGCGGGCGATCGGCGCGAACGGCAGCAGGCCGTCCAGCATGGCCTGCATCTGCTCCAGGCCGTTCTTGCCGGCCCATTGCTGCGGCGTGGCGATGCCCGGGCCCGCGCGCATCATGATCTCGTCGCGCGCCTCGCCCTCGGCGATCCACGCCTGCAGGACGGCATGGGCCTCCTCGGCGGACAGGCGCGGCGTTGCGGCGGGGGCGAGCACGGCGGACATGGGATTCCTTTCGGTTATCAATGCATATGCAACGATTGTAGCTACAACTATAATCGCTGCATGTCGCCTTCTTCGCAACCGGGGCGCGAGTCCCCCGTCACCGCTCGGCCGCAGGGCTGCACCAACCTGAAGCTGCGCCAGCTGATGCGCCGCGTGGCGCAGCGCTACGACGCGGAGGTCGGCCAGGTCGGCCTGAAGGGGACGCAGTACTCGCTGCTGAGCTACGTGATCAAGCTCGGGCCGATCCGGCCGGTCGATCTCGCGGAGGCGATGAACGTCGACGCGTCGACGCTGTCGCGCAACCTCAAGCCGCTCGTCGCGGCGGGCTGGGTGACGCAGGGGGCGGGGGCGGACGCGCGCAGCCGCCTGGTGCAGGCGACGGACGCGGGGCGCGAGAAGCGGACGCAGGCGCAGCGCCGCTGGCGCATCGCGCAGGAGGGCCTCAATGCGGCGCTCGGGCCGCAGCGGGTGATCGCGCTGCACGCGCTGATCGACGAGGCGATGCAGGCGCTGGACGACGCCCAGGCCTGAACGGCGCCGGGGCCGCCGTGGGCAGCCCGCGCAGAGTCAGCGCTCCGCCTTCTCGGTGGAACGCAGGCGCGTGGCCGAGAAGTTCCAGGACAGCGCGTGGGCACGGTTGGCGGCGTCGCGGGTGTCGTCGATCGGCAGCGTGACGTCCAGGGAACCGAAGTCGGTGCGGGGCAGGTCGGGCGCGCCGCTCTTTTGCTGCATGTAGTGCCATACCACCATGAGCGCCTTGCCGAGCGCGTGGTACTCGCGGCCGCGGCCGGCCAGGCAGTAGGCCTCGCGCGCCTTGATCAGGTCCATCAGCATGGCGCGGTCGGTGGCGCTCAGGCCCGGGGCGAGGGGATCGATGTCTTGAACGTCGGTCATGGAAGAGTTCGTGGAGGCGGGTAAGGGGCGCGGGGCCGGGAGGGGCGACTTGTCCGCGCTGCCTGAATGATCGGCGCTCGGCCGTGACTTCATTCACGGAATCACTCGACAATCCTCGGCTCATTTCGAGTCTTCGACGTAACAGCTCGCAACCGGCCGGTCAGGACGGCCGCGCTGCGGTCGAGTGGCGGACCCGCATGTCGACGGCCCCGCGCGCGGCCGTCGAGGCGGCGTTTCCAGGCGGCGCGGGAGCCGGAGGCGACTCGACCTTACGTCTTGAGAGACACCTGTCGCAGCATGCAGGCAGCCGCTTTCCGGCTGGCGCGCCTGCCCGACCGCAACCCGGGTATGCGCCAGCCCCTCGCGACCGTCCGGCGCACTAGCATCCTGCGCATGCAGGACGCCCAGGTCATCGTGCTCGCCACGCCCGTGTTCTTCACGCTCATCGCCATCGAGTTGCTGGTGGGGTGGCGGCGCGGGCGCGTCACCTACGCATGGTCGGACACCCTCAACAGCATCGGCCTGGGCATGATGAGCCAGGTGATCGGCGTCTTCACCAAGCTGTTCATGCTGGGCATCTACCAATGGGTGTACGCCCGTGCAGCACTGTTTCCGTTGAGCGCGCATTCGCCCGGCGTCTGGATCGGCGCGCTGCTCGCGTACGACTTCCTCTATTACTGGCTGCATCGCGCGGGCCACGAGGTGGCGCTGTTCTGGGCCGCGCACGTGGTGCACCACCAGAGCGAGGAGTACAACCTGTCGACCGCGCTGCGCCAGACAGGGTCCGGCTGGCTGGTGGGCTGGCTGTTCTATTTGCCGCTGGCCGTCGTGGGCGTGCCGCCGCTGGTGTTCGCGGTGGTCGCGCTGATCGACCTGCTGTACCAGTTCTGGGTGCACACGCGCCTGATCGACCGCCTCGGCTGGTTCGACCGCTGGTTCTGCGCGCCGTCGAATCACCGCGTGCACCACGCGGTCGACGACGTCTACCTCGATCGCAACTACGGCGGCATCCTGATCGTCTGGGATCGCCTGTTCGGCAGCTGGCAGCCCGAACTCGCGGGCCACCCGTGCCACTACGGGACGCGCAGCCCGCTGCGCAGCTGGAACCCCGTGTGGGCCAACCTCGAGGTCTATGCAGCGTTATGGCACGACTGCCGCCATGCGGCGCGCTGGGGCGACAAGCTGCGCGTCTGGTTCAAGCCGCCGGGATGGCGCCCGCGGGACGTCGCCCTGCGCTTTCCCAAGCCGCCGTTCGTGCCGGGCGCGGCCGCGCGCTACGCGCCCGCGCTGACGCCCGCGCGGCGCAACGCCGCCACCGCGGCCTTCACCGCCGCGATCGCGGCGACCTGTGTCGTGCTGTGGAACGCGCACCGCCTGGCGCCGCTGCAGCTGGCCGGTTCGTCGGCGTTCGTGCTGGGGCTGCTGTGGCTCGTGGGCTGGATCTCCGAGCGCGGGGAACACGCGCCGGCGGCCGTCCCGGCGGCCTGATTTCCTTACCACATCGCATCGCGAAAAAGCCCCACCTGGAGCGTCGGGATCGCCTGGCCCGCTATGGCAAACTCGCGCGCTTCGCGACGCCAGACGGGCACGAGCGTCCCGGGTCGGTGGTGCGTCGAAGACGCTGCCGGGCCGCGCCGGGCCGATCCAGAGAACCTTCAACTCGACACTAGTTTTGGAAAAGATCCTTCTTCAGATCGCGGCGGAACTGAAGGTCCGCCCCGCACAGGTCAATGCGGCGGTCACGCTGCTGGACGGTGGCGCGACGGTGCCGTTCATCGCGCGCTACCGCAAGGAAGTCACCGACAACCTCGACGACGCGCAGTTGCGCGAGCTCGAGACGCGGCTCGCGTACCTGCGTGAGCTGGAGGACCGCCGCGTGGCGGTGCTCAGGAGCATCGAGGAGCAGGGCAAGCTCACGCCCGCGCTCGCCGCGGCGATCGAGGCCGCGCCGACCAAGCAGGAACTCGAAGACCTGTACCTGCCGTTCAAGCAGAAGCGTCGCACCAAGGGCATGATCGCCCGCGAGGCGGGGCTGGAGCCGCTGGCCGACAAGCTATTCGCCGATCCGACGCTCGACCCGCACGCCGAGGCCGGCGCCTTCGTCAATGCGGACGCCGGCTTCGCCGACGCGTTCGCGGTGCTGGACGGCGTGCGCGACCTGCTGTCCGAGCGCTGGGCCGAGGACGCCGCGCTGGTGGGCACGCTGCGCGAGTGGCTGTGGGAAGAGGGCATCCTGCAATCGAAGAAGATGGACGGCAAGGACGAGCACAACGCCGACGTCGCCAAGTTCCGCGACTACTTCGACTACGCCGAGACGATCCGCACGGTGCCCTCGCACCGCGCGCTGGCCGTGTTCCGCGGCCGCACGCAGGAAGTGCTGGACGCCAAGCTGGTGCTGGACGAGGAGCTCGTCCCGGGGCAGCCGAGCCTGGCCGAAGGCCGGATCGCGCGCCACCTGGGCTGGGCCCACGGCAAGCGCGCCGGTGACGACCTGATCAAGCGCACGATCGCCTGGACCTGGAAGGTCAAGCTGTCGCTGAGCCTGGAACGCGACCTGTTCGGGCGCGTGCGCGAAGAGGCCGAGAAGGTCGCCATCCGCGTGTTCGCCGAGAACCTGCGCGACCTGCTGCTGGCCGCGCCCGCGGGCAAGCGCGTCGTCATGGGGCTCGACCCCGGCATCCGCACCGGCGTGAAGGTGGCGGTGGTGAGCGACACCGGCAAGGTGCTGGCCACGCACACGGTCTATCCGCACGAGCCGCGCTGCGACTGGGAGGGCTCGCTGCACGCGCTGGGCCGCCTCGTCGCGCAGCATGGCGTCAACCTGATCGCGATCGGCAACGGCACCGCCAGCCGCGAGACCGACAAGCTCGCCGGCGACCTGATCAAGCGCATCGAGCAGATGGCGCCCGACGTCAAGATCGACAAGATCGTCGTCAGCGAGGCCGGCGCCTCGGTGTACTCGGCTTCCGAGTTCGCCAGCAAGGAGCTGCCCGAGCTGGACGTGAGCCTGCGCGGCGCCGTCTCCATCGCGCGCCGCCTGCAGGATCCGCTGGCCGAGCTCGTGAAGATCGATCCCAAGAGCATCGGCGTCGGCCAGTACCAGCACGACGTCAATCAGAGCGAGCTCGCCAAGACGCTGGACGCGGTCGTCGAGGATTGCGTCAACAAGGTCGGGGTCGACCTGAACACCGCGTCGGCGCCGCTGCTGGCGCGCGTGTCAGGCCTGAGCCAGGCGGTGGCCAGCTCCATCGTGCGCTGGCGCGACGCCAATGGCGCCTTCGCCGCGCGCTCGCAGCTCCTGGACGTCGCCGGCCTGGGCCCCAAGACCTTCGAGCAGGCGGCCGGCTTCCTGCGCATCCGCGGCGGCTCGAACCCGCTGGACATGACCGGCGTGCACCCGGAGACCTATCCGGTCGTCGAGCGCATGCTGGCCGCCAAGTCGATGCAGATCACCGACGTGATGGGCCGCAGCGACGTCATCAGGTCGCTCAAGCCCGAGGCCTTCGCCGACGAGAAGTTCGGCGCGATCACGATCAAGGACATCCTGGTCGAGCTCGAGAAGCCGGGCCGCGACCCGCGCCCCGACTTCAAGGTGGCGCGCTTCAACGACGGCATCGAGGACATCAAGGACCTGCAGCCGGGCATGCTGCTCGAAGGCACCGTCAGCAACGTCGCGCAGTTCGGCGCGTTCGTCGACCTCGGCGTGCACCAGGACGGCCTGGTGCACGTGAGCCAGCTGTCCAACAAGTTCGTGCAGGACGCGCGCGAGGTCGTCAAGACCGGCGACATCGTCAAGGTCAAGGTGGTGGAGGTCGACCTGGCCCGCCAGCGCATCGCACTGACGATGAAGCTGGACACGCAGCCGCAGGCCAAGGGCGCGCGCAACAGCGACAACAGCTTCCGCGCGCCGGCACGCAACGAGCGCGTGGGCGGCGGCCAGCGCGGCCCGCAGCCGGCGCCCGCGCCCGCGGGCCAGAACGCGATGGCCGCGGCGTTCGCGAAGCTGCAGACCAAGCGCTGAGCGGGCCGTCATTCTGCGCGGAGCGAAGCGCAGTCGCAGAATCCACCTCGGACGGAGCGCGTCGGTGCGCGCGGATGCGAAGCTTCGCAGCCGGCGACGCGCCGCGGGTTGCAGCTGGTTACTCCGGGCTTCGACCGTCGCACCAGAGAATCGCGCTATGGTCCGGCTCCGCCGCCGGGCCGAACGCGCGCCCCGCGCCCCTCGAGCCTCGCGCGGCGCATGAAAACTTTGCTTCCCCCCGCATGAAAGCCCTGCAGATCCTGGCCGGCCCGGTCGCGCTGAAGCGCCTGCGCGAACGCGGCCTGCGCCCCGAGGACATCCGCGCCATCCCCGCGGCCGCCGGCGGCCCCAAGGGCCTGATCCTCAATCCGCTCGACCGCTTCGTGTTCGGCCACTGGCTCCCGCGCAGCACGCAGACCGTGCACCTGCTGGGCGCGTCGATCGGCGCGTGGCGCATGGCCAGCGCCTGCCTGCCCGATGCCGACGCGGCGCTGTCCGACCTCGCGGCCGACTACATCGCGCAGCGCTACGAGCACGAGCCGGGCAAACCGCCCAAGCCGGGCCACGTGAGTGCGCTGTTCGGGGCCAAGCTGCGCGAACGCTTCGGCGGCCGCGAGCACGAGGTGCTGTCGCACCCGCGCTTCCGGCTGCACGTGTTCACCAGCCGCGGCGTGCGTGCGCTTGCGCGGGACGGGCGCGTGCGCACGCCGCTCGGCTACCTGGGCGCCTTCGCGTCGAACGCCGTGTCGCGCCGCGCGATGGGCGGCTTCCTCGAGCGCGTGATCTTCTCCGACCCGCGCGACAGGCTGCCCGTGCCGACGCACGACTACCGCACGCAGCACGTCGACCTCACCGCCGCCAACCTCGCGCGCAGCGTGCTTGCGAGCTGCACCATCCCGTTCTGGCTCGAGGCGGTCGAAGCCATCCCCGGCGCGCCCCCTGGCCCGTACTGGGACGGCGGCATCACCGACTACCACCTGCATCTGGACTACGCCGCGCTCGCCGGCGACGACGGTTCGGGCCTCGTGCTCTATCCGCACTTCCAGAAGACGCTGGTACCCGGCTGGCTCGACAAGGCGCTGCGCCACCGCCACCGTGCCAGCGAGCGCCTGGCCAACGTGGTGCTGCTGTCGCCCACGCCCGAGTGGGTGGCCACGCTGCCCGGCCGCAAGATCCCCGACCGCGGCGACTTCAAGGCCTTCGGCGACGACCACGACGGCCGCGAGGACGCGTGGCGTCGCGCCACCGACGAGAGCGCCCGCCTCGCCGAGGAGTTCGAAACGCTCACCCGGCAGCCGTCGGTCGAGGCGATCCCGTTGCCCTGAACGGGCCGGTCGCGCTGCCGCCACGCCGGTTTTCGACGCCTTCGGAAAATCCCATAGAATCGGGCCATCTCGATCCAGCATCGATCAACCGATCAAGAATGGGAAAGGCGCGACGGGTTATGACACCGCGAACTACGGTTACGTTGAATTCATTCCGCGGGGCGCGCCCGGCCGTGGCGCACTGACGCGCGGCATCTTTTTCTTCCCATTCCCAAAAGCGCGGCCTCCGGTCGCGCTTTTTGTTTTTCCAAGAGAGATTTCCCATGATTTCCATCCAACTGCCCGACGGTTCCAAACGCGAGTTCCCGCAACCGGTCACGGTGGCCGAGGTGGCTGCCTCCATCGGCGCCGGCCTGGCCAAGGCCGCGCTCGGCGGCCGCGTGGGCGCGCCCGGCGCGACGAGGCTGGTCGACACGAGCCACCTGATCGAGCAGGACGAGTCGCTGGCCATCGTCACGGCCAAGGATCCGGACGGCCTGGACCTGATCCGGCACTCGACCGCCCACCTGCTGGCCTACGCCGTCAAGGAACTGTTCCCCGAGGCCCAGGTCACGATCGGCCCGGTCATCGAGAACGGCTTCTACTACGACTTCGCGTACAAGCGCCCGTTCACGCCGGAGGATCTCGCGGCCATCGAGAAGAAGATGGGCGAGCTTGCCGCCAAGGACGAGAAGGTGACGCGCCGCGTGCTGCCGCGCGACGAGGCCGTGGCGTACTTCAAGGGCATGGGCGAGGCGTACAAGGCCGAGATCATCGGCAGCATCCCGGCCGGCCAGGAGGTCTCGCTGTACCGCGAAGGCGCCTTCGAGGACCTGTGCCGCGGCCCGCACGTGCCGTCCACGGGCAAGCTGAAGTTCTTCAAGCTGATGAAGGTGGCCGGCGCGTACTGGCGCGGCGACCACCGCAACGAGATGCTCCAGCGCATCTACGGCACGGCCTGGGCGACCAAGGAAGAGCTGGCGCAGTACCTGACGATGCTGGAGGAGGCCGAGAAGCGCGACCACCGCAAGCTCGGCCGCGAACTCGACCTGTTCCACATCGACGACCATGCTCCGGGCATGGTGTTCTGGCACCCCAAGGGCTGGGCGGTCTGGCAGGGCGTCGAGCAGTACATGCGCAAGGTCTACCAGGACAACGGCTACCAGGAGGTCAAGGGCCCGCAGGTGATCGACAAGTCGCTGTGGGAGCTGTCCGGCCACTGGGACAAGTACAAGGACGCGATGTTCACGACGGAGAGCGAGA
>Ga0209258_100478_pt1 | contig 42126 bp, 44 predicted proteins | sample Araplaol_mTSA_r2_FD_184281 | JGI IMG/M metagenome (GOLD analysis project Ga0209258, IMG submission 184281) | Arabidopsis root microbial communities from North Carolina, USA - plate scrape CL_Col_mTSA_r2 (SPAdes) (version 2) | ecosystem: Host-associated > Plants > Roots > Endosphere | place: USA...
TGGTGCCGTCACCGGCGTTGTCGCTGGTCTTGGAAGCGACTTCCTTGACCATCTGCGCGCCCATGTTCTGGAGCTTGTCCTTCAGCTCGATTTCCTTGGCCACGGACACGCCGTCCTTGGTGACCGTCGGGGCGCCGAACGAGCGCTCGAGAACGACGTTGCGACCCTTGGGGCCGAGCGTGACCTTGACCGCGTTGGCCAGGACGTTCACGCCCTCGACCATGCGAGCGCGGGCGTCCGCGCCGAAAATGACGTCTTTAGCTGCCATGAGATGTTTCTCCGGAATTCAGTGATGGGGTTTTTCAGGGCGGTGGCGGGAATCGCTTCGATCCCGCGGCCGGGGCATCGCCACCTGGCAGGCGCCTCGGCCGGCCAGCCTGGAGCGCGAGGCACGAGGCTTCGCGCGAAGGGCTTACTTCTCGACGACGGCGAAGAGGTCTTCCTCGCGCATCACGAGCAGCTCGTCGCCGTCGACCTTGACGGTCTGGCCGCTGTACTTGCCGAACAGGACGCGGTCGCCGACCTTCACGTTCAGGGCAACGAAGTCACCCTTGTCGTTGCGCTTGCCCGGGCCGATGGCCAGGACTTCGCCCTGGTCCGGCTTCTCGGCGGCGGCGTCGGGGATGACGATGCCCGAGGCGGTCTTGGTTTCCTGTTCCAGGCGCTTGACGACAACACGGTCGTGCAACGGACGCAGCTTCATTTTGACTCCTTCAATGCATTCGCAGTAAGACTCGCGGCTGGCTCTACAGTATGTAAGCGCCCGCTCGCGACGATTTTCGCAAGTGCTCCGGCGGCCTCGGCCACCGTCGCTAGCACTCGCGTCGGTTGAGTGCTAGCAGGCATTATAAGGACTGTCGGTGACGATTCAAGGGCGGCGTGCGGTGCGGCTGTTCGTGTTCCTGCCAGACTGGCTCAGCGCCACTGGCGAGCCCTGGTTCCGGCCCGGCCTCGAGCGCGGCTACATGGGATCGCCAGCGAGTTCGGCGAGCTGCCGCGCGCGGGCCTCCGTCAGCGCAGCAACCCACGTGGGGGGCGTGATGTCCGGATAACGCTGTCTGCCGAACGCCACCCACGCATCGCGGTAGCGCAGCCAGGCGCGCTGAGACGCCAGGATGTCGGCTTGCTTGACAGTTCCCAGCTCGCCTTCCTTGACCGCGCGCAGGCGCTTCCAAGCGGCGTTGAGACGGTCGTCGACGGCTTTGGCCTGCGCGGGCGCCACCGCGTGCAGCCTGCCCGCGTCCGCGCGCGTGAGCAGCTCGGAGAACTGCTGACGCACCTCGTCCTCGGCGGCGAGCAGCATCGACGCGCGCGCCGTGCCGCTGAGGTCGATCTCGCCGTCGCGCGCCTTCACGAAGGCCTCCATCTGGCTGCGCAACACGGCGAGCGCGGCCTGCTGCGCGGGCGACCAAGACGCGATCAGGGCGGCCAGCGCGCGGTCGCGCTTCTGCTGCTCCAGTTCGGTGCCAAGCTTCGAGCACCAGCCGGTGGTAAAGCCGCTGGTGGCGTCGTCGCAGAAATCGTAGCTGCCTGGCGCTTCCTGGCCGGCCTCGATCCGGGCCAGGTGCTGCAGGCGGCCGGAGATCTCCGCGGGCGCGGCGCTTTCGTCGTCGCACACCGCCTTGCGCGCCACCGGGATGTTGCGGGGCACGCCCCGGCCGTTGGCGTACAACATGGACAGCACGTCGTAGTCCTTGCCGGCATAGGCGCACGCGCGCGCCTTGACGTCGTTGACCGGCTCGCCGGTGCCATAGTAGGCATTGCGGGCGTCGCAATGCCCTCCCGGCGCATGCAGCTGATCGCTGGCGGGGTAGGCCGGCGCGGCCTTCGCGCAGTCCTTGCGCGCTTCGGCGATCATGGCGTCGAAGGGGATGTCGGCGGCATGAGCGGCGCGAGCCGCCACGGCGAGAACGGCAGCGACGAGGCGAGGGCGACTGGTCATGGGGGCTTCCGACTGTGGGACTGCGCATTCTGTCTCGGTGAGGCCCTGAGGGTCGACGCCGATGTCGCGGCACAGCGGCGGCAGCAAGGCAGGGGCCACGGGTTTCCCGGAACTCGCGGCGAGCGCGATGAAGCTGCCGGCAGCCGCGTCCTCGGCGAGCTGGGTGCAGCCTCATGCGAGATGCTGTCCAGATGCTCCGGGTTCGATGAGACAGGCTGTTTCAGGGCGTCGAATTCCGTTCAACCGTAGTCCGAAACGGCCCGGCAGCCTTGCGATCGACCTGCCGACTTTCGGGCAGCAGGCGGCCAGAACGGACAGGGGCCAGCGACAGCTTCCGATAGGGTCATCGTCAAGGCAAGAAAGCTCTGGCCCGCGTTTCGCGAGGGTCGGCGCGTTCTGCGCGCAAGCCAGCCGAAATTCTGCGAGCAGCCACAAGCGGCCGATTGCGCATGCCGTCCGCCGGTCGTATTTCCGATGGGGCGTTGCAGATGAATCGCCTGGCGTTTAGACACGTTCTGGCTGGCCAACCTGGCCATGTGCCCACAGGCAGAATGCAGCTGTCCAAACCGTTCGAGGAGGCTTCTTGCGCGCGAACCGACTGGAGGCCTTCAGCGACGGCGTCCTGGCCATCGTGATCACGATCATGGTGCTCGAGCTGAAAGCGCCCGACAAGCTGACCGTGGAGGAACTGCTGCGCGACGTGCCCGTCCTGATGAGCTACCTGCTCAGCTTCGTGATGGTGGCGATCGTCTGGGTGAACCATCATCATGTGTTCCAGCTCACCGAGCACGTCGACACGCGGGTGCTCTGGCTGAACAATCACCTGCTGCTCTGGGTGTCGCTGACGCCCTTCGTCACCGCCGTGGTGGGCAAGAACAGCGAGGTGCCCCTGGCCGCCGCACTGTACGGTGGCGTGATGTTCGGCAGCGCATTCGCCTTCGCGCTTCTGCGGCGAGCCATCGCGGAACAAAGCGCTGGTCCTGCCCGCCACGCCCGGCTGCACCGACGGGCGCACGTCCGCAACGCAATCGGCGTCGTCGCCTATCTGGCCAGCATGCCGTTGGCGTATTGGTCGACCAAGCTCTCTTATGCCATCTTCGTCGCGGTGGCCCTGATGTACTTCCTGCCCGAACCCGGCATGCGACGGGCGGGACCGGCCGACGCCGGAAACCCCGATGACCTGCTCGGATAGGCCCCTCTCGCCACGACCGGTCGTTCGTGACTGACCGGTATCCGGCCATCCGACGAGCCGGCGCAAGCCAGGCCTCGTGTGGCGCAATGAAGGCGTTGGAGCGCTTCGTTCCAGCTTGGGACATCGCGCTGGACGGCGACTCGAAGATCGCGCAGGATCGCGGCACGGGCACTTGATGCCGCCTGCGGTCTGCATCGTGCGCACGCATGAAACAAGGAGGATCCCCCATGCCCGCTGCCCCGACCGCCTCGGCGCCGGACCGCTTCGTGTTCTGCCGACTTGTATCGCCGCGCCCGACTTTCGCGATGGACATGACGGCCGATGAACGAGCGGCCATGCAGCTGCACGTCAGCTACTGGACGGCCCTGTTGGAGCGCGGCACGGCAATCGTCTTCGGCCCGGTCGCCGACCCCGCGGGCCCGTGGGGCCTGGGCGTCCTCCGGCTGCGTGGAGATGAGTCGGCCAGAGACATCGTTGACGCCGATCCGGCGATTCAGGCGGCAATCGGGTTGCGCTACGAGACTCTGCCGATGTTGACGGCGGCTGCCAAGGCGGGAATCTGAGTGTCTTTGGCAGTCTCAAACAAGGCAGATTTGGCGCTCGGTGAGGCCTTTCTCAAGGCTGAGGCCGCGAAGGCGAACATGTCCGTCGAGCAGACACTGGCGCACTGAGCTCGACTGACGCAAAGATCCTGGCGACGGCATCCGGCGCCATGGTTCTTGAGAACTGCAGCTGGATTCTGGAGACGGTCACCGCACGCGACTCTTGCGAGGCCCCCCGCGTCTCAACTGTCGGCCAAACGCTGTCGTTGGCGGCCCTTTCGCATACAAGCCATCCTTTCAACTATGAAACCAGTCAAAGGCGAGTTCATTCAATTCGACGGACTGCCTGCAGTGGTCGTTGGAGTGCCCGGCGATCCTGACGTTCCGGACGACCACGTAGTGCTTTGGTTTGGCGACGCCGGAGCTGTTCGAAGGTCGCAAGGCGGAGCGGGCGGGATTGCTCCCGACGTGTGGACGGTGCCAATAGACGCATGCGAGCCGGGGATCGCTCCGAATTTCAAGCACTGAAATTCGGGGGGCGTCCGCTTTGCGGCGCTCTGCTGTAGCTTGCCTTGTTCCGCAACGGGCGGAGTCCAGCTTCCGACACGTCGAGCCTTGCGATAGCCGCGCCCTGTTGCTCGGCTGTATCCAGGCCGGCTAGACTCGCTGCCGTCGTTTCTGCAACGGTGGCCCGCTGTGCTCTCCGGCGAGTGCATGGCGTGTGCGTGCGGGTGCGTCGCCGGCAAGTCAGGCAGGAGGGAACATGGGTCCGACTCACGCGACGACCCGCGGGTTGCGCATCCCGACGCTGGACGGCTGGCGCGGCGTCGCAATCGCATTCGTGCTGCTCGGGCATGCGCGTGACGAGATCGCTCGCGCCGCGGCCGGATGGGGGCTGCAGCTGCACGTGCCGCTCGAGACTGGCCTATTCGGCGTCCAGGTCTTCTTCGCGATCAGCGGCTACCTGATCACCACCAACCTGCTCGAGGAAGAACAGGTACGCGGCCACGCCTCGATGGCGTCGTTCTATCTTCGCCGGGTCTTCCGCATCCTGCCGGCGGCGGTCGTCTTCCTGCTGGTCATCGCGTGCCTTGCGGCCCTGGGCGTCCTCGACGTGGCGCCGTCACGCTGGTTCGCGACCTTGTTCCTGCTGTCGAACTACACCGACGCCCCGGCCAGCTGGTACCTGGGCCACTTCTGGTCGCTCGCCATCGAGGAGCACTTCTATCTGGTGTGGCCACTGCTGTTCGTGCTGCTGGCGCGTCCTCGCCCCCGACTCGCGTTCGCGGTCCTGGCCGTGCTTGTCGTCTGGCTGTGGCGGGCGATCGCCTTCAAGTACCACCTCACCTGGAACTCGATACCCAGCTTCTGGGCCAGAACGGACCTGCAGGTGGACGGCATCCTGTGCGGCGTGACGCTGGCACTGGTGCGACGGATGCCCGCGGCACGCGACCGGCTCGATGGGCTTCTCGCGCAGCCAGTGGCATTGCCGACGCTGGTCATGGCCGTCGCGGTGTTCAATGCGGGCGCGGCGTGGGGATGGAAGTCGACGATGGTCGCGACCAGTCTTCGCAGCGCCGTCTTGCCGCTGTTGATCATGTGCACCGTGCTGCGGCCGGAGAGCGCGGTGGGGCGACTCCTGGAGACACGTGCGGCCCGCTGGCTCGGGATGATCTCGTACAGCCTCTACCTCTGGCAGCAGTTGTTCCTCGTGTGGGACACGGCGCGCGTGCCCGTGCTGAAGCCCTTGCAGACCTTTCCGCTGGGAATTGTGGCCGCGCTCGCCTTCGCCTGGGCCAGCTTCGCCTTTGTTGAGCGTCCGCTCATTGCGTGGGGACGCAGGTGGAGCGAATCCATCATGCCGCGCCGGGCGCGTGCGGCGCCGCGTTGATGCGTCGGATGGACAGGTGCAGGTGGGCGGAAAACGACCGAGCTCCAGCACGCTCCGAATGGCCGCTGTTGCCGCGAATTCGATCCGAGCAAAGCCGGATCCGGGTCACCAGCGTTACGATGCGCCTGGCCGCTTCGAGACGGTCTGCGGCCTGCAGCGGACGTCGCTGTCGAGCGCTTTTTCCAGCCGCTGTCATCACAACACGAACCGCTTCCGGACGCCTCATGAATGCAACATCCGATCAGGCTTGCGAGACGTCTTTTGAACGCGCGATCTTCGTCGCCGCGCCCGTCGAAATTCTGTGGACCAGCCTGACCGATCCGTTGCGGATGGCCCAGTGGATGGGCGACGACGCGATGCCGGTCTTCGTCCACCATGAGGAGCGCGTTGGCAGCTCGATCGTCGTGCGCGGGCGGCAGCACGTGCCGTTTGAGAGTCGGGGCCGCATTTTGGCGTGGACGCCGACTCGGCGCTTTACCTGGACGCACCTGAGCACATTGTCAAACCTCCCGGACGAGCCGGCCAACTACACGACGCTGGACTTCGCCTTGGCCGTAGCCGGCGACGGCTCGACACTGGAGTTCACGATGGCCGGCTTCCCGACGCTCATCATCCGCAAGCATCTGGTGCTCTACTGGGATGCAACGCTGGGCGTCCTCCGACGCCATGCAGAGGCCCATGCCTGATGCCGACGAGGGCAGCAGATGGTTCTTCTGCTGCCTCGGCAGTCGGCCACAGGCGGGCCGCGCAAAACGACCGCTTTCAGGTAGGCTAGAGAATGCAACACAAGTCGGTGGGCGCGGCGAGACGAGTAGCGCTGTGGATCACTCTGTTCTTGGTTGTGATGCCTTCGACGCTAGTGTCCGTCGGATTCACTGTGCTGGCTCTTGGCCAGATGTCGAACAGCATCGAGCACGGAGACTTCGGTGTTGCGCTTCTGGTGCCGCTCGTCCTCGGCGCAGGCTGGTTCGGACTCGTGACGCTCTGGTGGCTGTTCTTCGGACTTTCATCGAGCAGTTTGCCGCAAAGCCGTTCCGTCGTCTGGGCTGGCCTGACCGCCGGGTGCTTGGTCGACCTGTGCTTGGTGGTCGATATGGCCACGTTCGGCGGACACCGGTTCTGGGAAGCATCTTTCGTTGCGTGGCCGATGCTTGCCGCGTTGCACTACGGCATCGCGTTCAAACGCGCTTAGCCGGATGTCCGATCGGATTTCCGATGAGGGCGGCGCTCGGGATGTCACGAGAGCAAATCCGCTAAGCTCTTGCTTCTACTCGATGCGGAGATCCGAGCTCGAACGAGAGCCGACATGAAGCGTGTTCTTCACTGAGTGGAAAAGTCGCTCATGCCACGCAAAATCCGAGCTTGCCGGACGCTGTGTGGCTTGCCCCCCCCGGCGAGAGCATCGGTCAGCCTTGCGGTGGTTAGTGCGTTGACAGCTCGATCGCACCGTCGTTGCCGACGGCGATGAAGCCACCGTTGACAGCGGCTACCGCGTTTAGGTTGCGCGTCGTGACCGGGGCTCGAACCTTCCAGGTCGTGGCGTCGATGCTGGTCTCAGTCAGTCCACGCTCTCCCGTCACGACAATCTCGCCGGTGCTGGCGACCGCGATGCCGAACAGGTTGAGCGTCGTCGCGCTATTGACGATCGTCCATGCCAATCCATCGACGCTCACGGCGATCAGTCCGCCATCGCACGCGGCAATGAAACGCTTTCCGTCGTAAGCGACATGATGGAATTGCACAGGCGCAGGCGGCGTGGCAGTCGACATGACCGTCGGCGCCGTCGTCCAGGTCGCCGCATCCGTGCTGACGGCCGAATAGCCGCCGCTGCCGACCACGACGTAGCGCGAACCGCCGAAGGCGATGTCAGTCACCTGTGCGCTCGCGAGGTTGAGCTTTGCGGTGTTCGTGAAGTAGATGCCCGACGGACTGGTATAGATCGCGCCCTTGGCACTTGCCGCGACCCAGCCGTTCGAGTCAAGAGCGAGACCTGCGATCGTGTCGGAGGGGTCGTCGCCCATTAGCGGTGCAGACGCCTGCCAGGTCGCGCCGTCCGTGCTGAAGAAAAACTCGTTGCCTGAAGGTCCGTGGGTGGAGAAGGGGACGTTTCCGCCCGCGACGAAGGTGCCACCCGGCCCTTGCTTGATTGCGGACGCAGTAAAGGAATGGCCTTGCGGCCATAGTGCCTCGTTCCAGGCCCGCCCGTCCGTACTCGTCAGGTAGCGCTGGGACGTCGACACCGCGATGTATTGGCCATTCGCGTAGTCGATCGAAACCAGGTCGCCGAGCGCATAGGTGCCGATATGGCTCCAGACTCCGACGGCGGTGCCGCCAAAGAGATCACCGTTAAGTACTGCGGCCGCCGCGGTGCCGCTGCCCGCAATGTTTTCGTAGACTTGCCAGAACGTGGTCTGGCTGGGCATGAAGGTCCAGGATTGGCCGTCTGGAGACGTATAGGCCCCCTGCGAACTCAGACTCGTAAGATAAAACAGCCCGTTTGCAAATGCCAAGGCAGCGCTGTCGAAGTTGCTCGGCGGATTCGATAAGCGCGTCCAGATTCGTCCGTCAGGACTGGTAAGGACGGTAGCCTGACCGTTCGTCATGTCCGCAACGACAAAAACTCCATTCCCAAAAACGATCTTGGCAGCGTCGCCGCTGTTTTGTGGCTGCTGACAAGCATTTGGCGTTGTCGGCCAATTCACGCCGTCTGCACTGACCGCGAATGTTGGCGCAGAGCCGGCCACATCAACGCACAGACCAACGAAAACACCATCCCCAAAGGCCACTGCCTCGAATCTTGGTGTGATGGGCTGCCATGTCTTTCCGTCTGCCGAGGCGAAGGAGCCGTTCCAGCCGGCAGCGACATAGGCTCCATTGCCCGCCGCGATGTTCAGCATCGACCGCGGCGTCACCGGGGTAAGCGGCGGGGATGGCGTCCAGGTCATGGCATCGGGGCTGATCATCAGCTCGCCACTGTCGCCAAGCGCGATCCAGCCGGCGCTGCCGTAAGTCGCGGATCTCCAATTCGCAAACTCCGGAGTGTCCTGGCGGTTCCACGTTTGCGCGTCGGCGCTGGCGGAGACGCTGCCTCCTCGACCCACAGCCACGAAGCTGCCGTTGCCATAGTCGACTTCAGACCACGAGACGTCGGGTGCGCGGCCGACTTCCCAGCGATGTCCGGGTACCGTGGCCGCCTGAAGCTGGATCTGGGCTGACGCTGAGAGTCCGCCGACTGTTGCCGTGACCGTGACCATCGCACCTTGGTCGAAGGCTTCGGAGCTGGGTGGAAGGTAGCTGACCTCGGTGCCATTTGCGGCGCTGAGCGACCCCGGTCCCTCCAGCGTCCAGTCAGGGCTGCCGGTGACGTTGGCAAGGGTGGCCTCCAACGAAACAGGGCCGCCGTTAGGGAGGGCACTGCTCGCAGCTGTCGACACACTCAGGGTTGGCGGAGCGGCCGGGGGCGCGGGCGAAGCTGAGCCTCCGCCACCTCCGCAAGCTGCAAGCGCGAGGGCAACGGCGCTCACCAAGGCGCTGGCGAGCACGTGTAGGCAACAAGAGCGTCTCGAGCCGCGCCTGCTATAGGTCTGCATGGATCCCCCTCAATCATTCTTGTTGGCAGTCCGCCCGAATTCGACTTCGGTCGCGTCCAAGTGTAACGGTACCTGTCGCGACCCTGGCGATGGTTCCGAGTCGAGAGAGCCGGTTCGCCCGACGAGTCGATTCCGCTCGGCCAGCGAGTTCGGAATCGTGTGACGCTCGACACCAGTCAGCGACGCTGTTCGCGAGCGCCCACCGAATCCAGCCAGTCCACTATCTGCACGGGCCGCGAGAATTCGTCGCATGAGCGAGCCGGGATGGAGGGGTGGCGCTCTCGCCATAACCGCGTCAACGCGGTGCCGGCGCCGACCTCCAGCACCGCGTCGGGCCGGCGCTCGGCGACAGCGTCCATGCAGGCGTCCCACCGGACGGTCGTCGCGACCTGCTCGGCGAGGAGTCGCTGCACCTCGTGGAGATCTCGCTCCACCTGTCCCGTGATGCCCGCCACCCACGGCGAACGAGCGGGGCGCCAGGTCGCCTCGGCGAGCGCCCGCGCGAACACGGGCACGGCCGCCCGCATGGCGCGCGTGTGGGAGGCCACGCTCACGCAGAGCAGCGTGGTCTTCGCGCCATGTTCCGAGAGCCGCTCGGCGGCCTGCGCCAGTGCCGATCGTCGGCCGCCCAGGATGCAGCGCTGGTCGCCCGTGCGGATCGCGACCTCGAGCCCCGATCGGTCCAGGACGGCGGTCAGTTCGTCCGATGAAGCGTTCGTGACCCCCAGCAGGCCGCCGGCGGCGGCGTCGGGACAGGCGTCCATGGCGGCCGCGCGCTTCACGGCCAGCGCCATGGCGGCGTCCACGGACAGCATGCCGGCCGCGGCGCTCGAGCCCAGTTCGCCCACGCTGTAGCCCGCCACCGCCACCACGCGCGGCAGCCCGCCAGCCAGCGCCGACCAGGCCGCGAGGCTGGTGCCGGTGATCAGCGGCTGCGCGACCGTGTTCTTGCGCGACCAGGCGGTGTCGGCCAGCCGGGCGCGCCAATCCGTGCCGAGCACGCCCGCCATGACGGCCAGCACCGTCCGGGCCGCCTCGTCCTCCTCGAGCCACGGCAGCATGTCCTCGTGCTGCGTGCCCTGGCCCGGAAACAGCAGCGCGACGGTCATCGCGGCATCGCCTCCACGCGCTCGATCCAGCACGCGGCGGCCAGCAGGTCGGCCGCGCCGCCGGGCGACAGCCGGCGCTCGACGAAGCGCTCGTGCAACCGGGCGGCGCGGGCGACGGCGTCGCGCTCCATCCCGCCGCCGGCGGCGAGGAACGCGCGGGCCTGCCGGCGCGCGAAGTGCAGGCCGCCGATGCCGCCGCGATGGACGAGGTTGGTGTCGTCGGCCTCGGCCATGGCCGCGAACAGGGCGTGCAGGCGCGCGCGGCGGTCGTCGACGCCGGCGCGGCGCGCCGCGCGCAACGCCGGCAGCACGTGCTCGAACAACGTGGGCAGTCCCAGCGCCGCTTCGGTGCCCGCGCTGCGCAGGCCGTGCAGGCGCGCGACGCGGGCGCCGTGCGACTCGTTCGCGCGCAGGCCCATGCGTGCGCGCGCCGCGAGCGCATCGCCCCAGCGTGCGACGAGCGCCGCGCGGATGCGGTCGGCGTCGCAAGCCAGCCCTGCCGCGCGCACAGCGCCGGCTGCGGCGCACAGCAGGCCCAGCGTGAAGATCGCGCCCCGGTGCGTGTTCACGCCGCCCGTCGCGCGCAGCATGCGTTCCTCGGCGGCCATGCCCAGAGCCTGCAGCGGCTCGAAGTCGGCGCTCGCCGCTCCCTGCGCGGCGATGCGCGGGAAGTACCGGCGCAGCGCGAACAGGCTGCGCAGGAACGTGCGCGCGTCCATGTCGTGGTGGCTGCCGGTGTCGACGAACGACACGAGCCCCGGCTTGGGCGCCAGCGCCAGCTCGTCGTACAGCGCCACCGTCGCCGCGCGACCGATCGCCGCGTGGAACGCATCGGCCTCGGCAGGCCTCGGCGCGTCGTCGCGAACGCGGTGCGCGCTCACGCGAACTCCATCCGCGGCGTCTCGATCGCCACCCCGTGCAGGCGCTTGACCAGCACCTGCGTCGCGAGCCCCGCGCGCCACGCCGCCCACTCGCGCCAAGCGATGGCGGTGCCGTCGGCGAACAGCAGCTCGCCGTCCAGCCGCGGCCCGCTCCAAGGCGGCGCGGACAGCACGTGCACCACCGCGTCGGCCTGCGGCGCGGAGTCCACAGGCAGCAGCAGGTCGAGGTCCGACCCGGCGTGCACGTATGCGAGCTGCGTCAGCGCCTGCCAGCCATAGCCGCCGTACACGCGCGGGCTGCAGCGGGCACCGGACAACGCTGCGAGCAGCTGGCGCCACGCCGCGGCAGACGCGCGCGGCAGCAGGCGCGTGACGCCGTCGGCGGCTGGAAACTCGTCGAGGTAAAGCACGTGCCGCGGCGCGACGGTCAACGCCAGCCGGCGCCGCCCCCAGCGCGCTGGCGTGGGCAGGCCGGCGGCGATCGTGGCGGCGTCCGCGCAAGGCTGGCGCGTGACCACCAGCGGCAGGCCGCGCTCCGCCCACAGCGCCAGGCATGGCCGCAGGCTCGCGTCCCAGGGCATGGCGAGCAGCTCGTTCCAACCGTCCGGTGTCAGCCGGAGCAACTGCTGGCGATGCAGGCTGGGCGCCGCCACGATCAGGCCTCGAGCACGCGCCGCACGACGTCGGCCGCCACGCGCCTTCCGCCGCGGGCCGAGCCTTCCTCGGCGCGTCGGTCGGTGGTGTCGCGGTCGGCCAGGGCCGCGCGCAGGCCCGCCGCGAGGTCGGCGTCCCAGAGCGAGCGCACGCCGCCCATGGCCACGTAGTTGGCCACGCCCGGGGCGAACACCGGGTTGGAGCGCGAGAGCGATTCCAGCAGTTCCTCGGGCAGCTTGGTCACCCGTGCCATGGCCGGGACGCGCATCACGCGGATCTCGGCCTCGGGCAGCGCGTGGCAGGCATCGGCGATGAGGCCGGAGGTGATGAAGCCGCCGGACAGCGCCTGGTCGTAGACGAGCCCGATCACCGGATGGCCCTGGCGTCGCGCAAGGTCGATGCAGCCGCCCAGGTGCGCCATCGCGCGGTGGATGCCCAGCAGTTCGTCGCGGCGGCGCAGCTTCTGGCCTTGCGTGTCCACCAGCAGCAGCAGCGGACGGCCCGGATGCTCGGCGACCACCGCGAGGATCGCGCGCGCCTGGCGCAATGCGAGGTCGACGCCCACGGCCGCGTGGTTCGTCGTGCCGACGACGGCCAGCGTGGCGCCGTCGAAGGCGGCGGTGCCGCAGAGGAAGTCGCCGTCGGCGACGATCTGGTGGGTCGGGCCGAACAGGCCGGCGGCGAGCGTGTGCCAGTCCATCATGCAGCTCCCGTGGCCAGCGGTGCCATCGCGGCGGGGCGGCGCGCGCGCACGGCGTCGGCGTCCAGGTCGGGCACCGAGCGTGCGTCGGCCACGCCCAGCCGCGACCACAGCTCGAAGGCGTCGGCGTTGTCGCCGTCGAGGTCGGCGCGGCGCTGCAGCAATGCGGACTCCTGCTGGAGCGCGGCCAGCGTCATCGGCCGGTGGCCGTCCAGCGCCGCGATGGCGGCATCGCGGAAGGCCTGCGGGTCGTCCTCGACGAGCATGTCGCAATCGCCGCTGAGCCAGCGGTGCTTGCCGCCGGTGGTGCGCCACACGAGCGCCCGGTCGCGCGAGTCGAATTCGCCCGCGCCGTGGGCGGACTCGATCACCTCGGGGCCGGACATCGCATGCCGCGCGATGTCGCTCATCACGATCGTGTCGGCGCATCGCGCGATGATGCCCATGCCGCCGAAGCAACCATTGGTGCCGCCGATGAGCACGATCGTGGCGATGCCGGCGGCTCGGACGTCGAGCAGCGCGCGCATGACTTCGGACACCGCGATGAGGCCCGCGTTGGCCTCGTGCAGGCGCACGCCGCCGGATTCGGCCAGCAGCACTACGGCATCGGGCCGGTCGCGCAGCGCGCGCCGCAGCAGGCCGACCAGCTTGGCGCCGTGCACCTCGCCGACCCCGCCGCCCATGAATTGGCCTTCCTGCGTCGCCACGAACGCGGCGCGGCCGGCGAGCAGGGCCCGGCCGATGGCCACGCCGTCGTCGAACGCCGCGGGCACGCCCAGTTGCGCCAGGTGCGGGCTCATCACACGCGCCGCCGGCGGCAGCCATTCGTGGAAGCTGCCGGCGTCGACGACCGCGGCCAGGCGCTCGCGCGCCGACATCTCCGCGAAGCTGCGCTTCATGGCGTGGCTCCCTGGATGGCCGCCATCGCCTGGTCCAGGCGCAGGCTCACCACGGCCGGCGTCGCGCCCATGTCGTGGATGGAGACCGAAATGCCGGCCGCGCGGTGACGCGCGTGGAAGTCGCGCAGCACCGCTTCCCAGATGCCGCCGAAGCCGCGCGCGGAGGTGTCGATGTCGATACGGCACCCCGTACTGGCGGCAGGTTCGACCAGCACTTCCAGGTTGCCCGAGGCGACGACGCCCACCAGCGTCGGCGCGAACGGGGCCAGGGCGGCTCCGCCGTCGAACGTGAAACTCAGCGTCTCCATGCCGGCCATCCTCGGTCTCCTTCACCAGTTGCGGAACCGCCGCGGCGGCCTGTACAGCCCGCCCGAGGCGCGCACGAGGTCGCGCATGGTGCGCGCCGCGAGCAGGTTGCGCGTTGCGTCCCGCGGGTCGATGCCCAGGTCGGCGGGACGGCGGATGACACCGCGCGCACGCAGCCGCTCCACCAGTGCGCGATCGCGCTTCTGGCCCGCGGGCGTGAAGCCGGCCACGCCGCGGATCGCGTGCTCGCGCTCCTCGTCGTCGCGGCACAGCAGCAGGTTGGCGATGCCTTCCTCGGTGAGCACGTGCGTGACATCGTCGCCGTAGATCATGATGGGGGGCAGGTCGAGGCCGGCCTGTTCCGCGAGCTTCCAGGCGTCCAGGGTGTCCACGAACGCGGGCTGCATGTGCTCGCGGAAGGTCTCGACCATTTGCACCACCAGCTTCTGGCCGCGGGGCGTTCCGCGCACGCCGGGCAGGCCTGCGCGCGCTTCGCGGCCGGCCTTGAGCCAGGCAGCGCTGGCGTGGCGGCGGCCGCGCGCGTCGGCGCCCATGTTGGGCGCGCCGCCGAAACCCGAAATGCGGCCCAGCGTCGCGGTGGACGAGTTGCCCTGCATGTCCATCTGCAGCGTCGAGCCGATGAACAGGTCGCACGCGTAGTGGCCCGCGGCCTGGCAGAAGGCGCGGTTGCTGCGCAGGCTGCCGTCGGCGCCGGTGAAGAACACGTCGGGCCGCGCGCGGATGTAGTCCTCCATGCCCAGTTCGGAGCCGAAGGAATGCACCGACTCGATCCAGCCGGCCTCGATGGCGGGGATCAGCGCGGGATGGGGGTTCAGAGCCCAATGGCGGCAGATCTGCCCCTTCAGCCCGAGCCGTTCGCCGTACGTGGGCAGCAGCAGCTCGATGGCGGCGGTGTCGAAGCCGATGCCGTGATTCAGTGACTGGACGCCGTATTCGGCGTAGATGCCCTTGATGGCCATCATCGCCATCAGCACCTGGATCTCGGAGATCTGCGCAGGATCGCGCGTGAACAGCGGCTCGACGAACGCGGGCTCGGGCGCCTCGACGACGAAGTCGACCCAGTCGGAAGGGATGTCCACGCGCGGCAGCGTGTCGACGACGCGGTCGACCTGGGCCACGACCAGGCCGCTCTTGAAGGCGGTGGCTTCCACGATGGCTGGCGTGTCCTCGGTGTTCGGCCCGGTGTAGAGGTTGCCGTGCCGATCGGCCATCTGCGCGGCGATCAGCGATACCTTGGGCGTGAGGTCCACGAAGTAGCGGCCGAACAGCTCGAGGTAGGTGTGGATCGCGCCGATGCGCAGCTTGCCCGCCCCCAGCAGTTGGGCGAGGCGCGCGGCCTGCGGGCCGGAGAACGAGAAGTCCAGGCGGCTTGCGATGCCCAGCTCGAAGACGTCCAGGTGCTCGGGCAGGGACAGCACCGACTGCACCATGTGCAGGTCGTGCACGCGCGCTGGCGCCACCTGCGTGAGGGCGCGGGCGAGGAAGTCGGCCTGCTTCTGGTTGTCGCCTTCCAGGCAGACGCGGTCGCCGGGCTGCAGGACTGCCTCCAGCAGCGCGACAGCGGCGTCGGCAGCGACGGCCTTGCCGCGCACGCCCGGCAGCGCGGCCGCGCGTGCGAGGCGCGCCGCGCGGTCGTCGCGCTGGCGCGTCCAGGACGATTCGCTGGCGGCACTCATGTCACTTGGACCCGGCCAGCGGCCCCATCACGAGATCGGGCAGACCCGTGGCGATGCCGGGGAAGACCGAGATCAGCACCACCGCCAGCAGCATCAGCACGACGAACGGGATGATGCCGCGAATGATCTCGCCCAGCGGGATGTCGGGCGCGACGTTCTTGATCACGAAGATGTTCAGGCCTACCGGCGGATGGATCAGGCCGGTCTCCATGACGATGGTCATCACGATGCCGAACCACACCAGGTCGAAGCCCGCGGCCTTGAGCGGCGGCAGGAAGATGGGCGCCGTCATCAGGATGATGGACACCGGCGGCAGGAAGAAGCCCATCACGATCACCATCGCGAGGATGGCCGCGAGCAGCACCCACTTGGACAGCGCGAGCCCGACGATCCACTCGGCCATCGACTGGCTGATGTGCAGGTAGCTCATCACGTAGGAGAACAGCAGCGACATGCCGATGATCAGCATCAGCATCGTCGACTCCTTGAGCGTGGCCGACAGGATGGGCGCGATGTCCTTGACGCGCCACACGCCGTAGATGATGGCGATGAGCACCAGCGCGAGGATGCTGCCCAGGCCGGCGGTCTCGGACGGCGTGGCGAAGCCGCCGTACAGCGCCACCATCACGCCGGTGAGCAGGATCAGGAACGGCAGCACGCGCGGCAGCATCTCGAAGCGCTCGCGCATGGTGAAGTGCTCGTCCCCCAGCAGCGGCGACGGGGTGCCGTCGGATTCGAACTGGCGCTTCGCGGCGCGGTACTCGGTCTGGTACTTGCAGGCTGCCCACAGGGCGAACAGCGCCACCAGCAGCACGCCCGGCCCGATGCCGGCGAGGAACAGCCGGCCCAGCGACTGCTCCGCAGCCACGGCGTACAGGATCATCGTGACCGACGGCGGCAGCAGGATGCCCAGCGTGCCGCCCGCGGCGATGATGCCGGCCGCAAAGCCGGGCGAGTAGCCGCGACGGCGCATCTCGGGGATGCCTGCGCTGCCGATCGCCGAGCACGTGGCCGGGCTCGAGCCCGCCATCGCCGCGAACAGCGCGCAGGCGAACACGTTGGCGATGCCCAGTCCGCCGGGGACGCGGCCCATCCACACATGCATCGCCGCATACAGGTCCTGGCCCGCCCGCGTCCGCCCGATTGCCGAACCCTTGAGGATGAACAGCGGAATGGACAGCAGCGTGATGCTGGACATCTCTTCGTAGACGTTCTGCGTCACCGTGTCGAGCGACGAGGCCGGCATGAACAGCGCCATGAACAGCACGCCCACGGAGCCCAGCGAGAACGCGATGGGCATGCCCGAGAACATGATCAGCAGGGTGACGACGCCGAACAGCGTGCCGAGCGCGATCATCGACATCAGCGGGCCCCCCTCAGCTTGTTGAAACTCACGACCACCTGCAGCGCGAGCTGGATGGCCAGCAGGGCCATGCCCGCCGACATCAGCGCGTACGGGATCCACAACGGTGGCGCCCACGACGACGAGGTGGTCTGCCCCTCCGTCCAGGCCTCGTGCAGCAGCGTGCACGACTTCCAGGTGAAGAACGTGCAGAACGCGAGGCAGCCCAGGTCGACCAGCGCGATGCGCACGCGGTTGACGCTTGCCGGCAGGATGGACGACACCGCCTCGATGCCGACGTGCCCGCGAATGGCCTGCACGAACGCGCTGCACAGGAACGTGGCGCCGACCAGGCAGAACACGGAGGCCTCGTCCTGCCAGTCGGTGGACGTGTGCAGGAAGTAGCGCGTGGCCACGCTGGAGGTGAGGATGAACGCGGCGGCGAGCAGCGCCACCATGCCCAGCACCATCACGCCGCGGTTGACCCGGACCAGCGCGCGCGCCGCCGGCAGCAGCCAGCGGGGGGTGGCCTCGTCGATGTGCTGGTGCAGGCCGGAGCCGGCCGGCGCCGCGGCCAGGCCGACCGGCACTTGGGGGAAGTCGCTGTCCACGTCGTCCTCAGAGCAGCTCTTGCGCCGCGTCCATCAGGGCCTTGGTGGTCTCGTTGCGGCTCGAGAAGTCCTTCCAGGCCGTCGCCTTGGCGATCGCCTGCCACTTGGCGAGCGTGGGCCCGTCGATGTCGTAGACCTTCGCGCCGGCCTTGGCATAGATGTCGGCGACGAGCTTGTCGTCGGCGCGGGCCGAGTCCTCGGCGAACTTCTCCTGCTCGGCGCCCACCGCCATGATGATGTCCTGCTGGGCCTTGGGCAGCTTCGAGAACACGTCCTTGGAGATCATCAGCGGCTCGAACATGAACCAGTACGACCACTTGCGCGCGGTGGTCAGGTGCTTGGCGATCTCCTCGAGCTTGAACGAGATGAAGCTGGTCGACGACGTCATCGCGGCTTCCATCGCGCCGGTCTGCATGGCGGCGTAGATCTCGTTGGACGGCAGCGTGATGACCGAGGCGCCGGCCTCCTTGAGCATCATGTCCATCTCGCGGCTGCCGCCGCGCACCTTCATGCCCTTGGCGTCGGCCGGCGCCACCAGCGGCGCGTTCTTGCTGGCCACGCCGCCGCCCTGCCAGATCCAGCTGACGATCAGCACGCCCTTGTCGTCCAGGGTCTTGGCGAGCAGCTTGCCGACCTTGCCGTTCTTCCAGGCCTTGCCGACCTCGTAGTTGGGCACCAGGGCCGGCATCAGGCCGATGTTGGTCTCGGGCACCTCGCCGCCGGCGTACGACAGCGGCACCAGGCTCAGGTCGAGCGCGCCCTTGCGCAGCGCCGAGAACTGGGCGTTCGTCTTCATCAGCGAGGAGCCGGGGTACACCGCCGCCTTGAGTGCGCCGTTGCTGCGCTTTTCCACGTCGGCGGCGAAGCGGCGGCAGAGGCGGTCGCGGAAGTCCCCCTCCGTGAGCGTCCCGCCGGGGAACTGGTGCGAGATCTTCAGCACGCCCTGCTGGGCCTGCGACAGCGTGGAAAGGGGCGCCAGGCCGGCGACGGCGGCGCCCTGGACCAAGGCACGGCGGGTGATCGTCATGGAATCTCCTTCAGGGCCGCGCAGCGCTGGCGGCATTGGTTTGAATACAAGTTTGGCGAGTTTGCATTCATAAACTCAATTTGAGACTGGTGGCAACCCTTGGATTGTGCAGATGCTTTCCCCAGATGGCATGCAGGTGCGACTGCCTAGAATGCAAGGCATGTCCACCGCCCGCTTGCCCGAACGCCTGCGCGAGTCCATCGAAGAGGACATCGCCACCGGCAAGCTGCTGCCCGGCACGCGGCTCGATGAAGTGGAATTGGCGACCCGCTTCGGCGTCTCGCGCACACCCATCCGCGAAGCGCTGCGCCTGCTGCTGGGCGAAGGCCTCGTGGAGACCCGGCCGCACCGCGGCGCCGTGGTGACGCAGGTGACCCCGCAGCGCCTCATCGAGATGTTCGAGGTGATGGCCGAGCTCGAGGCGATGTGTGCACGGCTGGCGGCACGCCGGATGTCGGACGAGGAACTGGCCGAGATCGAGGCCGCGCACGAGGCCTGCCGTGGCTCGGCCGCCGCGCGCGACGCCGACGCCTATTTCTACGCCAACGAGCGCTTCCACTACGCCATCTACGCGGCCTCGCACAACACCTTCCTGTTCGAGCAGGCGGCGTCGCTCCAGCGCAAGCTGCGACCGTACCGGCGCCTGCAGCTGCGCGTACGCAATCGGCCCCAGCGCTCGTTCGACGAGCACCAGGCCATCCTCGATGCCCTGCGCGCCGGCGACGCCGAGCAGGCCGTACAGACCATCCGCTCGCACGTGGTGGTGCAAGGCGAGCGATTCTGCGACCTCGTGGCGAGCCTGGGGCAACTGGGCGCGCACGCCGAGACGGCGGGGTAGGGCGCGGTGGCCGCGGCGCACCGGCTCGGGCCTGTCGGTGTCGCTTCAATTCCCCGGGTCGCGGCGCGGGCGCCAGGTCTCTACGGCATGACCTCCGGCCTCAGGAGCGCGATGCCTGGCACGGACGTTCGCAGGGCGCGGGACGCTGCGAGCCTGGCCATGGGCGACGCCCGCTCTGCCTGCTTCGGCGACGATGCACAAGCTGCCCGGCGGCCAGCGCATCGAGCAGGCGGGCTCCATCGAGGAATCGGGCAAGGCCACCGTCGACATGCTGCCGATCTTCCCGATCATGCCGGCCGCCACCCTGCTGATCATCATCCTGCAGGTGCGATCGAGCTCCGCAGATCCGCCACAACGAGGAGCCGGACTGGATCCCTTCGGCCGGTCACTCGACCTGCGTCGCGCGCAGGCGAAGCGCGTTGCCGATGACGCTGACCGACGACAGCGCCATGGCGGCGGCTGCCATCACCGGGGACAACAGCAGGCCGAAGAACGGGTAGAGGACCCCTGCGGCCAGTGGAATACCCGCGGTGTTGTACGCGAAGCTCAGGAACAGGTTCTGGCGGATGTTGCGCATCGTCGCGCGCGACAGCGTCCGCGCCCGCACGAGGCCCATGAGGTCGCCCTGCAGGAGGGTGATCCCCGCGCTCTCCATCGCCACGTCCGTTCCCGTGCCCATGGCGATGCCGACTGTGGCCTGCGCCAGGGCCGGCGCGTCGTTGACGCCGTCTCCGGCCATGGCCACCACGCGTCCTTCGGCCTGCAAGCGCTTGACGACGGCGGCCTTGTCCTCGGGGAAGACCTCGGCCACCACCTCGTCGATGCCGAGTTCCCGGCCCACCGCCTCGGCCGTGGTCCTGCCGTCGCCCGTGAGCATCACGACGCGCACGCGCGCCGCCCGCAGCGCCTGCAGCGCGGCTCGCGTGCTGGCCTTGATCGGGTCGGCGATCGCGACGAAGCCGGCCAGCCGCCCGTCCACGCCGACGAAGATGACGGTGGCCGCCTGCTGGCGCCGGGTCTCCGCCGCGGCCGACAACGTCGCCGTGTCGATGCCGTGCTCCGACAGGAATTTCGAGCTGCCGGACACCACGCCGTGTCCGTCGACGGTCCCGATCACGCCTTTTCCGACGGGCGAGTCGAAGTCGGCGACTGGCGAGAGCGTCAGCCGGCGATCGGCGGCGTCGGCGACGATGGCCATCGCCAGGGGATGCTCGCTCGCGCGTTCGACGCTCGCGAGCAGCTGCAGCACGCGCGCCGCGTCGAAGCCTTCGGCGGTCGCGACATGCACGACCTTGGGACGCCCCTCGGTCAGGGTGCCGGTCTTGTCGACGACCAGCGTGTCGACCTTCTCCATCTTCTCGAGGGCCTCGGCGTCGCGGATCAGGACGCCGTGCTGCGCGCCCTTGCCCACGCCCACCATGATGGACATCGGGGTGGCCAGCCCCAGCGCGCAGGGGCACGCGATGATGAGCACCGCCACGGCGGTCACCAGCGCGTAGGTGAACGCCGGCGCGGGTCCCCAGACGAGCCAGGCGATGAACGTCAGGGCGGCCACGGCGATGACCACCGGCACGAACCATCCGGCGACCTGGTCGGCCATGCGCTGGATGGGGGCGCGGCTGCGCTGCGCCGCCGCGACCATGTGGACGATCTGGGACAGCAGCGTGTCGGCGCCGACCTTCTCGGCGCGCATCACGAAGCCGCCGGTCTGGTTGAGCGTGCCCGCCGTGACCTTGCTGCCGGCCGCCTTGGCCACGGGCATCGGCTCGCCAGTGACCATCGATTCGTCGACGTTGCCCTTGCCCTCGACCAGTTCGCCGTCGACGGGCACTTTCTCGCCGGGCCGCACGCGCAGCAGGTCGCCAGCCTGGATGCTGTCGACCTGCACGGTCGCGTCCGTCCCGTCGGCGCCCACCTTGACCGCGGTCTTGGGCGCGAGCCCCAGCAGCGCCTTGATGGCGCCCGACGTCTTTTCGCGGGCGCGCAGTTCGAGCACCTGGCCGAGCAGCACCAGCACCGTGATGACGGCCGCGGCCTCGAAGTAGACCGCCACCGCGCCGTCCTCGCCGCGCAGCGTCCGCGGAAACAGCGACGGCGCCAGCGTCCCCACGATGCTGTAGGTCCAGGCCGCGCCGGTGCCCAGCGCGATGAGCGTGAACATGTTCAGGCTGCGGTGCTTCACCGAGGCCACCGCGCGGACGAAGAACGGCCAGCCGGCCCACAGGACGACCGGCGACCCCAGCAGCAGCTGGATCCAGTTCGACGACTGCTGCGCGAGCAGGTGGTGAAGGCCGAAGAGGTGGCTGCCCATCTCGAGCGCGAACACCGGCAGCGCCAGCGCCGCGCCGATCCACAGCCGCCGCGTCATGTCGCGCAACTCGGGGCTCGGTCCGTCGCTCTGCGTGGCGACCACGGGCTCCAGGGCCATGCCGCAGATCGGGCAGTGCCCCGGGCCCCTCTGGCGCACCTCGGGATGCATCGGGCAGGTGTACTCGACCTCGGCCTCGCCTCCCTTGGCGACCGGGCGGGCCGCTGGCCCCTTCGTGGCGTGCCGGTTGTGGAGCGGCGGCGTCCCTGCATGGGCGTGGTGGGCGTGGCAGCAATGCTCGCCTTGCATCACCGTCCCGTCCGGCATGACGTGCGTGGCGTGTGCGGCGCCGGTGCCCTCGGCGGGCGCGGCGCCGTGAGGATGCGCATGGCCGGCGTGCTCATGGGCGGAATGCGGGCGTTGGTGGGTGTTCATGGGCATGGCTGGTTCCTGTTCTCGCCCGCAGTTTGAACCTTGCCATGCTTGGAAGGTCAAGCGTTACCTGTCCAAGTCGCGCGGGTCGCCGCGAGTGGCGCTGCAATCCAGGCTCCCGCCTGGAAGCGGGACCGTGCCGAAGCCGCCCCAGTCCTGCGCCCGAGAAGTCGACACCCGGCGCGCGGGCCGGCTCGACCGCCTTGTCGGCAGTCCGCCGCCGGGTTGTGCGTTCACTTGCGCGCGTCGTCCGCGGGTGAGCTGCCGTGGCGATGGCCACCGTGATGATGGCCGAACAGGTGCATGAGCGGACAGGCCAGCAGGAACAGGTAGGGAATCGCCTGCGCGACGTGGCTCGGGTGCTCGGTGAGCAGGTAGAAGACGCCGACCGCACCCGCGACGAGCATGAAGATGCCGGTCGGCGAGTGCCAGCGCGAGGGTGCGGCGGGGTGGTCGTCCATGTTTCGCGCTACCTGGCTGCGGGTGCCATGGCAGCTTCGCGGTCCATCATCATCTGCATCATGTCCATTCGCCGTTCCATCATCCCGTGCCGCGGGCCGGACATGCCGCCGTCCATCGAGCCATCCTGCATCCGGCCCATCATGGCCATGCCGTCCTGCATCGCCTTCATGTGATCGGCCATCAGCGCCTGGCGCTCCTCGGGCGAAGTTGCGGCCATCATCTTGTCGTGCATCTCGTGCATGGTGCGCATCTGGGCGTCCATCTGCATCCCGGTCGGCGCGGACGCCGCTGCGGGGGCCTTCGGGCTGGCCGGCCTGGCGGCCTTCGAGCCGGAGACCGAGGCGGCACTCGCGGGATGGTAGGCCGCATGAGCCTGGTCGGCCTGCGCTGCCGTGGCGACGCAGGTCACGAACGAAGCGGCGGCGAGAACGAGTGCGATTCGGGTGCGCATGGACATCTCCTGTTTGGCAAAGCGTCGCATCCGCCGACTCGGGCCGGCTTGACAGGCATCAATCGGCGCATCTGCAGCGCACACCGGCACAACCGCAGCAGCCGGCGACCGCAGCCGGCGTGGCCGCGGGTGCGGCGACGTCGACGGATCGATAGCCCGCCTCTTCCAGCGCCTGGCGCACGCGGAGCGCGTCGAGGTGGCTGGCGTGCACGCGCACCAGGTGGCGCGGCAGGTCGACATCGACCACCGCGTCGGCATCGAGCGCTCGCACGGCCGCCTTGATGGCGCGCACGCAGTGCCCGCAACTCATGTCGTCGACTCGGAAGGTCAGCATTTCGGGCTCCCATTGCATCAGGTGCCGCTCACTCTGATCCTTGACACGATGGCAAGGTCAAGCTTCCTGCCGTGCGCTGGCTTCCCATCGTGGGAACGTCTAGACTGCAGCCGTCACTTCCGTCGATCGCGTCCATGCTCAACATCGGAGAAGCGGCCAGCGCCTCGGGCGTGTCGGCCAAGATGATTCGCCACTACGAGGGGGTGGGCCTGCTGCCCGAAGCCCTTCGCACGGAGTCCGGGTACCGCCAGTACGGCGACGCCGACGTGCGCACGCTGCGCTTCATCCGCCACTCGCGGGACCTGGGCTTCTCGCTGCAGGAGATCGCGACGCTCGTGGGCCTCTGGCAGGACCGCAGCCGGCCCAGTCGCGAAGTCAAGGCGCTGGCCCGCAAGCACATCGAGGAGCTGGATGCCAAGGCCCAGGAACTCCTGGCCATGAAGTCTGCGCTCGAGCACCTCGTCCAATGCTGCCGCGGCGACGACCGCCCCGACTGCCCGATCATCGACTCGCTGGAGTCCGCCGATCCGGCCGAGCGGCTGAAGAAGGCGGCCGTGCCCCGCAAGGCCGGGCTGCGGGCCGGCAGGCGCTGATCGGCGCTCGCCGCTTGACCCTGCCACGGTGGCAAGGTTGACAATGACGCCATTCGACCCCGTGCTAACCTTTGACCCGTGAAGATCCTGCGCATCTGGCTGCTCGTGCTGCTGGCGATCCTGCTCCCCGTGAGGGGCGCGATCGCGGCGGCCCTGCCGTGCACGGGCGTCGGTCACCAGGTGCCTGCCGGGCACGCGCACCTGCACCGTGCGATGGATGCGGCGGGGGGCGAGGCCGATGAGTCGATGTCGATCGACCATGGCCGCCATCATCACGATCATGCCGGCGCCGACAAGTGCAACCTGTGCTCGTCGTGCTGCTCCTCGGTGGCGCCCTTGCTCCTGACGTTCTCGCCCACGGTGGCGGCACTCGAGGGCTCGAGCATCGAATTTCCCGTGGTCCGGGCGCCGGCCCCGACCTTCCTGTCGGACGGCCAGGAGCGGCCGCCCCGAAGCGTCTGACCCCGCGAGGCCTCCGCGCGAGGCCTGGACGCGCTCGTGCCGACGGCACGGGCCCTTGCGCAGCCCTCGTCGGCTGACGCGCCAGATGACTTCGAATCATGAACCACGACACACCGGGGGCAGCGCCTGAACGGCCGCGCGCCCTTGCCGCGACTGCCGGCTTCATCGCGGCAGGCGGCCGCACGCGTCGCGCCGCTGCGGCCGGCGCCGCCCGCACACGATCGACCCTGCGCCTGACGCTGGCCGCAACGGCCGCCCTGGCGCTCGCCGGCTGCGCCAGCTTCTCCGCCGACGGCGGCATGGCGCGCGTTTCCGAGCTCACGCAGGAACGCACGGGCCATCCCGTCGCCCTCCGGCGCGACCCGCAGGATGCGGACGCCGCGCGCTCGCGCGTCGCCGAGCTGCTCAGGACGCCGCTCACCGCGGACGGCGCCGTCGAGATCGCGCTGTTGAACAACCGCGGCTTGCAGCAGCAACTGGGCAACGTCGGCGTTTCCGAGGCCGATCTGGTGCAGGCCGGCCGGCTGCGCAATCCGGCGATCTCGCTCGGCCGGCTCGCGGGCGGCGGCGCCCTCGAGATCGATCGCTCGGTCATGTTCGACGTGCTGGGCCTGCTCACGCTGCCCAGCCGCTCGCGCATCGCGCAGGACCGCTTCGACCAGGCGCAGCTGCAGGCCGCCGCCGACGCCGTGGCGGCCGCCCAGCAGGCGCGCCAGGCCTACTTCGACGCGGTTGCGGCGCAGCAGCTGCAGGCCTATGCGCGTCAGGTGATGGCCGCCGCCGAGGCCGCCGACGAGCTCGCGAAGGGCATGCTCCGGGCCGGCAACGCCAGCAAGCTCGACCAGATGCGCGAGCAGGCGTTCCACGCGGACGCGACGGCGCGGGTCGCGCGCAGCCGGCAGCAGGCGCTCTCCGCCCGCGAACGCCTGGTGCGTGCGCTCGGGCTCGGCGACGAGCAGGCACAGCTCCGGTTGCCCGATCGGCTGCCCGACCTGCCCAAGGACGCGGCCGAGGCCCCGGACGCCGAGCAGGCGGCGCTCGACAAGCGCCTGGACGTCCAGATGGCCCGGCGGGCGGCCGAGGCGACGGCCCGGCAACTGGGCCTGACGCAGGCCACCGGCTTCATCGACGTCCTCGACGCCGGGTGGCAGGACAAGCGCGAGCGCGGCGCGCCGCACGAGCGTGGCGGCCAGGTGCAGTTCGAACTGCCGATCTTCGACTTCGGCGGCGCCGACCGCGCCCGCGCCCGGGCCGTCTACATGCAGGCCGTCGACCGCGCCGCGGCCACCGCCGTCAACGCCCGCTCCGAGGTGCGCGAGGCCTGGGCCGGCTACCGCGGCGCCTTCGACCTTGCACGCCACTACCGCGACGAGGTCGTGCCGCTGCACCAGCGCATCTCCGAGGAGACCGTGCTTCGCTACAACGGGATGCTCGTCGACGTGTTCGAGCTGCTGGCCGACGCGCGCGAGCAGGTCGCGAGCGTGACGGCTTCCGTCGAGGCCACCCGCGACTTCTGGCTCGCCGATTCCCGGCTGCAGGAAGCGCTCGCCGGCGCGGGTGCGACGCCCGGGTCGAGCACCTCGCCCACCCATCCCTGAAGACTGCCATGACCAACCGAAGAACCTTTTTCAAGGCGGCGGGCGCGACGATGCTGGGCGCCGCCGCGGTCAGCCGTGCCGGCGCGGCGCTGCTGCCCGAAGCGGTGATCCAGACGTCGCCGACCATGCTGCCGCCCCCGGCGCCGCCTAACGGCCGGCCCTACAACCCGGTCGTCACGCTCAACGGCTGGAGCCTGCCGTGGCGCATGAAGGACGGCGTCAAGGAGTTCCACCTCGTGGCCGAGCCCGTCGTGCGCGAACTCGCGCCCGGCATGAAGGCCAACCTGTGGGGCTACAACGGCGCCAGTCCCGGCCCGACCATCGAGGCGGTCGAAGGCGATCGCGTGCGCATCTTCGTGACGAACAAGCTGCCCGAGCACACGACCGTGCACTGGCACGGCGTGCTGGTGCCCAACGGCATGGACGGCGTCGGCGGGCTGACGCAGCCCCACATCCCGCCTGGCAAGACCTTCGTCTACGAGTTCGTGCTGCAGCGGCCCGGCACCCACATGTACCACCCGCATGCCGACGAGATGGTGCAGATGGCCATGGGCATGATGGGCCTGTTCATCATCCATCCCCGGGACATCCGCCAGCTCAAGGTCGACCGCGACTTCGCGTTCGTCATGGCGAGCTACGCCATCGACCCGGGCGCCGCCACGCCGCGCACCAGCGAGATGACGGACTTCAACCTCTGGGCCTGGAACAGCCGCGTCTTCCCCGGCATCGACCCGCTGGTCGCGCGCACGGGCGACCGCGTGCGCGTGCGCGTGGGCAACCTGACGATGACCAACCACCCGATCCACATGCACGGGCCGCACTTCGAGGTGACGGGCACGGACGGCGGCTGGGTGCCCAGGTCCGCGCGCTGGCCCGAAGTCACCACCGACGTCGCCGTCGGCCAGATGCGCGCAATCGAGTTCGACGCGATCGCGGGGGACTGGGCGATCCACTGCCACAAGTCGCACCACACCATGGGGCCGATGTCGCACAGCGCCGCCAACCTCATCGGCGTCGACCAGCGCGCCGCCGCCGAGAAGATCGTCCGGCTCGTGCCGGACTACATGTCCATGGGCTCGACGGGCATGTCGGACATGGCGCAGATGCAGATGCCGCTGCCGGACAACACGCTGCCCATGATGACCGGCGACGGCCCCTTCGGCGGGCTCGAGATGGGCGGCATGTTCAGCGTCGTCAAGGTGCGCGACGACGTCAGGCATGGCGACTACCGCGACCCCGGCTGGTTCAGGCATCCGCCCGGCACCGTCGCCAGCGAATACACCGCCGACGACGCTGCGCCGGCGCCGCAGGCGAGCCAGCCCGCGAGCGACGCGGCGACGCTGCACGTCCACAAGCCCGGCGGCCACGAAGGCCATTGACCGCCTCCTCTTTTTTTCCAGACCCTCCGCAAGGAACATTGCCATGAAGAAGACCCTCGCATTCGCCGCCCTGACGCTGGTCTCGGCCGCCGCGTTCGCACACGCGAAGCTGCAGACCTCCATGCCGGCCAACGGCACGTCGGTCAGCCCCGCGCCAACCGAACTGCGCCTGCAGTACAACGAACCGGTCGAGGTGGCCATGAGCACCGTCAAGATCACCGGCCCCGGCGACGCGGCGGTGGCCACCGACAAGATCGCGGCCGACCCGAGCGACGACAAGACCCTGGTGCAGCCGCTGCCCCGGCTCGCCGCCGGCGACTACCGCGTGCAGTGGACGACGATGGGCCACGACGGCCATCACACCAAGGGCGAGATCCGCTTCACGGTGAAGTGATGGATGAACGCACCCTGCGGATCCTGGCGGTGGCGGCCATGGCCGTCGTCCACCTGGGACTCGCGCTCGTGGTCGGCGCCATCGCGTCGCAAGGCTGGCTGTGGCGCAGCACTGCCGACTGGCGCGACGCGGTCGTGCGGCAGGCGCTCGCCATGCGGCGGCTGGGCTTCGTGTTCGGCCTCGTGGGCGCCGTGGCGGCGCTGTGGCTCGAGGCGGCCATCATGACGGAGCAGCCGCTGATGCAGGCGGGCCCGGCCGTCGCGACGCTGCTGGCGCGCAGCCACTTCGGTCATGCGGCGCTGGTCGGCATCGTCGCGTGGCTGGCGGCGGCCGCGTGGCTGGCGCCGCAGGCCAGCCGCGGCGACGAGGCGCTGCGCTTCGGCCTGTCGCTCGGCGCGCTGGCGGTCTTCATCGCGACGCGCAGCGTGGTGTCCCATGCGGGGAGCCACGGCGATGTCACCATGGACGTGGCCGTCGACTGGGTGCACCTGCTGCTGGTGTGCACGTGGGTCGGCATCGTCATCGCCGGGGCACGGCTCGCCTTGCCGAGGGCTGGCGCAGCGACGGTCGAGCGCGAGGCGGCGACGCACTGGGTCGAGCGGATGTCGACGACCGCGACCATCGCGCTCGCGGGCATCGCCGCGACCGGGCTCTACAAGGCGTGGCGGGCACTCGAGCCCGCCGCGTCCCTCGCGCAGTTCGTCGACTCCGGCTATGGACGCACGCTCGCCGTCAAGCTCGTCCTCGTGGGCATCGCGGCGGTCCTCGGCGGTGCGAACCGATTCGTCGTGCTGCCGCGACTGTTCGTCGAGCTCGCCGGGGCCCAGAAGGGCGGCCGCTGGCGGCGCGGCCTCGTGCGCATCCTCCGCTTCGAGGCCGTGACGCTGCTCCTCGTCCTGATCGCTGCCGCCGTCCTCGGCAACACCGAGCCGCCCGGCGATGCATGACCCGCCGGAACGGCGTGCCGACCCTGGCCGCCGTGCCACCGTGAAAGCGCCTTGCCGGCTCGCTGCCTGTCCGCCGAGTCACGATGTTCATCCAGCCCATCGACTACTTCCTCGCCGCATGGTTCATCCTGGCCGCGGCCTCGACGGCCTACGTCGCCTGGGATCAGTTCAGCGGCAACCCTGAACCGGTCGTGATGAAGTGGGGCTTCGTCCTGGTGACGCTGTACATCGGGCCGCTGGGACTGCCGTGGCTGCTGGTCGAGCGGCTGAAGCGGCGCACGGGCCGATGCAGCGCGCCGGCTCCGATTCGCGCCGCCGCGACCGGCAGCGGTTGAACTGCGTCACCGTGAGCGGGGATCCACGAGAACCACCCCGTGCACACGACCTGTGCCGGCGGGTGCGCCAACCGCCGTGCAAGACACGGCCGTCACAACCAACCAGGAGATCATCATGAGATGGATGGCCACTTGCGCGGCAGTCGCCGCGGCATCGCTGTTCAGTTCCGGCTCCGCGATCGCTGCGGGAACACCGCGGGCGTTGGCAGCGCCGGCGCCGCACCCCGCAGTCGCGCCGATGCGCACGAGCAAGCCGGCGACGCGCGGGCCCGCGGCGACCGGCCAACCGAACCAGACCTGCGGCAGCGCCACGGCGCCCAACACCCCGGGCAACGCCGCCGCCGCGCCGGGTTCGGCGTTCAATCCGGACGGCCACTCCGGGACCGTTTACGCCGGAGAGCAGCCCCAGAATTCGCGCAACACCGCCAGCGTCTCGCAATACGACGTCGCCTGCTCCCATCAGCGCTGACGTTGCTGCGCGACCGCATTGACGACCGATCATGTGGGCTCGCCGACAAGGCGAGCCGATCTCGCCGACGGCAATGCAGCGGTCGCGGACCCGGTGCATCGCCGCCGCGATGACCGCGCATGCGATACCTCGACCCCGACATGCGGGCCATCGGCCGGCATCGCCGCAGCCGCCTTGACGCGCAGCGCTTCCCATGCCGATTCCGCCGTCTTCCCTTGGCCTGTAGATCGGCTCCTACGGGCCGTCGAGGTGCAAGCCTATGCAGCCGCGCGACCCGAACTGCTTCAATGGGTTTTCCGGACGGGAGCAGACATGGGACTGCCGGTAGTGCATTTCGAAATTGCCGGAAGCGATGCAGAGCGGCTCCGCGACTTCTACGGGTCGCTCTTCAAATGGGAGTTCGACACCGACTCGCCGGTGCCTCCCGAGATCTCCCGGCCGGGCAACTATGGCTTCGTCACGCGTTACGCGACGGACGATGGCGCGGGGATTCCCGGCGGCATCGGCGGCGGCCCCGGGTACCACGGTCACGTGCTCTTCTATGTCGGCGTTCCTGACGTGGCAACGGCGCTTCAGGAAGCCGGGGCGCTGGGCGGCAAGCGCGTGCTGGGCCCGCTGAGAAATCCATCGGGACAGGTCGTGATCGGCCATTTCCTCGACCCCGAAGGACATCTGATGGGCGTCGCGGGGCCCAAGTAGCGCGCTCGGAGGCTGCACAGGACTCCGTTCGCGCGGCCGGAACGCATCATCTCGAAGGTGGACAGGACACGACATGGAAGCCGATGCGAATGACGGTGGCTTGCTTTCCGCCATGACGACAGAGCATTTCGTACTCCAGTCCGCCAACAGCTCGACCTATGCAGAAGCCTCGGCACGCAGTTCGTTGTACGTCATGGCGCTGTCGAGCTCGCTGGTGGCGATAGGCATCCTGTCGGCATCGAGCCAATTCACGTTGTTGTTCACCGCCATCATCCTGCCTTCGCTCTTCGTGCTCGGCCTGTTCACCGTGGTGAGGTTGGTGGAGAGCAGCCTGGAGAGCATGCACTGTCTGACGGGCATCGCACGGATTCGGGCCTACTACCGAAGCCTTGGGCCGAACGCGGAGCGCCATTTCGCGATCGAGCATGGACGATGGCCGGAAACCCCCTCGCCGGCCATGCGCCTCGGGCCTGCCCTGGCCTTCATGGGGACGACCGCCAGCATGATCGCGGTGACGAACAATGTCGTTGCGGGTACCGGAGTGGCGCTGCTCGCGCACCTGTGCTGGCCGACGGCATCGACGGCGACCTGCGCCGTCGCCGGTGCGATGACCGCGACGGTGCTGACGCTGGCCTTCTATGCGTACCAGCGCTGGCGATTCAACGATTACGAGGGCGCTGGCGGCCAGAGATTCTGAGAGGCGGCGTGCGCCACCCGTCGTGTCCAGAAGACTCGAGGTTGGCGTGATCGGGCGACGGCGGATCAGCTCGCCGGAATGGCGTCGACCCGCGGGCCGCACGCGCTGCGGCGCTGGGCCGCCGGGCTGCCGGCGATCAGGACGAACGCTGCCAGCGCCACGCCGGCGAGCACGTCGACGAAGTAGTGCCCGCCCGACATGGGCGTCGACGCCAGCATCGCGCCGTTGAGCGCCCAGGCCGGCCACGCCCAACGGCTGCCGCGCGCAGCGGCCATGAACAGCACCGCCGACGCGGCGTGCAACGACGGCATCGAGATCAGGCCCTGGGGCGCGGTCAGTGGGAAAGCCTGCATCGTGCCCGCGCGAAGCGCCGCGAAATGCGAGACGGTCATCAGCTGCGCCGGCGTTCCGGTGCCCTCGAACGCCCAGGCGCCAGCCGCAGGCAGCCACGCCGACACCGCGATGGCGACGAGCGTGGCGACGGCGAAGGCCTGCAGGAACTCGGCGAGACGGTCCGGCCTGCGCGCGGCGCCGAGGCCGAGCACGATCACGACGAGCTGCAGGAGGCCGCTCGCATAGGCCAGGGTCAGCGCCGCGGCCACGCGGGGGTGCTGGTCCAGGAACGTGCGCAGCGCGGGCCCGTCGATGCCCAGCGCGCGGTCGGCGGCGGCCAGCGGCGCGTCGACCAGCGGCGCGGCCGTGGCGGTCGCCAGATAGCTCAGGAAGCCGGCCGCCGCCGTGAAGGTCAGCAGCGCGACCGCCGCCCTGAGCATTGCGGGCAGGCGCGTGTCGACGCGGTAGCGGCGGAAGGCCAGGGGTGCGAGCAGCAGGGCATCGCAACCGCCGACGGTGGCCAGCAGGTGCCACGGTGCCGGCCAGTGCAGTGCGGTCGAGATGAAGGCGTCGAGAACGACGACCGCGGCCGTCAACCGCCAGAAAGTGCGCAGCGCCACGCGTGCAGCGTCGTCGGTGCGATCGAACATCGTGGTGCCTCCCTGCAGCGGTCGCCGTGCGCCGCCCAGGCGATGGTGAACCGTTGCCGAAGGCGCAGTCGATAGGAGGATGCTCCCTTGAGTACTCAGGATGATCCCGCTGGGCAGTCCTGCCGAGCAGTTCGTTGCCTGAGCCGCGCCACCGAACAGTGAACCCGCTCGCCGTCCTTGCCACGCGTCGAATTGGCGTTGGAACCCCTCCGGTTCCGAGGGTTCGGCCCGCCGCCGTTCTCGCTGGCAACGCTGCTTGATCGGATGGCCCCCGTACTCAGGGCAGGTCGACGATCTCGACCCAGTTCGGATTCCTGCCGACCGCCGTGCGCACGGGTGCGCCGAGTTCTCCGCTGGCTGCGTCGATGGCGTACATCGACAGGCTGTTCGATTCCTGTCCTGCCACGACGAGGAACGCGCCACCGGGGTCGATCGCGAAGCCGCGCGGCGTCTTCTCCGTGGGCGTCTGGCCGAGCGGCTGCAGCAATCCGGTGACCGGATCGACGCGGAACGCCGAGATCGTGCTGGAGGTCCGCTCCGATGCGTAGAGGAAGCGTCCATCCGGCGACAGGTGCAGATCGGCCGCCCACGGCTTGCCGGCGAAGCCGGCGGGAAGCGTGGTCGTGCGCTGCAGTTCGCGCAGCGTGCCGCGCTGGTCGTCCCAGGCATGGACCGCGAGCGACGCGTCGAGCTCGCCCAGCAGGTACATGAAGCGCTGTGCCTTGTCCCACACGAAATGGCGCGGGCCCGACTTCGCCGGCGCGGCCAGCAACGGCGGATCGTTCGGCGTCAGCCTGCCCAGCTGCGCGTCGAAGCGCCAGATCGACACGTTGTCGCCGCCCAGGCTCGTGGCCAGGACGAAGCGGTTGGCCGCATCGGCATGGATCGCATGGGCGTTCGGCCCCGTCTCGATCAATTGCCGCGTCGGGCCCACGACACCGTCCTTGCCGATCTCGTTGACGGCGATCCTGCCGCCGCCATAGGACGCCGAGAACAGCCAGCGGCCGCTGCGGTCCGTGTCGATGTTGGCCATGCTGTCGGCCAGCGACGACTCCCCCAGTCGCGTCAGGCGGCCGCTCGCGGGGTCGATGGCGAAGCTGGTCACGCGATAGGGCTGCGAGCGCAGCGACGCGTACAGGAAGCGCTTGTCCGGGCTCACGGCAAGCGGCATGACCGTCCCGCCCACCTTCACCGTGTCCAGCGGCACGAGCGTGTCCTTGGACTTGTCCAGCCGCAGCACGGAGATGTCCTGGCTGTCCGCGTTCGCGACGTAGACCACCGTGGTCGCCTGCGCGCTGCATGCGGCGGCGGTGAGCAGGCTCGCCAGGCCGGCGGCGAAACGCCGGCGCATGGGAGCGGCCAGGGGCCGGTCGGGCCGGCGTGCGAGGTGGGCGGTCATGCTCGGGCGTCCTGGAATTCGATTCGGCGGATCTTGCCGACGACCACGGTGTAGGCCACGACGGTCACGAGCGCGTTCAGCCCGACGAACACCAGCGCGAGATTGAAGGACCCGGTGGTGTCGACGATGTAGCCGATGACGATGGGCGTGACGATGCCGGCCGTGTTGCCGAACATGTTGAAGATGCTGCCCGCCAGGCCGACGACTTCCCGCGGCGCGGTATCGGCGACCACGGCCCAGCCGAGCGAGCCCACGCCCTTGCCGAAGAAGGCGAGCGCCATCAGGCCGACGACCAGCCACTCGTTGTCGACGTAGTTGCACAGGATCAGGCTCACCGACAGCAGCATCCCCGCGATGATCGGAAGCTTGCGGGCCGCGGTGAGCGACCAGCCGGCCCTCAACAACGAATCGGACAGCAGGCCGCCCAGCACGCCGCCGACGAACCCGCACAGTGCCGGCAGCGACGCCATGAAGCCGGCCTTGAGGATCGACATGTGCCGCTGCTGCACCAGGTAGACGGGAAACCAGGTCAGGAAGAAGTACGTCAGCACGTTGATGGAGAACTGGCCGATGTAGACCCCCAGCAGCATGCGGTTGGCCAGCAGGCGCTTCAGGTACCAGAGGGTGCGGCCTTCCTTGATCGTGCGCGACTGGACGGGCGCATCCGGCGCAGCCTCGCCCATGTCGATCAGTCCGCCGCCGTCGGCGATGTGCTGCAGCTCCGCGCGATTGACCGAAGGGTGCCTGGACGGACTTCGCATGAAGCGCACCCACAGGAGCGCGAACACGATGCCCACGGCTCCCATCGAGACGTAGACGATGCGCCAGCCGAACCAGTGGGTGATCGCGGCCATCAGCGGCGTGAAGGCCATTGCCGCGAAGTACTGCGCCGAGTTGAAGACGGCGGACGCCGTTCCCCGTTCGGCGGTCGGGAACCAGCTCGCGACGAGCTTCGCGTTGGCAGGAAAGGCCGGCGACTCCGCCAATCCGACGGCGAAGCGCAGGACGAACAGCGTCGTGACCGCGCCGAGGCCGCTCGCGATCGCCGAGCCCCATCCCGTCGCCGCCTGCAGCAACGTGAACAGTGACCACGCGAAGATGCTGCAGGCGTAGACACGGCGCGGACCGTAGCGATCGAGCAGCCATCCGCCCGGCACCTGCGCGAGGACATAGGCCCAGCTGAACGCCGAGAACATGTAGCCCATCTGCACGGCGCCGAAGGCGAATTCGGCGCGCATCGCGGGGCCGGTGACCGAGAGCGTGGCGCGATCCGCGTAGTTGAGCGTGGTGATCAGGAAGATCGTCGCGAGAACCATGTAGCGGACCCTCGTCGCGACGCCGGACGAGACTTCGGTGCGGGCCGGCATGGCAGACGCATTCGTCATGGCCGCGCCCGCCGGACGGAGCGCGCAGCCGGCGACGCGCGGAAAGCTTCGCGCCTGCCGGGCGGCGCGTGGTTCAATGTCTCGATGTGGCGGTAAGTCATATGTTGTCCTACAACTAGTCGGCACTATCGCCATCCGAATCGCACTCCGGAATAGGCGTATTCCCGACAGGTGACCATAAGGCTCGGCTCGACAGTTCGTGTCTGGAAGATGAATTTAGTGATATGACGTCGTATGACATTAGCGGGCGGAATGCAGTCGCGACGTCGGTGGGGTGCCGTCCACAAGACCTCCGCGAAGCGGTCGAGCTTCGCTGGCGTCATGGAATGGAGATCGGCCGAGCCCAGCTCGACGTGCCGGACGAAGGCGCGCCTGACCGCTCGGCGATGCGACGCGGGCAACCGATCAGCAAGCCGGCCAGGCCGCTCGCCGAGGACATCGTCGCGGAGGCAGTCGACGGACGATCAAGCCGGTTGCGGCGGCACGGATTGCCCGAGACGGGGGGCGACATGCGCCGCTTGCGCGCCGGCCGCATCGCAGGCCGCGTGGCTTGCCGCTTCCTCGAGGATCTCGAGCAGTTCCTGAGCCGGCATCGGCTTTCGCACGAAGCGATGAAAGCCCGCCTGTCGACAGCGGTCCTCGGCCTCTTCACTCGAATGGCCGGTGAGACAGACGAACATCGGTTCGTCTTCAGGGGCCAGCGCCCGCCGGATCCCCGAAAGCACCTCGCAGCCGCCGCTGCCGGGCATCGCGAGGTCGAGGAAGATCAGGTGTGGTCGAAACAGTTGCGCGATGCGCGTGCCCGTGTCGCCGCCGAAAGCGCAGGTGGTCCGGTGCCCCAGGGATTGCAGGATGCCCGTCAGGGACGTGGCGGAATCGATCTCGTCGTCGATGACGAGAATTCGCAGCTCGGCGGACATGCGGATCGGCTTGGGCAGACGGATAGCCCGGCCCAGCAAATCGCGGGCCTGCGCGTCCCGGGGAATGCTCAAAAAGCGGGCATTCCGTTCCCGGCGCAGAGGATTGTTCGTGCCGTGGGCGAGTCGAGCGACATTTCCCACAGGGTTATCCACCGAACCTGTGGGTCTGACGGAATGGGCCGCCGTGCTCGAACGGCAGAACTTGCCGCTGAATTCGCACGGCGGCGCGGCGGCGAACCGACTGTCGTGCGGACTCCGGCGGCGGCCCGGGGTTCGCGATCCGTGCACTTCCAGGCGCCCAAAGGCGGCCGGGCGGTGTATTCTCGCGGCCGCGTCGCTGACGCGGAGCACAGGAAGAGCCCATGGCCGGGGGCCACCGTTCTCGTGAGGCAAGAGGGTCGAATGGCGGATGCGCTGACAAGAGCACAGTTGGAGATTCTTCGCAGGCTGCGAGAGGACATCGAGCTGTCGGATGCGCCGTTCGTCCCGAACCTGCTCAGCGAACTCGCGTTTCTTCGCACCTTCCGGCTCGTGGAGGTGCGCGGGGATCACGACGTCTTGCTGACCGAGGCCGGCAGACGCTACCTGGCTTGCGCAGAGAGCGCGGGCGCCGCGGTCGGGCCTTCGGACGGCTGGACGACCCAGTGGTGAACCGGCGCCGATGAGTTGACGTCGGCGGCGGGCGACCGCGGTTGCGGCCGATCGTCGAGGCCGGCATCGCGGCGCACGGCCGTCGCAGAGCCGGGATGCAGCGCCGCCTGCGGCCCCTGGCGCGAGGTGTCCTTGACGGCGTCGATCCGTCGTCCCTGTTCGGCTATGGCACATTCGGCGTTGCAGTCGGATAGGCCTCGCGCAGGAAGGGAGCTCGCCGCATGCTGGCCGGACACTACGAAGCACCGCTGGTCCTGCTTTCGATCCTCGTGGCCATCTTCGCCTCGTACACCGCGTTGAGCCTGGCGGAACGCGTCCGGCATGCGCACGGCATGGCCGGGCGGTGGGTGGCCGGCGGCGCCTTCGCGATGGGCACCGGCATCTGGGGCATGCACTTCGTGGGCATGCTGGCGTTCCGCCTGCCGATCCCCATCGGCTTCGACGTCGGCATCACGCTGCTCTCATGGCTGCTGCCCATCCTGGTGTCCGCCGTGGCGCTCAGGCAACTGGGCCAGGCACGGCTCTCGCATGCACAGCTTGCCCGATCGGGGCTCCTCCTGGGCGTGGGCATCAACGCCATGCACTACGTCGGGATGGCGGCGATGCGGATGGATCCGCCCATCGTCTATGCGCCCTGGCTGGTCGCTGCCTCCGTGGCCATCGCCGTCGCCGCGGCGACGGCGGCGTTGTGGATCGGCTTCCTCCTGCGGGCCAGCGCGTCGCCTCGAGTCCTCGTGTATCGATGCGGCGCCGCGGTGGTGATGGGACTCGCCGTCGTCGGCATGCACTACACCGGCATGGCGGCCGCGAGCTTCCGCGTCGACAGCGTCTGCCGTGCGGCGACGGGGCAGTTCACGCTCACGCAGCTGGCCGCGCTGGTCGTACTGGCCACCGTGGCCGTGCTGACGATCACCGTCTTGACCTCGGTCTACGACGCGCGGCTCGAGGCGCGCAACGCCGTCCTGACCGCGTCCGTGCAGACCGCCGAGGACCGGCAGCAACTGCTGGACCGCGAGCACGCGCTGCGACTGGAGGCCGAGCGCCTCAGCGCGTTGAAGGACGAGTTCCTCGCGACCCTGTCGCACGAGTTGCGCACGCCGCTGAACGCGATGCTGGGCTGGACCCATGTCCTGCGCACCCAGCAGGATGCGAGCGTGATCGCCAAGGCCATCGACACCATCGAGCGCAACGCCCGCCTGCAGGCCCAGCTCATCGATGACCTGCTGGACATGAGTCGCATCGTGTCCGGCCGCGTGCGGCTGGAGCCGGAACTCATCGAGCCGTGGCTGGTGGTCGAGGCGGCGATCGAAGCGGCCGCGCCGGCCGCGTTCACCAGGCAGATCGAACTGGCGACGGACCTCGACCGCGTCTGCGGACGGGTGTGGGCCGACCCGAGCCGCCTGCAGCAGGTGATGTGGAACCTGCTGACCAACGCCATCAAGTTCACGTCCGCGCACGGCAAGGTGTCGGTGAGCCTGCGATGCGAGCACGAGCAGGTGATCGTCCGCGTGCGGGACACGGGCATCGGCATCTCCGCCGATTTCCTCCCCCACATGTTCGAACGATTCAGCCAGGCCGACGCGTCGACGACCCGGAGTCACTCCGGCCTCGGGCTGGGACTGGCGATCTGCCGCCAACTGGTCGAACTGCACGGCGGCACGATCGAGGCGTTCAGCGAAGGCCTCGGCAAGGGCGCGCTGCTGACGGTTCGCCTGCCCCTCGCATCCGCGACCGTGGCGACGCGCGCCGTCGGGTCCGAATTTGCGGTGCGCCGCGACGCTGCGCCCGCGCCCGGCCCCCTGGAAGACTTGTCGGGCGCCCAGGTGCTGGTCGTCGACGACGAGCCGGACGCGCGCCTGCTCGTGCAGCAGATCCTGGGCGAGCGAGGTGCGAAGGTGAGTGCCGTGGGCAGCGCCGAGGAAGCCCTGCGCGCCCTCCAGCAGGAAGCACCGGATGTGCTGATCAGCGACATCGCCATGCCCGGCACCGACGGCTTCGAACTGATCCGGCGCGTACGCTCGCATCCGGACCCGCGCGTCGCGGGCGTGAAGGCGGTCGCGCTGACCGCGTTCACGGGCGCCGAGGACGAGGCGCGGGCGCTGCATGAAGGATTCCAGGTCTTCCTGCCCAAGCCCGTGGAGCCCGGGGTGCTCGTGGCGCAGGTGGCCCGCCTCCAGGCGGTCTCCTGACGTGAGGATGCCGGCCTTCACCGCGGCGACCGCGTCGTGCCACCGCCTTGGTCAGGTCGGGAAGAGGCCGGACTCGCCGATCAGCATCCGATGACCGCCTCGGCGCGTCACGCCCCACCCAGCTCTTGAGCAAGGCCGAGGAGGATTCCCTCGGGGCCACGGATGTAGCAGAGACGGTATGAGTTCTCGTACTGGACCACTTCGCCGACGAGCTGCGCACCCCGTGTGCGGAGCCGAGCAAGCGTGTCCTCGAGGTCTTCCACCGCGAACATGACGCGCAGATAGCCGAGCGCGTTGACCGGCGCGGTCCGATGGTCGGCCGTGACCGCAGGCCTGATGAACCGGGAGATCTCGAGCCGGCCGTGGCCGTCGGGCGTACGCATCATGGCGATCTCGACGTTCTGATCGCCCAGTCCGGTGATTCGGCCTGCCCACGCGCCTTCGATCGTTGCTCGCCCCTCGAGCTCGAGGCCAAGTTCGACGAAGAATCCGATGGCGGCACCGATGTCCTCGACGACGATGCCGACATTGTCCATGCGCTTGACGGTCATGGCATGTCCCTTCTCTGCAGGTTCGAGTCGAGCGCGACCGGGCGAGCGCGAGCGAACGCGGTCATCAATCAAATGCCCTGCAATGGCCACACTTCCACGACGCCGTGGGCGACGGCGCACGGCGCCTTCGACACCAGACGAATGGCGTCTTGCAGATCATCGGCGTCGATCACGGCGAAGCCTGCGAGCGGAAGGTCGCTGCGCAAGAAGGGACCTTCGACCGTCCGAACACCCGCATCGTCGGGATTCCGTACTTGGACGGGCGCGCCCGCGATGCCGATGAGTGCACCCTCGGCCTTCAGCCGCGCATCGTGCGCGTGCGCTGCGTCGCGCACGGGTCGAGCGGTCCGTTGATAGCCGGCCTCGTCGCCGTATCCAATCGTGATGAACTTCGCCATGGTGGGCTCCGGTTTGAAGAGTTTGTCAGTGACATGTTCTTCGGACAGATCCGGCGATGAGGCCGACAGCTCATCAGCTCGATGATGCGACGATCGGCGCCGCCACCGGCCGGCCGCCGCGAGGCGCTGCCGAAGTGCACGCCATCGTCCGGCAGCTGGCGTTCCTTGACATCCAACTTGGCGCACGCCGGCGCTTGCTTGTCCCTGCCGACGAGCAAGCTTCAAGTGATGATCTACGGCATTTGGCGGCGCGCCAACGACGTCGCCCAGCGCTTGGACCAGCGATCCAGCGGGAGGATGACTTCAAACAGGCTCCTGCCCATGGGCGTTGGCTGGTAGCCTTCGTCACCAAGCTCGATGAGCTGAGCCTCGCGCAGTTCCTTGAGGCGCGAGTTGAGGACGCCTGGCGAAACGGACTCGCATTGGCCCTGCAATTCGCGGAAGGTGGACGGTCCGCCGTGGCACAGTTCCCACAAGATTCTCATGGTCCAGTTGCGCCCCAGTAGGTCGAACAGGGCCATCACTGGACGGCCCGTCCTGGAGCCGCGAACCGGCTTTCCCGGGAGAGGTGTATCGGCCACGGTTGATGCTCCAAGTGCTACGAAAGAAGTAGCGGATGTCGGGAATGACGGCTATATTGTGCGCTACGGGAAATGTAGCGGATGAGGGGCCACCCCGGGTTCGACGATGCGCATGCCCGCGTGGCCATCACGTCCCGCCCGGATGCGGGCTGTCCACGTCTCCGAAAGCCGGCAGCGCACGCCTGGCCCTTCAGGTCTTCGCCGGCCCCTCCGGGGCGGCGTGCTGATGACTCGGGAGTCTTGTCATGCCTCGTGAATCGATGCTCGTCGAGTCGGTGGCCATTCCACCGCAGTCCTCCGTGAATCGTCTGTACGCTTGGACGAGTCTTGCCGACGCATTTGCCGTCCGGCTTCCATCGGGCACCTCTGCAGATCCGGACGTCTTGTGGCGATTCGTCATGGCGCAGCAACCGTTCTGGGTCGGATGGCTCACCAACTTCCGGGACGCCGTCGTCGCTTGCTTCGGTCTCAAGACCGCCAGCCGCCTTTGCGCTCTCCCCGATGAGCCCGACGGTGACCGAATCGCCTTCTTCAAGGTGTACAGCAGGTGCGAGTCCGAGATCGTCCTTGGAGAGGACGACAGGCACCTTGATTTCAGACTATCGGTACTCCGCAGTCCCGACCCGTCGCCGAGCTTGGGTGGCCAACTGACGGTCTCGACCGTCGTCCACTGCCACAACCGCCTGGGTCGGGCCTACATCCGGGTCATCGCTCCTTTTCATCGCCTGGTCGTGAAGGCAAGTCTTCGCCGCGCTGCGAAGATTGGTTGGCCCAGGGCGGGCGCGGGCACGAGTCGACTCGCAGATCGATCAAGTGCCTTGCCCTGAACCGGACAACCACGACGAGCCGATGGCCGCGAACGCAGCCTTTGCGCTAGGCTATCTGCCATGCCATGCCTCGCATTGGGATGTCGCACCATCCATCTCGCCGGCAGTGCGAGATGTTGACGGTGTGGGCCTCATTCGCGACGCAACCGTACCGGGCGAGGTGTTCCGCATGAACTCCCTGAAGTACCTTCGGCTCCCTGGCGGCTGCTCGGCGCGTGGGCGCGGGCCCCGCCCGACTGTTTTCGCCCTGGCTGCCGTTTGCGTCGCATTCGCGCGCGTCCAGGTGGCCGAACCGTTCACGCTGTACTACAACGAACGCCCGCCCTACCTCGTGAAGAGCGCGCATGACGACAAGGTGACCGGGCTGACTGCGGATCCGGCCGCCAAGGCCGTCGAGGCCGCAGGCTTCGTGCCGCGCTGGACCGCCCTGCCGTCGACACGCCAACTCGCAACCCTGCGAGAAGATCAGGTCCCGGCCTGTGCCGTCGGGTGGTTCAAGAACCACGAGCGGGAATTGTCCTTCAAGTTCACCAAGCCGATCTATCGCGACAAGCCGACGGTTGCAATCGCACGCAGCGACTTCGAGGCACGCTCCGGCAAGCTGACCGAGGTCGTCCAGCAGCCGGGCCTGCGCATCCTGGTCAAGGACAAATATTCCTATGGCCCCTGGATCGATGCCTTGCTTGCCAGGACGCGGCCGCAGACCGTCAGCACCACGGAGGAGAACGTGCAGATGGTGCGCATGATCGCCGGCGACCGCGCGGACATCATGTTCAGTTCGCAGGAGGAGGCGCAATACCTCCTGGCGCAATCCAGCGTGTCGGGGACGGCGGTCAAAGTGCTGCGGTTCGACGACATGCCGCAGGGCGAGAAGCGGTACCTGATGTGTTCGCGGACCGTGCCGGACGAGACCATCCAGCGTTTCGACAAGGCCATCACGTTCGAGTGAATGGCCGGGGTCGGGCCGCCCGGGCATGCTCCGTCTCGCGGGAAGCGCGATCCGGGGCGGCCGGAGCGGAACGATCGCCTTGAGCGCAATCGGGCTTGCGATCCGACTACTGCTCCGCGCCGCGCTCCTGCTGCTGTTCTTCCTTGCGGTGCACCCGCTGGCACACGGGAAAGCGCTGGTAGCGCGCGTCGTTGTCGCACAGCTGCTTGACGCAGGCGGCGATCCGCGCGGCGTCGCCCTGGTCGGCGCAGGCCTCGCGCGGGCCGCCCGCACGCTGCACGGCGGGCGTGGCCGCGGCGGCGACCGCGGCGGGCTCGGCCTGGTCGCCGGATGGCCTGGCGGCCGGCGGCGGCCGGGCGCCGACCTGCGCCTCGTTGGCGGGCGGCAGCACCGGCGGCGGCAGCACGAAGGTCGACGGCCGCGCGGCCGCGGGTCGGGGATGCGCGGCGGCCGGCTTCGGATGCGCGGAGCGCTGTGGCGGCGCAGCCGCGGGGACGGGAGCCGGCGCGGCC